>Ga0255182_1000210_pt1 | contig 48018 bp, 33 predicted proteins | sample Atl_UVDOM_RepA_8_FD_188420 | JGI IMG/M metagenome (GOLD analysis project Ga0255182, IMG submission 188420) | Freshwater microbial communities from Altamaha River, Georgia, United States - Atl_UVDOM_RepA_8d | ecosystem: Environmental > Aquatic > Freshwater > River | place: USA: Georgia...
TCAATACATTTTCTACCTTGAAAATAGATGGATGATCAGGTAAATTAGGATCGTCTACAACAGCTAAAATGGCTCCACTATCAATTGCATTCAGAGTGTATTCATTTCCATTAAAATGATCGCCTTTCAAGGCAAAAAAAATATCGCCCTGTTTAACATTTCTTGAATCAGTGGATATGTCAGAACCAGAAAGGAACAGGTTATAAAGGGTTAATAAATCCATAATCTTCAACAAAAGAAGGGATATAGTATCCTACATCCCTTCTCCAATATAATATTAATTAAAATTATTTTCTGACCGGTCTTTTATTTTTCACCTGAAAGGTATTTCCATCGGGCGCGTTATTACCAGTTGCGCCACCTAATCTATTCATGGCACATCTGAATCCGATAGCACGACTTGTCTGATCCTCGTCCATGAATCTTCTGGTTCCAGGTGAAAGCCAGTAAGCTCTGTCAGCCCAAGATCCTCCTTTATAAACTCTTGACTTATTACTGATTAAAGTATGAACATCGGTTTCGTAGGTAACTTCTGAATATTCATCCCCATCCCGGTAGTTTGTAGCATCATTAGTTCTCACATTGGTCCTGTTAGCTAATTCCTCTTTAGTATAGAATTCATAACGTAACCTGCCTAAGCTATCTTTTTCAACTGGTCTTCCATCTTCATCTTTAACCATTTTCTGAAACTTACTGCCTCTGAATGGATTTAAATCATGGTTTTCCTCATCTCTCAATGCGCTGCTTGTCATTGGGCGGTAAACGTCCATCACCCACTCATTCACATTACCGGACATATTATACAATCCAAAATCATTTGGCAAATAAGCTCTGACAGGACCAGGACCTGCTGCATTATCATTTAATTTTCCTGCTATACCCATATAATCACCTGAACCTTTCTTGAAATTTGCCAGTATAGCACCCTGGTATTTATCTCGTTTTTGATATCTAACCGTATTTCCGCTCCAGGAATAAGTACGTCCAGCTGAAATATTTTCATCACCAGGAACCAGATTTCCCTTTAAAGCATAAGCGGCATATTCCCACTCTGCTTCTGTTGGAAGTCTGTAACCGGGAAGAAGAATTCCATCTTCAATTTTTACTGGTCTGGATTCACCTGTTGCCAGATCTTTGATATTTTTCCTGACATTACCTTCATATTGACCGACCAGATAGGCGCCAGTATTAAAGTTATCCTGGTCCTTCTGCTCCAGATTAGGATTCAGAATACCCTGACGAATAAGTCTGGTTTCATTCACACGATCGGTTCTCCATTTACAAAACTCTGTTGCCTGAAGCCAGGAAACACCAACTACAGGATAATCATCATAAGAAGGGTAACGGAAATACTGTTCGGCCATTGGTTCATTATAAGACAATTCATCCAGCCATACTAAGGTGTCGGGTAATGCATCAATAAGCACTTCAGGGTATGTACCTCCATAAGTCCTTGATAACCACTCGGTGTAAAAGCGGTATTCTCTGTTCGAAACCTCGGTTTCATCCATATAAAATGAAGTAACGGTAACTCTTCTGGGAACTGCATTCCACTCATACATGACGTCTTCCTGACTTAAACCCATGGTAAAAGTACCACCTTCCACCAAAACAAGATTTGGCCCGGTATCCTGTCCTTTATAATCTACCTTTTCATAACCACCCCATTTTGGATCATTGTAAGACCAACCGGTAGTTTCAGAAACTGATTTTGAAGATTTACTGCATGACGGAGTCATCAGAAAGCCTGAAGCACAGGCAAGAATTAAAAGAAATGAACGATTCATTATATTCAATGTATTCATGGTTTTCAACTTAACGGTATATGTGGCATATTTATTTTAAAAAAAATTATATTCCTAAAATAAATCATGCAAAAGTAAGAAACCTTTTTTGGAATTAGTTATTAAATCGAAAGCAATTCAATGTTTTTTGTGCCGATTTTTTTGATACATAGTTAAATGCCTCCGAAAACCGTAAGGATAAGGTCAGTTCATGACTTCCGAAAGTCCGGCGCAAGCTTTTGCTGTCAACAGGTATTTCAGCGGTGTACATGATTCGGTATATACCATATTTAAATCCAAAACCAACCATACTTTCAATAGGTTGAATGCCCCCAAAACGAGCCCAAACACCAGTAATCAGCTGCCCGAGATGATAAGAACTACCTAACTGTAATACTTTACTGCTGTTACTGGCAAGATAAAGTAACATAGGTGAAAAATAAACAGATCCTTTGCCTATGGCTCTTCCAGGAGCGGGTAAATCAACACCTGCATGAATACTAAAGTTCATGGGTCTGCCTGTCTCCAGGATACTGTTATTCCAAAAGGTTTGATTAAATCTGTTTATATGCCTTAAACTCAAACCTGCATAAAAATTATCACTGTACAGCAGAAGGCCTGTTCCCAGATCTAATTCAGTCCTGTTTAATCGGTCCGGTGGAATTTCGGTTACTGATAATGAAGGATTTAAACCTCTGAAAGGGTCTATCTGATCTTCAAAAAATAATTTATCCCAGTTTAATTGTACCTGATTCATTCCAGCCTGCATTCCAAATCGTATGAACCACTCTTTATTGATTCTCAGTTGATAGGCGTAATTAGCAGCCAGTTGATTTGTTTTCAAAACTCCATTTCCTGCATCATCTGTCAGAATACTAAATCCAAAGCCGCTATGTAAGCCTGGATTATAATTTTCAACTGAGAGTTGTGCCGTTTTAAACGGAGTTGGCCAGTTTATCCAGTTCATTCTGAACTGAGAATTAATTCTGACTCCTTCATTAACGCCAGAAAAAGCCGGATTAACAGACATGGGCGAGGAAAAATATTGAGTGAATAAAGGATCCTGCGATTTTAATATGCCAGCGGCAGCACATAAAACGATTAAAGGAATGAAACATTTCCTAAAACAAAAGAATCTTAACATAAACCCATTTATTTGCATAAATAACGAATATTTAATTAAAAATGGATATTTAGCGTAATAATTTTGAAATTTAACAGGGTGAAAGCACGAACAACTAAAATTTTTATGCTTTCCATGAGAATTCAAGCAGCTAAAAACAATTTGATTATATCTTTGCAACAGAGTTGGAAAAAAATCATGAAAAAATACCTATTCATTTTTTTAATCTTTATCGGCATTCAATCCAGTGGACAGTCCATATCAATACCATTCCAACCAGAATGGATGGAGCCGGTCAGAACTACCATTGACAACAGAACCATTGACCTTTTGAAGTTTAGAGGCGCCATTTTCGATGATGCATATCCGGGAATCCCCATATTTCTGAACCAACTACCAATTAATTCCAATAGTGGAAGAGTCAGTGTTGAAAGGGTGGTTTCTGAGCCCATAACATGGAATTACTGGAAAAAGGATGGGTTAGAAAAATTTAATGAAATTCAAATCTCAAGTGCTGTTAGTAAGCATGATAATCAACAAGTAGCAGCTATTACCTTGATTCCAATTTTCAGAAAAGCTGGCCAATGGCATAAAATTATAAGTGCCGAAATAATTTTTTTGCCAGTTAATCAGTCGGATGCAAGTGTTAGAAAGGTAGATTTCAAAACTGAAAGTGTTCTTAAATCCGGTAATATTTTCCAAATTTCAATAAACCAAAGAGGTATTTACCAGATTAAATCCGATTTTCTTCGTAACCAGCTGAAGATAGACCCATCTACTATCGACCCCAGGCAGATAAAAATTTTCTCAGGGCATCCGGGAATGCTTCCTTTTGCTGTCAATTTCCCGAATGTAGATGATCTGGAGGAAATCCCAATTAAGATATCAGGTGAAGAAGATGGGAAATGGGATGCAAATGATTATCTGATATTTTATGCTGAAGGTCCGAATGAATGGATCGAAAACAAAGAAGCCCAAACCTTTTCACATCAGAATAACTTTTATTCCTCCTCTCAGTTCCTTTACCTGATTATAAGTCCTCAAAAAAGTAAAAGGGTTGTCAATCAAAACAAAGGTACTGAAACTGCTTTTTATTCTGCAGAATCAGATCAATATGCTGTATGGGAAGAGGAAAAAGTGAATATCCTGGAGGCTTGGGATGCCGCAGAAGGTTCAGGCAATGAATGGTATGGTGATTTATTCAAGAATGTAAGAGAATACAAGTACACCAGCGCATTTAATTTTCCAGGTATTATTTCCACTTTTCCAACAAAGGTAAAAGCTTCCATGGTGTTGAGAGCCATTGAATCTTCCTCATTTACTATTTCTTTAAATGATAAATCGTTACGCAGTAATGCAGCTCAACCTGTCAGCAGACTGGAGGGTGAATTCGCAAATATAGAAGATTACGTCAGACCAGCAGACTTGTCGGGCACTATCAATCTATCAGATGAAAAAATAAACCTTACCGTAAATTACCCTTTTCCAACAGGTCCCTCTGATGGTAGTCAGGGATGGCTGGATTATGTAGAAATAAACACCAGATGCGCCAACAAATGGACAAACACGCCGCTTTTTCTTAGTAACTGGAATTCCCTGAAAGAAAATATTTCCGGATTTAGCATAGAAAATGCAACGCCGGACTTACAAATCTGGGATATAACGAACCTTTTTGACATAACCGCCATTGAGGGAACCAATGAAAATAACCGACTTAAATTTTCTTATATACCAAATGGTAAATTAAAGAAATTCGTTGTATTTAAAGCCGACAATGCACTACCTGCACCTACCTTTCAAACTAAAATCAATAATCAGAATCTTCATGCTGCCGGCGCAGCAAACCTATTGATTGTTTGTCCTGCAGCATTTGAAAAGGCAGCAAAAAGATTGGCGGAGCATAGAACCAGACATTCAAATTTGAAAGTATCCGTTATAAGCTCTGAAGCGATTTTTCATGAATTCAGTAGTGGTAAACCTGACCCCACCGCCATTCGGAATTTTGCTAGAATGATTTATCAAAGAGGTAACCAGTTGCAATATTTGTTGCTTTTTGGAGATGGATCCTATGATCACCGGAATATCAACAAACAAGGAAATAATTTCATCCCAACTTTCCAGCGGGATTCATATAACCCTTTATATGCTTTTCCATCAGATGATTTTTATGGTATCCTGGAAACTACAGATAATGTTGATCCGTTGACCGGCAGATTAATACTGGGGATTGGCAGGCTACCCGTAAGTTCCCCTCAGGAATCTGAGTTAATCGTTGACAAAATCATCAGATATGATAAACAACCTGAGGCATTTGATAATTGGCGGAACAGAATGGTATTTGTAGCAGATGATGAGGATGGAAACTTACATTTAACGGATGCCAATGACATCGCAGATAAAATCCAGCGACAGCAACCGGCCGTTAATCTTGAAAAAATTTACCTTGATGCTTATGCCCAGGTATCGACTTCAGGAGGTAACCGTTTTCCAGACGTTACGGAAGCTCTAAATCAATCTATTTTTCGTGGCGCCTTAACTGTCACTTATTTAGGTCACGGAAGTCCTAAAGGATGGGCTCAGGAAAGGGTTTTAACCATACCGGATATACTAAACTGGCAAAACAGATTTAAAATGCCTCTTTTTATAACCGCAACCTGTTCTTTTACTGCTTATGATGACCCTTCTTTTGTATCAGCAGGTGAAGAAGCATTTCTAAATCCTAATGGCGGTGCTATTGGCTTGCTTACTACCGTCAGAGCTGTTTTTGCCAATCAGAATGCAGAGTTGACCGACCAGACCCTGACGTCTTTATATAAAAGAAGAAATGGAGGTATTTCAACCATTGGAGAAGCTTTAAAGGAAGCTAAAAATAATTTGAGTGGCAGTTTTATTACCATAAATTCAAGAAAATATACCCTCATCGGAGATCCATCCCAAAAATTAGCGATCCCATTCCGAAAAGTACTGACTTCAAGTATAAATAATAAAAACATTGATGTAAATTTTCTGCCCGACACGCTGGGTGCCTTGACTAAAGTCAGGATTTCAGGTATAATTGTTGATGAATCAGATAAAATAGTAGAGAATTTCAACGGATTTATAAAACCCAGTATTTTTGATAAATCAACCGTAACAAAAACCCTGGCTCAGGATAATGGCAGTTACATAACAGAATATTTAACCCAAAAAAATATATTGTTTTCCGGAAATGCCACCGTCAAAAATGGCCAGTTTTCCTTTTCTTTTGTTATTCCAAAAGACATAAACTATCAGATTGGAAATGGTAAGGTTAGTTACTATGCGCTTTCTGACATCAATAAGGAGGATGCAGGTGGTAGTTTTAACCGTTTTTTAATAGGAGGAATCTCGGAAAATAATGTAAAGGATTCAAAGGCACCTGATATTTCTTTATTTTTAAATAACACCTCCTTTAGCGATGGAGATATAACTCATCCTGATCCTCTGTTAATTATACATCTTGAGGATGATAATGGAATTAATGTGGTTGGAAATAGTATTGGACATGACATTGAAGCTGTTTTGGATGATAACAGCAAAAACATCTTTGTTTTAAACGATTTTTATGCGGGTATTTTAGACAAGCCAAACCAGGGCGAGGTTCGATTTCCCTTCAGAGATCTGGAGGAAGGCCCCCATACATTAACCGTTAAAGCGTGGGATGTTGCCAACAACGCTGCTGAAGAAACACTCCAGTTTATAGTTAGTAACAGTGCCACCATTGCCTTGAAAAATGTATTAAATTATCCAAATCCATTTACCGACAGGACCTGTTTTCAATTTAATCATAGTTTAGGAAATACCGTTCTTGATGTCAGAATCGAAATTTTTACTATAACAGGCCAAAGGGTTAAAACGATTGAAGGCATCTGGACAGGAACAGAAACATTGAGTCCGGCAGATTGTATATCATGGGATGGCCGGGATGATTTTGGTGACCAATTAAGTCGGGGAATCTATTTATACCGGGTATTTGTAACATCAAACAGTAATGGCGGAAAAGGAATTTCCGGAGAAAGTAAATTTGAAAAATTAGTTCTTTTAAAATAAAATGTTTTTTATTTCGTCATTATAATATGCGTTTGGCAAACTTTTTGATGATTAACCAGACGAATGATGAAATATTATTATATTTGCCCTAATAAGCTAAAATTGATTCTCAAACATGAAGCATTTTTTCCAACTTGGAGGTATCATCCTCAGTCTTACCTTGTTCACCATCCCAGATGTTGAAGCACAATGTTATCAAGGCGAAGATGGTAAGTATTATAATCTTGATGGTACACCATGTACAAATACGGTTGTTTCTGCTGTCCCGTTCTTAAGGATTATTTCCGATGCCCGTTCAGGAGCCATGGGTGATGCCGGAATAGCTGTTTCTGCCGATCCAAATGCAATGCATTTTAATGCGTCAAAATTAGTTTTTTCAGAACAATCTCTTGGATTGGCTGCTACTTATACCCCATGGCTTAGATCTATTGGTTTGAACGATGTATATTTAGCTTATCTGACTGGTTTTAAAAAAATTGGTGATTTGCAGACAGTTGGGTTTGGCTTACGGTATTTCTCTTTAGGAAGTATCCAGTTTACTGATCCAAATGGAACCCCGTTAAATACAGGACGTCCCAATGAGTTTGAGCTATCAGGCGCTTATGCAAGAAAATTAAGTGAAAAATTATCTGCGGCTGTAACGGGAAAATTTATTTATTCAAATCTTGCCGCAGGAAATATTGTGAATGGGGAAGTTATAGAACCAGGTATTGCTGGCGCAGCCGATTTTTCGCTGACTTATAAAACACCTGTAAAGGTAAGTAAGGGGGAATCCGATCTTACTATTGGTCTGGCTATTACGAATATAGGTTCAAAAATAACCTATACAAATTCCCTTTATCGTGATTTCCTACCGGCAAACTTCGGTTTGGGAGGTGCATGGACCTTTAATTTTGATTCACATAATACTCTTACTTTCACAACAGACATAAATAAAATGTTGGTTCCTTCACCATGCCAGGGTCTCGATTGTGACCAGGATAAAGATGGCCGGGCCGATTATAAAGATATTTCACCTGTAGGTGCTATTTTTTCCTCCTGGGGTGATGCTCCAGAGGGTTTAAGTGAGGAAATCAAAGAGTTAACCTATTCTTTTGGAACTGAATATTGGTATGACAAACAATTTGCTGTTAGGGCTGGTTATTTTTCTGAACACAGACAAAAAGGAAATCGTAAATTCTTTACGGTAGGTCTGGGTTTGAAATATAATTTATTCGGACTAAATTTTTCTTATCTCGTGCCAACGACAAGCAGGAGAAATCCATTGGATAATACACTCAGATTTTCCATGCTTTTCAATTTTGGAGGAACAACTGATCCTCAATAATTGGTTTAAAGCACAAAAAAGCCCATAATTCAAACTGATTATGGGCTTTTTTTTATTGAGGCCTTTTCGTCCAGATTTCATGCATTGGTTCACCTGAACTTGAGCTTCCCTGATGGAACCAGTCATTTCCTTTGATATTATATTTAAACGGAAGCTTAGCCCCTACCCTGGCTGAATTTCTGGAAAAAAATTCAATCTGCTCAATATAGGCACCTGTTTGGTCAGCTATATATTTTCCACCTCCTGTACCACTAAATTCAAAGGTTTCCCTATTGAAAGCAATCCATTGAAAATATCCATCAATTAACATTTTCATTGTAATTCTGGGAACATCAATTCTCCTCCTGCTTTCACCTTGATCTGTCACTCTTCCAACCATTAGAAAAGCACCCTCAAATTGTTGCACTTCCTTTGGCACTTTTTCAAGGGCTAATTTTTTCCCATTATCAAAAACGAGCGTACATTGATTACCTTTCAGTACAATTAATCCATTTAATACTTTTAAAGAGTCCTTAGCTATCGCTGCATTGAATTCAAGATTAACTGTAAATTTATCTCCTTGTGTTTTTAAAATACCCCCCACCGTATTTATAAAAGAAGCCGGAGATGAATTAAAAGTTGTCAATATGAAGTAATTATCTTTTATAATTAATCTTGATGTTTGCGAAGCTGTATCATTCTTTTCTGTTTTTTCATACACACCATTGCTCAATTGGCCAGATAAGGAGTTAGCACTAAAAAAATGGGTAAGTACTAATAAATTAAAAATCAAATTTATTTTATTCATAATGTAAGGTTTTATGTTGTTTTGACTAAAATACGGATTAATCTTTATAATCTTTTCGATAACTTTGAACAAACTGAAAATTAATCCTTATGATACAAGTCGCAATTATTGGTTATGGACTTTCCGGTCAAACATTACAAGCTCCATTTTTTGATTTTAATAAACATTTTAATATACGACGAATTGTTACAAAAAATCAGGATCCACGAATTCGGTTTCCTGAATGTATACATACCCTGACTATTGAAGAAGCAATTACAGACAAGGAAATTGATTTAGTTAGTATAACCTCGCCAGATGATACCCATTATAGTTATGCAAAATTAGCTCTTGAAGCAGGAAAGCATATTCTGGTTGAAAAACCTTTTACATCAACCGTAGATGAAGCTGAAACACTTTACGAACTGGCGGAAAAATTAAATAAAAAAATTTTTGTTTTTCAAAATCGACGGTTTGATAGTGATTTCCAAACTGTCAAGGCGGTGTTGGACAATGGCGTTTTAGGTAAAATAATTCGTTATGAAGCTCATTACAACCGCCTTTCCACCCAGTTAAGTGTAAAAAAATGGAAAGAGGAAATTACCCCTTCAAGTGGAATTTTATATGGATTAGGGCCTCATATTCTGGATCAGGCGATTTCCTTGTTTGGAAGTCCCCAGGAATTTTGGGGCAAAACCTACATCCAGAGAAATGGATCCATCATAGATGACGCTTTCGATGTACACCTTGGATATGGAAAAATGCAGGTTTTTCTATCTTCTAATATGTTTATGCGCGAAGAAACACCCCGCTATATTATTCATGGAGAAAATGGTTCTTTAATAAAATATGGTATTGATCCTCAAGAGGATCATTTAAAAGCTGGCTTGAGGCCAGGTGAAAAAGGGTTTGGCATTGAATCGCCCGATTATAATGCCAGATTGCATGTAGATAATGGATCCTTTGTTTTTAAAGGTGAAATTGAATCGAAAGCCGGAAACTGGAATTTATTATTTAATCATATTGCTGCTGTAATAATGGAAAATGAACCCTATATTATTAAAAAATCCCAAATTCTGGATCAGATAAATATTCTTTCTACCATTAAATCAAAGACAAATGTCTGAAAAAGAAAAAATGTTAGCCGGGTTACCTTATCATTCCAGAGATCCCGAATTATTGGAAAGATACTATCTTGCCAGACAACTATTGGCGAGACTCAATGATTCTTCACCGCTGGAACCAGAACTTAGAAAAGATTTATACGCTTTATTATTGGGAGGAATTGGTGATAATGTCTGGATTGAAACCCCTTTTTTTTGTGATTACGGCGAACATATTTTTATTGGCGAGGGAACTTTCATTAACGTAAATGCTATTTTTCTTGATAATAATATCATCCGTATTGGGAAAAATGGCTTAATAGGTCCTGGTGTCCAATTATTAACTGCCAGTCATCCGTTAAGTGTAAGGGAAAGATTAATTACTTCAGACGATAATTCAAAAACAAGTTATAAAACCTTCTCAAAACCAATTCATATTGGCGATAATGTCTGGATTGGTGGCAATACCGTTGTTTTACCGGGTATAACCATAGGAAACAATGTAACAATCGGTGCAGGTAGTGTCATTACAAAGGATATTCCCGACAATAAACTTGCATTCGGAAATCCTTGCAGGATTATTCGTGAAATTCTCTGATATAGTGCATTAAAACAATATTAGCTGATATCTGTCTTTGTTAAATTATTATTTCCCAGATCTGCTTACACTCTTTTCTTTGGTTGGAAAATCTTCGGGTACGGTCTGGGTAACCTTACCTGATGCCACCCATTCGGTGCCTCTTTGCAACAAGGTAATAAATCCGACACAATGCATGGAATAATCCTCATGTCCCATCATATTATGAAAAATTTTTCCTTTCCCATATTGTAAGGTTAAAACACTTGGTTCATGTCTACCTGTACCCTTCTGATCTTTTGAACTGAAAGCAGTTGCCAGAATATTCATGTTTACAGCTGGCCCCCTCATCAGATCGTATAATTCATCTTTTGTATGTAACCATTCTTCTGGAAGTCCTTTCATGATTGGGTGTTCCTGCATCCTGGTTTTAATAACAAACTCGTGTTGAGATCCATGATGGCCACCTGGTCCAGGGGTATTATCCCTAATTAATTCATCTTTATCATTGTAATAAACATAAGGACCATCTTTCTCCGTCCTTTTTTCCCAGCCACCTAAACCAATCATTTCATTATATGCCTTCCAATAGGGAAATGAATTATCAGCTGCATGAATAATTACAAGTCCTCCACCTTTAGATACAAATTTTTCAAGCGCCAGTTCCGTTTGTCTGGGCCATGATTTACCATTATAATTAGACAGGACGACATCATATCCCTTAAATGAAGGCAGAAATTGATCCAGGGAAGAATCTTTTGGAGGGGTTGTCAACACATCAATTTTAAAAAGACCGGTTTCTTCCAGATACCTTTTCATGATAGGTGTGGTAATAGCCCATTTGTGATTATTTTGACCGTCAATAATCAAAACTTTCCATTTAGGAGGAGCTAAAATGATATCTGTAGAAGCATTCAAAGCAAAAAGAGCAATAAATAATAATAAAATGGTAAGATTTTTTTTCATAAAAATGATTTACATTATTAATAAAAGCGGGAAAATGTTGTTTTACCTGGCAAAGAATCGGTTCTGAAAGGAGACGCAGGCAGACCTTCCTTGTTATATAGATTTGCATCAATGGGAGAATCAGACCAGCCATATCTAACCATTACCGGAATTAAACCGGATGGATGATATACCTCTACCTTATCAGCGACAATTGACGCTTTCGCAAAATGAAAAATGCCATCATTGGAGGCAATTTCAAATCCTTTCAAATATCCATATTTATCTTTAGCAATTAAACCAGAGCCTATATTTTTAAAGGTTAAAATAGCCTTATTTTTTACAAGATCCATTTTTTCAAAAGCAGGCCCACTATAAACAATATCCTGGTTATAGGCTATTTTTTCGGCCGAAAGCGCCATTCTAATTCCTACATCTCTTTTATTCAGGGGATGAATATCGTTTGGATCTCCGATATCTGTTATGACTGCCATACCCGTTTTAGGTAACTTTAATGTTTTTAACTGGGCTTCTCTCAATTCAGCCCATAGGGATCCGGAATTGCTATCATTAAATGGACCATAACTGGATAATTGAGCAAAAATAAATGGAAATTCATCTTTCCATCCTGCACGCCAATCCTTTATCATTAATGGGAAAGAAATTTCATATTCTTTAGCTCTTCCTGTATTTGATTCACCTTGATACCAGATGACACCAGCTATCGGAAATCCCTGAATAGGCGCTATCATCCCATTAAAACATAAGGTACCCTGATTGTTCATCCATCTTTCATACCTCCTTTTTGCAGACCAGTCAGGATGAATCCTCCATTCCTTATCCATAAGCGGTATTTTAGCCGTCTGAAAATCCAGACTAAATTCTTGTTTGGGACCATCAAAACCCATATATCCCCAGGTTACGCGATTATTTTCACCAAAATGAATCAACAATGAATTTTCTCCTTCCCTGAAGGTATTGGCAGGAATAGAAAATTGAATCTGATCGCCATAAAAACCATGTTGCACCAATTTACCATTCACATATAATGAAAATATACTTCTGTTTTTACCAAATTTAAAAGTAGACAACTGGTTTATCAACGATTTTTCAACTAAGATTTTTCTAAAAATAAAGGCATTCCCTCTAAAAGAAGAAATTCCCTTCCAATCCCATTGTCCGGTAGGATCTTTCGACATCCAGTTATCAGCATTAAATACTGGGGAATAAAAAGATTTATAGTCTATCTGATTAATATCAAAATGTTCATTCCCATGAAACATTGCAATTGTTTTCTTCTCCCAGAATATAGAATCCTGAATCCAGTTTTTTGGCATTTCTTCTGCGTATTTCTTAAATACGGATGATTCAATTAAACCAGAATGACTAATCCAGGTTTCCACATGAGTGCCGCCCCATGAAGCATGTATTAAACCGACAGGAACCTGAAGATCTTGTTGTATTTTCTTTGCAAAATAATAGCCAACCGCAGTAAAATTGCCCGCATTTTCAGGGTTAGCTAGCTTCCAGCCTTTTGATTCAAAATCCATATTAGGGGTAAAGGATAGCGATTTTGGTATCTCAATATGTCTGATTAAAGGATTATTCATAATCTTAATTTCTTCTTCACCCCCTAAGGATTGTCTAAGCTTCCACTCCATATTAGATTGACCGGAGCACAACCAGACCTCCCCCATTAAAATATCGGAAACCCGTATGACTTCATCCTGATCAGAAATGATTAATGTTAAGGGAGCACCTAGATTTCTGGCTGGGAAAATGACCTCCCAACGGCCCAGTTCATTCGTTTTAACTTCTTTCTCCTGATCTGCAAATTTTATTTTTACCAACGTTTGGGGTGAATTAAATCCCCAAATTAGGATGGGTTTATTTCGCTGAAGCACCATGTGATCACCAAATATGGAAGCCAGTTTAAGTTGTGCTGGCACCATAAATGGTAAAAACAGGAACAAAATAAAAAAAGTCAAAATTCTCTTTATCATTATCGCATGGTTTAAAAGAAACAGTCTAATTTAGAACAATTATTCATGAATATGAAATTAACTCATAAAATGAAAATACAATTTTTATTTTTAATAGGTCAGACCTTGAAATCTGTCCAATTATTTAATTTTAGACCTCTCAGATGATTTAAATACTGAAAATATGAAGCAAATCATCCTCAACAGACCTTTTGAATTTATTGAAACAACAGGTGATATCCCGCTTTTGGGCAGGAATGAATTACTGGTTCAGATAAAAAGCATTGGTATTTGTGGAACCGACATACATGCCTTTTATGGCAATCAACCCTATTTTACCTATCCTCGTGTTTTGGGACATGAATTATCTGGTGTAATTGTGGATTCCAAATCAGTTTCCGGGGCTTTCATTGGAAAAAAAGTCTGTATTTTACCTTATTTATCATGCGGAAAATGCAACACATGCCAGAAAGAAAAAACGAATTGTTGCACCAGTCTAATGGTAATGGGTGTTCATGTTGACGGAGGATTTGGAACCTATCTGAAAGTCCCCGAAGAAAATATTATGGTATGTCCGGAAACCCTTGATTTTGATCATTTAGCAATGGTTGAACCACTATCCATCTCATTTCATGGCATAAAAAGAGCTGGCATTTCCAATAATGACTGGGTTATTATATTTGGCGCAGGACCAATAGGCATAGGTGCTTTAATATTTGCAAAATCAATAACGAATAAAATAATACTAATTGATGTAAATCAAAGCAGATTATCTTATTGTAAATCATTTCTTGGCATTGATCATGCCTTAAATGGCAATGATGAATCCATTTATGAATATATTAAAGATTTAACAAACGGAAATTTTGCGGATATATTAATCGATGCCACAGGAAACAAACAGGCCATTCAAAAACAACTGGCATATCTTGGCCATGGTGGTAAATGGATATTGATTGGTTTACAAAAGGAAGACATACCAGTAAATCATCCTGAATTTCATAAAAGGGAGGCAACCTTAATGAGTAGCAGAAATGCAACGAAATATGATTTTCAACAGGTTCTGGATAAAATTCGGAGCGGAGAAATAAATCCGGGTCAACTTATAACGCATCATATTGGATTTGAAGAAGTAGTGACAGGTTTTCAGGATTTAATAAAAGAAACAACATTGATAAAAGGCATCATTAATATAAATGAATCAGAAAAAACTGGAAACATTTTTCCAAACCAGGGTAATAAAAATACCTAAAAATACAATGGACACAATGAGTTTAAGAAATGTAGAAGTTAAAAAACCAACAAATGAACCAGTTGCCGCCCATATTGCTTCATTACCCTTTCGGGCAGCAAACCACCACTCGCCTAAAAAAGCACCTAAAAATGGACCCCAGATAAAACCAAGGGGAACAGGAACAACTAAACCAACAACCAAACCAATATTTGTACCCCACACGCCATATTTTGATCCTCCAAATGCTTTTGTACCTTTTGCCGGAATCCAATAATCCAGAACGCTGACTACTAAAGTAATGAAGCCAGTTACAGAAAGCAGTAATATATCGGTATCAATGGGTTTGGTTAACATAAGCAACAGAAGCCCAAGCCAGCTTAAGGGTAAGCCTGGAAGAACTGGAAGAAGGCTACCCAGGATTCCTATAGTGATGCAAAAAAAGGATAAAATCAGCCAGATATAGTCCATTGAATAATTATTACATTCCAAGACTATAAAAATAGGGCATTCTGATGAGAATACCCTATTTTAAAATGATTTTTATTGACATTTACGCTTCAGATAATCACCTTTTATAACTACCTGATGTACATTAGCAATGGCTTCATTGGTAGTGATTGTAATGGTTCTGGTAAAAGGACCTTCACTTAGCAATGGAATATTAACATAAATCTTAAAATCATAGGGTAATGAAGCGGGTGTCTCAGGTAATTTGTAAGGAAGTGTTATGTCTTTCATTTCCGGAGCAAGACTGAATTTTACACCGAGTGGACTTGAGGCTAAGCCCCTTAATACCAGGTCTTTACTGTAAACTTTTGCTAAAACAGGAAAAGTACTTTCAGAACCACCGGGGCAATAATATCCAATGTTTAATTCTTTCTGGATTAATTTAAACCCATAGGGAAACTGAACAGAAGTTTGTCCATAACTAAACATTGAAAAGAAGAAAAAACTTAGAAAAAAAAGGCTCATTTTCATAATAACAGATTTATAAGTAATGGATATACTAATATATCAATTACAAACATAAATGTTCCATCTAAATGAAAAATTCCGGTATTGTCCTTTTAAAACAATACCGGAAAAAGGAAATCTATAAGCCGGATTCTGTAACCCCGAAAGGTTCCCTGTCATTTATCTAGGCTTAAGTTCACACTCAAGCTCCATCTGCCTACCCCTCCTGATTGTTTCCAGCAGAGCGTGCAACTCCGCCTCTGTAAAGAGCCCAGGATATACATGGCATTTCAACCCACAAGGTTTATCCCACTGATTGGTTACCCAACCAATGCGGGAGCTCTTACCTCCCGTTTTCACCCTTACCGGCAAGCCGGCGGTAATTTTCTGCGACCCTATCTGTCATGTAAAAACATGCCCATCCGTTAGATGGTGTGGTGCACTGCGTTGTCCGGACTTTCCTCATCTCTGTTAAGAGCCGCGACAGGGCAATTCCCTTTGCAAAGGTAGAAAATAATATGAGAAAAAAGGTGTTCCCCTAATTCCCCTATTATTTCCCCTATTTTTATTACCCAATCAATGGAAATCCAGTTAATTTTCCTGGAAAAAAGATGACTCCAAATATTTTTATTGGCAGAGATTTTCAAAAGGCAACTGCCAAACTACCCGAAGAGATTAAAAACAAAGTTGCTGCCTTTTTTCCTAAATTTAAGGAAAACCCTAAAAGTCATGCCATAGATTTTGAAAAAATTATTTCGTTTAAGGATAAAAATCTGCGCACTGTCCGAATTGACGACAATTACAGGGCTATTGTCGGTTTTCCACCAACAGGAAATAACTATTTTATGCTTTGGGTTGACAAGCACGACGAGGCTCATGCCTGGGCGAAAAATAAGAAACTGAGCTGGAATTCAATTATTCATAGCATGCAGCTCTATGAGCCAATTGAAAAGAAAATGTCACCTGTAGAGATTATAAAATCTGAGCATGTCCCATTTCATCATCCCTATAATTTAACACAAGAGGACCTTTTGAATCTGGGGGTGCCCTTTTCTGAAATTGATATCATAATAAAAATCATTAGCCTGGATGAATTACAGGAAGTTAAAAACAACCTGCCTGATGAGGCTTTTGAAAAAATTAGCCTCATTTTTAATGGATATGATAAAAGAGAATTACTTGAACAAGTGAAAGAAGGAAAGTCAATATCTGAGGATACTGAAGAACAATTGCTTTCTCCAAATAACAGGCAAAATTTTATTCAAAATACCGATGATCCATTAATGATTGAATTTCTGGAAGGTAAAAATAACTGGCAGTTATTTTTACATCCTGAACAAACAAAATTAGTGGAAGGAAGGTATAATGGTCCTGTGAAAATTACCGGCGGTGCAGGCACTGGTAAAACAGTTGCTGCCTTACACCGGTTTGCTTACCTGGTCAAAAAAGGGCTTCCAGACGGGAAAAGATTACTCTTTTGTACCTATACCAATGCGCTGGCCAGTAATTTAAGCGCCCAGATTAAGGAATTAAATTTAAGTAACAAAGGCTGTTATGATATAATGACTATTCATTCCCTTGCGTTAAAACTGGCTTCTCAAATTAGTCATTTGAAAATCAACCCAGGCGATCAGTTTAAAAAAGAAGATGATTATTTCCAGGAAAATAAAAAAAAGATCTGGCTTGGAATCTGGCAAAAAATATTAACTGATACACCAATTACACCTGAATTTGCAGCTGAAGAGTATGAACAGGTTATTCTTTTTAATCAAATTGAATCAAAGGAAGATTACCTGTTAGTTCAAAGAAAAGGAAGAGGGACAAAAATTTCAGCATCATTAAAAGAAATTTTCTGGGAAAAACACCTCGAATACAGGGAAGTTAAAAATAAGTCATTTAAACTGGAATGGGATGAATTATTTTATGATCTCATTTCCCATTTCAGGGATCAATCGGTTAAGCCTTATGCGCACATCATATTAGATGAACTTCAGGATTTATCCAATATTGAACTCCGTTTTTTAAGAACAATCTTAAAACCAGGAGAGAATGATTTATTTATGGTTGGAGACCCTTTACAAAAAGTATATGACCGAAATATAAACTTTCTAGCCCTAAAAATTGAAACAAGAGGAAAAAAATCAAGAAGGTTACTGCGAAATTACAGAACAACTGAGGAAATCAGAAAGGATGCTGTTAAAGCACTGGGTGAAGAAACTTTCTCTGATTTTAGTGATTCTATAGAAAAAATACAGGGATACACCTCTTTAAGTCATGGTCCTGAACCTGTTTACCATCTTTTTAAATCCAGAATCGATGAAATTCAATTTGTTGAAACAAAAATTAATGAACTAATTAGTCAAGGCTTATATGTCGCTGAAGATATTTGTATTGCAGCTAAAAACAAGGATATAATTCAGGATTTTCATTCTCACTTTCATACTGCCGGTTATAAAATAAGAAAGATTGAAAAAAACAACGAGCTTAGTTTACCAGAATATTATAGCACATCCACTTTCCATAGTTTAAAAGGGCTTGAATTTAAAGTAATCTTTTTAGTCGGATTGAACGCAAAAAGTTTTTTACGCCCGCTTAAGTATAGATCTGAAGAAGAAAGAAGAGAATCAGAGAAAAGAGATAAAGCGCTTTTATATGTAGCTATGACCCGTGCTAAAATGTTGTTGTTTATTTCAGGAAATGGAGATCCTTCACCCGTTTTACAAAAAATCTATCCATTTCAGTCACATGATTAAAAAGCCCTTAAAGTATCTCCATTATTACGCTGATAGGGAATTTTCAGAAAATCAAGCGTTCCGGGTTTTACCCGCAGCATGAAGCTATAGGTACCTCTTTGAGGTTGCCAGTTAAATGACATATCCCAGCAATGTAAATCCCGGATAAATCCAAATGAAGGATAAGAAAGTCCCTCCCTGACAAAATCATATCCAAAATTTCCTACACTAATAGCCCAGTTAGGGGTCAGCTTTATGTCACCCCGACAATTAATGGAGTTAGTTTCTACCAGAAACCGGATAGCCCCGTTTTCTTCTCTCCAGGTAAAATCAATATTATGCGATATGGAAAAATTCTCAAATAAACTTAAAAAATCCTCCTCGGTAGCATTATCCTGAGGTAGTTTGGTGCCTCTGTTCTGCTGAATTCCAATGCTGGAAGGACTATCCTGAGCCGGTCTCGTATTTCTGACATCTGTAACAACGGCTTCAGGTTTTCCCTGAAAAAGAGCTCTGATTTTACCGACAGTGAGATTTGTAGAAATCCTTAGATTAGCCTGATCTAACCGCAGTGGCCGACCAGTTTCCTTCCACCAGAATGTATTGATTCGTTCATTTCTGGCATTTTTCATATAAGGATCATAGATCATTGAAAAAGATGCGGTTGTGGCACCTTTGAAAAAACGGGCTGTGGTACTTACGAAAACAGGACTCCATCTCAGTGAATCGGCAGCAAAATTATAATTCCCTGTCACTACCAGATTATCAATGATATTAATTGTCTTCAATGTTGAATCCTTTTTGGGTGCTATTTTGGCCAGCAAAATATTATTTAAAGAATATCCTATAGCCATTTGTTTGCCCGATTGAGGTGGTGAACCATAAATAGATTGCTCAAAAGGCGTATATACCTGATACCTGTCAGCATAGCGGGTATCTGTCAAAATGGTATCATAAAAGGGTCTTATATAATCAGGAGAATAATTAAAGGAAATGGTTGGTCTGACTTCATGCCTTAATCCCCGTAAAAATCCGCTTTTTAACTGAAGCGTACTAAAAAGACGTGTATTTAATCCAAATCCCATATCAAAAGTACGGTAAGAAGCAAATCCAGGAATAGTATCTGTATTTACCCTTCCATATTGTGTAGTATCAGAAATAACCTGGTAGGAAGTTTTTGTTTCATTATATATGGTATCTCTGCGAATCGTTGGGGTAGGATCAAAATCTTTCCTTAATTGTTGCATTTGCCATACTTCCCTGTAATTTGCATTTGGATTAAGATTAAAAAACCGTAAAATTTTAAAAGAAGTACTGGCTTCCACCGCCTGATTTACACCAAATTTAGCATCACTAAGGGTTTTAGTTGAAAACAGGGTGGTGTCTGTAGCGGAAAAACTATTCCTGACTTCATTTCTATATCGCATAACAATAGCCTCATACCACTTTTCAGCTCCCGAGGCAATTTTCCTTTTAAACGGATTTACAGACTGTGTTTGAAATCTAAAATCGGGAAAATTTATAGTAATTTCCTTGTTTAAAAGATTTTGAGTATGGTTAAATGAAACAGACCAATTATATGGTTTATCTGTATAATTTTTATCAAAAGACATATTGGAATTCAACTGCGTTTGAAGTACTGAGGCCGCATCATTAAATACTCTGTTTTGAAAACCGTTGGTTTGAATATTTACACTTCCGCCAAATCTATTTGTTGGATGAGCGCCACTTTCCTGCCTGTGCGACCACCTGATTTGAACTGAATTCTGAGGTGAGAAAATCCCTGTTTGTAAATTTTCTGTTTTTCGGGAATCAAAAGCTAGATTTAAAGAACCTGAGTATTTATATCTTTTCCTATAATCTGAAGAGGCACTAACACCCCATCTACCTCTGAAATAAATATTGCCCCTGAGTGCTAAATTATAGTAATCATTGATAGGAAAAAACCAGCCAATGTCTCTTAATCCATAGCCCCATTGTGGTGAATACTCATAATCTCTTGGAAAAAGTAATCCGGTAGAAGATTTACTCTGCGGATTAATTGGAAAAAATCCGAAAGGAAGCCAGACAGGTGTTGGAATATCCATAATTTCCAATCTGGATGGACCGACAATGATTAATTTATTGGGGATAATTTTTTGTTTGGTGCTTCTGATTCCAAAATGGGGATGATCGGCGGTACAAGTCGTGAAAATTGAGTTTACACTAAAAAGCACATCATTTTGAGTCGTATCCGGTCCCGTGGTTCGGATAAATTTAGCCTGCTCGGAGTGAATAACAATATCGTTCTGTTGTGAGGTACTTTGAAAAACCTTTCCTTTCTGGGTTTTAAAATTATACCTTAATTCAAAAGCTGAAATTTCCTGTTCCCCTTCTTTAAAGGTAGGATTACTTTCCCGTAAACCAGTACCCTTTGCCAGAATCAGATTATTATCCCAATCGAGTTCAATATATCCCGCTTTTAATTCAACTTTTTCATAATTCACGACTGCATCACCAAAAAGGTATAGCTTTTTATTTTTATTATCCAGGATCATAGAATCTTTGCAGGAAGCATCTATGGGTGCACTAAGCGAATCTTTTGAAAATCGAACATACTGTCTTGCAATAACAGTCGTATCAATTAATGAATCCCGGGAATTGAAATCATTTTTTAAATGAACATCTTCTTTTCCCGCCGGATATTGAGAAAAAAGAGGTTCCTGCTCCAGCAGGAAAAATAAAATCCCCAAAAAAGCATTTAAAAAAAAGTAATATTTTTGTTTACTTTGCATCTTTGTAAGTCAGTAAATCACCCATTTTTCCCGAAACATTTGAATGAACTACATTTTCAACGAAAAAATGCGCACCACGGGATATTTTTTTCTTTTCATTTCCTTTATCACACCGTTGTTAACGATTCCATATCGTTATTTATCTGTTTTTAATCCCCATAACGCTACTTTTAAAGGCGAAGGTACTAAAGTTACATCACAAGGCAAACCTCCTTATCGCATAAAAACGGTAATCATTGATCCCGGTCATGGTGGCTTTGATCCAGGTACCCATGGGGTGAATACAAAGGAAAAAGATGTAGTACTGGCTGTTGGTAAAATGTTAAGGGATTTATTCGTTGAAAAATATCCACAGATAAAAGTAATCATGACAAGGGACAAAGATATTTTTATCCCTCTGTATCAGCGGGCAAAAATAGCCAATGATGCCAATGCTGACCTTTTCATTTCCATTCATGCTAATTTTATGCCCAAATCATCTGTCACTATGGGAACTGAAACTTATGTGATGGGATTGCATACCGCAGAATATAATCTGGAAGTAGCTAAAAGAGAAAATGAAGCCATCCTCTTAGAAGAAAATTATAAGAATAATTATGATTATGATCCCTATTCTCCTGAAGGTCATATTTTATTTTCTATGTATCAGAATGCCTTTTTAGACCAAAGCATTTTGTTCGGACAATTCGTAGAAAATCAATACGCTTCATACGCCAACAGGAAAAGCAGAGGGGTAAAACAAGCAGGATTTGTTGTATTAAAAGCAACTACTATGCCCAGTGTTCTTCTTGAAATTGGATTTTTGAGTAATCGTGAAGAAGAAAATTATCTGAAAACATCAACTGGACAACAAAAGATTGCTGAAAGTATTTTTAAAGGCTTTACCGCCTACAAAAAGAAAATGGAAGACCTTCCTGAAACAGTAGCAGAGGTAACTAACCAGCCAGTCTCATCAGGAAATCAACCTAAATATCAATTCTGGATTCAAATTGCTGCCACGCCTAACCCTGTTTTAAAATCAGATTCACTCTGGAAAAATTCACCTTTTAAAATCGAAGAATCTAAAGAGAACGGTCTCTTTAAATACAGGACTGATACTTTTACCAATTTAACCGATGTATTAAAAGCTCGTGACAAAATGTTTTTGGCAGGTTACAGAGATGCCTTTATCATTGTTGATAAAAATGGAGAACGTATCAGTCTTCATCAGGCCAAAAAAGAATTGGGCATTCCCTAATGTTACCATTTATGAAGTAGGATATTTGTATATTTGCGCCAATTATTAAGCGTAAAACAAAAACAATGTCAAAAGAAATAAGAATAGCCCTGCTGGTAATTGTTGCCTTGCTTGTATCTATCTGGGGTTATAAATATATCATAGGTAAAAACCTGTTAAAAAAATCAAACTTGTATTATGTTGATTATGAAAATGTAAATAGAATAAATATTTCCACTCCGGTTAAATATTTAGGATATCAGGTGGGATTTGTTTCCGCAGTAACCCCAGATTTGGATAAAGGATTAATACGGTTAACTCTCGATTTAGATGAAAATATGGCTTTACCAAAAGGAAGTACAGCTAATATTTTAACTGAAACATTTATGGGTGGAGCTTCCATCATTTTAAATATACCAGGAGGGTGCTCAGGTAATTGTTTACCCAGCGGATCGGTCATTGGTGGGAAAAATTTGGGTATCCTGGGTTCAATGGTTGATAAAGACGATTTAAAAACCTATATACAGGTTTTTCAGGAAGGTATCTCTGTACTGATGGATTCATTAAGTAATCAAATGACCTCTGGGGATGCTGACAGTAAAATGGGGAAAAGTATTGAAAATCTATCCAAAACTATTGATAACCTGGAGCTGCTAACCCGTCAGATGAATGGAATAATGGGTGCCTCAGGAAAAAGTATAAATCAAAGTATGGCGAGTTTATCTGCCATTCTTAAAAATATAGAAACCAATAATGAGGAAATTTCAAATCTTTTAGCCAATGTTTCTGACATTTCTAAACAAATAAAGGATGGTGATGCAAAAAAATCGATGGAGTCAATCAATTCCACTTTAACAGGATTACAAATGACATTAAAATCGGCAGATACTACTTTTTCCGGCTTGAATGATATCATTGCTAATGTGAATGCTGGAAACGGAAGTCTTGGAAAATTAGTTAAAGACGATGAATTGGTAAACAATATCCAGGATCTTAGTAAACATCTTGATTCATTGCTTCTTGATTTAAAAGAAAGACCCTATCGTTATATACCATTGAAGAGTAAGAAAAAAACGGAAAAAATAGACCAGCAGAAGGCGCTAAATTAATATTCAAATTGCAATTTTGCCAGTCCAGCGTATAATCCTTTTTCGTTCTGAAGTAATTCACTGTGAGTTCCTTTTTCAGCAATTTTGCCTTTATCCAGCACGTAAATCTGATTAACGTCTTTAATAGTTGCAAGGCGGTGAGCAATAATTATTGAAGTTCTGCCTACCATTAACAATTGTAATGCCTCCTGTACCAGCCTTTCTGATTCTGCATCCAGAGAGGATGTTGCTTCATCAAGAATTAAAATGGCGGGATTCTTTAATATAGCTCTGGCTATGGCAACTCTTTGTTTTTGACCTCCGGATAATTTTACCCCCCTCTCACCAACCACTGTTTCCATTTTTGAGGGAAAGCTATTAATAAACTCCCATGCATTTGCTTTTTTTGCGGCTTCAATGATATCTGAATCTGTGGCTGAAGGATTTCCGTAAGCTATATTTTCTTTAATCGTACCCCCAAAAAGCATAACATCTTGAGGAACAATGGCCATATTTCCACGTAAATCGGATAGGTCATAGTTGTCAATGGATAAATCATCTATATATATCTGACCTGCATTTGTCTTATAAAATTGCATCAGGAGCTGAGTCAGGGTTGATTTTCCAGCACCACTCATACCAACTAAAGCAATTCTTTCTCCCGGACAAACACTAATATCTATACCATTTAAGACTATTTTTTCCGGACGAGCCGGGTATGAGAAAAATACCTTTTTACATTCAATTTTCCCCTGAAATCTATTCGTTACTGATCTTGAGATCTCAATATTACGTTCTGCATGCATCTGTAAAATATCCACAATTCTTTCACCGGCACCGAGTGCCGTCAACAATTCTGTATAAAAAGTACCTAAACTGGCAATTGCTCCCCCTATAATGCCTGTAAAAATGATAAAATTGACCAGATCTCCTTTCACCAATGTGCCATTTTCAACCATTAAAGCTGCTTGCCACATTATAAAAAACAGGGCGCCAAACATTACAAATACGATAAAGGAAGCAAATAATCCTCTCATGGTTGCTACTCTTAAGGCAAGGGATACCACTTTATTTAAATAGTCCGTATATCTTTTTAATTCAAACCATTCATTTGTAAAGGCCTTGACCGTTCGAATATTTTGCATAGTTTCCTCAACCACAACATTGGTTTGTGCCAACTCATCCTGTCTTTCCTTTGTAAATTTCCGGATATGCTTTCCGAAATACATGGCAGCAAATACCACGAGTGGAAAAGTTCCCAGCATAATCAGCGCCAGGCGCGGCATAGCAAAAACAATGAATAATATACCACCTACAAGGATAATAATTTGCCTCAAAAATTCTGCAACCGTAGTAGCCAGTGCTCCCTGAATTTGAGTCACATCATTGGTAATTCTGCTGGTTAACTCCCCTACCCTTTGTTCTTCAATCCATGGAACTGGTAATGAAATCATATTTTTAAACAAATCCATTCTCAACGTTGCCATGCTTTTTTCACTGACAATCGCAAATAACCTGATTCTGAAATAAGAAAGAATACTTTGAATTCCTAATAACAAGAGAATTGTCAAAAATAACTGATTCAAGGTAATGGGATACGTTGGTTTTTTATCCAGTATATTAAATACCTCACCAGGTAATTTCATAATGATTAAAAACAAAATACTTCCGGCACTTAAAACCAGCATCCCAAGTAAAAAAGGGATCCGATAAGGAATCAGGTAACGAAATATATAGCCATTTTTTTGAAATTTCTCTTTAACAACCGACATAACCTATTTTTATTAGTCCAAAGCAACCTAAACAACCAAAGATGTATTTTAGATTAAAAAAATAACGATAACCTGCTATATTTGACGATTAAAATATATCAATTATTTGACAATCAGCGTTAATACTGGGCTAATACCTTTGAGAATGAGATGTTTTTTATTGCTTTTATGTTTTTTACCTTTTATTTCCAAAGGTCAGGAATCTTCACTGGAAATAGGAATATTGGGTGGTACCACCTTTTATGTCGGGGATTTATCAGGTAGCTTAGCCGATTTCTCACCAAAAGATTTAGGATATACCGGCGGTATTTTTTTGAGACAGCATTTCAACCGTCATTTAGGCCTGCGAATTGGTTTACAGCTCGCACATGTTGCCTCCAACGAACTGAATAGAAAAGTACCAAATCCAAGAGCTTTAAATTTTTACAATAATCTAAAACAAGCCCATCTGCTTGGTGAATGGCGTATTATTAATGTATCATTAGCGGGTGATAAAATCAGGATATCTCCCTTTTTTACTACCGGTGGGACGATTCAGCTTTCTGACCCATATTTCAATCATTTAACGTATGGGAAAATACCCCTTCGATTACTTGGCACTGAAGGTCAAGGCATTATGGGATACCCAGATTATTATAAGCCCTATGTATTTAGCTTACCTGCAGGTGCAGGCCTTGCTGTTTCTCTCAATGAAAAGATCAACTTAACTGCAGAAATTATTGGTAACAGAGTTTTTGGTGACTATCTCGATGATGTTTCTTCAGCCCCTGTTATTTTTAACGATTTATTAGCTCATCCAAAAGGATCCAGCCTGGCATTGAATGCATATATTAGTAATCCCACATTATATCCATCGCCTTCTGCAATACCTTATTCAAGAGGTGGACCTGCTGTTGACTGGTATTATCTCATACAGGTTAGTCTGGGCTACCAGATCAGATCGGGAAATTCCTATAAATCAGGAGGATCACGTGGATTACCCTGTCCAACCTTTAAATAAAAGGAATCTGCAATTGCTTGGAATTTGTAAAAAAGTAAAAATGAAGTGTAAACAAACATAGAAATATAATCACTTATAGATCAAGTATGATTATATTTGCCTGCACTTAAAACAAAAAGAAAAATGGCACAATTAAATTTTGGAGGATCCTTGGAAAACGTAGTGACACGGGAGGAATTCTCTTTAGAAAAAGCACAGGATATCCTTCAAGATGAAGTTATTGCGATAATCGGTTACGGTGTTCAGGGACCGGGTCAGGCACTCAACCTAAGAGACAACGGCTTTAATGTAATTGTTGGTCAAAGATTTCCTTCCCCAACATGGGATAAAGCCGTTGCAGATGGCTGGGTGCCTGGGGAAACCTTATTTTCTATTGATGAAGCGGCTGAAAGAGGAACAATTATTCAATATCTATTGTCAGATGCTGCGCAAATTGCTGCCTGGCCTCAGCTTAAAGCTAAATTAACACCAGGTAAGGCTCTATATTTCTCCCATGGCTTTGGAATCACCTATAAAGAAAGAACGGGCATTGTACCTCCGGCAGATATAGATGTTATTTTAGTTGCACCAAAAGGAAGTGGTACATCCTTAAGAAGACTATTCCTGGCCGGTCGCGGATTAAATTCCAGTTATGCTATCTTCCAGGATGCTACAGGGAAGGCTTTCGAAAGAGTAGTTGCTTTAGGCATTGGCATTGGATCTGGATACCTTTTCGAAACAACTTTTCAGAAAGAAGTTTATAGCGATTTAACCGGTGAAAGGGGTACCTTAATGGGTTGTATACAGGGGATTTTTGCTGCTCAATATGAAGTCTTAAGAAAAAATGGTCACAGCCCTTCCGAGGCTTTTAATGAAACCGTTGAAGAATTAACCCAATCATTAATGCCTCTGGTGGCAGAAAATGGTATGGACTGGATGTATGCCAATTGCAGCACTACAGCACAAAGAGGTGCATTGGACTGGTGGAAAAAATTTCGAGATGCCGTTAAACCGGTATTTGAGGATTTATATAACAGTGTATCAACTGGAAATGAAGCCCAGATTTCAATTGATTCGAACAGTCAGCCAGACTATAGGGCCAAACTGGAAGTTGAACTCAAAGAATTAAGAGACAGTGAAATGTGGCAGGCTGGAAAAACCGTGAGAAGTCTGCGCCCAGAAGCTGGAAAAGAATAATTATAATAATTCGATTTTCTTATCAAAGAGGTATTTTCGGTTTTCGACAATACCTCTTTTTTTTCAATAGGCTGATTATGGTTGCAACATCGCGTTTGACTCTTGAAAACATTACTGAAGCGGCAAAAAAATTAGCTGGAGTAGCTGATCTGACACCTCTGCAGTTGAATGCCAATTTATCAGAGCAATATCAATGTAATATTCTTTTGAAGCGAGAAGACCTTCAGGTTGTCAGATCTTATAAAATCAGGGGGGCCTATAATAAAATGTCCAGCCTTTCCAAAGATATTTTAAATCAGGGAGTGGTGTGTGCCAGTGCAGGTAATCACGCGCAAGGATTTGCCTTTGCATGCCAGAAATTAGGCGTTAATGGAAAAATTTATATGCCCGCGGTAACCCCTCAACAAAAGGTAGCGAAAGTCAAAAAATTTGGAAAAGATTGGGTTGAAATTGTTTTAACCGGAGATACTTTTGATGATGCCTTTCAGGAGGCAATTACTTATGCTGAGGCCTCTGGAAAAGCATTTATTCATCCTTTCAATGATTCAAAAATTATTGAGGGACAAGGAACGGTGGCGTTAGAAATTTTAAACCAGTATCCGCATGAAATAGAATATCTGATAGCACCAATCGGTGGTGGAGGTTTAATAGCCGGATGCGGTATTGTTTTTAAAACATTGAGCCCTGAAACAAAAATAATAGGCGTAGAACCTGCTGGGGCACCTGCTATGTTCGAATCACTTAAACAGGATAAAGTGGTTACCTTATCCCATATAGATAATTTTGTGGATGGGGCTGCTGTGAAAAAAGTAGGCGAAATTAATTTTCCAATAGTCAAAAATACCATTTCAAAGGTAGTATTGGTTGATGAGGGTAAAGTTTGCCATACCTTATTGCAGTTGTATAACGATGAGGGATTTGTTGTTGAACCTGCCGGCACCTTATCTATAGCCGCCTTGGATGAAATAAAAGAGGAAATAAAAGGCAAAACCGTGGTATGTATCGTTAGTGGCAGTAATAATGATATTACCAGAACAGAGGAAATTAGGGAAAGAGCTTTGTTATATAATGGGTTGAAACATTACTTCATCATCCGTTTTCCTCAAAGAGCAGGTGCTTTAAGAGATTTCCTTAATAACGTTCTGGGTCCGACAGATGATATCACACATTTTGAGTATACTAAAAAAAACAACCGAGATTTGGGTCCCGCGCTGGTTGGAATTCAGGTAAAATGCAAAGAGGATTATGATATATTATTGAAACGTATGTATGAAAACGGACTTCAGTTTCAATCAATGAACGAAAGTAAAATGCTTTATGAATTGTTGATTTGAGAAAAGATTTACTTGTTAAAGTTTAGTTTCGGCTAATTTCATAATCACTTCAAATTGCATGTCTGTAACGGGCATTACGCTTAGCCGGCTTTGTTTTATCAAAGCTATATCCTGCAGTTCAGGATGTTGTTTTATTTCTTTCAGACTTACTGCTCTCTCAAGCCTTTTAACCGGAACGATATCGATCGCTGACCAGTCTCCTTTTTCAGCTGTTGGATCAGGATAGGCCGTATGCAAAACTTTTGCGATACCTACTATTTCTAATCCTTCATTGCTATGATAGAATAAAAGGATATCATCTATTTCCATGGCACGCAGAAAATTTCTCGCACCATAGTTTCTAACCCCGTCCCACATTGAAAATCCATCTTCCATTAACTTGGAAAAACTAAATACAAAGGGTTCTGATTTTATCAACCAATAATTCATTAAGACTTATTAAGCGTAAGTAAAACAGGTAAGATAGACTCAATTCCTTCCTCCATAGGCAGAAGTACCTGTATATTTAATTCATCGCTGTATTTTTTCTGAAAGGATTTCGCTTCTTCATACGTACAGCCTTGAGTATTTAGAACTAAAGCGATAACTTCCGCGCCATAAGCATTAATTAACGCAATTTCAGATGTAATGGAAGGAATTTTTCCCCAATGCGAATCATCATCATAATAAACTCTTTTGGGTGGATGAACTAAAACGGCATACTTAGCATTTCCGGAAACAAAGAACTCAGAACCACATGGTCCACTTGGGTTACGCAAGGCAGATTGACCTTCCAGGAAAATATAATCGGGATTTTCCCTGGTGTAACATTCAACTATGGCATGTTCCAATTCTCCGGAAACAAAATCATTTAACGTAGAATCAAAAATAAATCCGTATTCACCTCCCTGAAGCCAGCCCGTTTGACCAGTATAAATCATCTGGGCCTTTTTATTATTATTATTTAACAATTCCGTAAAAAACCGGGCGGAAGTCCTTTTACCAACAGCACAATCAGTACCAATAACGGCAATGATGGGGCAGTTTACCTGGTTGACACGTCCAGTCCAAAAATGAAGTTCATCTTTTGTTTTGGGTTTCCTGACATCTTTTAAATAGACCTCCCTTTTTTTTGCCAGTTCTACAAAATGAGGTTTTTCAGAAAGGAATTCATGTAAACCATTCACTAGTGATAATCCACTGTCAAGGCACTCCAGTAAAACCAGCTCCAGTTCGTTAGGTATAACACCCCCATGTGTCGCAATCCCAATAATAGCCACTGAAACTTCCGGGCATGAGCATATTGCATCTTTAACGGTAGCAAAAATGGGTATATTTCTATACTTACCATCTACTTTCTCACCGGCATCAGCACCATAGTTACTGCTATCCACCACCCCCATTATGTCAAACCGCTGTGTCCCGCGAATCAAACCATGAGCAGTTTTGGCATCCAGTTTGTCAAAAGCATTTAAAGTCAATATAATAGCTCTTTCTTTCATACATCATGCATTGAACCTGATAAATAGCTGGCTAATTTATAATTTTTTTTAGTTGCTTTTGCATTTTTGCCATTTCAAATAATTAGGAGCACTACAAAATCATTACTATTTTTAAGTTTCTTTTATTGAAAAATACTTAAATTACACCGTTAACCCTAATAAATATTGAATTTTCAGATGATGAACCTACTTTACCTCTTAAAAGTACCATTTGTAGTATTAAGTATGCTACTTTTTGGTCAGTTATCCTTTTTATTTAATAATGAACAGCCTAAAGTACTGGTTTTTTACAAAACAGCGGGATTTGTTCATGAATCCATTCCCGATGGTATTGCGGCAGTAAAAAAAATGGGTCTTGAAAATGGTTTTACCGTGGAAATCACAAATGATGCCAATTTAATTTCAGAAGACAACCTTAAAAAATATGCTGCAGTTATTTGGTTAAGTACTACGGGTGATGTTTTAAACCAATATCAGGAGGCTGATTTCGAGAGATATATCCAGGCAGGTGGTGGTTATGTTGGTATTCATGCTGCCGCAGATACAGAATATGAGTGGGGTTGGTATAATCGACTTGCAGGGGGTCAATTTTTGGACCACCCCGGTATAAATGATCCTCATCCCAATGTCCAGAAAGGTAAAATTAATGTAACAGATAAGCAACATGCTTCTACTCAATTCCTACCTGAAACCTGGGAAAGAACAGATGAATGGTATAGTTATAAAAAAATGAATCCACAGGTAAATGTTTTGATGAATCTCGACGAATCAAGCTATTCAGGTGGATATAAAATGGGAAAACACCCCATTGCGTGGTATCATGAATTCGATGGAGGCAGGGCTTTCTACACCGCAGGCGGGCATACCAAAGAGTCCTACACGGAAGCATTGTTCCTAAAACACGTTCTTGCAGGTATTCAATATGCCATTGGTGGTAATAAACCACTGGACTATACCAAAGCAAAGACTCATAGAGTTCCCGAAGAAAACAGGTTTGAAAAGAAAAATTTAGTCCAGGGTGGATTTACTGAACCTACGGAAATGACCATTCTGCCAAACTTTGATATTCTCATTGCCCAAAGGAGGGGTGAAATTCTACTATATAAAAATGGAAGCGAAGAAGCAAAGGAAATCGTAAAACTGGATGTTTACTGGAAAACAGAAACACCTGGTGTTAATGCTGAAGAAGGATTAATGGGCATTCAGAAAGATCCTGATTTTGCCAGAAACGGATATGTTTTTGTGTTCTATGCACCATCAGGAGAAAAAGCGGTAAACAGATTATCCCGATTTACTTTTAAGAATGATAAGTGGGATATGACCTCTGAAAAAATAATTTTAGAGGTTAATTCACAACGAAATATTTGTTGCCATACAGGTGGATCCATCGCTTTTGATAAAAATGGACTTCTTTATCTATCTACAGGTGATAATTCTACGCCTTTTAATCAACCTAACAGTAAATTAATTTTACGTGGGTTTGCTCCTTTGGATGACAGACCTGGTTTTGAACAATACGATGCCAGAAGAAGCTCGGGAAACAGTAATGATTTAAGAGGGAAAGTATTGAGAATAAAGGTAAATGAAGATGGCACCTATGATATTCCGGCAGATAATCTTTATCCGGTTGGCACTCCCAAAACAAGACCTGAAATTTATGTTCAGGGTAACAGGAATCCTTACCGGATTTCAGTTGACCCAAAAAATGGTTATCTGTACTGGGGTGAAGTAGGTCCTGACTCCAATGTGGATAGTCTGAATATCAGAGGACCAAGAGGTTATGACGAGGTAAATCAAGCCCGTAAAGCTGGTAATTTTGGCTGGCCTTATTTTGTGGGCAATAATTACGCATATACAGAATATGATTTTGACTCTGGAAAATCAGGTATTACTTTTGACCCAAAGAATCCGGTTAATAATTCCAGAAATAATACAGGCGTTCAACAATTACCTCCAGCCCAACCTGCTTTCATCTGGTATCCTTATGATGCATCCAGGGACTTCCCCTCGGTTGGAACAGGAGGGAGAAATGCTATGGCTGGTCCTGTTTATTATAGTGATATGTATCCTGAAGCAACCAGATACCCATCCTATTATGATGGTAAATTTTTTGCTTATGAATGGATAAGAGGTTGGATTAAAGCAGTTACGATGCTACCAAATGGTGATTTTGATAAAATGGAACCATTCATGGGATCGACCAAATTTAATGCGCTTATCGATTTAGAAGTTGGTCCGGATGGAAGATTTTATGTGCTGGAATATGGTAATGGCTGGTTTTCCAAAAATATGGATGCCGCATTATCCAGGATTGATTATAATGCAGGTAACAGATCTCCCGTCGTGAAAAATCTAAAGGTTGATAAAACATCTGGTTCAATTCCTTTTCTGGCCAGATTTTCTGTAACTGCAACTGATCCTGAAAACGATAAACTAACTTACACCTGGGACCTTGGCAACGGTCAGACCATTAATACCTCGGTGCCCGAACTTTCTTATACATTCAAGGAGATAGGAGATTTTGATGTACAGGTCAAAGTAAGTGATACTGGAAACCTTTCTGCAAAAAGTGGATTGGTTTCTGTCTATGCCGGTAATATAGCACCTGAAGTAAATATTAATATTCTGAGTAATAAAACATTTTATTTTCCGAATAAACCGGTAGATTATGCCATATCTATCAATGATCCTGATGATAAAAAGGCCGTAAAAAATATTGCCTCCCTATATGTTTCAGCAGATTATATATCAGGAATTGACCAGGCAGAAGCTTCAAAGGGTCATTTAATTGTTGCTGACGCCATCATTGGAAAAAGTATTGTTAATTCGTTGACCTGTATCACTTGTCATAAAGTTGATGAACCATCAATAGGACCTTCCTTTACAGATGTTGCCAAAAAATATCGCAGGCAACCCAATGCTTCAGCCTATCTGTTGACAAAAATTCAGAAAGGAGGTTCTGGCGTCTGGGGAGAAACAGTGATGCCTGCCAATACAGATTTAAAAAATGATGATGCTACCAAGATCATTTCTTACATTATGTCATTGGGACAAAAAGAAGCACCCAAACCTTCATTACCTGCAAAAGGTTTTGTAGCTAATCCGCTTTTGGGTAAAGCATTTAGCGAAAGTGGTATGTTTGTCTTAAATGCCAGTTTTACTGATCGCGGTGGAAAAGAATCAAAACCTTTAAGTGGAAATGGTTCTGTGATTTTAAAAAGTCCGACACTGGGTATGGATCAGGCTAAAAATCTGATTGGATTCTCAACTATGAAATTTGGTGGTCAAACGTTAATGTTGTTTCCATCAACCGAAGCCTCTTTTTCATTCAATGAAATAGATTTAACACAAATTATCAAACTTCAGATCTCGGGTGCCGGGCAGGAAGCCGGTAAAAATGGATACGCGATTGAAGCACGTCTGGACAGCCCTACAGGAAAGGTTCTTGGCAACACCATTTTTAAACTAACAGCTTCAGGTGCTAAACCACCCTATTTTGCCAGTTGTGAAATGAATATTTCCCCCGTGACAGATAAGAAAAAACATACCCTGTATTTCGTAACCAAACCGGTTAAAGAGGGTGAACCTGCTGCCGCTTTAGTGAATATTGCTTTTAAAATAGAATAATAAAAAAGACTTTCTTTTTCCAAACTAAAGGCCAGAAGATTAAATCTTACTGGCCTTTAGTTTTTAGGGCTTTTGCCAGGGTATTTTGCCAGCCACTTGAATATGCTTCATCAATCTGTTGTTTAAATCAGTAAAAACAGCTGAATTTTCCTTTATAACATTTATTTTTTCAAATGGATCGGTTTTCAAATTATATAATTCCATGGGTAATCCAGGATAATTTCTAATTAATTTCCAGTCACCAAATCTCAATGCATAACTACATTCACCATTATAATTTGACCCACCCTCCCTTCTTGTAAAATACATTTCCCGAATTTCCATCGTATCAGGTGATGAATTCTTTAATTCATTCAGCATACTTTTTCCTACGGATGACCTATCTTTCTGAATGCCAGTTATTTCCAAAATAGTATGGAAAAGGTCCATAGACAACCAATTAGATTCAGAAATACGACCATCTTCAATCATTGCAGGCCATGACATACAGGTGGGAACTCTTAATCCCCCCTCATACATGCTTTGCTTTCCATCGCGGTAAAAACCATTATTTGCATTGTCAGGTAAATGTCCACCATTATCACTGGTAAAAATAATCAGCGTATTATCATAAATATCCTGTTCTTTTAAGGCCTTGATAACTGTTCCAATATTATGATCAAGATGTTCGATAAAAGCAACGAGTTTTGCTCTTTTTTCACTAAGGCCGGGATTGCGTCTTTTAACCTTTTCCAACCAATCAACAGGGGGTTGAACAGGAAAATGAGGTGCATTATAAGCCAGATATAAAAAGAATGGCTTATTTTTATTAGCATGATTTTTAATAAAATCTATTGACCATTCAGAAAATAAATCAGTGGCATGACCTGAAGGATCAATGATCTTATTATTCAGCCTCATATAATTTATATGATGGCGTCGGTGTAACCAGTAATCATCCATCATATCGCCTAACCAGCCATGAAAATAGTCGAACCCTTTCTCATTGGGCAAATTTGGCGAAGATAATCCCAGATGCCATTTTCCAACAATTCCGGTTTGATATCCAGCTTTTTTAAGATAATAAGGAAGCAATTTGACTTCCGGATTCAAATACCCCCAATTATCTTCTTCATTCGTTCTGATGACTCCGGGAACTCCGACATAATCAGGATAAGTACCTGTTAATAACGACGCCCGAGTAGGTGAACATACCGTGCAATTGGCATAAAAATGATTAAACCTGATACCATTATTAGCAATACCGTCTATATTTGGTGTCATTAAATCATTTGTTCCCTGATAAGAAACATCATGGAGCCCTTGATCATCTGTTAAAATAAGTAGTATATTCGGTAATGGCTGCTTATCCATGGTATTTTTAAGTAATGGATGAACAGAAGATAAAAAGATAGCACTTATGCCAGTTATTAAAGGATATCGCATTTAGGACTGGTTTTTCTTTAAATATAACATTTTATTAATCGTATGCCGATGTTTTATCATAGATATTATTTGCGAAGAAAACATCCCAACCCTTAATATACCATTCCTTCTGTATTTTTTTTAATTTAGCCTTATTATCTTATTTCCATTTTCCCTGGTAAAGAAAATGGTTTAAATAGTTTAAATACGGTATGAATAAATATGTTTTTGGTATAGATTTTGGTACTGATTCTGTTCGTACCCTATTGGTAAATGCAACAAATGGCGAAGAATTAGCCTCTTCCGTTTTTGAATATCCTCGCTGGAAAAATCAACTTTTCTGTAATCCGGTTTTAAATCAGTTCAGACAACATCCACTTGATTATCTGGAGGGTTTAACTTACACTATAAAAGCATGTCTTCAGGGTCAGCCTCCTGAAGTCATTCAAAATATTAAAGGGATTTCCATTGATACCACAGGTTCAACTCCTGTTGCAGTTGATGATACAGGAACCCCACTGTCTTTACTTCCCGATTTTGCCGATAATCCAAATGCCATGTTCATCCTTTGGAAAGATCATACCAGTATAGAAGAAGCGGAGGCAATCAATAGATTTAATGAACAAAGTAAGAGAGATTATCTAAAATATGTGGGCGGAATTTATTCTTCCGAATGGTTTTGGGCTAAACTACTTCATATCCTGAAATCAGATGAAAAAATAAGATCAAAGATTGCCAGTTTTGTAGAACATTGTGACTGGATTCCTTTTGTGCTAACTGGGGGAAAAAACCTGAAGGAGTTAAAGCGAGGCATTTGTGCTGCTGGTCACAAAGCCTTATGGTCTAAAGCATTTAATGGTTATCCACCTAATGAATTTTTTGCTGGAATTGACCCATTACTGGATGGATTTACCGATAAATTATATCCTGATATTTGTACTACCAATAGTATAGCAGGAAAAATAGATCCGGCTTGGTCCGAAGAATTAGGCCTACCACTGGATGTAACCATTGGAATAGGTGCATTTGACGCACATGTTGGAGCCGTAGGCGGTCAGATAGAACCTTATTATTTAAGTAAAGTTATGGGCACTTCTACCTGCGATATGATGGTTGTTTCAACTAATGACCTAAATAACAAATGGGTTAAAGGAATATGCGGGCAGGTTGAGGGATCCATTATACCTGGCTTAATTGGATTAGAAGCAGGTCAGTCGGCATTTGGTGATGTTTATGCCTGGTTCAAAAACCTGATGTTGAAACCTTCCATTCAAATGATTGAAGCATCTACTTTTATATCTGAAGATCAGAAGAATGCCTTAATACATGCTATGGATTTAAACTTTTTGAACAAACTATCTCAGGAAGCCAATGCGTTGCCGATGAAAACAGTCTCAACCCTGGCTATGGACTGGTTAAATGGCCGAAGAACTCCAGATGCAGAACAACGACTCGAAGGTGCAATAATCAATTTAAATTTATCGACCGAGGCACCTCATATTTTCAACGCCTTAGTTGAGGCAACTTGTTTTGGATCAAAAGCAATCGTTGATCGGTTTATTCAGGAAGGTTTGCCATTGAAAGGTATTATTGGATTAGGAGGTGTTGCAAAAAAAGCACCATTTATTATGCAAATGATGGCTGATATTCTTGATTTGCCGGTCAAAATACATAAAAGTGAACAGACATGCGCCCTTGGAGCAGCAATGTTTGCCGCTACTTCAGCGGGAATTTATGCTAAGGTAGAGCAAGCAATGGAAAAAATGGGAGTTGGATTTGAAAATATTTATTATCCCAACCCTGAAAAAGTAAATTATTACAAAACAAGATACAAGCAATACCTTTCGTTGGGTAATTACCTGGAAAAAAACCTTTTGTCGTAAATGAAGCAGTTCAAATCTTTGAAAAAAGAATGTCTGAAAGCCAATCAGCAACTTCCCGCCTTAGGCCTGGTTTTGTTTACGTTTGGTAATGTCAGTGTGGCAGACCATAAACAAAAGGTTTTTGCTATAAAACCAAGCGGCGTTCCATATCCTAAACTTACCTCTGAAAGTATGGTAATAGTCGATTTTGATGGTCACATACTCGATGGAAAACTCAGACCCTCCTCAGATACTAAAACCCACGCATTTCTTTACAAAAACTGGAGTAAGATAGGTAGCATTGTTCATACTCATTCAACTTTTGCCACTGCATGGGCTCAGGCACAACGGGAAATTCCCATTTATGGAACCACCCACGCCGACCATTTAACGGAAGCCGTTCCATGTGCACCTCCTATGAGTGATGAAATGATAAAAGGCGATTATGAAACTGAAACCGGAAATCAGATTATAAGTTATTTCATCGAAAAAAAATTAGATTACCAGGAAATTGAAATGATTTTAATTGGAAATCATGCACCATTTACCTGGGGTAAAAATAGCCAGAAAGCACTTTACAACGCCGCCGTTTTGGAAGAGATTGCCCGCATGGCCTGGTTAACTGAACAAATTAATCCAACATCGCCCTTGCTTAAAGAAGCTTTAATAAAAAAACATTTTGACAGAAAACACGGACCTGACTCCTATTACGGACAGCAATAAAACATTATCAATGGACACAAATAACCAATTGGAAATATGGTTTTTAACCGGAAGTCAACATTTATATGGCCAGGAAACCCTATTAAAAGTTTCCGAAAATGCACAACAAATTGTACATTTTTTAAATGATAATATTCCAGTTCAGCTGAAATTCAAGCCCGTATTAAAATCTTCAGAGGAAATTTACCAACTTATCCTCAGTGCCAATTACCATACAAATTGTATAGGAATCATCACCTGGATGCATACCTTTTCACCAGCTAAAATGTGGATTAACGGTCTTAAGCTTTTACAGAAACCCTTATGCCACCTTCACACCCAATTCAACCGGGATATCCCATGGCAGGATATAGATATGGATTTTATGAATCTTAATCAATCTGCTCATGGTGATCGGGAATTTGGTTATATCCTTTCGAGAATGAAAATTCCCCGAAAAGTGATTGCTGGACATTGGAAAAATGAGCGTATATCCAGTCAATTAAAGGAATGGAGCAGGGCTATTTTGGGATGGCATGACCTTCAAAACGCCCGGTTTGTTCGCTTTGGGGATAATATGAGACACGTTGCCGTTACAGAAGGAGATAAAGTTGAAGCTCAGTTAACTTTTGGATTTCAAGTAAATACCCATGGTGTTGGGGATCTGGTCTCAGAAATAGAAAAGGTCAGCGAGTCAGATATAGATGATTTATGTGAAGTTTATAATAACGAATATCAACTAACCACATCATTATCAAAGAAGGGTGAGTATTACCAATCGTTAAGAGCAGCTGCGAAAATTGAATTAGGGCTGGCTGATTTTTTAACAAAAGGTAATTATAAAGGATTTACGACCACTTTTGAAGATTTACATGGATTAACCCAATTGCCGGGTATTTCCGTTCAGCGTTTGATGCATAAGGGCTTTGGATTTGCAGCAGAAGGTGACTGGAAAACAGCCGCTTTGTGTCGGGCAATGAAAACAATGAGTATTGGATTAGATGGCGGGAATTCTTTCATGGAAGATTATACCTATCATTTTGAACCGCATAATGAAATGGTACTGGGGGCACATATGCTTGAGATCTGTCCGAGTATAGCTGGCCATAGGCCTGTTTGTGAAATTCATCCATTAGCCATTGGGGGAAAATCTGATCCGGTCAGGCTGGTTTTCAATGTACAAGGCGGAAAAGCCCTGAATGTCTCTTTAATAGATCTGGGTCATAGATTCCGTCTGTTAATTAATGAAGTGGAAGCTATCCACCCGGAACATGATTTACCCAAACTTCCTGTTGCAAGGGTTTTGTGGAAACCTCAACCTGATATGGAAACAGCCTGCGCTGCCTGGCTAATGGCTGGTGGAGCCCACCATACCGTTTATAGTCAAAATTTAAGTGCTAAAATTTTACAGGATTTTGCTGAAATAGCAGGGGTTGAACTGGTTTTGATTAACAAGGACCTGCAAAACCTGGGGCAGTTCAAAAATGAATTAAGAAATCAAGAAGCAGGTTATAAATCAATATGGAGAAGTTAAAGAAAACTTATATATCCATATTAAAAAAGGGCTTGATTGAAAAATCAAACCCTTTTTTTATGTGATTCCGACAGGATTCGAACCTGTGACCTACGGATTAGAAGTCAGTTGCTCTATCCAGCTGAGCTACGGAACCATTTGAGCGTGCAAAAATACATTATTTTTCTAATTTTCCTAATCATTTAAACAAAAAATTGAGTACAATCAGGTAAAGTAAATCCTTTAAAAAGCAACCTCATCTAAAATCAGGCCGTTAATTTTTTAAAAATTAAACCATGAAAAGTACCTTAATTTCTCCTGTTCTGCTATTTTCCTTTGTTTTATCCTGCACTAAAACAGTGGATGAACCGCAGATAACACCAGTAAACCTATGTTCTACGGTTACTTACAAAACGGACATTTCGTCCATTATCAATCAAACCTGTGCCATCAAATCGTGCCATGTTTCAGGAACAGGTTTAGGTGATTATACAACTTATGCAGGTCTGGGAAAAGAAGCAACTAATGGTGGATTCAAAAAAGAAGTTTTAATTAATAAATCTATGCCTCCAAGAAATTCCAGCGGACCTACCAGTCTTTCAGCAGCTCAACTTGAAAAATTCACTTGCTGGATAAATGCCGGTGCTCCGAATAATTAAAATAAATAGCATTAAAATCCTATTTTCGTTTTGCGTATATTTAAGGTAACCAAAACTGAAATAGGAATGAGATGTTTTTTCTTACTTATTCTAACTTTTACATGTAATGCAGTTTTAGCCCAAAAGCATCAACCTACCAATATAATTTTTATTCTGGCTGATGATTTAGGGTACGGCGATCTGGGTGTTTACGGACAAAAATGGATAGAGACCCCCAATATTAATTCCCTGGCAAAGGGAGGCATTCAATTTAATCAGTTTTATTCAGGTGCACCCGTTTGCGCTCCAGCCAGATACACTTTATTGACTGGCAAGCATACCGGTCATTCTTTTATCAGGGGAAATGATGAATGGGGTGCAAGAGGAAATGTATGGAGTTTTGCCTCTATGCTGGAAAATCCAGGACTGGAAGGTCAATTTCCAATTCCAGACAGTACCTTTACCATTGCTGAAAAACTTAAAGAAAAGGGATATACAACAGCAGCCATAGGCAAATGGGGGTTAGGGGCGCCAGAAACAGAGGGATTACCAACCAGGCAAGGTTTTGATTTTTTTTATGGCTATAATTGTCAGCGGTGGGCACATACTTATTATCCTCCCTTTTTATGGAGAAATGAGAAAAGGGTTCCTTTGGGTAATCCTTTGATGCTGGCAGCTCAGAAATGGCAAACGGGTATAGATTCTTCGAAGGAAGAAAATTATGCTGCTTTTACCGGTTTAGCGTTTGCTCCTGAATCAATGCTTGAGGAAGCGGTTCATTTTATAGGAGCTAATAAAAATAAACCTTTTTTTCTTTATTTCGCCTCTCCAATTCCCCATGCTGGTTTACAGGCGCCAAAGCGCTGGATAGATTATTACAAAAATAAATTAGGTAAGGAAAAGCCCTATCTGGGAGAAAAAGGTTACGTTCCATCCTTTGCACCCAAAGCTACTTATGCAGCGATGATTTCCTATCTGGATGAACAAGTTGGCACTTTAATTGAAGCACTAAAAAAGGAAGGATTATTTGAAAATACCCTCATAATCTTTACGAGTGATAATGGTCCAACCTATGCCGGGGGCGTTGATGCTTCTTTTTTTAATTCAGCAGGACCGTTTCAGGAAAATCCAGACCGAATAAAAGGTTCCGTTTTTGAAGGAGGAATACGGGTACCATTTTTAGCTCACTGGCCTGATAAAATAAAAGCGGGAAGTATGTCAGAACATATTGGATATTTTCCAGATATTTTTCCCACCTTATGCGATCTTGTGGGCTCAGGAAAGCCCGAAAACGTAGATGGAATTTCCATTTTACCGACTTTAACAAAAAAGGGTAAACAGAAAGTTCATCCCTGGTTATATTGGGAATTTCCTGAATATGGTGGACAACAGGCTATCCGTCAAGGCCAATGGAAACTGGTCCGTCTGCAATTACATAAAGGGAATGGCAATCCTGCTCTTTATAATTTGTCCAATGATCCACTGGAACAAATTGATGTAAGTCAGCAATTCCCGGAAAAGGTAACAGAGCTAAATAAAATTCTTATTTCCCAACATATCGAACCAGAAAATATAAAATTCAGGATCGGACTGCTGGGAGATCATATTAATCCATAACCAACCAGATATACATGAAAAATATCGTGATTACTTTCTTATGTTTCGCTTTGGTTCATTGTAAAAATGTAAAAAAGGAATCCTTGGAAAAGGATTTAAATTCTGCTGAACTACCAATGTGTCATCAGGGTATAAAAGGAGATGAAGCCATTCAAAAAACCTGGATGCTGGAAATTAAACATATTAAAGCAGACCCGAATAGAATAGGTGAAACAACGGGTATGGTAAAAATTCCCGGAGGTACTTACCAAAGAGGGGCTACTGAATACCCCGCAGATAGAAATCAATCAGAAGGAAGTTTACCGAGGAAAGACGAATATCCATTACATATGGTGAGCATTCCTCCATTTTATATGGATGTTTACGAGGTAACCAATAAGGAATTTGAGAAATTTGTTAAGGCTACAGGATGGATTACCATTGCTGAAAGACCCATCGATATAGAAGAGATTGCTAAACAGATGCCGCCAGGTACCCCTATGCCAGATCCGTCAACTTTAAAACCTGGTTCACTGGTTTTCAGGGAGGTATCCCCACAGGAAAATCATTTTTCAGCGTGGTGGAATTTTACACCCGGAGCAAACTGGAAGCACCCTCAGGGTCCAGAAAGTAGTTATAAACCCGATCATCCAGTAGTGCACGTAAGCTGGTATGATGCAATGGCTTATTGTAAATGGTCTGGAAAGCGGTTACCAACAGAATCAGAATGGGAATTTGCCGGAAGGGGTGGAAATGAATCCGCTTTATATGCGTGGGGTAATAGTGCCCCTGGTCAGGAGAAATTACAGGGAAACTACTGGCAGGGTACCTTTCCGGCAACAAATACAGGTGAAGATGGTTACCTGAAAACAAGTCCGGTTGGTGTATTCAAACCCAATGCCTATGGCCTTTATGATATGAGTGGTAATGTCTGGGAATGGTGTGATGACTGGTATCATTGGTATGCCTATACCTGCAGTTCTTCTGGTGGAATGTTGGAAAATCCTGGAGGCCCAGCTTTTAGTTTTGATCCTTCCTTTCCTAATACAGCACAAAAATCAATGCGTGGCGGATCTTTTTTATGTAATGACACGTATTGCGCAGGTTACAGGGTTGCAGCAAGAATGAAATCCAGTCCGGATACGGGTTCTGAACATACCGGATTCAGATGTGTAAAAAGTTTATAAATTTTCCTTATCTTTAAAGAATCTAATTTTAAAATATGTAATTTTTGAAGATTTTTATTGCCAAAAATGTAAAAAAACTTAAATTTACATAAACACCTGATAAAACTGTTTCATGAAACCAACCGACATTAAAAACCCGGAGTACTTTCACAAAGTAGTAGATTGCCAGTACGCCTGTCCGGCACATACGCCGGTGCCAGAATATATTCGCCTGATTTCTCAGGAAAAATATACAGAAGCCTATATGATAAACTGGGAATCCAATGTATTTCCCGGCGTTTTAGGCCGAACCTGCGACAGGCCATGCGAGCCAGCCTGTCGCAGGGGAAGAATTGAGGAAGAGCCAGTAGCTATTTGTCGCTTAAAAAGAGTGGCAGCAGATAACAAAGGAGAGGTCAAATCATTTATGCCTCAGGGTCCTTTTCCATCGAATGGAAAAAAAATAGCCCTGGTGGGTGGTGGTCCTGCCTCTTTAACCGTTGCCAGAGATCTTGCTCCCCTAGGTTATGAGATTCATCTGTTTGATGAACAATTTAAAGGAGGAGGCTTTATGAGAAGTCAAATTCCTTCGTTCAGGTTACCTGAATCTGTTTTGGATGAAGAGGTGAACTATATCCTTGATATGGGCATCCATAGTCATTTCAATCACTTTGTGGAGAGCATGGAAGAATTGTTGTCCAAAGATTATGATGCCGTATTTGTTGGTACCGGAGCTCCAAAAGGCAGAGATTTGCCAGATTTACCCGGAAGAAATGAAGGAGCAAAAAATATTCATATCGGCATTAACTGGCTGGCAAATGTTGCCTTTGAACATACTACCAGCATTGGAAAAAAAGTAATTGTTCTCGGCGGGGGAAATACCGCTATGGACTGTTGCAGAACATCAAGAAGACTGGGAGGTGAATCAGTAAAAGTGGTGGTAAGAAGCCCATTCAGTGAAATGAAAGCCTCTCCCTGGGAGAAAGAGGATGCCATGCACGAAGATATACCTATTATAGATAATCATGTTCCGGTTGCTTTTATCGTGGAAGATGGTGTTTTAAAAGGAATGAGTTTTGAGAAGGTTATGCCTGTCATTGAAAATGGTAAAAGAAAACTGGTTGCAACTGGTGAACCTCTTGTCTTTATCGAAGCTGATGATGTGTTAATTGCTATTGGTCAGGAAAATAGTTTTCCCTGGATTGAAAGAAATATCGGGATAACTTTTGATCAATGGGATATGCCTGAAGTAGATACATTGACACATGCCTCATCACATCCTAAAGTATTTTTTGGCGGTGATGCCGCATGGGGTCCAAAAAATGTAATTACTGCCGTAGCACATGGTCATCAGGCTGCTATTTCTATTGATCTGGCTTGCAGAAGTCTGCCTTTGACGCAAAGACCTTCACCTTTTGTTAATCTTGTGAGTCAGAAAATGGGCTTGCATGAATGGGCTTATGAAAGTAATGTAGTAACCGATGTAAGGTACACCGTTGCACAGGCTGACAAAAAAATCACGCTGAGTAATCGCAAAACAGAAGTGGAACTTGGTTTTACGAAACATGAAGGTTGCAAGGAAGCAGAAAGATGTTTAAATTGTGATGTACAAACTGTTTTTGTCGAAGATAAATGTATAGAATGTGATGCCTGCGTTGATATTTGTCCAACTACATGTATCACTTTCACCGAAAATGCGGAAGAAGATGAATTGAGACAACTACTGAATATGCCCGCCTTAAATACGTCTCAGGACTTATATGTTTCAGCACCTTTAAAAACAAAAAGAGTTATGGTTAAGGATGAGGATGTTTGTCTTCATTGTGGATTATGTGCAGAAAGATGTCCTACTTCAGCATGGGATATGCATAAATTTTTATATAAAGTGACTAAAGCAGGATAATTTCAGATGATGTCAGATAAATTAAAAATAAATGACTTTGTAGTCAGATTCGCCAATGTGAACGGAACAGGGTCAGCCAGCGCCAATTTACTTTTTTGTAAGGCAATTTTCAGAATGGGCGTTCCCGTAACTCCGAAAAATATTTTTCCATCCAATATTCAGGGGTTGCCAACCTGGTATGAGGTAAGGGTTAGTGAAAAAGGATATTTGGGTCGAAGAGATGGTATTGACCTCATGGTTGCTGTAAATGCCCAAAGTATGGAAGCTGATATTAAAAGTGTTCGTAAAGGCGGTTATTTACTTTATGATAGCAGCAAAAAATTACCTGATCATTACAAAAGAGATGATATTCATTTTATTCCTATTCCTTTAATGGAGATTTGTAATGAAACCTATACCGATGCGCGACTCAGATTATTATTTAAAAATATTATTTATGTCGGCGCTTTAGCAGAACTTATGCAATTTGACTTCTCGGTATTCGAAACCTTGTTGGGTGACCAGTTTAAAGGTAAAGAAAAATTAATTGCACCCAATCTAAATGCTCTGAAATTAGGTTCAGATTTTATTAAAGCAAATTACAAAGGCACTTTTGATCTTAAAATTGAAAGAAGAGACCTACTGGGAGATGCTATTATGACGGATGGAAATAGTGCTTGTGGATTGGGAGCCATTTATGGAGGTGCGACCTTTGCTGCCTGGTATCCCATAACCCCCTCTACCTCCGTTGTTGAGGCTTTTATGGAATATGCCGATGAATTTAGAGAAGAAAAAGATACCGGTAAACGAAAGGTTGCCATTATTCAGGCTGAAGATGAATTAGCTGCCATTGGCATGGTTATAGGTGCAAACTGGAATGGTGCCAGAGCCTTCACAGCAACCAGTGGACCTGGTTTATCGCTAATGAATGAGTTTCTTGGTCTGGCTTACTTCGCTGAGATTCCACTGGTACTTATCGACGTTCAACGCGCAGGTCCATCAACGGGTATGCCTACCAGAACCCAGCAATCTGATATTATGGAAGCTGCTTATGCTTCTCATGGTGATACTCGGCAAATTTTATTGTTCCCTTCAACACCAAAAGAATGTTTTGATTTAACAGCTGCCGCATTCGACTTGTCAGAACAATTACAAACGCCAGTCATTCTCATGACAGATCTGGATTTAGGTATGAACGATCACGTGTCTCCTCCATTTTCATGGGATGATGCAAAAGATTATCAAAGAGGAAAAGTACTTGATTACGATGCATTGGAAAATATCCAGAAATTTGGCAGATACCTGGATGTAGATAATGATGGAATTCCTTACAGAACCATTCCCGGAACTCACCCGACAAAGGGTTCCTTCTTCACAAGGGGAACCTCAAGAGATGAATATGCCGCCTATACTGAAAATAGTCCCGCATATCAGCGAAATATGGATCGATTGGTTAAAAAATGGATAACAGCAAGGGAATATGTACCGTCTTCCCAGGTTTATCAGGCAGAAAATACTGCTGACTATGGTATCTTATTTTTTGGTACCTCACAATATGCTGCCGAAGAAGCTATGGACACATTAAAAGAAGATAAAATTATAGTTGATGGACTTCGTATAAAATCATTCCCCTTTGATCAGATAGCTATTGACTTTCTTCAAAATCATAAATATATTTTCATCGTTGAACAAAACAGAGATGCACAAATGAAAAGCCTTATTATGATTGAACTGGGTATTTCAGCTGAAAAACTCATTTCTGTATTAAATTACGATGGATTACCTATAACCGCAACCAATATTGTTTATCAGATTACTCATTCCATGGAAAGAGTTGAAAAATATACCACTGTATGACCTTCCTAAAACCAAAATTCAGACATCCTGATTTACCTAAAAATAAACTGGGCTACACCCTCTCCTATTACGAAGGCGCTTTATCAACCCTATGTGCCGGATGTGGACACGATTCCATCAGTGCCGCCATTATTCAGTCCGCTTTTGAAATGAATATTGAGCCACACAAACTTGCCAAGTTATCAGGTATTGGATGTTCCTCAAAAACGCCAACTTATTTTCTTGGTAATTCTCATGGTTTTAACAGCGTTCACGGCAGGATGCCTTCTGTCGCAACCGGAGCAAACATGGCTAATAAAGATTTAATTTATCTTGGAGTCTCCGGAGATGGTGATACCGCCTCTATTGGCATGGGTCAGTTTGTCCATGTAATCCGCAGAAATCTGAAAATGATTTATATCGTCATGAATAATGGCTGTTACGGCTTAACAAAAGGACAAGACTCCGCCACGGCTGATAATGGCTCCATAAGTAAAGCTGGCATAGTTAATCATTTCCAGGCCATTGATTTATGTGGACTGGCTATTGAACTCGGTGCTACTTTTGTTGCTCAAAGTTTTTCAGGGGATAAAAAACAACTCATTCCTTTAATAAAAGCCGCAATGGCTCATAATGGATTTGCCTTTATCAATGTTATATCTCCCTGCGTTACCTTTAATAATAATAAGGGTTCTACCAAATCGTATGATTTCGTAAGGGATCATCTGGAAGCAACCGGAACGTTTGATTTCGTGCCAGAAATGGAAGAAATTACAACCAACTATGAATCAGGTGAAAAACACGCGATTAAACTGCACGATGGTTCCTTGTTGCAATTTAACAAACTGGAAAACGACTGGGATCCATTGGATCGTTTTTCTGCTATGAAAGCCGTACACCATGCGCGGGATAATAATGAAATATTAACCGGATTGCTTTACTTAAATCAAAAAGCAATGGATTTACATGAGTTGGTTAATACTTGTGACCGCCCCTTGAACACCCTAAAAAAGGAAGATTTGTGTCCTGGAAATGGAGCGCTGGCTAATATAAATGCGGGATTAAGGTAATATAGATTTTTTTAACTTCAGGAGTGTCTTTGAGATTAACAAAAATTTAATTCGTTTCGATTTATATTTTTTAATTTTAAATTAAACTATTCATAATTAAATTATATTAATTATTGGCGTTTTAAAATAGAAGAGAGCTTACAAATTACATCGTAAACTCTCTTCTACTTTATTTCAAAGATTAAAATTACTCTACAACAATCATTTTTCTTGTCATCGTATAATCAGATGCAGTTAAGGTGTAAGTCAATACACCAATAGCAGTTAATTCCGTTGACTTCAAGCT
>Ga0255182_1000213_pt1 | contig 47726 bp, 35 predicted proteins | sample Atl_UVDOM_RepA_8_FD_188420 | JGI IMG/M metagenome (GOLD analysis project Ga0255182, IMG submission 188420) | Freshwater microbial communities from Altamaha River, Georgia, United States - Atl_UVDOM_RepA_8d | ecosystem: Environmental > Aquatic > Freshwater > River | place: USA: Georgia...
TAATCCCCGGCTTTCCCGCAGGTTTCGCCCCCGCCCCCCTCACCCCACCACGCCTCAGGGAGACGCCTCATGGCCGGCAACATGGATGGAAAAATCGTCGCCACCGGGATCACCTTCGACGACGTCCTGCTGGTCCCGCGGCACTCCACGGTCGTTCCGGCCGAGGTGGATGTCGCCACGTCGCTGACCCGCGGCATCCGCCTCAACGTGCCGATCGTCAGTTCGCCGATGGATACGGTCACCGAGAGCGAGATGGCGATCGCCCTGGCGCAGGAGGGCGGCCTCGGAGTGATCCACAAGAACCTGTCGATCGACCGCCAGGCGGAGGAGGTCGACAAGGTCAAGCGGAGCGCCAACGGCATCATCATGGATCCGGTCACGCTGCCGCCGACGGCGACGGTCGCCCGGGCACGCGAGGTCATGGACCAATACAACATCTCGGGCGTGCCGATCACGCAGGGGGATCGCCGCCTGGTCGGCATCATCACCCGTCGCGACCTGCGGTTCCTCGACAGCGGCGAGACGCCGATCGCCGACATCATGACGTCGGCGGGGCTCGTGACGGCCACCGGTGCGGTCACGCTCGACGAGGCCGAGAAGATCCTGATGGCCAACAAGGTCGAGAAGCTGCTCCTCGTCGACGCTTCCGGACTGCTCACCGGCCTGATCACGATCAAGGACATCGACATGATGAAGCGCTTCCCGAACGCCTGCAAGGACCGCCAGGGGCGGCTGCGTGTGGGAGCCGCGGTCGGTGTCTTCGACTACGACCGTGCCGCCAGCCTCATCGCCAAGGGGGTCGACGTGCTCGTGGTCGATTCCGCGCACGGCCACTCGTCGAACGTCATCGAGACCGTCGCGGCGATCAAGCAGCGGTGGGGCATCGAGGTGGTGGCGGGCAACGTCGCCACCCGCGAGGGCTGCCGCGACCTGATCAAGGCCGGCGCCGACGGCGTCAAGGTGGGCATCGGTCCCGGCTCGATCTGCACGACGCGGGTCATCTCCGGAGTGGGGGTGCCGCAAATCACGGCGGTCTGGGAGGCGGCGACCGAAGCCGCGGCGGCCGGTGTCCCGGTGATCGCCGACGGCGGCATCCGCTACTCCGGCGACATCACGAAGGCGATCGCGGCCGGAGCGAGCTGCGTGATGATCGGCGGCCTGTTGGCGGGAGTCGCCGAGAGCCCAGGCCAGACCGTCCTCTACCAGGGCCGCACGTTCAAGAGCTACCGAGGCATGGGGTCGCTCGGCGCGATGGTGCAGGGTTCGAGCGAGCGGTATCGGCAGCGGGCCACCGGCCGGGCGCCCGACAAGCTCGTGCCGGAGGGCGTGGAAGGCCGGGTGCCGTTCAAGGGGCCGTTGAGCGTGTTCGTGTACCAGCTCGTCGGCGGCCTGCGGGCCGGCATGGGCTACTGCGGCACGCGGACCATCGACGAGTTGCGCCGCGACGCGCGGTTCATCCAAGTCTCGGCGGCCACGGTGCGGGAAAGCCACGCCCACGACATCGTCATCACGCAGGAGGCCCCCAACTACAGCGTGGAACGCGGCGCCGGCGACTGAGAACGCGCGAGACGGGGCAATCCGGGGCGACTGCCGAAGCCGGGGCGATGTCCTGCCGATGGATTCGCGACGGAAATCAAAGTCGGGGGCTTACGCGGGTCGATCCATACCGCACGGGTCTGCGCCGGAGACGTCGGGGTCGGGACGCGTCGTTCCGACCTGGCGCCGCCGGGGGCCGGTTGATGGGGCTACAGATGGGGACAGCGTCATCGTTTCGCGGCCGGTGCGTGCGGGCCGTGGCCGCGATCGTCACGGTCGGGGCGTGTGCGGTCGGCTGGACCGCGGCCGCCGACGAGCCGCCGTCGCCGCCTTCGCCGCCTGAAGCGCTCTATGAGTCCGCGGCCCCGGCCGGTGTCATCGTCGATCCCGCGGCCCTGCCGGCCGGCGACACGGAACGGACAGCGGCGCCGTCCTCCGTGCGGCTGGTGACGCTGGCGGACGAGCCCCGCACCGCGGCGGAGAAGTCGAAAGAGAAGGAAAAGGGGCAAGACACGCGGAAGCCCTGCGGCGACGAGGCGAAGGAGTGCCGGGAGGCGCTCGAGGCCCTGCGGGATGACGATATTGCTTCGATCGCGCTCGACATCCGGGTGTCCGGCCGGCCGGGCAGCGATTACCCCTGCGAGTGTCGGCTGGAGGGCGACTCGTTCAAGCCGCGCCGCTTCGCCACCACGATGATGACCTGGAAGGCGGCGGGCTACTGCCACAAACCGCTCTATTTCGAGGACTGGAACCTCGAGCGGTACGGCCATTCGCATGGCCCGCTCGACCCGGTCTTCTCGGCGGCCCACTTCTTCGTCACGCTGCCGGTGCTGCCGTACAAGATGGGCGTGGAACTGCCCTGGGAGTGCGTCTATCCGCTCGGCTACTACCGGCCGGGGAACTGCGCGCCATGGACGGTGCCCGCGGTGCCGATCAGCTGCCGCGGCCTCGCGGTGGAAGCCGCGACCGTGACCGGCCTGGTTTTCCTGCTGCCCTGACACTGCCGCACCGGTACCGACGACGGCCGGAGGCTCACGTCTTGCGGATGCTCGCGATGTAGGCGTAGCGGCGGGCGACCGATTCGAACTGTACGTCTCCACGGCCCGACCGACCGATGTCCACCAACGCCTCGTGCACTTCGGGCCGGTAGTGTACGTGGAACAGTGACAGCCACCGCTTGAGCCCCGCGGCGAACACCGTCGGCAGGTCGGCCTGGTCCCAAAAATCGACGATCAGCAGATGGCCGCCGGGCCTCAGGTTGGCCATGGCCGCCTCCAGCGCACCGGGCCAGGTCGGAATCATCGACAGACAGTACGAGAAGAAGATCGTGTCGAAAGGCGCGTCCCGGCCGAACATCCGCCGGGCGTCAAGCTGCTCCGCCAGCCCCTGTCGCAGCACGATCGGCTCGCGGTCTCCGCCGCCGGATGGCAGCGGTGCCTGCGGCAGCCCGAGGGACCGCTCGATGCTCCGGGCGGCGGTTTCGAGCATCTCGTGGGAGGCGTCGAGCCCGTAGAGCAGGCCGGGCTCGGGCCGTTGTGCCAGCTTGATCAGGTTGCGGGCCGTGCCGCAGCCCACCTCGAGCGTCGCGGAGTCGCGGGCCGTGGCCACGCGGTCGAGGAGGCGGTCGCGGCCGAGAAGGTAGTAGCGGCGGGTCACGTCGTAGACGTGTCGCGTCAGCCGGTACATCCGGTCCATCGCTGCGGCGTGATCCGGGCCGCCCGGGCCGCGATTGTTGGAGGACGATACCGGACCCGGACGCACGGGGCTCGGCGAGGCGGAGTCGCTCATGGGGCGGCCTGGTCCCCGACCGCGCGATCGGCCCCGGCGCCGTCGGTCATCTCATAGAGATGGAACATGCCGTAGATGGCCGAACGATCCTGCAGGTGCAGTTCGCGGGATCGCTCCTCGCGGTAGACGAATCGGGCCTTGAGCTCCGGTGAGAGCGCCGTCTCGACGGGGGACTTTTCCCCCGCCGTCCGGAAGATGACCCGCGTGTGCGGTCCGCCGACCCGGGCGATATGGCTCCAGAGGTCGTCGATCACCGCCGGGGGCATCCAGTCCTGGCTGTCGAGCAGGATGAAGCTGTTGAGACTCCCCGGCTGCTCTTCGCGGAGTTGGTCGGCCAGCGAGGCCATGTGCGTCTCCACGCGGGGCACCATCTCCTTGATGGTCTCGTAGTGTTCGGGCTTGAGGTAGTCGGGGAGCGCCCGCCGGCCCTCGTGGTCGTAGCGTCGGCCGAACGCCTGCCAGGCGAAGTAGTTGTCGTCGAGCGGGAAGCCGCAGGCCAGACGGCGGACCCGTTGCTTGTACATGTCGAACAGTCTGCTGCCGTCGTTGCCCTGCTCCTCGAGCATCGCCTGGTGCTGGCTCGGCGGAATGCCGAGGCTGTAGACGGCGACCGGCTGCCGCCCCATCCAGCGCACGAGGCTGTTTTCGAACAGAGGCCCGAAGGTTTCGTCGAAGATCTGCTCCTGCTCCGCCACCGTGCGGGCCGCGAGCAGCCGCGCCGGGTCGCGCCGCAGGCCCTTGGCCAGACCATGCACGACGCGGAAGAACTGGCCCAGCTTCGCCTGGTCATAGAGGCCGCGACGGAAGTAGCCGATCCGCTTCGGGCCGATCGTGTTCCCCGGCCAGTCGCTCGACTCCCAGTAGTCCCGCGTCTGCGGGTCGAGGTGGTCGCGGATGTAGCGGTTGTAGTTCGCGACGTTGTCGCGGTGCCTGCCCAGACCGAAGAAGTTGTAAAACGCCTCGTAGTCGGGGAGGTGCCTGATCCCCGCCAGCTTGAGCCGCGTCAGGCACATGTGGTTGTGGTTCAAATCGACGGCGACGATCCGCTTCGGCCTGTGGATGAGGTAGTTGAGGACGTTGCAGCCGCCGCTGGAGATCGTGAACAGGCTCGAGTCCGGTCCGATCTGGAGCGCCTGGGCATCGACCCGTGGATCCTCCCAGATCTGGTTGTAGACGAACCCGCGGAACCAGAGGGTGAACATGCGCTCGAGCATGCCCCGCTTGCTGGCGAGTTTGTGGTGATGCACGGCCTTGCGGAGGTGGGCCGTGGTGCTCGGGCGGGCTGCGGTACGCGTCATCGGAGGGCTTCCGGGCCGGGGGGCGGGCAAGAGGCGTAGTTTAGCTGTCCGCGGAAAAAGTCGTCCATGACCTTTTTCCACGCGGACGCCCCCCGGAAAACGAAGGGCCGTGCGGCGGCTGCCTACCGGCGTCCCCGGCAGCCGGCAGCGATGCCCGCGGACGGCGCGGCCTGGCTACCGTCCGGGAGGGGGCGCCGCCGCGTCGATCGCCCTGGTGAGCTGGGCGGCGATGCCGTCGAGTTCCCGGCCGAGTCGGACGATCGTGGTCTCCATGGCGCCCAACTCGATCGTCGCCGCCTTGAGCCGTTCGTCGAAGGCGCTGGCGACGTCCGCAGACGCCTCGAGGTCGCGTTGCCAGACCGCCTTGTCTGCGTCGAGTTGCCGCTTCTGCTCCTCCGTCGCTGCCGCCTGCCGCTCGACGTTCTCACGGGACGCGATGACCTTCGCGGCCGCCCCGTCGATCGCCTGCATCTCGTTGAGCAGCGCCCGGCGGAGGGCGTCGCCGCCCTCGGACGCGAGGGTGATGGTCTCCCCATCCTTCTTGAAGGGCTCGAAGCGGCCGCCGCGGATCGCCGTGTAAGGATCGGCCAACGGCCGCCGCTCGACCACGTCGATGATCTTGGCCCACTTCTTCTCGTCCTGGAGATCCAGGGCCGTCTCGAGATCGAACTCGACCCGCTCGCCTTCCGTGTAGCGGCGCTGCTTGAACCGGTTCGTGGCGGCGCCGGCCGTGGGATCGATCGGTGATGCGTCCCCGGCCGGCTGATCCCCACCCACCGGGGCGCCGGGCTCGATCGGCGCGCCGGGGGCGCCGATGTCGTCGTCGGGGTCATCGTCTTCCGCCGCAGCCATCCGTTCGTCGGGTGGAGCGTCGTCCACGACGAACCTGTCTTTCTTGGTGTATTTGACGTTGCGGGCGAACTCCACGGTGGCCCAGTAGCGGCCCGGCGGCAGCGTGCGGTCGGCACCCTTGAGCGCTTCCTCGCGTACCGTCTTGAAGAGCGTCTCCCATTCCGCCTCGGGCACTTTCAACTCATGCCGTTTCACCGCTTCGATCTCCCGCTCGAGCGACCCGAGAAGGTTGTCGGCGTCGGCCGGAGTCGGCCGCGGCATCCAGCGGGCGTCGGGTGTGGCGGGATCCGCCGCGGCGTCGGCCGCCGGAATCGGCATCCGTTGAAAGGCCATCCACCGGTCCACTGGGAGGCCCTCGTAGACCGTCACATCGACGTCGTTGCGGGTCCACAGTTTGGCCTCCTGGTCCGCTGGGGCGTCCGGTGTGGACGAGGGCACGATCGAAAGCACGCAGTTTTCGGCCCCCTTGGCCGCCGTCGCCTTTTCGACGCGGAAGAGCCCGAGAAAGCGGCCGCCGGCGCCGAACTCCTCCTCGTCGAAGACCGCGACCTCGGCACCGGCGTCGAGCGGCGCCGCCTCGGCATCCTCGCTCGGCATGTCGATCGAGATCGAGCCGGGTTTGCCGCCCCTCGGCGGCGTGAACTTGGCGGCCGTCCAGCGCCGGCCGTGCCAGGTGTCGACGTAATCGCGGGCCCGCGTCCACCGATCGCGGGTGGCCCGCAGTGCCGCGATCGAATCCGGTTCAGCCTCCGAGCCGGGACCTTGTGGACGGACGATGCGGTCGATCTTGGTCTGATTCTCCGAAACCACGGCCCGCCAGGCCCGCTCCCGTTCCGCCAGTCGCGCAGCGAGGTAGACGTACCCCGTGGCGGCGAAGAGGAGCAGCACCGCGGCGACCACGGTGCCCCAACTCCATCCCTTGTGGCCGACGGCGATCGCGACCACGCCCACGAGGGCGATCAGCCCGATCACTGCCAGCAGAACGATGTCCATGCACCACCCGTGAGCGGCGGACGGCCGGCCCGACCCTCCCGCCTCCGCAATCGCAAGCGCCGACCCGACCACCGACTCCTGCATCGGCCCGCCCGCCGTGCCGGGGGGAGCAGCCGAGCGGGCGGGCCGATTGTGCGGGTTCCGCGAAGTATACCGGCGGCCCCTGCGGGGGCGGTGCCAGGCGGCGGCCCGCGGCGTGTCGCCCGACGGCGACGCGCGCCGCCGACAATGTCGCCCGGCAGCGACGCAAGGGGGCGGGGCCGGCGGGGCCCGGGGCCACCGCAATGCCTTGTGCATCGGGATTTCCCTCCGGCGAGGTTCGTGCCGTCGGCCTGCAGGGCGAGTGGCGCGGGATGTGCTTTGGGAGGGAGTCGGTCCCCGTGCCGCCCCGGCGACGGGCCCACCACCCTCAGGAGCCACCATGCGACCCGCCGGCACCCATGCCCCGCAGCCCTTTCCGTCCTCCTCCCGCCCCGCCCCGCCCCGCGGCCCCGGTGCGGGCCCGGCGCGGCCCCGCAAGCCGTCGGCGCGGATCGATGACCCCGTGCGGCTCTACCTGCTGCAGATGGGGGGCAATCCGCTCCTCACCCGGGCTTCCGAGGTCGCCAGCGCCCGCGAGATCGAGAAATGGCGGCGGAAGTTTCGCCACACCATGTTGGCCAACGACTTCATCCTGGCCGGGGCGGTGCAGTTGCTCGAGCGCATCCGGGCGGGCACGGTGCGGCTCGATCGCACGATCGAGGTGGCCGTCACCAACACGCAGGAGAAGGCCCGTTTTCTCAAGCGACTCGGCCCCAACCTGGCCACGTTGCACCGCATCCAGCATGAGAAGGCGCGACTCTTTCGGGTGGCGATGTCCCGCAGCGTGCCGCCGGAGCGGCGGCGCGAGGCCTGGCGACGGTTGGTGCGACAGCGCAACAAGGCCGTGCGACTCGTCGAGGAGATGCACCTGCGGATTCAGCGGCTCACGCCGCTCCTGAAGCAGTTGCGGTCGATCGGCGGCCGCATCGCCGAGCTCCGCGAGGATCGGCATGGGACGGCCCGGCCGGAGCTGCGCCGCCTGCTCGTATCGACCCGGGAGAGTCAGCGGACGCTCGCGCGCCGACTGGCGCGGCTCGACGATCTGCAGACGCGATACGATGCCGCCAAGCGGGAACTGGCGGCCGGCAATCTCCGCTTGGTGGTGTCCATCGCCAAGCGGTATCGGCACCGAGGCCTGTCGTTTCTCGATCTCATCCAGGAGGGCAACTCGGGGCTGATGCGGGCGGTCGACAAGTTCGAGCACGCCCGTGGCTTCAAGTTCTCCACCTACGCCACCTGGTGGATTCGCCAGGCGATCACGCGGGCGATCGCCGACCAGAGCCGCACCATCCGGGTGCCTGTGCACATGGTCGACACGATCACCAAGCTGCGCAACGCTGCGCGCGGGTTCGTGCAGCGGCACGGCCGCGAGCCCACGGTCGAGGAGATGGCCGAACTGGTCGGTCTCTCGGTGGAGGAGGCACAGTGCATCTGGCGGATGTCGCGGCAGCCGGTCTCGCTCGATCAGCCGCTCGGCGACAGCGAGGACGGTGCGGTGGGCGACTTCGTCAAGGATCAGCACGAGGAGGATCCGCTCCACGCGGTCCATCAGCAGGCGCTCAAGCAGCTCATCGGCCGCGCCCTCGACGGCCTCTCCTACCGGGAGCGGGAGATCATCCGGCTCCGGTTCGGACTCGCGGACGGCTACAGCTACACGCTCGAGGAAGTCGGCACGCTCTTCGAAGTGACGCGGGAGCGGGTGCGGCAGATCGAGGCCAAGGCCGTCGAGAAGCTTCGGGAGCCCGGCCTGCACGCGCAACTCGCCGGGTTCGTCGACGAGCGTGCCCTGGCCCGGCTGATCGGCGGCGGCCCGAGAGGCACGCTGCCGGCACCGCGGCCGACGGCGGCCGTCGCGACCGGCGAAGCCGTGCTCATGGCGGCCGCCCCCGCACCCGTGGGCGGCTGACTTGCCGCGACCGCGAACGGCTCGGCCACGAGCAGAACGGGGCCATGGCGGACGCCACGGCCCCGTTCGTCGCCTGCGCCGAAACGGCGGTCAGGCCGACTTCGCCTCGTCGAGGGCAGACTGCAGCTTCGCCTTGGGCTGCACGCCCATGAACTGCTGCACGAGCCGGCCGCCGCTGAAGATCATGATCGTCGGAATGCTCGCCACGTTGTAGGTCATCGCGAGTTTGCTGTTCTCGTCCACGTTGACCTTGCCGACCCGAAACGTCCCCGCGTTCTCGGCGGAAAGCTCCTCGATCGTGGGGCCGATCATCCGGCACGGTCCGCACCAGGGAGCCCAGAAGTCGACGAGCACCGGCACGGGGGAGTCGAGCACCTCCTGCTGGAAGTTGCTGTCGGTGAACTCAAGTGCTTTCCCCATCGGCTGGGCTCCTCCATTGGAAACTGGAAACGTGTGGAAACTGAAAACGTGCGGCGGTCACGATCGGCCATCATCGCGCCGTCGACACGTGCGTGCCGGCGGACGTTACGATGCGGATCCGCGGTCGCTCGAGCCTCGGCAGTATAGCCGGGGGCCGCACGGGCGCCACCCCGTAGCCGCTTGCCGAAGCCGACCGATGGATGTGCCCCGCCCGCTTCACGCGATCCGCCTGCAGGCCGCATGGGAGCCCCCGCGGGAGGGTGTGGCCGCCTGGATTCGACGGTTTGGTCGCCCGGCGGGTGTCGATGCCGGTCGGACGGTCTGGCTGGTCGTCGTCGGGTGCCGCACCGCGGCGGCGGTGTTCCTCAACGGGATCGCCTTGCCGGCGATCGTCGCCTGCCAGCCGCGCTGGGCACACGACATCACGGCCCTCCTCCGCGACCGCAACGTCCTGGAGATCCGCGCCGATCCGCACGTGGTGGCGGACGTCGGCGCTGACCGAGAAGCCAGGCGGCCGCCGCCAACGACATTCGGGGCGGTCCGCCTGGAGATCTTCGGCGGGCAGGCGTCGTGAACCACGGCCTCGGCCGCTGCTCCAGCGCATCGTGCTTGACAGGCGGCGCCATCGACCGCTACCAACTGATCGATCGTCGTGTGGCGGCATGCCGCACGGCAACGCGCCGCTTCCCGGTCGCGGCCGCGGGGGCCGCCGCAGGGGGAGCGAGTGTCCGGGAAGCGAGTGTCCTGGAAGCGAGTGTCCTGGAAAACGACCGTACGGGGGCCCTTGGCGGGCCGGTCCGACGGCAGCAGCGAGGTGGAGTCATGTCGGTGATCCGCGTGGGTAGCAACGGCACCTATGCCGACGGGTGGGACAAGGTGTTCGGCGGCACCAAAGGCAAGGCGGCCAGGCCGGGTACGAAGAAGAAGTCGGCGAAGAAGAAGGCCGGCGCGAAGGCGGCCAAAAAGGCCAAGAAACCGACGGCGAAGAAAAAGCCGCGCGGCAGGTAGCGATCAGCCCTCGTCGGTCGCCGTTGTGCGCCCGAGTTCGCGGCCACGGGCGGCCGCGGCCACGACGGCGTCGATGAGCGCACCCCGGACGCCCCGCTGCTCGAGCACCGCGAGGCCGGCGATCGTCGTGCCTCCAGGGCTGGCGACACGGTCCTTGAGCTGTGCCGGATGCTCGCCCGTCTGGTCGAGAAGGGCCGCGGTGCCGGACAGCGTCTGGGTGGCGAGGGCCTGGGCGAGCGGTCGCGGCAGGCCGGCCTTCACGCCCCCGTCGGCCAGGGCCTCGACCAGCACGGCGACGAATCCGGGGCCCGATCCCGATAGGCCGGTCACGGCATCCATGAGCGACTCGTCCACCTCGTGGGCGGTGCCCACCGCGCCCAGGAGCGCCAGGACCCGATCGCGGTCGGCGGCGGGTACGGCCGGGGCATGGCAGACGACCGACACGCCGCGGCCCACGAGGCACGGCGTGTTGGGCATGACCCGGACGATCCGCGTGGCGCCCGACAGCCGTGCGAGCGCCTGCGTCGACAAACCCGCCACGATCGAGACCAGCACCGCGTCGGCGGTGAGCGACGAAGCGATGTCACGGCAGGCGGCCGCCGCCTGCTGCGGCTTGACGGCGAGGATGACGGTCCGCGCTGCGGCCGCGGCCGCAGCCGCGGAATCCACCAGGCGAATCCCCGGGAGCCGGGCGGAGAGCCGGTCCCGGGCCGCCGTGGCGGGGTCGTAGACCGTGATGGCATCCGCCGTGACGAGCCCCGCCCGGCAGAAGCCTTCCGCCAAGGCCAGCCCCATCTGGCCGCCGCCGATCAGCGCGATCCTGCGATCGCTCAGGGGGCCGTCGTTGGTGCGATTCTCATCCTTCATGACTGGCCGTCCTCGTGGGTGAACTCCCGGGCATCATGTCGATCGCTCACGGCCGGGATGCGGCCGAGGGCTCGCCGGCGACGGGCGGCAGGGCCGACTCGATCGCGGCATCGAGCGGCCGGCTCGCCCAGAGCTGGCTGGCCACCGGACCGCCGTCGGCCCCGCCGCGGCTGGCGGTCCACATCAGCCACGCGCCGTCCGGCGAGAAGGCGGGCAGCACGTCCGCGCCGGGGTGATCCGTGATGCGAAGCGGCGCGCCCGCGCGGAACCGCTCCGTCCCGTCCGCGTCGCGGGCGGTGCTCCAGCGGGCGATCCAGAGATCGTAGTTGGGCCGCGCGGCCGGGTCGGAGTGGTCGGCACCGGTCCAGATCAGCCAAGGCTTCGTGGGATGCCAAAAGGGCGCCCACCGCACCCCCTGGCCGGAGGTCAGGGCCACGTCGTCCGAACCGTCGGCCCGCATGACGTGGATTTGGAGGAGGTCCTTCTCCACGCGGTCGGTCCGATAGGCGATCCACTTGCCATCGGGAGAGAAGAAGGGACCGCCGTCATAGCCCGGTGCGTCGGTCAGTTGCCGCACGTCCGTGCCGTCGGCGTTCATGACGTAGATGTCGGGATCGCCGTCGCGATCGCTGACGAAGAGGATACGGCTTCCGTCGGGGGAATAGGAGCACTCGGCGTCGTAGCCCGGCGCCCGCGTCAGCCGTACGAGGTTCCGCTCGCCTGATCCATCCGGCTCGAGGTCGGCCACATAGATGTCGCTGTGGGGGTCGAAGTCCCACTGGTACCGCCTCCTTCTGCCCGACCGCCGATCCTCCTCGGCCTGGGCCCGGGCGGCGGCCTCGGTGGCAGCGAGTTCCGGGTCGAGATGGCTCGATGCGAACAGCAGGCGGTTGCCGTCGGGCGAAAACCAGCTGCACGTCGTGCGGCCCCGGCCGGTGCTGATCCGCACCGGCGGCGTGGGCCGCGGCGCACGGGCGTCGAAGGCCTGCACGAAAATCTGATAGAAGGGATATCCTTCAGGAACGGCCTGGTAGCAGATCCGGCGTAGGTCAGCCGAGAAGTACCCCTCGCCGGCCTTCTGCATGCCCATACTCACCTGCACCGGAGGCGACAGGAACCGCTGCTCGAGTTCGGGCCGCGGCGGTCCGTCCTCGGCTGCGAGGATCGCGGCTGCGGTCGCGAACCAGGCCAGCAACGCGACGCCGCGACCAGCACGGCGGGCGGTCTGACGGCGGGGAGGGGTGGCTCGGGCGGCAGTGTCCGCGGGCGGCCAGACGGTGCTCGGATTGAAGGATTTGCGCATGCCCAACAGTATATGCCGGCCCGCCGTCCGCCGCGGGCCAGCGACCGAGTCATTCTGAAGGGAGCGCCGAAGGCATGAAGATCTACACGAAGACGGGCGACGCTGGTGAGACGGGGCTCTTCGGCGGGCCGCGGGTCGCCAAGGATCACGCCCGGATCGAGGCGTTCGGCACGGTCGACGAGCTCAACAGTCACCTCGGGGTCATTCGCACGCTTCCCGACGCCGCCGACTTCGATCCGCTACTGCGGCGTGTCCAGTGCGAGCTCTTCGATCTCGGGGCCCAGCTCGCCACGCCGGGGGCGGTCGAGGAGCGGATCACGACCGGCCACGTCGAGCACCTGGAGCGGGCGATCGATCGCCACGAGGAACTGCTCGAGCCGCTCACCTGCTTCATTCTGCCCACCGGCACGCCGCTCGCCGCGGCGCTCCACGTCGCCCGCACGGTCTGTCGGCGGGCCGAACGTCGCGTCGTGACGCTCGCCGGCCGTCTCGAGACGACCATCCCTGCCAATGCCATCGAATACCTGAACCGTCTCGGCGACCTCCTGTTCGTGCTCGCCCGCGTCGCCAACCGCCGTGCCGACGTCGCCGACGACCCCTGGCATCCGCAGCCATGACCCGCTCGGCCGACCCGTCCTCCGTCGCGACTTTTCGCCCCGCGGTGATGCGGGCGGCAGCGGGAATCGTCGCCATGCGGGAGCGGGTCGCTGCCCAGCACGCCTCCGGGGCGCCGGGCGTCCAGACATGTGCCCTCGCCTCCGATCTGTGTGACGAGGTCGTCGTCGGCCTCTGGGATGCGATCGTCGCCGATCTGCCTCGTGATGCCGCCACGTCGCTCGCCGGTCATGCGGTACTCGTGGCCCACGGCGGCTACGGGCGGCGTCAGATGGCCCCGTTCTCGGACATCGATCTGATGATCCTCCATGACGGCGCGGCGGCCGCCGTGGTGGCCGACGTGGCCCGGAGGTTGCTGCAGGATCTGTTCGACGCGGGGGCCGACGTCGGACAGAGCGTTCGTACGGTCGACGAGGCCTGTCGGCTCGCGGCTGCCGATGCGACGATTCTGAGTTCGCTCCTGGACTGCCGCGCCCTCGCCGGGCACGGGCCGCTCGCCGCCCGGCTCGTCGGGCGGCTGCGAGCGGCGCTCCGCCGCCGGCCCGCGCAGTACGTGCGGGCCCTCGTCGGAGCGCGGCGGGAGGAGGCGACCAAGCACGGGGAGACCGTCTCGCTGCTCGAACCGAACGTGAAGCGTTCACCCGGCGGGCTGCGCGACATCCAACTGGTGCACTGGCTGCGGCTGGCGTTCGACGACGTCGCCGGGCTCGAAGAAGCGGCCGTGCCGCGGGGCCTCTCGCGGGCCGATGCCGACGTGCTTCGCGACGCGGCCGAGTTCCTCACGCGGCTGCGGATCGATCTCCATCTGGCCGCGGGCAAGGCGGCCGATGAACTGACCCGTGACCAGCAGGTGCGGATCGCCGCGGAACGCGGCCTGGAGTCGCGGGACGGGCTGCTGGGAGTCGAGCGGTTCATGCGCGACTACTTCCATCACACCCGGGGCGTCGCGCAGGTCGCGGAATCGCTTGCCGCCCGTGTCCGCCGGCCGTCGCCCGCGCGGGCGCTCATGGCGGGGCTCCTCGGCCATCGTGTCGACGGTAGGTTCCGCGTCGGTCCGCAGGCCGTCGGCATCGTCCCGGGGCATGTGGACGAGGTCGCCGGAAGTCTGGATGCGATCGTGCGGCTGGTGGAGTTGGCGATGCTCTACGAACTGCCGATCGACCCCGTCGCCTGGGCCGCCGTGCGGGCCGGGGTGGAGCGGCTGCCGACCGAGGCCGACGCCGGGGCCCGCGACCGCTTTTTGGGGCTCTTCGCGCAGCCGCGGCGGCTCGGCACGGCGCTCCGGCAGCTCCACGAGGTGGGGGTGCTCGAGCGGCTCGTGCCCGAGTTCGCCCACGCGAGGAATCTGCTGCAGTTCAACAACTACCACAAGTACACCGTCGACGAGCATTCGATTCTCGCCGTCGAACAGGCCGCCGCCTTGGCGGACGACACCGGCTGGCTCGGCGCCGCGTGGCGCGGGCTCAACCGCAAGCGGACGGTGCTGCTGGCCCTCCTCGTGCACGACCTGGGCAAGGGATTCGTCGACGACCACAGCGTGGTCGGCGCGCGGATCGCCCGTACGGTGGCCGCGCGGTTCGGCCTCCCGGCGGACGAGGCGGAGATCATCGAGTTCCTCGTCCTCAAGCACCTCTCGATGGCCCACCAGGCGTTCCGTCGGGACACCCGCGACGACAGCCTGGTGGCCGCCTTCGCCCGGGAGACGGGTTCGCCGGAAGTGTTGCGGATGCTTGCCGTGCTGACGGCCGCCGACGTCGCCGCCGTGGGGCCCGGTGTCTGGACCCGCTGGAAGGCCGACCTGCTCGGCGAGCTCTACTTCCGCACGCTCGGGACGCTCGACGGCGACAGCCCGTCGTTGGCGGCCGAGCGGCGACGGTGCGGCGTGGAAGAACTCCTCGACGGCCGCGATCCCCAAGATCCCGTCGTGAGGCTGGCGCGGGTACTGCCTCCGTCCGCCCTGCAAGGCGCCGCGCCTGCGCGTGTCATCGAGGAACTCGGCCGCATCGCCCGCCTGGGGCCGGACGACATCCTGGTGACGACCCGGTGGCAGCCCGACACGGCGACCGTGGCGGTCACGGTCGCCGCCTGGGAGACACGTTTCGCCGGGATTTTCCACCGCTTGACCGGCGGCCTGACGAGCCAACGGCTCGAGATCCTCGCGGCCGACATTCACACGCTCGATGGCGGGCTTGCGCTCGATCACTTCGTCGTGCATGATCCCGACTACGCCGGTCCTCCGCCGTCGGACAGGCTCGCGGAAATCGCGGCCGCCCTGCGGGCCGCCCTCACGGCCGACCTGCCGCCCGCCTTCGCGCGGCGGTGGAACCCCTTCGCCCCCCAGCTTCTTCCCTCCGCCGACCTGCCTCCGCGCGTCCGGTTCGACAACGAAAGCTCTGCCGCCACCACGATCCTGGAGGTGTTCGCCCACGATGCGGTGGGGCTGCTCTACGAACTCGCCCACGCGATCTTCGCCGAAGGCCTGTCGGTCCGGTCGGCGCGGATCGGCACCTACCTCGACCAGGTGGTCGACGCCTTCCATGTGACCGATGCCGACGGGCGGAAGGTGACCGATCAAGACCGGCTGGAGCGGATTCGGACCAGGCTGGAGAAGGTGGCCGCACCGGTGACCGCTCCGGGCGGGCGTTGAGGCCGGCTACGGGGCGCGGGCGGCGCGGAGCCGACGATGCCAGGCCTCCTCGAAGCGGTCCACCGGCATGCCCACCAGCCGCTCGAACTCGGCGATGCGCTCCCGGGCGGCATCTGCGGAGGTCACGGGGGTGGATGCCGGCGCCCTGCAGAGCGCCTCGAGCGCGTCTGGGGAAAGCACCGGATCGAGGATCGCCAAGTCGAGCGCGAGCCCCCAGGCCAGGAGGTAGCGGTCGCGGCTCTCCCGGGGGCCGATGTCATGTCCCACCAGAAACCGCTCCGGGTCCGATCCCACGAATTGCGCCAGCCGGGGGGCCGCAGGACGGGACAGCAGGTCTCGAAGCGCCTTGAGCCGCAGCGGGTCGGGCGCGTCGAGCCGCATCTCGCCGGCGTCGAGCGGCGCCGTCTCGAAGACCTGCGCGAGTCCTTCGTCGAGCCAGCCCGGCAGCGGCCGCTTCGCACCCGCCGCGAGCCGGCGATCCGCGTAGGCATGCCAGGCCTCGTGCGCGAGTCGGGCGAAGAACCGGCTCTTGGCGTCGGCCACCCGCGCCTGGTTGTCGCGACGGGCGGCCGCGATCTCTCCGAGCCATTCGTCGCGTTCCCGCTGCCATCGTGTGCGGGCCAGTTGTACGATCTCGGCCCGCTTGGCGGCCGGCATCCCCTGCTCTTCGAGGGTGCCGGCGAGCCGGCGGAGGTCGTCGGCGAACGCGCGGTCACGCTCAAGCAGGCGGCGTTCCGCGAGCGCCAGGCTGTCGCCCGCCGCCTGCTCCTGCTCGACGACCGCGGGCATGTCGCTGCCGGCGACGAGCAGGCCCCGGCCGGGGACGTAAAAGGCCGGGTGGTCCGCCCGCACGGCCAGCGACTCCCGGAGACGCCGGTATTCGGCCGCCGTGCCGCAGAGCACGACGCTGAGAGTGGCCGGATCGGCGGCCGTCGCCGCCGGCACGAGGGCTTCGAGCGCCGTGAAGAACTGCTCCACCTGGACGATCGCCTGGCGGGTGAGCCGCGGGTCGGCCGTGCTCTCGAGGGTGAACCAGGCGCCGGCGTACCGCCAGGGCGCTTCCTCGCCGGCACGCGCGAGCGTGACGGCCGTCTCGGCCGCGTGCCGACGGCCGGCACGGCCGCGCAGTTCCTCCACGCGGCGGGCCAACTCCGCGTGCGCCGTGACGGGTAGTCGCTCGACGCCCTTGACGCGGGCCGCGGCCAGCGGCGGCCAGGTGATGAGTTCCCGCGGGCGGCCGCGGGGCTCGACAACCTGCACAAACTCGACCGCGGCGGTCGGGTCGTCCGCGTCGGGGCTGACGACCAGGCCTTCCAGGCGGCGGCCATCATGGAGATGCACCGTCTCGAGCCGCCAAGCGGCCGGGGCCAGCCCCGGCACCGTGGTCTGTTCGCCCCCGGCCGGCGCGCCCGACACCAGGCAGCACAGGACCACCACCAGGCCGCCGCCGAGAGAGGTTGCTGACACGGACCACCCGCCGGCTACAGGTAGGTGTTGACCAGGTTCTCGAAGAGCTCCTGGCGGCCGCTCGTGCAGGCCGCCGCCTCGCCCTTGGCGAGCATCTCCTTCTCGAGCGATGCGAGGCTCTCGGAGCCCGCCTCGATCCGCTTGCCCAGCGGGCTCGACCAGGAGGCGTACCGCTCGTCGACGAGCTTCTGGAGCGCCCCTTCGGCCCGCATCGCCGCGGCGATCTTGAGCCCCCGCGCGAACGCGTCCATGCCGCCGATGTGGGCGTGGAACAGGTCGACCGGTTCGAAGCTCTCGCGGCGGACCTTGGCGTCGAAATTGACGCCGCCCGGCGCCAGGCCGCCGTACTTCAGGATCGAGTGCATGATCTGCGTCGTCAGGTAGATGTTCGTCGGGAACTGGTCGGTGTCCCAGCCGACGAGCGTGTCGCCGGTGTTGGCGTCGATCGACCCCAGGAACCCCTGCATGCCGGCGTATTCCAGCTCGTGCTGCATCTCGTGGCCGGCGAGCGTGGCATGGTTGGTCTCGATGTTCATCTTCACGTGCTTTTCGAGCCCGTAGGTCCGCAGGAAGTTGATGCAGGTCGCACTGTCGAAGTCGTACTGGTGCTTCATCGGCTCCCGCGGTTTGGGCTCGAAGTAGAACTGGCCCGTGAAGCCGATCTGCTTCGCATAGTCGACGGCCATGTGCATGAACCGGGCGAGGTGGTCGATTTCCCGCTTCATGTCGGTGTTCCACAGGCACTGGTAGCCTTCGCGGCCACCCCAGAAGACGTAGCCCGCGCCGCCGAGGCGGTGGGTGACCTCGAGGGCCTTTTTCACCTGCGCGGCCGCATATGCGAACGACTCGACGTTCGGGCTCGTGGCGGCGCCGTGGACGTACCGCGGATTCGAGAAGAGATTGGCCGTGCCCCAGAGCAGCTTCTTGCCGGTCCGCTGCTGCTGGGCCTCGAGCTTGTCGGCCACGGCATCGAGCAGTTTGTTCGACTCGGCGAGCGTCGCCCCCTCGGGCGCCACGTCGCGATCGTGGAAGCAGTAGAAGTCGCAGCCGAGCTTCTCGAGGAACTCGAAGGCCACGTCCACGCGGTCGAGCGCCGCCTGCAGGGGATCGCTTGCCGTCTCCCAGGGGCGGATCATCGTGCCGGGGCCGAACGGGTCGCTGCCGGTGCCGCGGAACGAGTGCCAATAGGAAACCGCGAACCGCAGGTGGTCGCGCATGGTCTTCCCCTCCACGACCGCGTCGGCGTCGTAGTGGCGAAAGGCGAGCATGTTCTTCGTGGCGGGCCCCTCGTAGCGGATCTTCGGGATGTCGGGGAAGGCCTCGGCCGAGGTGCTGCGGGCGGCTGCCATGCGAGAAGGCTCCAGGAAAGAACGTGTCGGAGGGACGCGTGCCGGCCACCGGCGTGCCGACGTCCGGCGGCTAGTGTATCGGCGGCGTCGAAAACGCAATCGGCTCGGGAGGGAGGGGCTGTGGGGCGCCGGGCTGGCGGCCCGCTGCCGACGGACGCACCGGATGGGGTTGGCGATGGACGCGGACCGCCTGATCATAGGGCGGCAGCCACGTCGTGAGCGGCACCGTGGGCGCCGGGGCCTCTGCGCCCGGCAAGAAGGTCGGGTCGGCGGTCACGATGTACTCCGGCACGAGCGCCGACAGGAGAACCCGGCCCCGGAACGTCGGGTAGCCGTCGGGCGGCAGTGCTCGGTACGCCCCCGGTGGCAGACGCAGCCGCGGATCGTTGACGTGGCCCGCCCGTTCGATCTGCTCCCAGCCATCGAGCGCGATGCCGGCCATGATCCGTTCGCGCGGCGTGCCCCCGGCTTGCAGCAGCCTGACGGACTGGAGACGGGCGCGGGTGAGCGCGAACGAGTCGTGCGTGTCGGCGGTGGCGATCGCGGCCGCGATCGCCACCGCCGACCAGCCCCACCGGGAGCCGGGCCCGGCCGAGATGGCGTCAGCCGCCGACGCCGCGAGGCTGCGCCGTGTGTACAGGATGACCCAGGTCGCCAGGATGGGGATATGCGGAAGCACATAGCGGTCGAAGATCCCGCCGGTCGTTGCCGCGGCGAGCGCGATGATGCCGGTGTAGACCCCGAGATAGGCGAAGGGAATCAGGAGGGCCGGCGGCAACCTTGCGGCGTCGGCGAGAGCCGCCATGCCCCGGCGCCGGACCTCGATGCCGGCCAGGGCGATGGCCGCGACGACCGGCGCGAGCCGCAGCGAGAGCCAGCCCGCGGCGAGGAGCGAACGGGCGAACGACCGTGTCTCTCCGAGCCCGCCCCAGAACCCGAAGGTCAGCGCCGGATCGGCCGTGCTTCCCGCCAGTCGCTGCTGCGCCCAGAGCAGTCCGCAGGCCGCCGCCACGCTCCCGATCAAAACCAGCACCATCGTCCGCGGCCGCACGCGGGCGGCCAGCAACGGCGGCAGGCAGAGGGCCAGCACGGGGAGCAGTTGCACCGCGGCTTTCTGAAGCGTTGCGGCGACACCGGCCACCACATGGACTGGCGGCATGGCGATCGCCAGCCGGGAGTGGATCGCGTAGGGCTGGTGATTGAACCACCGCACGCCCGCCACGAGGCATGCCGTCCCCAGGACGAAACAGGCGGCCGCCGCGAGCCGGGCCGGCCGGCTCGTGTCCCGGAGGCCGAGGATGCAGGCCGCCCCGACCGGGCCCGCCAGCCAGACGTTCTGCCGGATCGTGCCGCCGGCCATGCCGACCGCCGTCGCCGCGACGAGCCAGGCCACCGTGTGCCAGGGCCGTTGTTGAGAGCGGTCCGGAGTCTCGGCGGCCCGGACGAACGCATAGAGGCTTGCGAGCAGGAAACAGAGCGCCGGAAGGTCGGTCATGAAGGTCGGTGCGAGCCGGAAGAACAGCGGCATGGCCACCAGGGACAGGGCGACGAAGAGCGCGTCGCGTGGGGCGAGGGACGCCCGCCGCGCGAGAAGGTAGGCACAGGCTGCGGCCCCCCAAGCCAGCGGCAGCACGCTGAGCCGCACGACCGCGAACGAGAACCCAAAAAGGCGCACCCACGCCGCGGCCCACCAGACCTGCAGCCCGAGCATCGCGGTCGGCCAGCCGTTGTAGGCGAAGCGGCCGGTGTCGGCGAGCGTCTTCGCCATGTGCACGTAGGCGAACTCGTCGATGACGCCTCCTTCCGCGATCGGCCGGGCGAGTGCGAGCGGACCCAGCAAGGCGAGGAGCAGCACGGCCAGGTGTCGGCGGTCGGCGGCGTCCTGCGGGGTGGCGGCAGCCATGGGCGGTCCTGTCGGGCGTGCGCGGGCGGGGACCCCGATTGTGCTTCCGCGTCAGCCGCTGTCCACGCCGGGACTGCGGCGTGGTATGACTCTCGTTCGCCTCGCCCGGTTCTCTCTCCCCCGCCATGCACCCTCTCGTCTCGATACTGATCCCGGTCTACGACGACGCGGCGTCGGCACGACTGCTTCTCGACCGACTCGCGGTCGAGGCGGTGGGGCTGCCCTGCCGGCTGCGCGTGCTCTTCGTCGATGACGGCTCGTGCCCCGCCGAGGCGGCGGCGCTGCCCGGGCCGACGGCCGCGCTGCCCCGTGTCGAGGTGCTTCGCCTGCGCCGCAACCTGGGCCACCAGCGGGCGATCGCCGTCGGGTTGGCGGCGCTGGCAGCCGGCGAGCGGCCCGACTTCGTCGTCGTCATGGATGGCGATGGCGAGGACGATCCGGCCACCATCGCGCCGCTGCTTGCGGCGGCGACCGGCGGCGACGGCCACACGGCGGTGTTCGCGGCCCGGCTCAAACGGCACGAGGGGGCGGCGTTCGTCATCGGCTACCAGCTCTTCCGGCTCTTGCATCGCCTGCTGGTCGGGGCCGACGTCCGGATGGGCAACTTCTCCGTGCTGCCGGCCGCGGTGCTCGATCGCGTCGTCGGGGTGTCGGAGATTTGGAACCACTACGCCGCGGGCGTCGTCCATGCCCGCATCCCGATCCAGTTCGTTCCGACGGACCGGGGCCGCCGACTGGCGGGGCGCTCGAAGATGAATCTTCCCGCGCTCGTGCTGCACGGCATCTGCGCGCTGTCGGTGTGGAGCGATGTCATCGTCGCGCGGAGCTTTCTCGTCGTGGGCCTCGTGCTCGGCGCCACGCTGGCCGCACTCGCCGGATTGGTGGCGGTGCGGCTCTGCGCCGCGAGGCTGGTGCCGGCCTGGGCGATGGAGCTCGGTGGCTGGCTCGTGCTGCTCCAGCTGCTCCTGGCCATCGTGGGCCTCCTGCTGGCGTTGTTCGTGCTCGGCAGCCGCAGCGCCATGAACGTGCTGCCGCACCGGGACTGGCGCGACTACGTCCTGCCCGGCCGTTGAGACCGCCGGCCGGCGGTGCGGCGCGGCTGGCGGTGCGGCGTGGGCGATCGCATGATGGCCGCCGCGGAGGCAGCCGCCGGCGTCACTCCCGCGGCCGGCAGCGGTGGAGCGTCATCAGGGCGTAGCCCGTGCCATAGGGCTGGTGGTAGTCGTAGAGCGGGTAGTCCCACCAGGAGCCGTCGGCGTCCTGCACGTCCAGGATGATCCGCGCGAGGTTGCCGCGGTAGCCTGCGGCAACTTCAGCCGGCAGCACGTCGAGCACCCGGGCCGCGTAGTAATGGCCGAAGTAGTAGAAATAGCCCGCGACCTGGAAGAACGATTCGTGGGGGATCGGCCGCTTGCGGCCGAGCTCCAGCCACCCGTTGCGGACGATCAGCCTGTCGAGCCATTCCTCCAGCACCGCGTCGGTGATCCGCTCGTCGTCCCAGAGCCGGAGCGCCAGGTTGCAGGCCTGGCTGCGGCCCAGGCTCCCTCCCGGCCGATTCACGGGACGCCGCGGCTGCCAGCGGAGATAGGACCCGTAGAGGTAGCTGAAGTCGGGGAGCATCTGCGCCTCCGTCGCCTCCACCCCGCGTCGCACGAGCTTCTCGGGCGGCGCGACGCCGATCGTCTTCGCGTCGTGGAAGGCGACGAGCACGGCCGCATTCACGAAGCTCGTGGACGACGACGCGGGCCGCTGCGTGCCGGCCGTGAAGTCGTAGTAGCCCCAGCCCCCCTGGGCCGATTCGTAGCGGGCGAGCTTGTCGAACTGAACGCGAATCAGACCCACGATCCGCTCGCGCCGCGCCGCGTCGTCGGGCCGGCGGCCGTGCATCGCTACGAGCGCCTGGATGCCGTAGGCATGGGCCCAGACGTTGTAGATCATCGTGGGGTCGTCGCGGCGGACGTCGGCCAGGTTGCCGAGCAGCCACCGCTCGCCCCGGTCGATCGCGGCGGCCACGGCCGGGCTGTCGTCGTCCTCCTCGATCAGCCCCTGCACGGCGAGCGCTGTGGTCGCGGCGCGGAATCCGAAGTGGGAGCCCACGCCGGCCATGATGTTGAGACCCTTCGTCCGTTCGGGTGAACCGAACGAGCCGTCGAGATTCTGCGCGGCCACGAGGAATCCGCGGCCGCGGGCGACCGCGGCGTCGATCTCCGCCGCCGCCACCTCGACCGGCTGCGACTTCCGCCCGCCGGCGACGGCCGCCGGGGGATCGGCGACGGCAGACGGGGCCTCTCCGCGCGCCGCGGTCGCGGCGCAGGCCAGCACGCAACCGAGCAGCGACCGGGCGTTCACGGCTTCGTGGTCCGCACGCGGTCGCCCGCGGCGAGCCCCTCCAGGATCTCGGTGCGGCCGCCGGCGGCAAGGCCTGTCTTCACCGGCCGCTTCACGGGCTTGCCGTCCCCCGCTACCAGGTAGACATGACGGTTGCCATCCTCGTCTCGAAACACGCAGCCGCTCGGCACCGTGATCGCTTCCGGTCGCTTCGCCACCACGCAGCGGGCCGTGCCCGTCATGCCCGGCAGGAGCTTCGGGCCGCCCTCCTTGAGCGCCACCGCAAACAGCCCCTCGAAGACGCCGTCGCGCGGCACCGGCATGAAGGGGCCGAGCGTCACCGGCACCACGGCGTCCGGATAGCCCGTCGGCTCGACGCGGCCGGCGAGGCCGGCGGTGAGGAGATGCAGGTCCTGCTCCTCGAGCTTCGCCCGAAACTGGAGCCTGTCGGGATCGAGCACCGTGAAGTCCAACTCGGCCGGCTGCACCGGCTGCCCGACCACCGCCTTCGCCGTCACTGCGGCCGTGCTCCAGACGCCGTCGCGGAAGCGGCCGTGATAGACGAGTCCCGCCCGGGGTGCCTGCACCACCGCGGCCGCGCGGTCGGCTTCGAGCTCCGCGAGCCGGCGGAGCGACTCCTTCCGCTCGTGCTCAAGCTTCGCCACCGCGAGCCGCTTCTGCGCGAGTTGGAGCGGCAGCGCGGCCCGGGCCTTCTCGACGGCGATCGCCGCCTTGTCGGACGCCCGTCGGGCGACGATCTCCTGGCGGGGGATCCCCAGCAGGAGCGACTCGTCGGCTTTCTCCTTGATCCGCTTGAGCGCCTGCTCCGCCTGGACGACGTCGAACCGGGTGCGCTGGAGGATCATCTCCTCCGTCTCCTCGGTAAGGTCCTTGTCCTTGTACATCAGTTCGAGCTGACGGAGCTCCTCCCGGGAGTACTTGAGCCGCTCCTCGGCCGCCCGTACGGCGAACCGCGTCTGCTCCTCGGCCGACACCCGCTCGACCGCGAGAAACCTCGCCAGATCCTCGGCCGCCGCCTTCGCCGCCTGCTCCGCCTCCGCCATCTCGAGCGGGTGGAGGGCCTCGGCCGCCGGCAGGTCCCGGCGCGCGACCTCGAGCGCCTTCTCGCCGAGTTCGAGATCCAGCTTCAGGTCGGCGATCGCCCGGTCGAGCTTCTCGGTGTCGAACGCGACGATCGGATCCCCCGCGTTGACGCGGGCGCCATGGACCGCGATCCGCACGACGTCGAGCGGCTGCGTCCAGGCCCGGGGGCGAAACTCGACGACGACGTAATCGACCGGCTCGAATGCCCCTTTCGCCATCACGGCGGCATCGAGCCCGGTCCGTTCGGCCACCGCCGTGCCGGACTGCTTGTCGGACTGCTTGTCCGCCTGCTGTTCCGCCGCGGTCCGCGCGGCCGGTTCTTCCGCGGCGGCGCTCGTCAGCCAGACGAGCCCGATCATCATGCCGCCGACCCTCGTCCGGGCGGCTCTTCGCAGTCCACGCATCGTGCACCTCGCAGAACGATCTCGGCGTCCGTGCCGCCGGCTGCCCACCGCGGCCGCCTCCGCCGGACGGACCCGCATACGGTACCAGCGCCCCGGCGACATGTGCGACCGCGCCCCCCATCGGCTGCCGGGCCAGGTGGGGCTGCCGGGCCAGGTGGGATCGTCACTCCCGAGAGGCCGTGGCCCGGGCGAGCAGGCGGCGGCCCCAGTCGGGGAACCACTCGATGAGGCCGGCGAGCAGGCCCGCCTTCCAGGGCACGACCAGTTCGCCGGTCCGCCGCCCGCAGGCGTCGAGCACCCTCTCGGCCAGCCGATCGGGATCGAGCGGGGCGAGCGCCCCGGTGCCGCCCGGTCGCGCCGCCTCCTCGGGCAGGCCGGCCTGCCGCACATCGTCGCGGTAGCGATCGGCCGCTTCGGCCGCCCGCGGATCCGCGGCGGAGCGGCCGATCGGGCCGCACGAGACCAGGAGCACATGCGCGCCCCGCGGCGCCATCTCGAGCCGCACCGCATCGACATAGGCGGCGAGCGCCGACTTCGCCACGCAGTAGGGGCCCATGGCGGGCGTCACGAGCTTCCCGGCGAGGCTGCCGATGTAGACCATGTGGCCGCGACTGTTCGCCACGTCGTCGGCCGCGGCCGAGGTGATCTCGACGGCCGCCGACACGTTGGCGTCGAAGAACTCTCGGAGCCGGTCCGCCCCCGTCGCCAGGATCGAGCCGCGGCCGGAGCGGCCGACACAGTAGAAAAGGTCGTCGACGCCGCCCCAAAGCCGGAGCGCCTCGCCGACCACGCGGCCTCCCTCGCCCGGCTTGGCGAGGTCGGCGGCCACACCCCGGAGGCGGCCATCCGCGGCCGCGTCGCAGGCGGCCAGGCCCGCGCGCACACCCTCGGCCGAGCGGCCGACGATCAGCACGCGGCCACCGGCCTCATGGAGGTGCCGCGCGAGCACGAGGCCGAACCCGGCCGTGCCGCCGGCCACGATGATCCGCCGATTCTGCCAGGGCAGGCGTGGAGCGTGTGTCATGGCGAAAAGTCTACACGGGGCGGTATCCTGCTGCGGCCCGCCCCGCCGCCGGCCCACCTCCCCGCCCTGCCGGCGTCCGCCCTCTCGCGCCAGGAGCCGCCTCATGCCGAACGCCCCGTCCGCCGCCCGGGAAATCGTCCGCACGAAGGTCGTCGCCACGCTGGGGCCCGCGTCGCGGTCGGAGGAGGCGATCAGGCGGCTCGTCGACGCGGGCGTCGACGTGTTCCGGCTGAACATGGCCCATGGATCTGTCCTCGAGCATCAGGAGGCGCTCGACCGGATCCGTCGCGTCTCGGAGGACACGCAGCGCCCAGTCGGCGTGCTCGCCGACCTCGCCGGCCCGAAGATCCGCCTGGGCGAACTGCCCGGCGGCGCCGTCGAGTGCGTCGAGGGGACCCACTTCAAGTTCGTGCGTGGCGGGGAGAGCCGGGGGAGCGACGAGTTCACCACCAGCTATGCCCCGCTCGTCGACGAGCTTTCCGTCGGCGACTCGGTGATGCTCACCGACGGCACGATCAGCCTCGTCGTCGAGGAGAAGACGGCCGACTGGGCGCGGTGTCGCGTCGTGCAGGGGGGCGTCGTCCGCAGCCGCCAGGGAGTCAACCTGCCGGGCGTCAAGCTCTCCGTGGCGGCCATGAGCGCGGCCGACTGGCAGCATGCCGAGTGGGCGGCCGGAGCCGGCATCGACTTCGTGAGCCTGTCGTTCGTGCGGAGCGCCGTCGAGGTGAAGCTCCTGCGGGAGCTGCTCCGCACCCGCGGCTCCGCCGCGCGGGTCGTGGCGAAGATCGAGAAGCGCGAGGCGATCGACAACCTCGACTCGATCGTCGACGCGGCCGACGCGGTGATGGTGGCCCGCGGCGACCTCGGCGTGGAGATCGACGTGGCGGGCGTGCCGATGGTGCAGAAGCTCATCATCCGCACCTGCCAGCGGTATCAGAAGCCGGTGATCGTGGCGACGCAGATGCTCGACAGCATGCAGCACGCGCGACGGCCGACCCGCGCCGAGGCCACCGACGTGGCCAATGCCATCCTCGACGGCGCCGATGCCTGCATGCTCTCCGGCGAGACGGCGATCGGCGAGCATCCCGTGGAGGCGGTCCGCATGATGAAGCGGATCGCCCGGGAGACGGAGCGGCAGTATCTCGCCGACCGCTGGCACTACCTCGAGGGACGGTTTCAGGCCGCCCGCGGCTCCGCCGGGGTGCCGGTGCAGGAGTTCCTGCCGAGCCCGGAGTTCCTCGTCGACGGTCTGCACCCGATCACGCAGGCGGTCGTGGACGGCGCGAGCCGCATCGCCGGCGAGCTCGATGCGAAGCTGTTCGCGGTCGCCAGCCGCAGCGGGGTGACGGCGATCGCGCGGTCCAAGCGGCGCGGCGCCGTCCCCACCGTCGGCCTCTCCGACGACCCGGCCGTGCTCCGGCAGATGGCGCTCTATTGGGGCGTCACACCGCTGGCGAGCGTGGCCACGAAGGACACCATGGCCTTGCTCGAACACGTCACCGCCTGGGGGCTGCGGGAGGGGCGGCTCGAGCGCGGCGACCGGATTTTGCTGGTGGCGGGTTCCGGATTCGGGACCGGAGGCCACAATATGGCGATCGTCCACGAGGTATGACCGGCGGCGCCCGAGCACCGGCGGGTCTGACGGGAGCCGGCAGCGTGGCCGCGCCCTGGCGGGCGGAACGATGACTCGAAACGGAGACTGTGAACGGATGGCGACGAAGCAGAAGTGCGTGCTGGCGTATTCGGGTGGGCTCGACACGTCGGTGATCCTGGGCTGGCTCATCGAGCAGGGCTACGACGTGATCGCCGTCTACGTCGATCTGGGGCAGCCCTGCGAGGATCGCGAGGCGACGCTGGCCAAGGCCCGGACATGCGGCGCCTCGAAGGCGCTGATCGTGGACGTCCGCGAGGAGCTCTGCCGCGATTTCGCCTTCCCCGTGATGCAGTGGCAGGCCCGCTACGAGGGCACCTACCTCCTCGGCACGTCGATCGCCCGGCCGTTGATCAGCAAGGTGTGCGTCGACATCGCGCATGCCGAGGGCGCCACCGTCTACGCCCACGGCGCCACCGGCAAGGGCAACGACCAGTGTCGGTTCCAACTCGCCGCCGAGGCGCTCGATCCGACGATCAAGGTCCTCGCTCCCTGGCGGATCCCGGAGTTCCGCGCCCGGTTCCCCGGCCGCAAGGAGCTGATCGAGTTCTGCGAGGCGAAGCAGATTCCGGTGAAGGCGTCGAAGGGCAAGCCGTACAGCTCCGACGAGAATTGCCTCCACACGAGCTACGAGGCCGGCCTGCTCGAGGAGCTCTCGACCGACGGCTTCGGACTGGTCGAGTTCGGCATGACGGTGTCGCCGCAGGCGGCGCCCGACACGGTGGAGACGGTGCGGATCGACTTCGAGTCGGGCGTGCCGGTGCGGGTCAACGGCCGGTCGCTCGCCGCCCACGAGATCGTGCTCGCGCTCAACGAGATCGGGGGCCGCAACGGCGTCGGCCGCACCGACATCGTGGAGAATCGGCTCGTCGGCATGAAGAGCCGCGGCGTGTACGAGGCGCCCGGCATGACGCTCCTCTACGAGGCGCACCGCCTCGTGGAGCAGATGACGCTCGACCGCGACCTGGTCCACCTCCGCGACCGGCTGTCGCCCGAGGTGGCGGAGATGGTGTATTACGGCTTCTGGTATGCGGCGAAGATGGACGCGCTTTTGGCCTTCATCCGTGAGACGCAAAAACCCGTCAGCGGGACGGTCGAACTCAACCTCTACAAGGGCAACATGCTCGTGAAGAGCCGGGAGAGCGGCCAGAGCCTTTATGACGCGGCGATCGCCTCGATGGAAGGCGGCGGCACCTACGACCAGACCGACGCCGAGGGCTTCCTGCGGATCCTCGGGCTGCCGGCGCGGGTCCAGGGGCATGTGCGGCCGCGCGGATCGCGGTGACGCGGGGCGGGGCGGCGGTCGCAGCGGGCGAGGGCGTCATGAGGAGATCGACGGGGCGGATCGCCTGGCCGGCGGCGCTGCCGCGGGCCTGCGCCGTCGCGGCGCGCCGGCCAGCCTCGTGGCTGGCGGCTGCCGTCGCGGCTTCCTTGCCGGCGTGGGCCGCGTGGTCGCAGGCGCATCCGGCCGAGTGGTGGATCGTGGCGGTGCTGGCGAGCCTCGCGGCGGTCGGGGATGTGCCGACCGGATTCCTGCACCAGGGGGCGCGGGCAGCGGCCGACGATGTCGTCCTCTGGACGGTGGCCCGCGGGCTGTGGCCGGCCGCCGGGCTGTGCGTGGGGGCGGTCGCGACGGGCTGGCCGGTGGCCGGGGGGCCCGCGATGGCCGGAGCGGCGTTGGTGGCGGCAGCGGTGAGTTCCGCGGCGGGTCGCCTCTGCGGGGCGAGGGCGGCGGACGCCGCGGCCCTCGCCATGCTGCTCACATTTCCGGCGGCCGCCGTGGCCGTGGTGGCGCCGGTCTCGGGGCTCGCGCGGGCCGGTGCCGCAGGGCTGACGTGGGTCGCCGCCGCGGGCTTGGCCTGGGCGGTATGGTCGGCGCACCAGAGGGGCGGCCCGTTGCCGGCGGGGCAGGCCGCGGCCTCCGGCCGTCGCAGTGGCGAATCGGCGCCCGTCGATCCCCTGCCCTCTTCCGGAGTCCTGCGCGGCTGGCTGGGGCGGCTGGCGATGCTGACGGCGCTCGTCGGCATGGCGTCTTGGCTCGTGCCGGACCCCGCCGTCGTCCCGGTGACGCAGGGCGACCGATGGGCCCAGGCCGGGCCCCGGGTTCTGCCCTGGGCGGCGGCCACGGCAGGCTGGTTTCTCGCCCTGGCCGTCCCTCAGGCGATCCTCCAAGATGGCGTCGCCGGCGGGGCGGCCTGGGAGCGGCTGTGGCGAACGAGTGTGGCAACGGGCCGCCGCAGGCGGATCGGGCCCGGCCGATTTGCCGCCGGGACGGTTCTGACGCAGGCGGCGATTCTGGGCTGGCCGCCCCTCGTCGCCGCACTGCTCTCGCTGCCGTCGCCCGCGACGAGCGTTCCGCCGCTGGCGATCGTGGCCGGGCTCTTGGCCGGTGCTGGCGGAGTGACGGCGGTCATGTACGGCGGCGCGAGACTCTCGACGGCGCGCGAGACGCTCTTCGCCCTGACGTTGGCGGTCGCGGGGGCGCTCGTCATGGGGGCTTGGCATTCGCGAGCCGCCTCGACGGCGACGATTTCGCCCATCCTGCCCAGTCTCGGCAGGTCGGCGTCGTGATGCGGCCGCCGCGGGAGGCTGGGGGATTTCGTGTTGCAGGAAATCGGCTTCGCCTGCGAAAATCTGCCACTTGTGTCGAGATTCCCGGTCCGGAAGCACGATAGACATCCGAGGCCTGGACGAATCGTGCGGGTGAAGACGGCCGCGGCACGATGACCGTTTCGCAAGGATCGGGCCGCCCGGTCGACGATCAGCCTGCAACCGACTCTGCAAGGAGCCCCTTTCGTGGAAGGAATCAGCCGCGTGCATCCGATCGCTTCTCTCCCACGATTCCCGGCCGCCGTGGCCTGGATGCTCGGCGCCGTCCTCGCCTGTTCCGCCTGTTCGGAGGCCCTGGCCGCCGGTGCCTTCCCGTCGAGTGAAGCCATCTTTCCCGCGACGACCCGCGGCTGGGTGAGCATCTCGCACGGGCCTGATTTTCACGACCGGTTCGACCGGACGCAGTACGGGCAGCTGATCAAGGATCCGTGCATGCAGCCGTTCATTCAGAGCGTTCGCAAGCAGATCGAGACCTCCAACGGCACCCGCCTCGGCCGGCTCGGACTCACGCTCGACGACCTCCTCGAGGTGTCCGGGGGCGAGCTGGCGGCAGGCGCGGTGGAGGCGCCGACGGGCAAGATCGCCGCGGTCCTGCTCGTGGACACGTCCGGTCGCGACGCCGAGGCACGCGGCTTGATCGAGCGGATGCACAAGCGGATGGTGGACCAGAAGGGCACGGCCGTGCAGTCGGCTCCCGCGGGCCCGCTGGCGGTGTACCAACTGCCGCCCGCGAACGACGCCCGCGGCGATGTCCGTACCACAGAACAGAAGGTCGCCTTTGCGCTCGTCGGGGCGGCGCTCGTCGTAGGCGACGACCCGGCCCTCATCGCCCAGATCATCGGCACGCTGGGGCAGGGCCGCGGCGACTGCATCGGGTCGCTGCCCGCCTACGGGGCGGTGATGACGCGGTGCCAGGGGCAGGTGCCTGCCCGGGCCGCGACCGTCCGCTGGTTTGCCGATCCGCTCAAGTTCGCCAAGGCGTACCAGCTCACCAATCCGCCCCGCGAGAAGCGGAAGGGGCCCGATTATGTGGCGATCCTCGGGCGGCAGGGCTTCGACGCCGTTCAGGGCGTCGGTGGCGTGCTGGTGTTCGACGACGCCGGCCACGCGATGCGGCACCACACGCTCGTGTTCGCCCCGCCGCTGTCCGGCCGGAAGCCCTTCGCCGCCGACCGTTTCGATCTCGCCGCACGGATGTTGCAGTTCCCGGACGTCGACAGGATCGCGCCCCAGCCATGGGTGCCGCGCGACATCTCGGGCTGGACGTCGCTCCAGTGGGATCTCCGCAACGCCTTCGTCTCCGCCGAGACGCTCGTCGATGATATCGTCGGGGAAAAGGGCGTGTATGACGACGTGATCGCGTCGGTGAAGGAGGATCCGGACGGCCCGCAGATCGACCTCGAGAAGGATCTCGTGGCCTGCCTGGGGAGCCGTCTCACGGTGATCACCGACCATGCCACCCCGATCACGACCGAGAGCGACCGGCTCGTGATCGCCATCGAGGCCGTCGATCCGGCGCGGGTCGCCGCCACCGTGGCCAAGAGCATGTCGATCGACCCCGACATGGCCAAGATCGACGTGCAGGGGAACGTCGCCTGGGAGCTGATCGACCGATCGATGGCGATCCCGCAGATCGAGGTGGAAACGCCCGGCGGCGCCGTCGCGCATGCCGACGACGATACGCAACGGCGGCGGGCGAAGCTTCGTGAGCGGGAGGAGAAAATGCTGCCGCACTCGGTCGTGACCGTGGCGCACGGGCACCTGTTCGTGGCCTCGCATCGCGACATCCTCGAGCGGGTGTTGGCGACCGCGGGCAGCGAACCGCTTGCCGGCGCGGCCGATTTCACGCTGGTGTCCGCGGAACTCGACCGACTCCTTCCCGGCAAAGCCGCGACCCGCAGCTTCACCCGCGAGGAGGACGCGGTCCGCCCGGCCTACGAGCTGCTCCGGCAGGGCTCCATGCCGAAGTCGAAGAGCCTGACGGGCCAGATGCTCAATGCAGTGCTCGGCGACGGCAAGCCGGGAACGGTACGGACGCAAAAGCTCGACGGCAGCGCGCTGCCGGAGTTCGACCTCATCCGCAAGTACTTCGGCGTGGTCGGCGTGGGCATGCAGTCGGTGCCGGAAGGCTGGTACATCTCCGGCGTGACCGTCCCCCGGTCCCCGAACGAGCCGGAAGTGGCCCGGCGGGCAGCCGCCCAGCCGCAGTAGGCGGGGGCCCCCGCCGGCTACTCCCCCAGCGGCCGCTTTTCCCAGTCGATCACGGCCCAGAACGGGTGTTGACGGTCGGCGCGGAGCCGCAGGTCCTCGAGCAGGAGCCGCGGATCGGCCGTCACCGGATCTTTCCAGAGCCGTCGGCCGTCGAGCGTGACCGTCAGCGGCCGCGAGAAATCGACCAATTCCGGCGACAGCCAGATGCGTACCCGATCGGCGCCACAGCGCACTGAAAGCATGCTGGCGGGGATGGCATTGGCCGGCATCGTCTTGGCCTCGATCACGAAGGGCCGGACGCCCGGGGGGGGCGGCCAGTCCGCCGGAAGCACCTGGGTGCGGGGGGGTGGCCGCTCCATCTCGACCCACCAGAAGAACCGGTCCCAGGGCCGCAGCGACACGACATCGACCGTCGTCGGGGAGAAGTTCCGCTGCTTGCGGCCCATCCAGTCGAAGATCCGCATGATCTCGTCCGAGAAATGCTCGTGGCCCCGGCCGCGATACTCCACGTACGTCGTGTCGAATCCCTTGAGGAAGTAGCGGTCGAGATCCATCGTGTTGCGGCCGAGCGACGCGGCATCGAGTTCGCCGCCGACGAGATAGAGCGGCAGTGTGCGGGCGTTGTGCCAGTAGTGGTTGACATACCGGCCGGCCGCCGGTGAGAGCGCCACGAGGCCCGCCCAGAGGTCGGGATGGGCCAGGCCGATGTCCCATGCGGCGTCGCCCCCCATCGAGTGGCCCGAGAGGAAGACGCGGTCGGTGTCGATCGAGAATCGCCGCAGGGCCTCGCGGAGGGAGGCCAGGACCGCCGCATGCTCGCGGGCCGAATATTCGTATGCCGCTTGCTGCGGGCGGGTCCAGGCCGGCGCGATCACGATCGTGCCGTTGCGGGCGGCCTGGCCGCGGCGGACGCCGTCGGCCGCCGGCATGCCCGCCCACCATTCGATCTGTTGCAGCGGCGTGGTCCAGGCGGCGTGGAGCGAAACGACCGCCGGATAACGCCGCAGCGGATCATACTCCGGCGGCAGCTGGACCAGGCAGCGCAGCGGCGGCTCGCCTTCCCATGCGGACACTACCACCTCGTGGAGCCCGGGCGCGGTCTCCTCGGGCGGAGCCAGCGGTGGCCGCATCCACCGGGCGATCGCCGCCACCGTGGGCGCGTCGAACGCCTCCTCGCGTTCGAGCCGGTCATAGGCGTGCTCCCGCTCCTCCCGGGATGAGGCCCGCAGGTAGTCGCCGATGGCAGCCCGCACGCGAACGGCCGACAGCGCCAGCTTCAGGTTACGATCGGCGCCCGCAGCTCCCTGGAGCCAGCCGTTGATCGCCAAGGCGACGGCGGCGTCGGCGGGCGTGTCGGGATCGGTGCCGAGCCGCTCGAACGTCGCCAGGCGGTCGAGCGACGCGAATGACAGCTGCTGGCCGATCTCGTCCACGATCGGTTCCGCCGCCTGCCGCTCGTCGGCGGCCGCGAGCCGCGGCAGCCTGGCCTTGAGGCTCTCGAGCACGCGCTGCGCCAGCTCCTGTCGCTGGCGGTAGCGATCCCGTGCCTCGCGGACCTTCTCCATCGTCTCGCCATCGGCATCGTCCGCCGGAAACCGCTCGAGCAGATCGAGTGCCAGGCGGTCCTGGCCGACACGGCCGCGCTGGAGCACCTCGTCGAGGAGCCTGTTGGCGGCCAGCGTCGCCAGGTCCTTCCGCTGCTGCGCGAGCCCGGCCAGATCGGGGAAGTCCCGCAGCACCTCGTCGAGCTCCTGGCGGGCGTCGTCATACCGTTCCGCCTGGAGGAAGAGCCGCACGACGCGCAGGCGGTCTTCGGGAGCGGTGCGGTCGAGATGCTGGTCGATCACCTTCCGCAGCACCTCTCGGGGGATCGATGAGGTGGCGATCCGCATGTCGAGCAGGTGGGGTTTCTCGGTGAGAATGCCCTCGACGCTCGTCCAGCGGGCGGCGATGCGGGTGATGCCCTGCACCACGTCGGCGCGACCGCTCGCCGTGCCGAGCGAGATCGTCCGGCGGCCGAACTCGTCGAAAGGGGTGCTGCCGAGCACCCCCCCTACCCCGACGATCTTGCGACCGTTTTCCGGGAGGCGCTGAGGGATTTTGATCACCTCGGCGCCCCCGTCGGCGCCGGGGTCGGCTTTCACGACCCGGCGTTTGGGGACCATGGTGCGGGTGAGCTCGTCGTCGCAGACCAGGATCGACGTGCCCCCCGTGGGCTTGCCTCCGCCCGCATCGGGCACGATCGCCACGCTCGGCAGCAGCACGAATCGACCCGGCAGGATGCGACCGTCGGCCAGTTCGACCTGGCCGGCCGTGGCGGGGGCGGCACACAGTAGGAGACGGCCGGCGGTGACTGCCAGCCAATGACGCCAGACCGCCGGCCGCGATGCGGGAGGTGCCTGCAGACCGGGCCTGAGGATTCCATCCATGGAGCGTTGCCACCGGGAGACGCGGGCGCGGGCTCGTTCCTCGGCCCGCCGACCACAGCCCGGATTCTACCGTGTTGCTTGACGCCGTCAGAGGCCCGGGCGGAGAATCGGCGGTCGGTTTGCTCGGGTCCGCCGTGCTCGTCACCGCCCGCAACTCCGGTCCCGACGGCCCGCCGGTTGGCGGGGCCGGCCGGCGGACCGGCTTCGATCCGGAGAAGGACGTTTCATGCGTGACGCGGCGCGGCGACTGCTCGTCTGGGGCCTCGGCGGCACCGTGCTGCTGCCGGTATCGCTGGCCGTCGTCTTCGGCCTCGGCGGCCTCTTGGCATCGCTCGGAGATCGCGCGGGGGCGGCCGTCTGCCGCGGGATCGCCCTGGGCGTCGGGGCCGCCTGGGTCGTGTCGCTCGCGGCCACCGTCCTCGCCACTGCGATCGTGACGCTCGAATCGTGCGGAGAGCCGCCGTTTCGCGCCGTCGATTCCGATTCTGCCGCCGATTCCACCCGGGCCGAGTCCCGCCCTGCCCCGCCCCGGTCCGATGCGTTGTGAGGGGTGGGCCTTGAAGCCGGGGGGCGGTTCATCCGGGAACTCCACCATGCCGATCGGTTTTCGCTGCACGGGATGCCGGGCCCGCCTCCATGTGCCGTCGCGCTGGAGCGGCACCACGGTGCCTTGCCCGAAGTGCGGCACCAGGGTCGTCGTGCCGGCGGCGGCGTCGGCGGCACGCACCGGTGCCTTCGAGCAGGCGGCCGTCGAGCGGTCGTTGGCGACCCTTCAGCCACCGGCGACGCGATCCGCCGGCGGTGTCTTCGCGGAGGAGACGTTCGTCATTCCGCTCCGTGATGATGGGGCCGATGGCGATGACGTGCCGGCCGGAAGGCCAGTGGGGATCACGCTCTCGCGGATGGCGGTTTATGCTTATGCGGCCGCCCTCCCGATCGTGGCGACGCTGGCGTTCCTGGTCGGGTGCTGGTGGGCCGCCACCGGCCACCCGCTGAACGCCGGGGATCGCCCGGCCGGGCGGGATGAGGTGGTGCCGGGCGAACGTTAGGGCAGGCGACCAAGCGAGGAGACAGCCATGGTCTGGCGGAGGTTTCGCATCACGAGTCGCGGTGTCGGCGGAGTGCTCCTGCTGGCCGCAGGACTCTCGATCATCGGGGCGGCGGGCCGACGGGCAGGCGGGCAGGAAACGGTCGGGGGGGCCGAGGCGTCGCCCCAGACGGTCAAAACGCTGCTCGACAAGGCGGAGCGTGCGCTGGCCGACGGCCAGCCTGCGAAGGCGTCGGCCCGGCTCGTGCAGGCTGCCACCGCTCTCGGTCAGCTCCCCGGCGAGGGACCGGCGGTGGCGGGCCGGCGGACGCTCCTGGCGCGGCTGAAGTCGCTGCGGGGCGATCTCGAACTGGAAGGGGTCGACGTCAGCGGCATCGAACTGCCGGCCGCGAAGCCGGCATCCACCCGGACGAAGCAGCCGGCCGCGACCGCGAAGCCATCGGCAGCATCACGAGACAAGCCCGCGGCCGGGCCGGCCGCGGCGACAGGCGTGCAGTTCACGAGCCAGGTCGCGCCGCTCCTCACACGCCACTGCGGCGGTTGCCATATCGCGGGAAAAAAGGGAGGGTTTCAAATGGCCTCCTACGCCGGTCTGATGAAGTCGGGCATGGTTCAGGCCGGCCAGGGGGAGGCCAGTCGCCTCGTGGAGACGATCCTGTCGGGCGACATGCCGCGTGGAGGAGGCAAGGTGCCGCCCCAGGACCTCGCGGTGATCGTGAAGTGGATCGACTCGGGCGCCCGATTCGACGGCCCCGATCCGGAGGCGGCCCTCGACGGCGCGGGGCGTGGTGCGGCGGCCGCGGGCCCCTCCGTCAGACCGGAGGCGATGGCCGCCGTGCAGCTCAAGCCCGGTGACGTTTCCTTCGCCTCCGACATCGCGCCGTTGTTGCTCGAGCGGTGCGCCGGCTGCCACGACGCGACCCAGCCGGAGGGGAACCTGAGCATGACGACGCTCGAGCGGCTCGTGCGCGGCGGTCGTGGCGGCGCCGCCATCGCGCCGGGCCGCGGTGCCGAGAGCCTGCTCGTCAAGAAGCTCAAAGGCACCGGCATCGAGGGGCAGCGGATGCCGCTCGGCGGCCCGCCGCTCGACGACAATGCGATCGCGATGATCCAGCGATGGGTCGATCAGGGTGCGAAGCTCGACATGCTCACGGCGCGAACCGACCTCGATGTGCTCGCTGCGGCAGGCCGCGCCCGTCGGCTTTCCCACGCGGACCTGCGCAAGGTCCGGTTCGAGGCCGCGGATCGCCTTTATGCGCGGGCTATCCCCGACGAGCAGGCCCGGCGCGAGGAGCGGGACGACCTGCTCCTCGTGGGGAATGCCTCAGCTTCCCGGCTGGCCCTGTATGCAGCGGCGGCGGCCGACGTGGAGCAGCGGCTGCGAGCGGATCTGCTCGGGGGCGAGGGGCCGCTGGTAAAGGGCGGCATCGTGGTGTACGCCTTTTCGAAGTCGTACGACCTCTCGAGCTTCTGGCAGACGGTGCTGTCGGCCGAGAGGCCGAGGGGCATCACGGCGACGGCCGGTGCGACCGGCGACGTGGCCTATGTGGCCATCGCCCTGCCGGCGTCCGGAGGTTCGGAGGTGGAGGAGGCGGCCGATGCCCGGGCCCTTCTCACGGAGCAGATGGTGGCGGCCATGCTGCTCGACCGCGGTGCGCCGGCATGGTTTGCCAGGGGGGCGGGGCGGGCGCTGGCGATGAAGGCCGAGCCGAAGTCGCCGCTTGTCCAGGCCTGGCAGCGCGATCTCCCCGCCGCCATGAAGAAGGTAGGGTCGGCGGCGGATCTGCTCTCCGGCCAGGGGGATCCGGCGACTTCCGCGACCGTGGGTGGCGGGTTCGTCTCCGCCATCGTGCCGGCGCCCGGACGCCTCGCGGACCTCGTCGGCAGGCTTTCCTCGGGCGTGGCCTTTGACCAGGCCTTTGCGGCCGTATTTCGGGCAGCTCCGCAGCCGCTCTTCGAGGCATGGGCGGCGAAGGCGGCCAAGAGCTCTCGGCGATAGAAAGACAAGAGCTCTCGGCGATAGAAAGACAAGAGCTCTCGGCGATAGAAAGACAAGAGCTCTCGGCGATAGAAAGAACAAGAGCCCGGGGCGATAAGTTTTCCACCGCAATGCCGTGGCGACGCGGTATGCGGAGAGCTCGTTTTCAATAAGACGGGGGTGCCTTGGATTCCGAGGCATGTGATCCGAGCGACTGACGGCATGGAGCCGGAAGCCTTCGGCTATACACGCGACCGGAGCCATTGATCGGCCCCCAACGAGCCTCGTTAAGAGCTCACCGGCATGGTTCGACGCATCACGAACATGACAGAAAACTTATCGCCGCACGCTCCTTCCGCTGGCTGATCATCCCGCCGGCTGACCGTCGTCGGGCCATCCGGCTCATTCCAATGGCTCGCGGCCGGCCGGGCCCATCGCCTTGGTGTTTCGCTCCACCGCCATCACGACGGTTTGCCGCGACGCCCCGTCGGCAGTACTGGCCACGATCGGCAGCACCTGGCGCCGGTTGGGCATCTCGACCCGCACGCGGAAGGTGCCATCGGGTTGCACCTTGACCGGCTCCCCCTGCAGGGTCACATAGGCTCCCGGCTGTGTCGCCCCGTAGACGACCATCTCGGCATCGACCTCGAGTTCGAAGCCGGCGACGCCTTCCTCGCCGTCCTCATCGTCGGCGCTCGTGGAGCGGGCTGGCGGCGGCCCCATGGGCCGCCGCAGCCGCTCCTCGAAAAGCTCCTGGAGCTCCGTGCTCGAGTGTTCCGTGGAGAAACCCCCGCTCATGGCGTAGATTCGCTCGCAATCCTCGGCGATCGCCCCCCAGTGGGCGTCGAGCGTATCCCCCTGCGGGGACGTCGGGGTGTTGACGGCGTTGCTGCGGGCCAGCGAGTGAAAACGGCCCGACGCGGCGAGATACCCGATCTCGCACCGGTAGCGCCTGGGCTCCCGCACGTCGATGAACCAGTTCTTCACGCCTCCGTGGACGGCGATCTCGCGCACCACGCGCTCGGAGGGCGAGGCGTGGAGCCCGCTCTCGACTTCCACAAGACGAAGCGTCGGCCGGGCGCCGTGCCACTCCTGGCCGAGGGCGGCCTGGGCGCGGGCGATGCTCCGGGGAGTCAGTTCCCAGAACACATGGATCCAGTGCGGCCCCCGCACCATGAGCACCATGCGGTCGCGGACCGGCCGCGGTGACCGTCCTCCTTCAGCCGGGGTCGCCAGATTCTTGGCCTTGAGCAACCGCTCCCGCGCCTGCTGGAGCCGCAGCGTGACAGCCGGATCGGTCTCGGGCCGGCGTGACTCGGCGCCGATCGCGTCCGCGGCAAAGCCCCTCTGCCCCGTGACCGTCGCCCGCCGTTCCGGCCCGATGGCTCTGGAGGCGGCCGGAACGGGAGGAGTGGCTCGTGCCTTGCGGACCAACGCGCGGATCAGTTGATCCTTCCGCATGGCGTGCCATCCGGCGACGCCATGCTGCTTCGCCAGGCGGGCGAGATCACGAACCGGCTTCTCCTTCAGGCTGGCCGAGGTCATCCAAGGGCCTCTCCGGGGGCGGTGTAGGAGGGCCTCCGGGTGGGAAGCCGGTCTCCATGACCGTCCGTCCACCCTACCGAGAAGCGTCCAAAGACGCAAACAAAAACCCCCTCTTGGGTGTGGTTTTTGCTGCGAACGACCGAAAAATCGGCTTCGTGCTCCCGCCGGCAAACCCCCGCCGGCAAACCCCCGCCGGCAAACCCCCGCCGGCAAACCCCCGCCGGCAAACTCAGTCGCCCCGCAGCTTGAGTCCCCGCTCGGCGAGCTTTTCACGGACTTCGTTGAGGCTGGTGACGCCGAAGTTCTTGCACTCCATCAGGTCCTCGGCGGTCCGCCGCACGAGTTCGGCGATCGTCATGATCCCCAACTTCGTGGTGCACTTCCGGGCCCTCACGGACAGGTTGAGCTCGGTGATCGGCATCGACAGGAGCTCCTGCTCGTCCGCGGAGGGCTCGCCGAGTTCCTGCGGCAGCTCTTCCGGAACGGCAGCCGTCGCGAACTGCCCGAGGCTCAATCCCTTCGAGGCGAGCATTTCCTTGATTTCGATCAGGCTTGTCTCGCCGAAGTTCTTGCTCGCCAGGATCTCCGACTCGCTGGTTCGTGCCAGGTCGCCGAGGGTGTGAATGCCCATCTTCTGCAGGCAGTTGCGGCTCCGGACGGACAGTTCGAAGTCGCTCACCGGCAATGCCATGACCTGATCGATCCGATCCCGTTGCTTCTGCTCCAGTTCCTCGGTCCGGAGATCACCCGACGCGGCCGAATCCTTGAGGAACAGCCGCGCCCGCGGATGGTCGGGCACGGCCTCGAGAATCCGCCGGTAACATGCTTGCGCCTTCGCGAAATCGTTGCGATCCTCGTGCATGATGCCGAGGTTGAGGAGCGCCCCCACGGTGGCCGGGTAGCGTTCGAGCGACCGCTCGTAGCATGCCATGGCCTCGTCGTCGTTGCCGGCGCGGTCGTTGAGCACGCCCAAGGCGAACAACGCGTGCGAGTGGCCGGGATCGATCGCGACCGCCTTTTCAAAGGCTTCGGCCACCTCGCTGTCCGGACGGCCGTGATCAGCCAGGATCGCCCCTTTCGTGGCCCAGAAATCGGCGGACGCGGCCGCGGCGGCATCGGCGGACAGCCCGTCGATCGCCTTGTGCGCCTGGTCGTGGTGGCCGGCCGCCCGAAGGGCGTCGGCCGCCGCCACGCCGCACGCCAACGCGTCGTAGCCCGACTTCTTCGCCGCCTCGAAGGCCTCGTGGGCCTTGTCGTAGGTTTCGAGCGCGACGTGCGCGAGGCCCTGGTGAAACAGAGCGAGCGCGCCGCCGTCTGCTGCCCGCAGGGTCTCAAGCGCCTCGCGATACCGGCCGAGCAGATACTGGCATACGCCCAGGCGGACCGACGCGGCCGGGCTGCGTTCGCCGACCTGCTCGAGTTCGCGGACGGCCCCGCGCAGCTCACGGTGCGAGGCGGGTTCTTTGCCGAGTGCCTGCGTCAGGCCGCGGATCTCGGCCGGGCCGAAGGGACCTGTCCCGGTGACGAGCTCGCGAATGTCGATGCTGGTACCTGCGGGAGATTTGGCGGTGGCGACCATGAGCGGTCCTTTCGGAAGGCAAAAATACACCGCGGCCATGCGCCGTGGTGAGGCATCGCGCTCCGCCGCGGGGCGGAAGAGAGCCAGCGGTGGGAATCGAACCCACAACCCCCGCATTACGAATGCGGTGCTCTGCCAATTGAAGCTACGCTGGCCCGCTCGGGACCGGAGCCGCACGACTGGAGCGCGGTGTTCCGGCGTCCCGGAATCCCGCACAGTAGCGCACCCGTGCGCCAGCGTCAAGGGTCAGCCTGTCCCGGACCAATCAAAACAGAAGTGGGGCCTCTGACCCGACAGGACGCCCTGCCTTGGCTGCACGGGTCAGGGGCAAGCGACCGTGCGGCCGAAATGGTCGGAGGCCCCACTTCAAAATGGATCGTGGGGCGGGGAGACGCTCCCCGACATGGTTTTAGAGAGAGCAGATTGCGTGCCAACTGGCCGGCGTCGTTGCCGAGCGCGGAAAATGGGCTTCCTGAGACGCACCTTCCGCAGATCGAGTCCCGTGGCCGGAGCAAAATGCTGCGGTCGTCGCAAAATGCGCCACCGCGGCCGTGGCGGCGAGGCTGCCCCGCCCGTGGCCGCGGGCTGTATGATCCGCTGGCGACGGGCGGCTGCCTCCGTGGACGCGAGGCAGGTCGCCTCCGCGCTTCCGTGATCCTGGCCGCGCGGCAGTTGGAACTGCCGCCCCCTATCCGCCGCCCGCGTTTCCGCGAGGTCCCCGTCGTGACTCCCCACCTGCCCGCCGTCGTCGGCCCGCACCACTGTGGCGCCGGCCAGCCCCTGCTGCTCATCGCCGGGCCGTGCGTCATCGACGACGAGCAGCTGTGCCTGGCCATCGCCGAGCGACTCGCGGCACTGGCCGCGGAACTACCGATACGGGTGGTCTTCAAGGCGTCGTTCGACAAGGCGAATCGCACGAGTGTCTCGGCATTTCGGGGGCTCGGGCTCGACGAGGGGCTTCTGGTGCTCGAGCGTGTACGGGCCGCGACGGGACTGCCGGTCACGACGGACGTCCACCTTCCCGAGCAGGCAACCGCCGCCGGCCAGGTCTGCGACCTGCTCCAGATCCCCGCGTTTCTCTGCCGGCAGACCGACCTCCTGCTCGCCGCCGCCGCGACGGGCCGCGCGGTGAACGTGAAGAAGGGGCAGTTCGTGGCGCCGGCCGACATGAGGCACGTGGTGGCCAAGCTGCTCGCGGGCGGCTGCCAGGACATCCTGCTGTGCGAGCGTGGCACGTTCTTCGGCTACGGGCGGCTCGTCAACGACTTCGCCGGCCTGGCGACGATGCGGTCGCTGGGGGTCCCGGTGATCTTCGACGCCACCCACTCGGTCCAGCAACCGGCCAGCCGGGGCGACTCGACCGGAGGTGACCGGGAACTGGTTGAACCGTTGGCGCGGGCCGCGGCCGCCGTGGGCATTGACGGCCTGTTCATGGAAACGCACCCTGATCCGGACAGGAGCCCGAGCGACGGCCCGAACATGGTGCCGCTCGACCGGCTGCGGGGTGTGGTGGAACGCGTCCTGCTCATTCACGAGGCCCGTCTGGCGGGGCAGCGAGTGCTGGAGTCGAGGTCATGAACGCGGGCCGCGCTAACTGTCCGTGGACAAAGTCATCCCTGATCTTTGTCCACTTGGTCGACCGGTGGAAACGCCGAGGGTTTCCACGGTCGACGGTCCTCGCATCCTGCTCAGGCAGACGTGTTCCACAGGCTGCTACCTGGCCGTGGAACACCTCCCTGGCCTTTTTCCCCGATCGCGAGTCGCGAAACAGCCGAGGTTTTTCGAGACGCGCTGCCGCTGCCTCCGGCAGCGGACGACTTTATTCACGGGCTGCTCACGATCTCTCGAGGAGCCCTGCGGCGCGCCCGCCATGGAGGGGCGGCACCGGGGCCGCGGCGGTGGTCATCGCCATGACGGTGGCCACCGTGGGCTGCGGCGGGGCGGCGCCGCCGCGGCAGGAGACCGGGGGCGTGCGGGTGACGGCCGCGGTCTCCGAGGACGTCCGCGAGCAACTCCTCGACGGGGCGGTCGCGGTGCTCGATCGGCTCGAGGATTACGACGAGGAGTCGGCCTTTGCGCAGGTGTTTGACCGGCTCAACCAGTGGAGTCATGCCGCGGCCAATGCGGGCGTGCCCCTGGCGACGCGGTGGAAGCTTGATCCGCTCTTCGCCGCCCTGCCGGAGCCGCTTCGCGCCGGCACGACGACGGAGTCGCTCGAAAGCGCCGTCTTCGATGCCGCGACCGACGTCGCGGTCCTGCGCGACCAGCGGTGGCTGGCCGATATCGCCGCCTCCGCCCGCGGCGAGGCCGTCGAAGACGTCGACATCGCCCTGAATCTGTTCCGCTGGACCGTGCGGTCGCTGGCCCTTGTCAGCGATCCGCCCATGGTGGCGACGGAATCGAACCCGGGCAGCCGCTGGTTCCGTCCGGGCGAGATCCTCCTGTCGGGCCGGGCGAGCCCGGCGCAGCGGGCCTGGATTTTTCTCGAGCTCTTGCGGCACGCGCGGCTCGAGGGGGTGATGCTCGCCACCGGCGACCCCGCGAAGGGGGCCGTGCGGGCCTGGATCCCGGCGCTCGTCTCGGGTGGCGAGGCCTGGCTCTTCGAGCCGACGTACGGCCTGCCGATCCCCGGCCCCGATGGCACGGGCGTGGCGACGGCCCGGCAGGCTGCGGCCGATCCGGTGATCCTGGAGCGGCTGTCGGTCGGCGAGCGGAGCTATCCGGTGAAGGCGGCCGATATGTCCGGCCTGTCGGTGCTCGTCGCGGCCGACCCGTGGAGCCTGTCGCGGCGGATGCGGGCGGTGGACGAGCAACTTGTCGGGGCGCGGGGCATGGCGCTGGCGGTCGATGCCAGCGCGGTCGCCGGGCGGGCGCTTGCGGCGCTGCCCGATCAGGCGGCGAGTACGGCGGAGGCCGACCGCAGGGGGCTGTGGGAGTTTCCCTGGGAAGTGCTCGCGCGGCGCGGGCAGGATGCGGGCCGTCTGCAGGGGGCGCTCGCCCGCGAGCTGGCCGTGATGAGCGTGTCGCTCGCGCAGGCGACCGGTGGCGACGCGGTGGGGGGGCGCCGCGGCACCCGGATCGTGCGGCCGTTGTATGCGGCGCGGCTGCGGGAGTTTCGCGGCGAGTTCGACGGCCCGGAGGGCGCCAAGGCCGGCTATCTCGCGGCCCGTCCGGGGCGGCAGGCCATCAACGAAGCGGTGAAGTCGTTGCCTCCGGAGCAGGCCGACCGCATGCGGCGGCTCTTCGAGCAGATGAAGGAGGACGCCACCTATTGGCTCGGCGTGCTGACGCTCGCCGAGGGCGAGGCGGCGACGGCGGTCGATTACCTCGGCCGCATGACCCTCGACGCGGTGCCCGACAGCCCCTGGGCCGACGCGGCCCGCGTGAACCTCGCCCAGGCCCTGATCACCCTCGGCCGCACCGACGAGGCGGTGGGAGCCCTGGAGGCCGACGCTTCGCCGCAGCGGTTTGGCAGCCGCCTCCTCGCCCGGGAGCTGAAAAAACGGGCGGCCCCCTGACGGAAGCCTGCGGCCCGCGGCCGCGTTGCCCTGTGCCGTGGAAATGGGTATTGTTGACGGCTTCCCGTCCACGAGCGTCCGCAGGAGCAGCAGGCGATGAAAGAAGGCATTCACCCCAAGTACCTCGACACCGTCGTCCGCTGCGGCTGCGGCAACACCTTCAGCACCCACAGCACCGTGCCGGAGATCAAGGTCGACATCTGCAACGTCTGCCACCCGTTCTTCACGGGCAAGCTGAAGTTCGTCGACACCGCCGGACGGATCGAGAAGTTCAAGTCGAAGTTCGCCTCGGCCGGCTATGCCAGCCTGAAGAAGAAGCAGAAGGCGGACGCTCCGGCCTCGTGACCGATCAAGGGCGGATCCGGCCGGCTTGCCGGCCTGCAGCGGGCATCGGCTTCGTGGATGATGGGCTGCGTGGATAGATGCCAGGGATGGCTGTTCCACAGCCGGTGAGCCATGCGCGACGAACTCGATGCCAAACTGACCCGATTCGAGGAACTCGAGCGGGCCCTGGTCGACCCCGACGTGCTCGCGGACCAGGGGCGGCTGTCGGCCGTCGCCCGCGAACACGGCACGCTCGCCAGGCTGGCGCTCAAGTATCGGCAGTTCGTGGCGCTCGAGCGGGAGATCGCCGAGCATCGCGAGATGGCGGCCGGGGGCGACCAGGATCTCAAGACCCTGGCCGAGTCCGAGCTGCCGGCGCTCGAGCAGCGGCGGGAACGCGAGTGGGACGAACTGCTCGAGCTCTGCTCCGACGACGAGGATGCCGACAGGGCCCGCTGCATCATGGAGTTGCGGGCCGGCACGGGCGGCGACGAGGCGGCGCTGTTCGTCCGCGACCTCTACGAGATGTACCGTCGCTACTGCACGGAGCAGGGCTTCGACGTCGAAGTGCTCGACGCCAGCCCCACGGAGCTGGGCGGGTTCAAGGAGCTGGTGCTCGGCCTGTCGGGCACGAACGTGTTTCGACGGCTCCAGTTCGAGAGCGGCGGGCATCGCGTGCAGCGGGTTCCCGATACGGAAACGAAGGGCCGCATCCACACCTCGGCCGCGACGGTGGCGGTGCTGCCCGAGCCGGAGGACGTGGAAGTCTCACTGTCGCCGGACGAATACCGGAAGGATCTGTTCTGTGCGAGCGGGCCGGGCGGGCAGCACGTCAACAAGACAGCTTCGGCCGTGCGGCTGACGCACCTGGAGACAGGCATCGTGGTGCAGTGCCAGGACGAGAAGAGCCAGCACAAGAACCTCGCCAAGGCGCTCCGCGTGCTCAAGACCCGGCTCTACGAGCACCAACGGTCGATCGAGCACGAGAAACGAGCCAGCGAGCGGCGTTCGCTCGTCGGCTCGGGGGACCGCAGTCAGCGGATTCGCACCTACAATTTCCCACAAAACCGCGTCACCGATCACCGCATCAACGAGAGCTTCACGCTCGACCAGGTGATGGTCGGCCGTCTCGGCCTGGTGATCGAGGCGATCGAGCGGCACGCCCGCGAGGCACGGAAGAGCGAGATGGAGCGGTCGGCGCGGGCGGCCATGCCCTGAGGCCGGACGCGCGGCGGCCGGTAGCGGCTTCGACAGGACTTCGGTGGAGATGCCTCATGGCCGGCGAGCGACCGCAGGATGACGTCTGGACCGTGGGCAGGCTGCTCACGTGGACGACCGAATGGCTCCAGTCCCGGGGGAGCGAGTCGTCGCGGCTCGACGCGGAGGTGTTGCTGGCATTCGTCCGCGGCTGCCCGCGGATCGCCCTCTACACGGCCTTCGACGTGCCGGTGAACGAGGCGGAGCGGGCCCGGTTTCGAGGCCTCGTGAAACGCCGTGGCGAGGGGGAGCCGGTGGCCTACCTCGTGGGGAGCAAAGAATTCTTTTCCCTCCCTTTCATCGTCGGGCCGGCCGTGCTCGTGCCGCGGCCCGAGACAGAGGGGCTCGTGAACCGCGTGCTCGACCTCTGCCGGCCGGCCGTCGCAGCGGGGCGGCGGCCGCGGGTGATCGACGTGGGCACCGGGTCGGGCGCGATCGTGGTCACGCTCGCGAAGCATCTGGCCGAGTTGGAACTGTTTGCCACCGATATCTCGGCCCCGGCCCTTGCCGTGGCCCGGGAAAACGCTGTCCGCCACGGTGTGGCCGAGCGGATCACCTGGCTTGAATGCGACCTGCTCTCCGACCCGAGGGCGGACGGTCCATGGGACGTGATCGTGAGCAATCCGCCCTATGTGCGGGAGGACGAAGTGGCAGCCCTGCCCCGAGATGTCCGCGACCATGAGCCGCGGTCTGCGCTCGTCGCCGGCCCGACCGGCGTCGAGGTGATCGAGCGGTTGGCCGGGCAGGCGGCCGGCCGGCTCGTGGCGGGCGGCTGGCTGCTCGTCGAAATCGGCCCGAGCACGGCCGAGCCGGCGCGGCAGGCGATCGCCGCCGTGCCGGGGCTCACACCGGAGCCGACGCTTCCCGATGCCGCGGGGCTGCCCCGGATCGTGCAGGCCCGGCGGGGCTGACGGGCCTGGCGGTGGCTCCGCTTTCCGGCGGTGCGGCGTTGCCCCTGACGGGTGGAGCGCTCGCCATATGGAATATGGATATCCTGCGTCGTGAGCCTCTGCCGGAGCGGCCACTCGTCGCGGTCGCGGTTGCGGCCGTGGCCGGTGCTGGGGTCGCCAGCCTGGTCACCGTGTCGCCCGTCGGCTGTTGGGCGGTCGCCCTGGGCGGTCTGGCCGCCTGGTGGCGGGCATTCAATCGCGGGGCGACGACACTCTCCTGCTGCCTGCTGCTGGCGGCCATCGTCGCCGCGGCGGCGGGCTGGTATGCGGCGCGGGTGCGGCTCTTTCCGGTCGACGATTTCGCCTGGCGGCTATCGACCGTGCCCCGGCCCGTGGCGGTGGAAGGCACGGTGCGCGACCCGCCGCGGTTGCTCGCGCCGCCCGCCGCCGATCCGCTGCGGACGTTCCCCGGCGGCGTCGGAAGGGTGTCGTCCGAACTTGTCGTGGACGCGGCCCTGGCCCGATACGACGACCGCTGGCAGGCCGTCTCGGGAAGGATCGCCGTCATCGTCGACGGACGACCGCCGGCGGTGACCGCGGGGACTCGGATTCGGATCTTCGGCCGTGGCCTGAGGCCGTCGGCACCGCTCAATCCCGGTGAGTTCGACTTTCGAGATCGGGCGCGGCTCCTGCGTTGCCTGTCGCTCATCAGGGCGCATGATGCGTCGTGCATCGAGCCGCTCGCAGGGCCGGGCACCTGGTCGCCAGCGGGCTGGGTCGACCGGCTGCGTCGCTGCGGGCAGGAGGTGCTGCGAAGGCACATCTCGCCCGAGCGGGCAGGATTGGCGGCCGCCCTGCTGCTCGGTGGTCGGGAGTCGCTGGGCCGCGATGTGGCGACGGACTTTCTCGTCACGGGCACGGTCCACATCCTCTCCATTTCTGGGTTGCATGTCGGCTTCATCGCCTTCGCGTTGGTCAAGCTGCTGCGGTCCGCCGCGTTGCCGCGCGGCGTGGTGATCGGTGTGATCGCCGCCTGCACGGGCCTCTACATGCTCCTCGTGGGCGGCGAGACGCCCGTCGTACGGGCGACGCTCCTGGTCTGGTTGACTGCGGTCGCGGCGGCTCTGGGCCGACGGGCGGCGTCGGTCACGGCCCTGTCGTTCGCGGCGCTCGTGGTGCTCGCCGCGAGCCCGGGTGAGCTTACCCGGGTCGGCGCGCAGCTGTCTTTCTTGTCCACCGCCGTGCTCGTGGGGGCGTCCGCCGCCCTCTACCGCCCTCCCGAAGCAGATCCGATCGAGCGCCTGATCGAACGCAGCCGTCCGCCGTGGCTTCGCCGCGTGCGGGCGTTCGGCCGTCAGTCGGCCCTGGTAGCGTGCGCGGGCGCCGCCGTGTGGGGCGCGACAGCGCCGGTCGTCGCCGCCAGGTTCCATCTCTTCAGCCCGATCGGCCTCGTGATCAATCCGCTCGTTGCACCGCTCGTGGCGATGGCGATGGTCTGGGGCGGTCTCTGTCTGCTGGTGGCGCCGGTGTCGACGCTGCTGGCCGCGGCCTGCGGCCGGGGGTGCGACGTGACACTGCATGCCCTCGAGGCGCTCGTGGCGATGGCGGCGGCGGTGCCGGGCGGGCACGTCTGGGTGCCGGGGCCGGCGGAGTGGTGGGTGGTCGGCTGGTACGGGGTGTTGGCCGCGACACTGCTTCTCGTGGTCCGCGAGCGGCTGCGGTCCGTCCGCACCTGGGCGTTCGTGGCCGTCGCCTGGGTGGTCGTCGGCGCCGTGACGGACGCGGGGCTGTGG
>Ga0255182_1000215_pt1 | contig 47521 bp, 34 predicted proteins | sample Atl_UVDOM_RepA_8_FD_188420 | JGI IMG/M metagenome (GOLD analysis project Ga0255182, IMG submission 188420) | Freshwater microbial communities from Altamaha River, Georgia, United States - Atl_UVDOM_RepA_8d | ecosystem: Environmental > Aquatic > Freshwater > River | place: USA: Georgia...
GTGGCACAGAAACGCTGATGGTCGGCAAGGTGCTGTGGGACGAGTTCTTCGGCCACGCGCGGTTGGCGAAGAACTCGTCCCACAGCACCTTGCCGACCATCAGCGTTTCTGTGCCACCGAGCAGGTCCGGGATCACGAACTCGCCCAGGGCCGGGATGAACACGAGCGAGAAGCCCGCGATGATGCCCGGCAGCGACAAGGGCAGGGTGATCGACAGAAAGGCCCGGAAGGGCCGGCAGCCGAGATCCTCGGCGGCCTCGAGCAGGGTCGGGTCGAGCTTCTCCAGCGTCGCGTACAGCGGCAGGATCATGAACGGCAGGTAGGAATAGACGATGCCGACGTAGACCGCGAAGTTCGTGCGCATCATGACGATGGGCCGGTCGACGAGGCCGAGCGCGAGCAGCAGGTTGTTGATTGCGCCGTTGTTGTTCAGCAGGCCGATCCACGCGTAGACGCGCAGCAGGAAGGAAGTCCAGAACGGCAGCACCACCAGCATCAGCAGCATGCCGCGCCACGCCGGGTCGGCGCGCGCGATCGCGTAGGCCATCGGGTAGCCGATGAGAAGGCACAGCAGCGCCGAGCAGAAGGCGATCTCGAGCGAGCGCAGGTAGGCCGTCCAGTACAGCGCATCGCGCGCGAGGAACAGGTAATTGCCGACGTTGAGCTTCAGCGTGAGGTAGCCCTGCTCGCTCCAGGCCAGCAGCGCGGAATAGGGAGGCTGGGCCATCAACTGGTCGGCGAAGGATATCTTCAGCACGATCAGGAACGGCGCCATGAAGAACGCCGCGAGCCAAAGGTAGGGCACGGCGATCACGCAGCCGCGACCCGGCGCGAGACGGAGCGTGAACGCACGGGCGCGGGGCCGCGGCGCGGCCGCACCACCCGCGGTGGCGGTGCCCGGTGGCGGCTGTGCCGGCTGGCTCATGCGCTCAGCACGACACCGCTCGCGGGATCCCACCACAACCACACGCGCTGGTCCCAGGTGATCGCGTCCTCGGCGTGGCGCACGAGATTGGGCTGCGTGACCTTGACGAGCTTGCCGCTGGGCAGGCGGACGTTGAACATCGACATGTCTCCCATGTACGCGATGCCCTCGACGGTTCCCTGCACGCAGTTCTCACCGGTGCGCGCCGGCGCTGCGTGTCCCAGCGTGATTTTCTCCGGCCGCACCGCGACGCACAGCGCGGCATTGGGCGGCGCGGCGACCCCGTGGTCGACGAAAATCGTGCAGCCGGCTTCGGCCGACTCGATGCGGACATAGTCCTTGTCCTCGTCGACGATGTGGCCTTCGAAGAGGTTCACGGTGCCGATGAAGTCGGCGACGAAGCGCGAGCCCGGGAATTCGTAGATTTCCTTCGGCGTGCCGACCTGCACGATCCGGCCCTGGTCCATCACGCCGATGCGGGTGGCCAGCGTCATTGCCTCCTCCTGGTCGTGCGTGACGACGATGAAGGTGATGCCGAGCGTGTCCTGGATGTTCATCAGCTCGAACTGCGTCGACTCGCGGAGCTTGCGGTCGAGCGCGCCGAGCGGCTCGTCGAGCAGCAGCAGTTTCGGCTGCTTGACCAGCGCGCGGGCGAGGGCGACGCGCTGTTTCTGGCCACCGGAGAGCTGATCGGGCTTGCGCCGCGCGAACGGGCCGAGCTTGACGAGCTCGAGCATCGCCGCGACCCGCTCGCGGATTTCACCCTTCGGCACGCGCTCCTGCTTCAGGCCGAAGGCGACGTTGTCCGCGACGGTCATGTGCGGGAACAGCGCATAGGACTGGAACATCATGTTGACCGGCCGCCGGTACGGCGGGATGCCGGCCATGTCCTGGCCGTCGATGAAGATCGACCCGCTGCTCGGCGCCTCGAAGCCCGCGAGCATGCGCAGCAGCGTGCTCTTGCCGCAGCCCGAGCCGCCGAGCAGGCAGAACAATTCCTGGCGGTGGATGTCCAGCGTGACGCCGTCGACGGCGGTGAAATCACCGAACTTCCGGCTGACGTCCCGGATCCGGATGTAAGGAACGGCCGCCGGGTCCCTCCATGGTTCGGCGGCCGTCGTCGGTCCGGGCTTGTCGCTTGCCTGCACGCCCGTCTCCCCCCTGTGTCCTGTCGGCGCCGGGCCGGCGCGCTACTGGTTGGTCTTGATGCGAGTCCAGGTGCGGGTCACCAGGCGATCGTATTCCGGGGTGTTCACCACGTTGGGGAACAGGTTGCGCCTGGTCTCCTCGTCGGGATAGACCGCCTTGTCGTCGCGGATGGAGGCGTCGACCAGCGGCGTCGCCGCGGCGTTGGCGTTGGGATAGTTCACGTGGTTCGTGATCGCGGCGATGACCTCGGGCCGCAGCACGTAGTCGATGAAGCGATAGGCGTTTGCCGCGTGCGGCGCATCCTTCGGGATCGCCATCGTATCGAACCACATCAGCGAGCCTTCGCGTGGAATGAAGTACGCGATCTCCTGGCCGTTGTTCGCCTCCGCCGCACGGTCGCGCGCGATGAAGACGTCGCCGCTCCAGCCGAGCACGAGGCAGACTTCGCCGTTCGCGAGGTCGTTGATGTACTGCGAGGAGTGGAAGTACTTGATGCTGGGCCGGATCGCCATCACCAGTTTCTCGACCTCGGCGAGGTCTTCCGCGGCCTGGCTGTCGGTCGGCCGGCCCAGGTAGCGCAGCGCGGTGGGGAAGACCTCCGAAGGGGCGTCGAGCAGGGTGACGCCGCAGTCCTTGAACTTCGAGACGATCTCGGGCTTGAAAATCATGTCCCAGCTGCCGATCGGGGCGTCGGGCATACGCTCGCGGATTTTCGCGACGTTGTAGCCGACGCCGGTCGTGCCCCACAGCCAGGGCACGATGTGCAGGTTGTCGGGATCGTAGCCGGCGAGGATCTTCATCACCTCGGGATCGAGATTCCTGTAGTTCGGCAGCCTGCTCCTGTCCAGGGGCTGGAAGATGCCGGCCTTGATCTGTCGCGCCACGAAGCTCGCGGAGGGCACCACGATGTCGTAACCGGTGTTGCCGGCGAGCAGCTTGGCCTCCAGCACCTCGTTCGAGTCGAAGACGTCGTAGCGGACCTTGATGCCGGTTTCCTGCTCGAAGTTCCGGATCGTGTCCTCGGCGATGTAGTCGGACCAGTTGTAGATGTTGAGGACCTGCTCCTCGGCGGGCGCCTCCGCCGCCGGTCGTGGCGCGGGCGTCGCGGGGCTTGCGGCCTGCCCGTTCGGCGCCGGCGCCGGCTCGTCGCCGCCGCCGCAGCCGAACACCAGCATCGCGAACGCGCCGGGCAGCAGTGCGTTTCGAATCTTGCTCATCATCTGTCGATCTCCCGGGCGACGTGGTGCCGGCCGGCATGGGGGCGGACTGGAACCGGGCCGACATTACGCGATTCGCCGGGCGCCCCGCAACCGGCTCAAGGGGCGCTGGAACGGCCCGTCGCGGGGGCTCATCACGCCGCGCGAATCGCGCGTTCCGCCCGCATCAGCAGGCGATGCCGAGCGCCCGCGCGGTGAGGTCGAGACAGTGGTTCGCGCGCTCGATGAGCTCGTCGATTTCGGCGCGTGTCATCACCAGCGGCGGCGAGATGATCATCGTGTCCCACACCGCCCGCATGACGAGGCCGTTGTCGAAGCAGAAGTCGCGGCACAGGGTGCCGACTTCCCCGAGCGGATCGAAACGCGCACGCGTCGCCTTGTCCCGCACCAGTTCCAGCGCGCCTATGAAGCCGATGCCGCGCGCCTCGCCGACGAGCGGGTGGCGCTCGAGTTCGCGCCAGCGCCGCTGCAGGTAGGGGCCGGTGTCCTCGCGCACGCGCTCGACGAGCCGTTCGTCGCGAAGGATGCGGATGTTGCGTTCGGCGACGGCGCAACAGGTGGGATGGCCGGCGTAGGTGTAGCCGTGGAAGAATTCGCCGCCGCTCTCGATCATCGTGCGCACGATGTCGTCGGCGACCATCACGCCGCCGATCGGCAGGTAGCCGGACGACATGCCCTTCGCCATCGCCATCAGGTCCGGCCGGAAGCCGAAGGTCTCGCAGCCGAACCAGTTCCCGGTGCGGCCGAAGCCGCAGATGACTTCGTCGGCGACCAGCAGCACGCCGTACTTGCGGCAAATCCGCTCGACTTCCGGCCAGTAGCTCTCGGGCGGGATGATCACGCCGCCCGCGCCCTGGATCGGCTCGCCGATGAACGCGGCCACGTGCTCGGGGCCGAGCTCGAGGATCTTCTCCTCCAGCCAGCCGGCCGCGGTGCGGCCGAATTCCTCCGGCGACTGCGTGCCGCCGAGCTGGTACCAGTAGGGCGGGTCGATGTGCACGATGCCCGGGATCGGCAGGTCGCCCTGGGCGTGCATCGCGGTCATGCCGCCGAGGCTTGCCGCCGCGACGGTGCTGCCGTGGTAGGCCTGCCAGCGGCTGATGAGCGTCTTGCGCTGCGGCTGCCCCATCACGTCCCAGTAGCGGCGCACGAAGCGCACGATGGTGTCGTTCGATTCGGAACCGGAACCCGTGTAGATCACGTGGTTCATGTGCGGCGGCGTGACCTCGGCGAGCAGCTCGGCGAGCGCGATCGCGGGGGGATTCGCGGTCTTGAAGAAGCTGTTGTAGTACGGCAGCTCGCGCATCTGCTCGGCGGCGACGTCGGCGAGCTCCCGGCGGCCGTAGCCGATGTTGACGCACCACAGCCCGGCCATGCCGTCCAGCAGGCGCCGGCCGTCGGAGTCCCACAGGTAGACGCCCTCGGCGCGCGTGATCACGCGCGTGCCCGTCGCGTGCAGGGCCTTGGTGTCGGTGAAGGGGTGCAGGAAATGGCGACGGTCGAGCGCCTGCCAGCCCGCGGTGTCGTGACGATTGCTCAGTGTGCTCATACGTTCAACAGCAGGAATTCCCGCTCCCAGGAGCTGATGACATGGAAAAAAGTCTCGTATTCCTTCTGCTTGACCGCAGCGTAGGAGCGTACGAAGCGCGCGCCGAGCAGCTCGTTGAGCGGCGTGCAGGTCTCCAGCAGGCGCAACGAGTCCTCCAGGCTGCGTGAGAGCTGGTAACCCATGTTGTAGCCGCTGCCGGACACCGGTGCGGCGGGACGCAGGCCTTCGACCATGCCGAGATAGCCGCAGACCAGCGACAGCGCGATCGCGAGATAAGGGTTCACGTCCGCGCCGGCCACGCGATTCTCGATGCGCGTCGCCTGCGCGTCGGACACCGGCACGCGCAGCCCCACCGTGCGGTTGTCGTAGCCCCACTGCACGTTGATCGGCGCGTAGCCGCCGCGCGCGATGCGCCGGTAGGAATTGACGTTCGGCGCGAAGAAGGCCATCGCGTGCGGGATGTACTTCTGCAGGCCCGCGATGTGCGCCATGAACAGGTCCGTCGGCTTGCCGTCGGCGCCGGCGAAGATGTTCGCGCCCGTCGCCTTGTCGACGACGCTCTGGTGGATGTGCATCGCGCTGCCTGGCTCGTCCTTCAGCGGCTTGGCCATGAAGGTCGCGTAGATGTTGTGGCGATAGGCCGCCTCGCGGCAGGTGCGCTTGAACAGGAAGGCCTGGTCGGCCAGCTCGAGCGGGTCGCCGTGCAGGAAGTTGATCTCCATCTGCGCCGCGCCCGATTCGTGGATCAGGGTGTCGATGTCGAGTTCCATCGCCTCGCAGTAGTCGTAGATGTCCTCGAACAGCGGGTCGAACTCGTTGACAGCATCGATGCCGTAGGCCTGGCGCGCGGTCTCCGGACGTCCCGAGCGGCCGATGGGCGGTTTCAGCGGAAAGTCGGGGTCGATGTTCTTCTCGACGAGGAAGAACTCGAGCTCGGGCGCGACCACCGGCTTCCAGCCCTTGCGGTCGTAGAGCTCGATCACGCGCTTGAGCACGGTGCGCGGCGCGAGGTCGACCTCGCGACCGTCGTTGTAGTAGCAGTCATGGATGACCTGGGCCGTCGGCTCGGTGGCCCAGGGCACGACGCGGATCGTGTTGACGTCGGGTCGCAGCTGCATGTCGGGTTCGGTGGGATCAGTGGTGTCCTCGTCCGGGTAGTCACCGGTCACCGTCTGCACGAACACGCCCTCCGGCAGGCGCAGGCGCTCCTCCTGCCAGAACTTGCTCGCCGGCATGATCTTGCCGCGGGCAACGCCGGAGAAGTCGGGAATGATGCACTCGACCTCCGTGCAGTGTCGTTCCCGCAGCCAGCGTTCGAGGGAGCCGCGGCGGCTGGAGGCGTCGTCGTCAGTGCTTGTATCGATCATGGGTGACCTCGGCGGGACGGGTGCGCGTTCCGGGGCGCGTCTGGCGCGGCCGCGGAACGCGGGCTACGGCGGTCATGATAGCGCCATCCCGCAGGCTTCTCATCGCGCGGGGCGGCGAGCGGCACGGCCCGCTTGCCGCTGCCGGGACGCGGGGGCATCATGAAGCGCTCCCCTGTCGATGGTCTTTTTCCTCATGCGCAGTCCCGCCGTCGAGACGCACGTGCGCTCGTACTACGCCGCGTCCGTGCAGCTGCCGCCGCCCGGCGCCCCGCTAGAGGGTGACTTGGATTGCGACGTCTGCGTCGTCGGTGGGGGCCTGACCGGGCTCACCGCCGCGCTCGAGCTCGCCGAACGGGGCTTCGACGTGGCGCTGCTCGAGGCCAACCGGGTCGGCTGGGGCGCATCGGGCCGCAGCGGGGGCCAGCTGATCTTCGGCTATGCGTGCGAGATGCAGCGGCTCGCCGCGCTGACCTCGCCGACGGACGCGCGCCTGCTGTTCGACTGGTCGGTCGAGGCGATCGGGCGCATCCGCGAGCGCACCGCGCGGCACGCCATCGATTGCGACTGGCGGGACGGCCAGCTGCACGTCGCGATCAAGCCGCGCCAGCTCGCCGAGTTGCGCGAGCTCCGTGAGCTTCTGGCCGACGGCTACGGCTACGGTGGGCTCGAAATGCTCGACCGCGCGGCGCTCGCCAGGCACATCGACAGCCCGCGCTACCTCGGCGGCCTGTTCGATCCGCGCGGCGCCCACCTGCATCCGCTCAAGTACACGTTGGGTATCGCCGCCGCCGCGCGCGCGGCCGGCGTGCGCGTCTTCGAACAGTCGCGCGTGCTGCGCCTCGTGCGCGGCCCGGCGCCGGAAGCGCTGTGTGCGCGCGGCCGCGTGCGCGCCCGCCACGTCGTGCTGGCAGGCAATGCCTGGCTCGGGGGCCTCGTGCCGGAGCTCGCGCGCAAGATCATGCCGGTCGGCACCTACATCGTCGCGAGCGCGCCGCTCGGCGCGGCGCTCGCGCGGCGCTGCCTGCCGACGGACGCGGCAGTCACGGACATCAACTTCGTGCTCGACTATTTCCGCCTGTCGGCCGATCACCGCATGCTGTTCGGCGGGCGCGTCAGTTACTCGAGGATCCCGCCGCCCAATCTCGCGGCGTCGATGCGCCGGCGCATGCAGCGCGTGTTCCCGCAACTGGCGGACGTGCCGGTCGACTACGCGTGGGGAGGGTATGTCGACATCACGATGAACCGTGCTCCGCACTTCGGCCGGCTGGAACCGGCGATCTTTTACGCGCAGGGTTTCTCCGGCCACGGCATGGCGGCGACGGGGCTCGCCGGCTGCGTGATCGCCGCTGCGATTGCCGGGGACCCGGGCCGCCTCGACGTCTTCGCGCGCATTCCCCACCGCGATTTTCCCGGCGGCCCCTGGCTGCGCACCCCCTCGCTGGTGCTGGCGATGGCCTGGTACCGCCTGCGCGACCTGCTGTAGCAGACGTGTCCGGCACGCGTCGCGCGCGACGGCTGACTCTGCTGCTGGCCGCGATGATCGCGACCGCCACGTGCTGCCTGTACGTGCTGCTGGCGCTGCGCAACCCGCACGTGGGCTTCCTCGCCGATGACGCGCTGTACCTGCTGATGGCGGAGGCCTATTCACCGTGGCGCGATGCCACGGGTCCGGTGTTCGATCACCTCCGGCGTTACAGTCACCTGCCCCCGTTTTATCCGCTCACCCTCGCGCTCGCGGGGGCCGGCGGCGAGCACCTCGCGCCGGCGCGCATCGCGACGGCCGCGTTCATGGCCGCGGCCTGGCTCACCTGTTACGCATGGCTCGTCGCCAGCGGCGTGCGGCGCGCGGTCGCCGCGCTGCTCACCCTGTTCTGCGCCTGGACGCCGGTGACGCTGCTCTACACGGTCGACCTCTGGAGCGAAGGCCTCTACGTCGCGCTCGTGCTCGGCTGCCTGCTGTACCTGAGGAAGCTGGACGGCACGTCGCCCCGGACGCTCGTGCTGGTGGGACTCGGTCTCCTGCTGGGTTGCGTGATCGGGACCCGCAGCATCGGCGTCGCGCTGCTGCCGGCCGTGCTGTTCGCGATGTATCGCCAGCGTCCCCGCGCGCTCCTGCCCGTCCTAACCGGACTGCTGCTGGTGTCGGCCGCGCTGTCGCTGCTCGACATGGGCGACGAGGCGCCGTCCTACGGCGCCCTGATGCGCGAGTACTACGCGGCGAATCCGGTGGACGCGTTGCGGCGGCAGCTGGCGGCCGTCGCCGCGCGCCTGCCGACGGCGGCGCTCTACGATCTCTTCCTGTGGCGGGAGGCTGCCGGCTGGCGCTGGCCCGTCGCGGGCCTGCTCGCCCTGTGCACCGGCGTGGGCTTCGCGCGCGAATTGCGTCGCGCGTCGCCGGTCGCGCTCTACACCGCGGCCTATCTCGTCATCGCGTCGACGTGGCCCTTCCCGGAGCAGACCGAGCGCTTCCTGTTCCCGCTGCTGCCCTGCGCGGTGTTCTTCGCCTGGCGCGGCGTCGAGTCCGGGCGGGGGCGCCAGTGGGCGGGCGGCGCCGTCGCGCTGCTGCTGCTCGCGCTCGCCGCGCCGGCCGTGCTCGCGACGCTGATGCGCGTCGTGACACCTGTGCCGGTGGCGAGCCTCGACAGCTTCCGCACCACGCGCTACTGGCTGGACCCGACCCGCGGGGGCGACGCCCTGGCCTCGCTGCGCAGCCTCGCGGCGCAGGAGCGGGCCGCAGCGGATGCGGCGCGGCTGGTGCCGCCCTCGGCCTGCATCTACACGGTCAATGTGCAGCAGGTGCTGCTGAAGGCGCGGCGGCCGGCCTTCCTGCCGCCGCGCGAGGCGCTGATGAGGCGCGGCCCGCCCTGGGGCTGCGCCTGGTTCCTGCTGGTCGCGAGCCCGCGGCCCGGCGCTGCCGCCTTCTATCCGTTGCCGTACCTGAAGGCACATGCCCGGGCGCTCGCCGTGCGGCGCCTCGATGACGCGGACCCGCGCTCTGCCGCAGCGGCGCTGCTGATGCGCGTGCCATGAGGAGCGCTCGAATCACCGGCGCCCGCGCCACGGCCCGCCGGCCGCGCCCGACGGGTCAGACCACGCCCGCGCGCTTCAGCTCGGCGAGCGCGTCCTCGCTCATGCCGAGCAGGTCGCGATAGACCTCGTCGTTGTGCGCGCCGAGCGCCGCGCCGGGCCAGTCGGTGCGGCCGGGGGTTTCGTCGAGCTTCGGGATGATGGCCGGGATCTTCAGCGGCTCGCCGTCGATGGTGACGGTTTCGAACAGACCGCGCGCGTGGTACTGCGGGTCGGCGAACATGTCGGCGACGCTGTAGATCGGGCCGGCCGCGACGCCGCCCTGCTCGAGGCGCTCGAGCACCTCCGCCATCGTCAGCGAGCCCGTCCACGCCGCGATGAGACCGTCGAGCTCCGCCTGGTGCTCGACCCGGTTCATGTTTTCCCGGTACTTCGGATCCTTCGCCATCTCCGGCTTGCCCATCAGCTCGCACAGGCGCTGGAACATCGGGTTGGTATTCGCGCCGATGATGATCGTCTTGCCGTCGCTGGTCGGATAGATGTTGGAGGGCACGATGCCGGTGAGCGTCGAGCCCGACGGTTCGCGCACGACGCCGGCGCCGTCGTATTCCGGCACCATCGACTCCATCAGGTTGTAGATCGCCTCGAAGATCGCGACGTCGACGACCTGTCCTTCGCCGTGGCGCGACTTGTCGCGCCCGATGTACGCGAGCAGGATGCCGAGCGCCGCGTGCAGGCCCGCGAGCGTGTCGCCGATCGACAGGTTCGGCCGCACCGACGGCTGCCCCGGGAAGCCGTTGACATAACGGAAGCCGCCAAACCCTTCGCAGACCGACGCGAAGCCGGGTCGCGGCGCGTAGGGGCCGGTCTGGCCGTAGCCGGAGATGCGTGCGTAGATCAGCCCCGGGTTGGTCTGCTTGACGTCGGCCGGTCCGATGCCCCATTTCTCCATCGTGCCCGGGCGGAAGTTCTCGATCAGCACGTCGGCCTTGTCCACGAGCTGGCGCAGGACCTTGCGGCCCTCGTCCACGCGCAGGTCGAGCGTCACGCACTTCTTGTTGCGCGCGAGGCTGTGCCACCACAGCGCGGTGTCGTTCTTCACGACCCGCCAGCGACGAATCGGATCGCCGCCCTCCGGCGGCTCCACCTTGATGACCTCGGCGCCGTAGTAGCCGAGGATCGTCGCCGCGAACGGGCCAGCGAGCAGTTGTCCCACTTCAATTACGCGCACGCCGTCGAGCGGGCGCTGCGTGTGCTTTCGAGTCGTCATTGGTCTGGCCTCTCCCGCCGGTGCCGCCGGCCCGGGTTCCGATTCATGGTCGTGGTGCTGACTTGCGCGCGTCGACCGGCGCGCGCGGTCAGGTTATGTCCTGCGCCGCCAGGCTGGCAATCCGGCCGGCGTGAGTTGCGCCAGCAGCGCGCCCAGCAGCACGCCGAGCGTGTCGGCGACGACGTCCGCGAAGGACGGCGCGCGCAGCGGGACGAAGCCCTGCGCGAACTCGATGCCGACCCCGAGCAGCACCAGCAGCAGCCCCGTCCGCAACCAGCGAGCGGGCGGCACCGCCACCGCGAACCACCACATCAGCAAGGTGAAGGATGCGGCGTGGTAGAGCTTGTCGGTCCACGGCAGATCGGGGCCCGGCATCCGCTCGAGCGGCAGCAGGCACAGCACGACGAGCGTGAGCGTCTGCAGCCAGCCGACGGCGAGCCATGCGCGACGGCTCAGCATGCGGGTATCGGCCGGGGGTGCCCGGCTGTAATTGTTGCTGTGGGTGGCAAGGCGTCCTTTCCGCGGTCCGGTCGTGGGCGGGCGCGCGCATGATAACCCGCTGCCGGGGCAGGCGATGCCGTCCCCCTCCAGGAATTCACGTGCGCCGCCGCTACAGCGGACATGAGATGCTCAATCCTGCTGCTGCTGGCCCTGTGCTGCGGCGCTGTCCCGGCGCGGCCCGCCGCGGCCGACGAGTTCGCCAACGGGGTGGTCGACTATCGCGAGGGCAACCATGCCGCGGCGCGCACCCGCTTCGAAGCGCTCGCTGCGCGCGGCGACGCGCGCGCCCAGTTCGCGCTCGGGCTGCTGTTCGAGAACGGCGAAGGGGTCGCACAGGATCTGCCGGTCGCCGCCGCGTGGTATCGCAGGAGCGCCGAGCAGGGTTACGCCAAGGCGCAGTACAACCTGGGCATGATGCACCTGCAGGGCAGCGGCGTGACGCGCGACGAGGCCGCCGCCCGCAAGTGGTTCGAACGCGCCGCGGCGCAAGGCAATCCGGACGCGGTCGCGCGGTTGCTGAAGTTCGCGGAGGACGGTGACGTCGCCGCCCAGTACGAGATCGCGGTGATGTACCTCAACGGCGGCGCGGTCACGCGCGACGCCCGCACGGCCGCGCGCTGGATGCAGCGCGCGGCGGCGCGCGGTCACCTCGACGCGATGTTCGCGATGGGGTGGCTGACGGAAACCGGCAAGGGCACGGAGCGCTCCTATGCCGCGGCCGCCAACTGGTACCAGCCGGCGGCCCAGCAGGGACACGTCAAGGCCACCTACAACCTCGCGCGGCTCGTCCACCTCGGGCAGGGCCAGCCGCCGGATGCGGCACGCGCCGAGCAGCTCTACGAGCAGGCCGCCGCTGCGGGCTACGTGCCGGCGCAGCTGTCGCTCGCGCTGCTGTTCGACCTCGGCGAACATCGCCCGCGCGATCCGGTGCGGGCGCTGGGCTGGTACAAGACCGCCGCTGCGAACGGCAGCGCCGAAGCCCAGCTCAATCTCGGCTACCTGTTCGCGAACGGTGACGGGGTGCAGGCGGACCCGCTCGAAGCCTACGCGCGGACCTACGCGGCCCAGCGCCTCGGTCATCCGCTCGCGACGGAAAACCTGCGCCTGATCGGCGCGAAGCTCGGCGAGCCCGAAATCGCGCGGGCCCGCGAACTCGGCGACACCTACGTCAACCGCGCTCGCGCGCTGCCCGGCGTGGTGGTGGCGTCGAACCTGCGGTGACGCGGCGGGTGACGCGGCCGCCGCTGCCGCGCGCTCAGTAGCTCGCCGCGATGCCTGCGAACACCGCGAGCCCGAACCAGTTGTTGTTGAGGAAGGCACGGAAGCAGCCCGCCGGCGCGCGGGCGCGGATCAGCCACTGCTGGTAGGCGGCGAGGGCCGCGGCGGCGCCGAGTCCGAGGTGGTAGGGCGTGCCGAGCCCGGCCTGGCGGCCGACGAGCCAGAGGTTGACCAGCAGCAGGACCTGCAGGATGCCGATGATGAGGCGGTCGGCGTCATCGAACAGGATGGCGGTCGACCTGATGCCGATCCTGAGGTCGTCCTCGCGGTCGACCATCGCGTATTGCGTGTCGTAGACCAGCACCCACAGCACCACGGCCGAAAGCAGCAGCCACGCGAGCGGCGGCACACCGCCGGTCTGCGCGGCGAAGCCCATCGGCACGGACCACGCGAAGGCGGCGCCCAGCCACACCTGCGGCAGGTGGGTGTGGCGTTTCATGAACGGGTAGACCGCCGCCAGCCCGACCGCCACGAAGGCCAGCTGGATCGTCAGCGCATTCTGCGTCAGCACGAGCGCGCCGGCGGCGAGCACCAGCACGCCGAAGAGCGCGAGCGCGCGGCGTGGCTCGACCTCGCCGGTCGCCAGCGGCCGGTCGCGCGTGCGCTGGACGTGGCCATCGAAATGACGGTCCGCATAGTCGTTGATCACGCAGCCGGCCGAGCGCATCAGCAGCGTGCCGAGCACGAACACCGTGAGCACTCCGAGGTCCGGGATCCCTGCCGCCGCGAGCCACAGCGCCCACAGGGTCGGCCACAGCAGCAGCAGGGTGCCGATGGGCCGGTGCAGCCGCATGAGCCTCGCATAGGCGAGCCAGCCGCCGCGCGCGGAGGGGCGCGTGCCCGTCGCTTTCGTGTTCATACCTTCGCGTACTCCACGCGTTGCACCGTCCAGCGCTGGACCAGGCGTTCGGCCAGCACGGGCGCCTCGGCGAGCAGGCTGTCCGCGACCTGCTGCACGGTCGGCAGCAGGGCCCGGTCGCGCGTCAGATCCGCGATCTTGAATTCGGCGATGCCGGTCTGGCGCGTGCCCAGCACTTCGCCCGGTCCGCGCAGTTCGAGGTCGCGCTCGGCGATCACGAAGCCGTCGTTGGTCTCGCGCATCACCTGCAGCCGGTGCCGCGCGGTCTCCGACAGCGGACTCTTGTACAGCAGCACGCAGTCCGACTGCGCGCTGCCGCGACCCACCCGGCCGCGCAGCTGGTGGAGCTGGGACAAGCCAAGGCGCTCGGCGTTTTCGATCACCATCAGGCTCGCGTTCGGCACGTCGACGCCGACCTCGATCACGGTGGTCGCGACGAGCAGCTGCACGGCGCCGCGCACGAAGCGCTGCATCGCCAGGTCTTTCTCGCGGTCGTTCATGCGGCCGTGCACGAGCCCCACCTCAAGCTGCGGCAGCGCCGCCGCGAGTGCCGCCGCGGTGTCGGTCGCGGCCTGCGAATCGAGGTTCTCCGATTCCTCGATCAGTGGACACACCCAGTAGGCCTGGCGTCCGGCGCGACAGGCGTCGGCGATGCGCGCGACGATGTCCTCGCGCCGGCTTTCGGGCAGCACGCTGGTGCGCACGGGCTGGCGTGACGGCGGCAGCTCATCGAGCACGGACACGTCGAGATCCGCATAGGCCGTCATCGCGAGCGTGCGCGGAATGGGGGTCGCGGTCATGATCAGCTGGTGCGGCCGCCGCGCGCCGTGCGCGCCCTTCTCGAGCAGCGCGAGGCGCTGGTTGACGCCGAAGCGATGCTGTTCGTCGACGATGACGAGGCCGAGATTCGCGTAGCTGACGTCGTCCTGGAACACCGCGTGCGTGCCGACCACGAGTCGCGGTCCCGCTTCGCCGAGCAACGCGCGCGCCTGCCGTCGCGCCGCCGCCCCGAGCCGGCCGGTGACGAGCAGCACCTCGATGGACAGCGGGCCGAACCAGCGCGCCAGCGTGCGTCCGTGCTGCTCGGCGAGCAGCTCGGTCGGCGCCATCAACACAACCTGCTGGCCGGCGGCGAGCGCGCTGGCGGCGATCATGGCGGCCACCGCCGTTTTGCCTGCGCCGACGTCACCCTGCAGGAGGCGCAGCATCGGCACCGGCCGCGCCAGATCGACGTCGATTTCCCGCACCACCCTCGTCTGCGCCCCGGTCAGCGTGAAGCCGAATTCGCGCAACAGGCCGGCGCGCAGCGCGCGCGGGGCACGCAGCGCCGAGGCGGAGAGTTGCTTCGCGCGCTGACGCAGCTGGCGCAGGGTCAGCTGGTGTGCCAGCAGTTCCTCGACCGCGAGCCGCCGCTGGGCGGGGTGATACCCCTCCCACAGGGCATCGACGGGGGCGTCGGCCGGCGGCCGGTGCACGTAGCGCAACGCGGCGGCGAGGGTCGGCAGGCGCTGGCCGAAATCGAAGTGGCGGGCGAGCAGCGAGTCGATCGGATCGGCCGCGTCCTCCTCGCGCGCGAGGACGTCCAGCGCGTGGCCCGTCAGCTTGCGCAGCCGCGCCTGGTGCAGGCCTTCGGTCGTCGGGTAGATCGGGGTCAACGCCGCCTCCAGCGGCACCTCGTCGGGCGCGTCGGGCGTGGCGTCGATGACCTGCACTTCGGGATGGACCATCTCCAGCGACTGGGGGCCGCGCCGCACCTCGCCGAAGCAGCGCACGCGCCGGCCGGCTTCGAGCCGCAGCTGCTGCGAGCGATTGAAGTAGAAGAAGCGCAGCGTGAGGACGCCGCTGTCGTCGGCGATGCGGCAGAGCAGGGCGCGCCGCCGTCCGAAATGAACCTGCGTGCTCTGGACCGTGCCCTCGACGACCACCTCGCTGCCGTGGCGCAGGCTGCCCAGCGGGGACAGCCGGGTGCGGTCCTGGTAGCGCGAGGGCAGGTGGAAGAGCAGTTCGCGGATGCTCCGGATGCCGAGCCTGGTGAAGAGCTCGGCAATGCGGGGGCCGGCGCCCGGCAGGCGCTCGACCGCGTCATCCAGCGTCGGCGCGCGCGCCGCCATTCCGGGCAGGAGGCCTCTGCTCAGGAGGCGACGGACAGTATGGCGTCGACCTCGACCAGCGCGCCGCGCGGCAGGGCGCTGATCTGGACTGTCGCGCGCGCCGGGTAGGGTTCACTGAACCAGCGCGCCATTGCCGCGTTGACCTGCAGGAAGTTCGCCAGATCGGTCAGGTACACCGTCAGCTTCGTCGCATCGTCGAGCGTGGCGCCGGCCGCCTTCGCGACCGCCGCGAGGTTCGCGAAGACCTGCTCGATCTGTGCCTCGATTCCGCCCGTCACGATCTCCATCGTCGCGGGCGACAGGGGAATCTGGCCGGACAGGTAGACGGTGTCGCCGGCGCGCACGGCCTGCGAATACGCGCCGATCGCCTGCGGGGCATCCGGGCTTGAGATGACGGTCTTGCTCATGCGGTTCCTTTCGTTGACGGATACGGAGCTGGCGCCTGAGGCGGCGGCGCCGGGCCTCATGCTTTCTTGCGCGCGACGCGCACGACGGTCTTCACGTGGCGCACCGTCCGGATCACGTCGGCGAGGTGCTTGCGGTCACGCACGTTGATCACGAACCGGATGTTGGAATTGCGTTCGTTGCGCTCCGAGATCGTGACGTCCTCGATGTTCGCGTTGGCGTCCGCTACCGCGGCGGCGATCGTCGCCAGCACGCCGCGCCGGTTGATCACGTCGAGCGACAGCTCGACGCTGAACTCACGCTCGACGTTCGGCGCCCACTGCACGTCGATCCACTTCTCCGGCGCGCTGCGGTAGTCGGCGACGTTCGCGCAGTGCTGCTGGTGGACGACGATGCCGCGGCCGGCGGTCAGGAAGCCGATGATCGAATCCCCCGGCAGCGGGTAGCAGCACTTGGGGAAGGTGACGACCATGCCCTCGGTGCCCTGGATCACGAGCGGCACGGGCGGCTGCGCGAGCGCCTTCGCGCGGCGCCGCGCCTGCGTGTCGTCCGGCGGCTCGAGGTTCTCCGGCAGCAGCATGCGCACGACCAGCGGCGCCGGACGGTTGCCGAGGCCGATCTCCGAGTACAGGTGATCGATGTCCTCGAGCTTGAAGCTGCCGAGCACGTGGTTCAGCTGCTCGGGATCGATCTGGTCCACTTTCAGGCCGTGCGATTCGAGTTCACGCTCCAGCATCCGCTTGCCTAGCTCGTGCGCCTCGTCGATCTGCAGGTTCTTCAGGTAGTGGCGTATCGTGGCCCGCGCCTTGCCGGTGACGACGAAGGTCAGCCACGACGGATTGGGCCGCGCGCCCGGCGCGGTGACGATCTCGACGGTCTGGCCGGTCTCGAGCGGAGTGCGCAGGGGCGCGAGCTGGCGATTGATGCGGCAGGCGACGCACTTGTTGCCGAGGTCGGTGTGAATCGCGTACGCGAAGTCGACCGCAGTCGAGCCGCGCGGCATCGCGAGGATTTCGCCCTTCGGCGTGAAGACGTAGATCTCGTCGGGGAAGAGGTCGATCTTGACGTTCTCGAGGAATTCCTGCGAATTGCCGGCCTGCTGCTGCATCTCGAGGATCCCGCGCAGCCACTCGCGGGCGCGCTTGTTCGCGCTGCGCGCGGCACCGTCGCCGGTCTTGTACAGCCAGTGCGCGGCGATCCCGGCCTCCGCCACCTGGTCCATCTCGTTGGTGCGGATCTGCACTTCGATCGGCACGCCGAACGGGCCGAACAGCACCGTGTGCAGCGACTGGTAGCCGTTGGCCTTCGGGATCGCGATGTAATCCTTGAAGCGCCCCGGCACCGGCTTGTACAGGCTGTGCAGGATGCCGAGCGCGCGATAGCAGGTGTCGACGGTGTCGACGATCACGCGGAAGGCGTAGACGTCGTGCACGCCCGAGAAGCCGAGGTGCTTCTCGCGCATCTTCTGGTAGATGCTGTAGAGATGTTTCTCGCGACCGAGCACGTGTGCAACGAGGCGTTCCTGGCGCAGGTGCCGCTTGATGCGGTCCTTGATCTTGTCGACGACCTCCTTGCGGTTGCCGCGGATCCGGAGCATTTCCTGCCGGATCACGCGGTAGCGCAGCGGGTAGAGGGTCGCGAAGCCGAGATCCTCGAGTTCGAGGCGGATCTGATTGATGCCGAGACGCTGCGCAATCGGCGCGTAGATTTCGAGGGTCTCGCGCGCGATGCGCCGCCGCTTGTCGGGACGCAGCGCGCCGAGCGTGCGCATGTTGTGCAGGCGGTCGGCTAGCTTGACGAGGATCACGCGGATGTCGTCCGCCATCGCCATCAGCATGCGCTGGAAATTGCGCGCCTGTGTCTCGGCGTGGGACTCGAATTCGAGCTGGGTCAGCTTGGACAGGCCGTCGACGATCGCCGCCACTTCGCTGCCGAACTCTTCCGACACCCGGTCGCGATCGACCGGCGTGTCCTCGATGACGTCGTGCAGGATCGCCGCGATCAGCGTCTCGTGGTCCATATGCATGTCGGCGAGGATGCACGCGACCTCCAGCGGGTGCTGGATGTAGGGTTCGCCGCTGGCGCGGGTCTGGCCCGCGTGGGCCGCGGCGCCGAATTCGTAGGCGTGCCTGATCTGCTCGACGTGTTCCGGCTCCATGAACGGGCGCACCCGCGCGCAGAGGTCGTCGATACGGAGCAGTTCGGGCTGGGCGTTCATACCGTGTGCGGCGCGGGGCCGGCGTCGGGCCGCCGGGGCGAGGGCCGCTGTGCGCGGCCCGCTGGACGGTAGCGGGTGCGGCGCGTCACGCCGCGCCTCCCGGGATCAGGGGTAGTCGGGCGGCGTCGGTTCCTGGGCCAGGAATTCCGCCGCGAGCTCGAATTCCTCGGCTGCGCGCTGTTTCGCGTCGAGTTCATCGAGGATCTCCACGTTCATCATCCCCGCCGCGATTTCACGCAGCGCGACGACGGTGGGCTTGTCGCCGTCCTCGGAAACCAGGGCCTGGGCGCCGCGCGCGATCTGGCGGGCGCGCCGGCTGGCGGTGACGACCAGCTCGAAGCGGTTCTCGACGAACGGCAGGCAGTCTTCTACGGTAATCCGGGCCATCGTTTTCTCGCTGAAATGCTTGGGAATTACGGCCGGGCAGGATAACAGACGGCCCTTCAGGACGCCATCGGCGCGGGGACGAGCGCCGCGGTGGCGCCGGCCGCCCGCTGGCGGGACGTCGCGAGGCGGGCGGCGCGCACCACCGCCGCGAGGTCGTCGCGCGCGCGCTCGAAATCGTCGTTGACGATCAGGTACTGGTACTCGTCGAAATGGGACATCTCCTCGCGCGCGGCCAGCATGCGCCGCTCGATGGTGTCCGGGTCGTCCTTGCCGCGACGCTCCAGCCGGTGCCTGAGTTCCCCGAGCGAGGGCGGCATGATGAACACGCTGACGGCGTCCGGCACCAGTTCGCGGATGCGGCGGGCGCCCTGCCAGTCGATCTCGAGCACCAGGTCCCGGCCGGTCGCGAGCGCCGCGGCGACGCCGCTGCGCGAGGTTCCGTAGTAATTGCCGAAGACCAGCGCGTGCTCGAGGAAATCGTCGCGCGCGATCATCGCCCGGAAGGCCTCGACGTCGACGAAGTGGTAGTCGCGCCCCTCCACCTCGCCCGCCCGGATCCGGCGGGTGGTGTGCGACACGGACACGCCGATGCCCGACAGCCGGCCGAGCAGGGCGTGCACGAGGCTGGTCTTGCCCGCGCCGGACGGCGCGGAAACGATGAAGAGTTGTCCGGTCATGGCGGGGCGGCGGGTCCGCTACTCGATGTTCTGGATCTGTTCGCGGATCTGCTCGATCAGCACCTTGAGCTCGACCGACGCGCCCGAGGTGTCGATGTGCGCGGACTTGGAGCCCAGCGTGTTCGCCTCGCGGTTGAGTTCCTGCATCAGGAAGTCGAGGCGGCGGCCGATCGGCTGCGTCTGCTTCATCACGCGCGTGACCTCGCCGAGGTGGGCCTCGAGCCGGTCCAGTTCCTCGGCGACGTCGAGTCGCTGCAGCAGCAGCGCGCATTCCTGCTCGACCCGTGCCGGGTCCAGCGTGCCGGCGAGTTCCTCGATGCGGGCCGTGTGCCGCGCGCGGATGGCCGCGATGATCTCGGGCACGCGCTGGCGCAGCGTCCGCGCGAGATCGCTCATCGCCGCGCAGCGCCCGAGCACCAGTTCCTGCAGTTTCGCACCCTCGCGCTCGCGGTTCTCGACGAGCTGCGCGAGAGCCTGGTCGAGCTGGCCGAGGAGCGCGCGGGACAGTTCGTCGAAGTCGACTTCCGGGGTTTCCAGCACCCGTGGCCAGCGCAGGACCTCCAGCGGGTTCAGCGGCGCTGGCTGCTCGATCATCTGGCCGATGGCGCGCGCGGCGCCGATCACCTGGCGCGCGAGTTCGGTGTTCACCCGCAGTTGGCCGGTGTCGGGACCCGAGGCTTCGAAGCGCAGCACGGCGTCGACCTTGCCGCGGTTGCACTGCTGGCCGATGCGCGCCCGGACCTCGCCCTCGAGGACGCGGAATTCCTCCGGCAGGCGCAGCCCGACCTCGAGGTAGCGGTGGTTGACGGACCGCAGCTCCCAGATGGCGCGGCCCCACGTTCCCGTCGTTTCCAGCCGGGCGAACGCGGTCATGCTGCGCGCCATGTGAGGCTCCTGAGTCGTCGCGAGAGGGCGCCCATCTTAACGACGCGGCGCCGATCGCGCCAAGCGACGTCGCCAGGCGGCGCCGGCGTCGACCCCTTCCGCGAGCCGAGCCCCTATAATCCCGCCATCCACCCACTCGCCCCGGTACCCACGATGAGCAAACGACCCAGCGGCCGCGCCCCCGACGAATTGCGCCAAGTGCGCTTCACGCGTCATTTCACGATGCATGCGGAGGGTTCCGTGCTCGTCGAGTTCGGCAACACGCGCGTGCTGTGCACGGCGACCATCGAGGACCGCCCGCCGGCGTGGCTGAAGGGCCAGGGCCTCGGCTGGGTCACCGCCGAATACGGCATGCTGCCGCGGGCCACCCACACGCGCTCCAAGCGCGAGGCCGCGCAGGGCAAGCAGGGCGGGCGCACCCAGGAGATTCAGCGCCTGATCGGCCGCAGCCTGCGCGCGGTGGTCGACCGCGAGGCGCTGGGCGAGCGCTCCATCGTCGTCGACTGCGACGTCCTGCAGGCGGATGGCGGCACCCGCACCGCGTCGATCACCGGCGGTTACGTCGCGCTCGTCGACGCCATCAATCACCTGCGCCGACAGCGGGTCATCACGCGCAATCCCATCCACGGCGCGATCGCGTCGGTGTCGGTCGGCATCTGCCAGGGCGTACCGGTGCTCGATCTCGACTACGCCGAGGACTCGTCCGCGGAGACCGACATGAACGTCGTGATGAACAACGCGGGCCACTACGTCGAAGTGCAGGGCACCGCCGAAGGCCACGCCTTCCGCCCCGACGAACTCGCCGCGATGCTCGAACTCGCCGGCAAGGGCATCCGCGAGCTGCTCGAGGCGCAGGAGCGCTGCCTTGAGGCAGGCTGAGCGGACGCTCGTCCTCGCCACCGGCAACGCGGGCAAGGTCCGCGAGCTGTCGGCCCTGCTCGCGGAGACCCGCTGGACGGTGCGGCCCCAGTCCGATTTCGCGGTCGTCGAGGTGGAGGAGACGGGGCTGTCGTTCGTCGAGAACGCGCTGCTGAAGGCCCGCAACGCCGCCGCGCAGACCGGCCTGCCCGCGATTGCCGACGATTCGGGGCTGGTCTGCGACGCGCTCGGCGGCGCGCCCGGCATTCACTCCGCGCGCTACGCGGGCGCTGCGGCGAAGGATGCCGACAACGTGCGCAAGCTGCTCGCCGCCCTCGCCGAGGTGCCGGACGCCGCGCGTGCCTGCCGCTTCGTCTGCGTGATGGTCTACCTGTCGCATCCGGCGGACCCCTGTCCGCTGATCGCCCAGGGGCGCTGGGAAGGCCGCGTCGCGCGGGAGCCGCGCGGTGACGGCGGCTTCGGCTACGACCCGGTGTTCATCGCGCAGGGCGGGGCGCTGACGGCCGCGGAGCTCGAAGCCGCGCGCAAGAACGCGGTCAGCCACCGCGGCCAGGCGCTGCGCGCGCTCGTCGCGCAGCTTGCGGCCGGCGATGCCTGAGTTCGACGTCGCGCGGATTCCGCTCGCGCTCTACGTGCACCTGCCGTGGTGCGTGCGCAAGTGTCCCTACTGCGACTTCAACTCCTACACCCGCGACGGCGCGCTGCCGGAAGAGGAGTACGTCGGCGCGCTGCTCGCCGACCTCGACGCTGACCTGCCACTGGCCGCGGGCCGCCCACTGGTGTCGCTGTTCGTCGGCGGCGGCACGCCAAGCCTGTTCTCGGGCGCCGCGCTGGCCCGGCTGCTGGACGGCATCCGCGCGCGCCTCGACTTCGCGGCCGACGCGGAGCTGACGCTCGAGGCGAATCCCGGCGCGATCGACGCCGCGCATTTCGCCGCCTATCGCGCGGCCGGCATCAACAGGTTGTCGATCGGCGTGCAGAGCTTCCGCGCCGCACAGCTCGCGAAGCTCGGCCGCGTGCACGGCGTGGCCGACATCGAGCGCGCGATCGTGACCGCGCGGGACAGCGGCTTCGACAATTTCAACCTCGACCTGATGCACGGCCTGCCGGGCGACGCCCCCGACGATGCACTGCGCGATCTCGAGCAGGCTCTGGCCTTCGCGCCGCCGCACCTGTCCTGGTACCAGCTGACGCTCGAGGCCGGCACCGCTTTCGCGCGCCGTCCACCGCGCCTGCCGCCGCACGACCGCATCGCGGACGAATTCGAGCGCGGCTGCGCGCTCCTCGCCGCGGCGGGATATGCGCGTTACGAGATTTCCGCGTTCGCGCAGGCGGGCCGTGCGGCCCGTCACAACCTCAATTACTGGCAGCACGGCGACTATCTCGGCATCGGCGCCGGCGCGCACGGCAAGCTCACGACCACGCAGTGCATCGTGCGCAGCGCGAAGCGCCGTCAGCCCGCGTCCTACATGAAAGCGGCACTGGCCGGCCGCGCCGCCGGCACCGCCGAACGCGTCGCGCCCCGCGATCGCATCGCGGAGTTCATGCTCAATGCGTTGCGGCTCGAGGGCGGTTTCCTGCGCGAGTGGATGCAGGTCCGCGGCGGCATCGACGCGGCGGCGGTGGAACCGCTGATCGCCGCGGCGGTCGCGCGCGGCTGGCTCACCGACGATGGCCTGCGCTGCGTCCCGACCGCGCTCGGCTACCGCTTCCTCAATGACCTGCAGCTCTTGTTCGTGCCCGATGCGGACGAGGGAGCAAACGGCGCGAGCGCCGTCCGGGCTGAACACGCGTGAAACCCGCCAGCATGCACGCGATGTGTCTCGAGGCCCCGCGGCATCCGCTGGTCGCGCGCGAGTTGCCCATTCCGGTGCCGGCCGCCGACGAGGTGCTGATCGAGGTCAGCGCCTGCGCGGTCTGCCGCACGGATCTGCACATCGTCGACGGCGAGCTGGACGACCCGAAGCTGCCGCTCGTGCCGGGCCACGAAATCGTCGGTCGCGTCGTCGAAGCCGGCCGCGAGGTCGAGCGCCTGGCGGTGGGCATGCGGGTCGGCGTGCCCTGGCTCGGCGCCACCTGCGGCAGCTGCGACTACTGCCGGAGCGGACGCGAGAACCTGTGCCCGTCCGCACGCTTCACGGGCTACCACCGCGACGGCGGCTACGCCGGCTACACGGTCGCGAAGGCCGCGTACACCTTCGAAATCCACGGCGACTACACCGATGCCGAGGCCGCGCCGCTGCTGTGCGCCGGGCTCATCGGCCACCGCTGCCTGCGTCAGGCGGGGGACGCCCGACGGCTGGGCATCATGGGCTTCGGCGCGGCCGCCCACATCGTCGCGCAGGTTGCGCGTTACGAGGGACGCGAGGTTTACGCGTTCACGCGGCCCGGGGACGCCGGCGCGCAAGTCTTCGCGCGCCGGCTCGGCGCGGTCTGGGCGGGTGACGCCGATACCCTGCCGCCGCAGCCGCTCGACGCCGTCATCATCTTCGCGCCGGTCGGCGCGCTCGTGCCGCAGGCGCTGCGCGCGCTCGCGCCGGGTGGTGTAGTGGTCTGCGGCGGCATCCACATGAGCGACATTCCGTCCTTTCCCTACGCGATCCTGTGGGGCGAACGACGCATCGTGTCGGTGGCGAACCTGACGCGGCGGGATGCCGAGGAATTCCTCGCGCTCGCGCCCCGCGTGCCGGTGCGCACGGACATCACGGTGCTGCCGCTGGCCGATGCGAATCTTGCGCTGGACCGGCTGCGGGCGGGCGAATTGACCGGCGCCGCGGTGCTCGACTGCCGGCCGCGCTGAGCGGCTTGGCTTCTCCCGCGTAAGCGGGAGATTGACGGTGAATGTCGGCGGGTGAGGGGCGCGTCCGTCGGCGTAGCGCCACTCGGAAACGACCCTCACCCGCCGCCTTCGGCGTCGACCTCTCCCGGAGCGGGAGAGGTGAAGAGTGGACGTCAAGCTGTCCCGGGGTGGGAGAGGTGAAGAGCGGATCTTCGCCTCTCCCGTCCCGGGAGAGGCCGCCCGCGCAGCGGGCGGGTGAGGGAGGCGTGCGCCGGCACTGCGGCCAGCTGAACTCAGGCCCGGCGCCGCTTCCAGCCCAGCGCGGCCAGCGCGCTGCCTAGCAGCCACACGGCGCCCGGCACGGGCACCGGCTGCACGCTGTAGAGGCTGGTCGTGCCGCTGACCTCGTTCGAGACGGCCAGGTAACCGCGCCCGTCGTCGGTGAAGAAGCTCAGGCCTTCCGGACCGATGTCGCCGGCGGTGAACAGCATGTCGATGAAGCTGACGTTGTTGCGGTCGGAAAGATCCCAGACCATTACCGCATTGCTGCGCTCGAGGCCGAGGAACATCAGCGTCTTCGCACCCAGCTGGCCGACCACCACGCTTTCCGGCTCCGGTCCCTTGTTGTCGCTGCGGCCGTCGTCCCACAGGGTCGGGAACCGGGCCGCGATGATCTGCTCGAGCTGGTCGCCCGAATCGAAGACCAGCTGGCCCGCCTCGTCGAGGATGGAGAAGGAGCGGCCGCCGAAGGCCAGCAACTGGTCCAGATCCCCGTCGCCGTCGGTGTCGCCGGTGAGGCTCACGGTCAGGCGGTTCAGCTTGTCGTTGTTCGTCTTGTAATCGGCCCCGTGCGCGGCCACCAGCGCGGCGTCCAGCAGCGGGTCGATGTTCGCCGCGCCGACCCGGATTTCCTCGGCAAAGCCCGGCCAGTCCTGGCGTGCGTCACCTTCGTTGGCCGTGACGTAGAACTGCTGTCCATCCTGCGTGAAGCTCGCGATCGCGTCGGGCAGGTACATGCCCTTGACGTTCCAGTTCCGGATGTTGCCGTTCAGCGGGTTGCTGCCGGCGCCGTCACGGTCGGACACGTCGAGGCCGTTGCCCGGCAGGCTGTGGTCCTTCAGGCCCAGCGCCTTGATCGAGGTCACCGTCGAGGAGGCGATGTCGATCACGGCCACCGCGTTGTTCTCCTGCAGCGTCGCCACCGCGGTCGCGCCGTCGGCGCTGATGGCGATGTACTCGGGCTCCATGTCCTGGGCGACGCTCGCGTTCGGCCCGAAGATGCGCACGCCGGCGGCCTTCAGCGCAGCCGCGTCGAAGCCGGTGAAACCGGCCGAGCTGGCCGCGTAGGACGCGCCGTCGATGATGCTGACCGAGCCGACCGGGTCGCCCGCCAAGCCGATGCCGTAGGCGGTGGGTTCACCCTCGTTGGCCACCAGCAGCCGGCTGCCGTCCGGCGTCCACGTCAGGGAATCCGGGTTCGCACCGACGGTGACGTCGGCCAGCGAAGCCAGCGTCGTCGTGTCGAAGAAGCGCACGAGGCCCGGGCTGGCCTTGTCGGCCGCGGTGATCGCGACCGCCGCCCGCCCGTTCGCGATGGCCACGCTGTTGACGCCGCCCAGCGCGGGCGACTGCAGGTAGATGCTGGAATAGAGATTGCCCTCGAAATCCAGGATGTCGATGCCGCTGCGGCCGAGGGGCGAGGCCGCTTCGGCGTCCGTGCCGGCCACCCAGATCCGTCGGTTCGCGGCATCGAAGGCAAGTATTTCGGCGCCCTGTGCGGTCGAGAGGGTGGTGCCGCGGTGGTTGAAAGTCCACTCGTGCGCAAAGTTGAAGAGTGAGCCTGCGGCAAAGCTCGGCGTGCTGGCCAGCGCCGTGCTCAGCGCGAGCGCCAAACGGTTCAATTTCATGGGCTTGTACTCCTGGTTCCTGGTTTTCCGTCGATAACCCTGGGCGCCTCCCGCAACGGGCCGCGCAAGCGTGCGAGGGGCGGTCTGCGCCACCGCTTTCGGGTCTCCACATGCTCACCCCCGGAGATGACGAAAAGGTGACGTCCGTCGCAGTCGCCCGCGCCCCGAACCGCTCAAGTCGCCGCGACGCGGGTCGATACGATTCCTGAGCTGTACCGCCACATGGAAGACCCGTCATGCCGCTGAGCCTCGAACCGTTCCGTTTCCTGATTTGCGACGACATGCGCGACATGCGTATCACCGTGCGCGCCATGCTCGAGGGGCTGCAGGTCAAGCACATCGTCGAAGGCAAGTCCGGCGACGAGGCGCTGGAGTTGCTCGCGAAGAACCCGATCGACGTCGTGCTCTGCGACTACAACATGGGCGATGGGCGCGACGGCCAGCAGACGCTGGAGGAGGCGCGCGCACGCGGCCTGCTGAAGCCGACCGCGGCCTGGTTGATGCTGACGGCGGAACAGGCGCTCGACCTCGTGATGGGCGCGATCGAGAACAAGCCCGACGACTACCTCGTCAAGCCGATCAACAAGACCGCGCTGAACCTCCGCCTCGAGCGCGTGATCACCCGCAAGCTCGCCTTGCGCCCCGTCGAGTCCGCGCTTGCCGCCGGTGATTACCTCACCGCCATCCGCCTGTGCGACGAGCTCGGCGACAAGTACCCGTCCATCAAATCCGAAGTGCTGCGCACCAAGGTCAATGCGCTGCTCTACTGCGGGGAGCTGAACCAGGCGGCGGAGATCTGCGCCGGCCTGCTCGCCGAGCGCGAACTGCCCTGGGCCATGCTGGCCCTGGGCAAGGCGCGGCTGGAGTCCGGCAACCACCGGCAGGCCAAGATGATGTTCGCCAAGCTCATCGAGAAGCATCCGAACGTCATGGAAGCCTACGACCTGCTCGCCGGCATCGAGCGCCAGCAGGGCAACGGCGTCGAGGCCCAGCGTGTCATCAGGCAGGCGATAGACATTTCGCCGCGTTCGATCCGGCGCCAGCAGCTTCTCGGCGACGTCGCCGCGGAAAACGGCGATTACGCCGATGCCGCGCGCGCCTACGAGCGGGCCGTCGCAATGGGCGAGGATTCGTTCTACGGTCGGGCCGAGGACGTGGCCGGCCTGGTCCACGCAGTGATGAAGCACAAGACCCCGGACGCCGCGATGCAGCTGCTGACCGAGATCACCAAGCGCAATGCGCGCAAGCGCGGTGGTCGCCAGGCCAACAACTGGCGGCTGACGACGATCGAGTCCAAGGTCCTGCACCGGATGGGCAAAAAGGACGAAGCGGCTGCCGCGGCCCGCCGTGCGCTGGCCGAGTACAAGAACGACGCCAACAGCAACAGCATCGCGTCCACGATCGAGCTCGCGCGCAGCTGCTACGAGGTCGACAGCACGGACGACGCGACCTGGGTCATCAGCCGGCTCGTGCGCGAGAATTTCGACCGGCCCGAGGTGCTGGAACTCGTGCAGAAGATGTTCGACGAGCTCGAGAAGCACGACGAGGGCGCCGCGCTGATCGAGCGCGAGCGGGAGGCGATCATCAAGACCAACAACGAGGGCGTGATGCTGGCCAAGAAGGGACAGTTCGACGACGCGCAGGCGATGCTGCAGCAGGCGGCGGAGGAGCTGCCGAACAACCTGACCGTGCAGCTCAACGTGGTGCAGGCCACCCTGATGCAGATCCAGAAGCAGGGCCCGACGAACCAGACGCGCTATCTCGCGCAGGAGCACCTCGCGCGCGCGAGCCAGCTGGCGCCGCGGTCGCCGAAAGTCATCCAGATGCGCGAAAGACTCGCCGAGCTGACCGGGCCGATGCCCGCCAAGGCGACCGCATGAACGCGCCCCAGGCCGCGCCGCAGCGCGACGAATTCGCCGACCTCCTGGCGAGCGCCGTTCACGACCTCAAGAATTCGCTGGGTCTGGTGCTGAATTCCGCAGAGCACATCGTCGACACCGAGACCGTATCGCGCGAGGGCCACGCGACGCTGCAGGTGCTGCAGCACCACGCGCGCCGGGCCAGCACGGAACTGATCAACCTGCTCGGCATGTACAAGCTGCAGCGGGGCAGCCCGCTGGTCGTGCCGGCGGTGGTGTACTGCGCCGACCTGCTCGAGGAACTCGTCGCCTACAACATGCCGTTGCTGTCGAGCCGGGGCATCGAGATCGACATCGACGTCTGCGAGGCGGAAGAGGGCTTCTTCGATCGCAACCTCGTAACGAACGTGTTGAACGCGGCGATCAACAACACCTTCCGCTACGCGCGTCAGCGCGTGACCCTGGGCTGCCGCGTCCGGGAGGGCTACACGGTGTTCAGCGTCACCGACGACGGTGAAGGTTATCCCGAAGCGCTGCTCGGCAGCGACTTCGACGGCGTCGGCACCGGCGATCGCAAGCGGGGGGGCACCGGGCTCGGGCTCTATTTCGCGAGCCGCGTCGCCGGGCTGCACGCGCACCGGGACCGTGTCGGGCGCGTTGAAACCTCCAACCGGCCGGGCGCCTGCTTCGAGCTGTACCTGCCATGAGCGCGCACGTCCGGCCCGGGCGCGCAGCCTCCGCGCTGCCGACCCGCCCAATCCGCGCGTCATGACCATGAATCTCGAGGCATTGCAGTTCCTGGTCGTCGACGATCTCCGCGACATGCGCATGAACCTGCGCGGGATCCTCGAGAGCCTGCAGGCGAAACAGATCGTCGAGGCGAAATCGGGTGACGACGCCCTCGAGCAGCTGCAGCGCCACAAGGCGGACGTGGTCCTGTGCGACTACAACATGGGAGATGGCCGCAACGGCCAGCAGACGCTGGAAGAGGCGCGTGGCCGCGGCCTGCTGAAACCCACGGCGGCCTGGCTGATGGTGACCGCCGAACAGGTTCCGGAAGTCGTGATGGGGGTCGTCGAGAACAATCCCGACGGCTATCTCGTCAAGCCGATCAACAAGCAGCTGCTGCTGCAGCGCCTGCAGCGGGTGATTCCGCGCAAGCGCGTCCTCGGGCCGGTGGAAGCCGCCTGCGCCGCCGGCGGCTTCGCCGGCGCCGTGACCGCCTGCGACGGGCTCATCGAAAAATATCCCCCGCTGCGCTCCGACCTGCTGCGCCTGAAGACGCGCGCGCTGCTGGAGCTGGGGCAATTCGTCGAAGCGGCCGATCTCTGCTTCGGCATCCTCACGGAGCGGGAACACCCGTGGGCGCTGCTGGCGCTGGCGCGTGCGCGCTACGAGCTCGGCAGCGCGCGCGACGCGCGCCGCTACCTCGGCCAGCTGATCGACAGGCACCCGAGCGTGATGGAGGCCTACGATCTGCTCGCGCGGATCGAGCGCGAGGCGGGCAACCACCCGGAGGCCCGGCGCGTGCTGGTCAGCGCGCTCGCGATCTCGCCGCTGTCGGTGCGTCGCCAGCAGACGCTGGGCGACGTGGCCGCGGAGAGCGGCGAGTTCGCGGAAGCAGCCCGCGCCTACGAGCGCGCGGTGCGCCTCGGCGAGGATTCCTGCTTCGCGCGCCCCGAGGACGCCGCCTGCCTCGTGCAGGCGACGCTGAACGGCAAGGGCGCGGAGGCAGCGCTGCGCGTCATGCAGGACCTGGCGAAGCACAACAGCCGCCGGCGCGGCGGGCAGGCGCCGGACTGGCGCCTGCTGACGGTGCATGCCCGCCTGCTGCGGCAACTGGGGCAGACGACCGAGGCGGAGGCAGCACTGCTGCAGGCGCTGACGATGTACCGCCGCGACAGCGAGCACGACAACGCCGCCCATTCGCTCGACCTCGTGCGCTGCTGCTACGAGCTCGGGCGTCGCGAGGAGGCGCGCGGGGTGGTGCGCAAGCTGGTGCGGGAGAACTTCGACCGGGCCGCCCAGCTCGAGCTCATCGAAAAGATGCTCGACGAATTCGGTGATGCCGCCGACGGCAGGCGGATCATCGAGGAGGAACGCGCCGCCGTCATCAAGATCAACAACGAAGGCGTGCTGATGGCGAAGAGCGGACGTTACAGCGAGGGGCTCGCGATGCTGCAGCAGGCGGCGGAGGAGTTGCCGAACAACCTGACCGTCGTGGCGAATGTCGTGTTCGCGACGCTGATCCAGATGCAGAAGGAGGGCGTCTCGCAGCAGGTGCGCTACATCGCGCACGAATACATCGCGCGCGCCGAGCGTCTCGCGCCCCGCTCGCCCAAGGTCGCCCAGCTGCGCGCGCGGCTCAACGCGCTCGAAGCGCCGCGGCCGGCCCCCGCCAAGGCCTGAACTGGCGGCGCTACTTCCGCGCCGGGTGGAATTCGCGCAGGAAGGGCGGCTGCTGGCGCCAGGGCCTGCCCGCCAGCAGGCCGCCGTCGACCACCAGCGCATGCCCGCTGACATAGGACGCCTGTTCGCTCGCGAGCCAGCACACCGCGTCCGCGATCTCCACGGGCTGCGCCATGCGCGGCAGCGGCTGGTCGTCGACGTGCTCGGCCCGGATCTTCTCCATGCGCGCCTTCCAGCGTTCGTCGGTCACGCCGGTGTGGATCGGCGTTTCGACGTTGCCCGGGCAGACCGCGTTGACGCGGATGCCCTGCTCGACGAGTTCAAGTGACACCGATTTCGTCAGCTGCACCACCGCCGCCTTGCAGGCGTTGTAGATGTGCGGCCCGTAGCCCGAGACCAGCCCCGCCGCGCTCGCGACGTTGACGATGGCGCCCTGCCGGCGCGGCAGCATCAGGCGCGCGGCGTGCTTCATGCCGAGAAACACGCTGCGCAGGATGACCGCCTGCGCGTAATCCCATTCCTCCACCGGCAGCGCGGCGATCGGCCCGAGCGCGCCGACGATCGCCGCGTTGTTGACCATCACGTCGAGCCGGCCGTGGCGCTGCGCGATGGTGTCCATGGCGCGCGCGAAATCACTTTCCTCGCGCACGTCGAGATGCACGGCAAGCGCGGCGTCGCCGAGTTCGGCGGCGACCTGCGCCGCCTTCGCGTCCTGGATGTCGGCGATGACGACCGCGTGACCGCGCGCCGCGAAGGCGCGCGCGCAGGCTTCGCCGATGCCGCTCGCGCCGCCGGTGACGAGGCAGACTGCCTGTTCAGACATGGTGTTCCCCCTCCTGAAATGCGAACCCCCGCCGGAGCGGGGGTTGCCTGTTTGCGTACGGCCGGCGTTCGCCTAGTGCCGGTGGCCGCAGAGCGCCTTGCCGCAGCCGCCGACGACCGGCGGGCCGGAATCGCAGCCGAGGTTGCTGCTGCCGGCGATCGCGGTCGCCGTGAGCAGCTTCGCCACCGGCGTGTCGGCGGGCGTGTCGGCCAGCGGCAGGCCGGCCATCGCGCACAGCTGGCCCCAGTTGGTGACTTCCTCGCTCATGCGGTGCTTGACTTCGACGGTGCGGCCGTTCGCCGCGCAGTGGTAATCGTAGGTCGGCATGGATGCTCTCTCAGAAATTCTTGGTCGAGTGATAGGCGCGCGCCGTGCTGCCGGCGCCGAAGGATGAACCGCCGCTGCTGTCGCTGCCGACGTTCGCGGCCTGCATCACCGAGGCGCGCGTGAAGGTCTTCTCCACCGGCGCGTCCGCGGGCGTGTCACCGAGGTCGATCCCGGCGCGCTGGCACAGGTCGCCCCAGGTGCTCACTTCCTCGCTCATGCGGTGCTGCACCTCGACCGTACGACCGTTCGCGGCACAGAGGTAATCGTACTTGGGCATGGTGTGTCTTCTCCAGATGAGTTCGCGGAAGGCCGGATTATAGGACGGGCGGCCGCCGGCGTCGCGGGCCCGGCGGAGCCGGGCGCGAGCCGGCCCGTGGCGTGGCGCGAGCCGGTGAAAGGCCGGGCGTCGCGCGGGAATTCCGCGTGCGGCCGTCGGCGCGACCCTGCCACGGCTTGGCCCGGCCCACGCGGTGGCGCAGCCTCGACTTGCAGGCCCCGCGGTGCGAGGCAGGCATCGAAACGAACGCCACGCAAGGAGGACCCATGGCCAGACCGCTACGCCTGCAGCTGCCAGGCGCCTGTTATCTCATCACCGCCCGTGCCCGCCACCGTGACAGCCTGTTTCCCGATCGCGCGGACCGGCTCGCCTTCCTCGACCTGCTCGACCGCACCTGCCGTCGCTACCGGTGGCAGTGCCACGCCTGGTGCCTGGCCCGGGATCATTACCAGCTCGTCATCCGCATCGAGATCGCGAACCTCGGCGCCGGCATGCGGCACCTGAACAGCGTCTACTCCCAGCTGCTGAACCGGCGCCACGCGAGCGGCGGCGACCTGTTCGAAGGGCGCTATGAATCCATGGTGGTCGACGCCTCCCGCTATCTCGTCGACGCCGTCCTGCAGGTCCTGGGCACGCCGGTGCGCGAAGGGCTCAGCGGGTGCGTCGCGGACTGGCCCTGGTCGAGCGCGCGGGCCACGGCCGGCCAGGTCGCGGCGCCGCCCTGGCTCGCGGTCGCCGAGGTCCTGCGCGGTTTCGCCGACGACCCCGTCGTCGCGGCGGCGGACTTCAGCGCCGCGCTCGAACGCAAGCCCGCGACGGCGGGCGAGGAGACGCAGCCCATCGCCAACTGCCTCGCGGACGCCGATTTCATGCTCCGCCTGCTGGCGCGGGCGCCGCGCCGGACGACGGGCCTCGCCCCGCGCGCGCGCCGCGCCCTGCGTCCGCCGCTCGCCGATTTCAGCGCGGCGCACCCCGACCGCCGCGAGGCGATGCGCGCGGCCTGGCGTAGCGGCTGCTACACGCAGAAGGAGATCGCGCGGCATTTCAACGTGCACGCGGCCACCGTGTCCCGCGCCGTCGCACCCGCGCGCAACTGGTCGCAGGTTCCGCCCGCCTACGGTCCGGAGGCTCGCCATGCCGGCGACTGACGCGAGCCTGCTCGACTACACGGTGAGCTATGGCGTGCCGTCTCTGTTCATGACCGCGGTGTTCGTGATCGTGCTGCCGCTCGTCTACTTCAAGTTCGCGCGCCGGCGCTGTGCCCGCTGGCCCGCGCGCGTCGCGGTGCTGACGACGGTGTGGATGGTTTCCTTCGCCGTCGCCTACGGCGACGTGCTGTGGAAGGCGTGGCACGCGCAGCAACTGTGCGACGCGGACGCGGGCGTGAAGGTCTACCGCAGCGTGCACGTGCCCGGCGTCGAATCGAGCGCCGAACTGCTGGCCTGGTCCGCACGCCACGTCGCCGAGGTCGACGACTACCGGATCGAGAACCTGCGGCAATGGCCTTACGACGATTTCGGGGAGGGGCCGTCGCCGCGGCCCGAATTCGTCTACCACGTCGTGCACCGCGACACCGCCTTCGGCCTTTCGCAGCAGATCGTCACCATCCGCCGCGCGCGGGGCGGTGGGGTGCTCGCCGCGTTCACCGGCTTTCGTGCAAGCCCTGGCTGGCTGGACGAACCGCTGGGCGCCCTGCCGGGCCCGCCGCCGGCCTTCTGCACGGGCGCCGGCCTGCCGGGCCGCCGCGACCAGCCGGCCACGCGGAAAGTGCTCACGCTGGCCGCGTTCACCTACGGGGCGCGGCCCTAGTCGAGGGCTGCGCCCGGCGCCCGGCCGGGGAGACCGGGCGTGGATTGTCGAGTTCAGAGCAGGGAGGTTCCGATGCGTTTCCAGGATCTGCACCGCAATGCGCTATGGGCAAGCCTCGCCTACGTGGACTGGGGCGACGACCCCTCCGACTCGAATGCATCGAACGCGCGCGGGATCTCGGCGCGCTGGCTGGCGCGACTGTTCGGCGGTGAGAGTCCGTCCTGGTCGATTCCGGCCAGTGGCGTCCAGGCCAACGACGCGGCGGGCTACGCGGCGAACATCCTGGTCGGCGCCGGTGAAAAGGTGTTCGCAATCCGCGGCACCGAAATCGAGGACCAACCGATCGACTTCCTGCTGGCACTGCTGCCCGGCATCCGTCTCGGCGAGCAGACCATCCTCGATTTCTTCGGCGCCGACCTGCGGGAAATCGGTGGCCTGGGCCTCGCGCTGGGGCAGGCCACCAGCCTCGTCAACCATGTCCTGCGCAGCAGTGCCCCGCTCGGCGCGATGGTGCCCCAGTACACGCTGCACGCTGCGTCCGGCACGACGCCGGGCGAACCCGCGCCCGAGGCAGGCCTGCCGCGCATCGCGGTGGACAGCGAACTCGGCGGGCGGCGCTGGTACTGGCTCAGCGCCGACAGCACCGCCGGGCTGGGCCTGCTGGACGCGGGCGAGCGCATCACGCTGGTCGGCCACTCGCTGGGCGGCCATCTGTCGGCGCTGGCGCTGCGCCTCTTCCCGCAGCTGTTCACGGAGGCGGTGGCGTTCAACGCGCCGGGCTTCGATCCGCCGGGTTCGCGCAGCCTGACCGACCTCTTCGTCGAATTCTTCTCGCCCCTGCTGCCCGCCCTCCCGGCCGCGGATTTCGCCGGCTTCGGTGCGCGCCTGCTGAACGTGGTGAGCCGGAGTTCCGCGCGCGACCTGGATCTCGCGCTCGTGCCGTCCGTGCTTTCCGGCAACGATGCGCTACCGCCGCCGACCGCGGTGCGTACGGAACTGAACAGTCACTCCATCGACCAGTTGTGCGACGACCTCGGTGTCCTGGCGCTGCTCGAGCGCCTCGCGCCGACGCTGACGCCTGCGCGGTTGTTCGCCCTGTTCGACGCGGCGAGCGCGCGCGGCGGGGCCAGCAGCGAAGCGCTGGTCGAGGGACTGGCGGCACTGCTCCTGCCGCCGCAGGCCCCGCTGTCGGAGGTGGCTGCCGGCTGGCTCGGGTATGGGCAGGACCAGGAGGTGCGCGAGGCGCGCACGGCGCTGCAGGAGCGCGTGCTTGCGCTGCACGATGTCCTGGACGGGGCGCCCGGCCTGCGCATTGAATCCCTGCTCGAGGTCCCGGCCGCCACGCTGATGCAGCTGGCGCAGGGCTCAGCGGCCTGGCGGCATGCCCTGGTTCACTACCTGCCGTTCGCCGTCGTCGGCGAGCCGTCGATCCATCCCGACGATCCGCTGCTGGCGCCGGACGCGATGACGACGGCCGAGCTTGCCGACCGTGTCCTGCTTTACCAGTACGAAATGGGCCGGCGCCAGGGCGATCTGGACGGGGGGCGAACGTTCGGCATCGATGCCCTGCGCCTGATCGACTTGCGGGAAGGCCTCGACTTCGTCGTGGGTGAGATGCTGCCCGAGCTGCAGCGGCCCGTGGAGGCGGTCGTCGTCCTCGGCACGGCGCAAGCGGATCGGGGCGGCGCCGCGTCCGGCAGCGCGCTGCGCGACCGCATCCACGGCGGTCCGGGGGAGGATGTGCTCGGCGGGGCCGCCGGCGACGATCATCTCGATGGCGGGCCCGGTGACGATGTCCTCGAGGGCGGTGCGGGCGGCGACGTGCTCGACGGTGGCGCGGGGGACGACATCCTCCACGGGGGCGACGCCGCGCGCGCCGAGGACGACGCCGTCGACGTGCTCGCCGGCGGCGAGGGCTTCGATCGCCTGTACGCGGGCAGCGGGGATATCGTCCGCGACACGACCGGCGAATTGTTCGTGCAGGTCGACGCCGCGTGGGCGAAGGTGGGTGGTCGCAGCTACCTGTCGTTGCCGGGCTCCGCGCGCGTGCGCGTGCTGCGCAGTGACGACGCGGCCGCCCTCGTGCTCGCCTACAACCTCGACAGCCGGGAGTTGCGCGTCGGCAACGTGCGGGTGCTCGACTTCACGCCGGGCGATCTGGGCATCGATTTCCCGCTGACCGACGCGCCGGCTCCCCGCCTGCCCGAGCTGCCCGGCACGCACGCGGCGGATCGACTCGTCGGCAGCGGGCTCGGTGAGCGCATCGATGGCTTTGGCGACGACGATGTCCTCGAGGGTCGCGGGGGCGACGACCTCGTCGATGGCGGCATGGGCGACGACAGGCTGGACGGCGGCGCAGGTGACGACACGCTGCTCGGCGGCGACGGGCGCGACAGGCTGGCCGGTGGTGCGGGGCGCGATGCGTTGGCCGGTGGTGCCGATGCGGATGCGCTGGCCGGCGGCGAGGGCGACGACGTGCTCGACGGCGGTGCGGGTGACGATGTGCTGGGTGGCGGCAGCGGCCGCGACGTGCTGCTGGGCGGCGAGGGCGACGACCTGCTGGCGGCGGCGCTCGATTTCGCGCAGCCGGACGCGGCCTGGACCGTTGCACGCCACGGGCCGGTCGTCGGCAGCCTGCTGCGCGATCCCCGCGCGCTACGCCTCGACGGGTTTGCCGTAGTCGACCTGTCGGCGCTGAACCGGCCGGCGGATCGGGCCGGTGACCTGCTCTATGGGCAGGGCGGCAACGACCTGCTGTTCGGCAGCGCCGGCCCGGATTTGATCGATGGTGGCGCCGGTGACGACACCGCGCTCGGCGGCGACGGGGCGGACGTCCTGCACGGCGGGGATGGCGACGACCACCTGCGCGGCAGCGGTGGCGCGGATCGGCTGACCGGCGGTGCCGGCGACGATTTTCTCGTCGGCCACGGCAGCGGTGACGACGGCCAGGAGGCGGATGGCGCTGATTTTCTCGCGGGCGGGGACGGCGACGACCAGCTGCAGGGCGGGCCCGGCGCGGACCGCCTGCTGGGCGACGCGGGTGACGATCGCCTGTTCGGCGACGATGGCGATGACACGCTGGAGGGCGGCGCGGGCGACGACGCGCTGATCGGCGACGACGGCGCCGACGTGCTCGCCGGGGGCGACGGCGCGGATCGCCTGTTCGGCGGCGCCGGCGACGACCTGCTCGACGGCGACGAGGGTCCCGATTACCTCGACGGCGGCGACGGGCACGACCGTCTGCGCGGTGGCGCGGGCGACGATCAGCTGCACGGCGACGACGGCGCGGACAGGCTGGAGGGGGGCGCCGGGGCGGACCGCCTGCGTGGCGGTGCGGGCGACGACCTGCTGCTGGGTGGACCGGGTGACGATCTGCTGGACGGCGGGACGGGCAACGATTTCTACCGGATGGCGACGCGTGAGGGGCTGGACACGATCGTCGACGCGGGCGGCCACGACGAGTTGTGGCTGCCGGTGCCCGGTCCCGAAGCGGGGCTGACCGTCGAGGAGGAGGGGGCGGATCTGCTCCTCGGCTGGGGCGACGGCCAGGGCGTGCGCGTGCGTGACTGGCGCGCGGGCACCGTCGAGCGGGTGCTGCTCGGCGACGACCGGGTCCTCGACCGCGAACACCTGCTCGATCCGTCGCGCGCGGGGCGCGTGCGCGCCCTGAGCACCGGGAGCGACGCGAGCGGCGGCGCCACCCACGGCACCGCGGGTGACGACGACCTCGTGCTCGACACGGCCGCGGGCACGATCTCGGCGGGAGAGGGCAACGACCGCTACGTCCTGCCGGCCGGCGCGACGGGAGTGACGCTGCGCATCGACGATCGCCTTGGCCGCAACACGCTGCGCTTCGCGGCGGGCGTGGGCTTCGACGACGTCGAATTCGCGTTCGCCGGCGACGACTACGTGCTGGCGCTACGCGGCAACCGCATCGAGCTCACGCCCGGAACGATCGCAAGCTTTGCCTTCGGTGATGGCACGCAACTCGACGCCGCCGCGTTCCGGCGCCGCTTCCTCGACACGGTTCCGCTCGCGCCGACCCTCGCACAGCCGCTGTCCAACCGTGCGGTGCAGCTCGGGCAGGCCTTTTCGTTCGGTATCCCGGCGGGCAGCTTCGTCGATCCCAATCCCGGCACCGCGCTGCGCTACGCGGCGACGCTGGGCAACGGCAACCCGCTGCCACGCTGGCTCGCGTTCGCGGAGGACAGCGGGCGTTTCAGCGGCAGCGCGCCGGCGGGGGCCCTCGGTTCCTACGCGATCCGTGTCACCGCGCGCGACGACACCGGGCTCGCCGCCAGCGACCTGTTCGGCCTCGACGTGCTGCCGACGCTGCACAGGGCGCCGGGCGCGCTGCTGTCGCTCGCGTCCCTGGACGGCGTGAACGGCTTCCAGGTGTTGCCGCCGGTCGATCCTTACGCGACGTCGCCCGCGCCCTTCGTCGCCGCGCTCGGCGATTTGAACGGTGACGGTTGCGACGACTTCATCGTCGGCGACAGCGTGCGCCTCGGGCGTCGTGACGGGTTCGGCAGCACGCTCGGTCCGGCCCGGCTCGACGGCTACGACGGATTTTCGCTGCTGCACTACGTGCCCGATGGCCTGCGCTTCGCCGGCCAGGCGCTTGCGCCGCGGATCGGGGATTTCAACGCCGACGGTGTCGGCGACGTGCTGCTGCCGGTGCTGGACGGGCAGGACTCCGCCCCGGCCCGCGTGCTCCACGGCCAGCGCGCACGTTTCGCCGCCAGCGTCGACTACCGCGCGCTGCCGGCGCTGGACCTCGACGCGGACGCGCCGGTGCCGACGTTCATCCTCGACGGTCGCGCGGTCGCCGCGACGGACTGGCGACGGGCCGGTGACGTCAACGGCGACGGACGCGAGGACCTGCTCGTCACGCTCGACGGTGACTCGGCGGCGCAGGCCTGGCGCGGCGTCGTGTTCGGGCAGGCGTCCGACGCCGGGGGCGCGGTGGTCCTCGACGGTGCGGATGGGCGCCGGGCGCTGCGCATCCTGGCCGATGCCTATGCCGGCTATCCGGGTTTCGAGCCCGACCTGGCGCTGGCCGCGAGCGGCTGGGGGCCGCTACTGCCGCTGGGCGACGTCAACGGCGACGGCCTCGCGGATTTCAGCGTCGGCTCCGCGCCCTACCTGTTCGAGGCGCAGTCCCCGGTGGCCGCCGTCGTGTTCGGGCGCCGCGACGGCCACGGCGGCAGCTTCGCGCTCTCGGCGCTGGACGGCGCGAACGGTTTCATGGTCGGCTTTCCGGAGCCGCTCACCGGCCACTCGGCAGCGCACGTGCTGGCCGCGGCCGGCGATCTGGACGGTGACGGCTACGACGACATTTTCGCAATCGATGATGCGACGGGAGCCGTCGGCGTCGTCTACGGGCGCGCGGCCTTCTCCGGCGCGCAGCACGCCGGCACCCCGGGCGACGACACGCTGCAGGTCGTGCCGGGTGGCGTCACCCACGCCGGTCCCGGCGACGATACGCTGCACGTGCCGCTCGTGGCGGATACGCTCGTCTTCGGCGGCAGCGGGCAGAACGTCTACCTGCTGTTCGGGCCGACCGTCGGCGCGCTGCCGGGTGGCCGCATCTTCCACGTCGACGTCCACGGCGGCTTGCACGAGGACACCTATGTCGTCGTGTCGCCCGGTCTCGCGGTCATCCACCTGCGCGACGGCGCGGGACAGCCCAACACCCTGCGCTTGCAGGGCGGCCTGAACAGCGCGCAATTCGTGCTGCGCCAGGGCTCGGTGACGCTCGATTTCGGCGCCGACGGGCCGCAGATCCACCTCGAGGACGTCGATCTCGACAGGGTGCTGGACGGACCGCGCACCGTGGAGCGGATCGCATTCGAGGACGGCGGCACGCTGCGCTACGAGGAGCTCATTGCGCGTGGCTTCGAGGTGCCGGGAACGCCGCACGACGACGCCCTGCGCGGCAGCGACGTCGTCGATCGCCTCGCCGCTGACGCCGGCGACGACCTGCTCGACGGCGGACCGGGCGATGACGTGCTCGACGGCGGTACGGGCGACGACACCTACGTCATCGACTTCGGTGATGGGCGTGACCGGCTGCAGGAGGCCGGCGGCGTCGACCGCATCCGCTGGGGCGCCGGGATCGACGCGACGGGGCTGGGCTTCGTGCACGCGGGCGACGATCTCCTCGTGCGCTACGGTCCGGCAGACGAGCTGCGGATTGTCGACTGGCATCGCGCGCCGGGTGCGCGCATCGAACTGCTCGAATTCGCGGAAGGCGGCACACTGGAACTCGGCTCGCTCGTGAACCGGCGCCCCGTCGTGGCGCTGCGCGGTGACTCGCTGCCGGTCGACATCGGGGTGGCGTTCTCACTCGAATTGCCGGCGGCCTGGTTTCGCGATCCAGACCCGCTCGACAGCCTCGCCTGGCGGGTCGAGGCCGATGCGGCCGACACGACGCTGCCGGACTGGCTGCGGTTCGACGCCGGCGCGCGACGTCTGCACGGCGTCGCGCCCGCCGCAATGGTGGACGGCCTGCGCCTGCGGGCTACGGTGAGCGACCCCTATGGCGCCAGCGCCACCGTGCCGTTCAGCCTGTCGTTCGGCGACGGCGCCACGTATGCCGGCACCCCGGCCGAGGATTACCTCGCAGGCACGGACTGGTCGGACCATCTCGCGGCCGCGGCCGGCGACGACCGCCTGAACGGTTTCGACGGCAGCGACCGCCTGTTCGGCGAGGACGGGGACGACGTCATCGCCGGCGCTCGCGGTGACGACTGGATCGACGGCGGAGCCGGCAACGACTCCCTGTCCGGTGGCGCGGGCAACGACAGCTATCGGTTCGCACGGGGCAGCGGACACGATCGCATCGTCAACCTCGACACGTCGGGCGTCGACGAAATCGTCTTCGAAGACGCCGGCGCCGCGTCCGACCTGTGGTTCGCGCGTGACGGCAGCGACCTCGTCATCGCGCGCAGCGGCAGCGCGGACAGCGTCACCGTCGTCGACTGGTACGGTCCGCGCGCGGACCGCGTCGACCGCGTACGTTTTGCCGCGGGCGAGGCCCTGGACGCGGCGGGGATCGATCGCCTGGTCGACGCGATGGCGCGCTTCGCACCGCGCCCGCCGGCTGGCGAGGTCTTCGCGTCCCGGCTCGACACTCACCTGGCCTTCGAACTCGCCGCGACCTGGCAGCCGTCGCGGGGGGCGGGCGAGCTTGCGGGATGAGGGACGCAAGAAGTTGCGCGGCGCCATTCGGAACCGATCTGCCAGGTCCGGGCTGTCGTTGGCCACCGAGCAACACCGAGAACACCGAGCGGGATTGAGTGGGCTCGTGGCGACTGCAGGGCACTGCGGCTACGGCGGCGCATGCCTGCCATCAAATTCATGCTCCGTGTGCTCCGTGTCCTCCGCGGTAAAAAAAGCGGCATCTCATCGCGAAGCAGCGTCGGGTTTCACCACGGAGGACACGGAGCGCACGGAGAAAAGTCCCAATTTCGGACCTTTGTCCGCGCGGCCATGGACCCTTTCCAATTCATTCCATCTCGGCGTTCTCGGTGTGCTCGGTGGCCAGCAGCGGCCAGGGATCTGCACCCAGGCCCAGAGATGAACGAGCGACTGCGCACGCGGCTGAAGTCCGTCCCGGGACCCCCGCTGGCTCAGGACGACGCGAGTTCCTCGAGTTCCGCCCAGCGCGTGATCAGCGCATCGAGTTCCTGCTGCTTCGCGGCGAGCGTCGCGAGCACGGCCTGCGTTTCGGTGTGCGGGCGCTGGTAGAAGCCGGCCGCGCCGGCTTCCGCGCTGAGGGCGGCGATTTCCCCTTCGAGCCCGTCGATGCGACCGGGCAGCTGTTCGAGTTCGAACTTGAGCTTGTAGCTCAGCTTGCCGCCGCCGGTCTTCGCGGGCGCGGACTCGACGGCTTTCGAGGCCGCGGTGGGCGCCGGCGCGGCGGTCGGCGCCCTGTCGCGTCCCCGGTTCGGATTGTCCGTCTCGGCGAGCTTGCGGCCGCGCGCGAGCCAGTCGCTGTAGCCGCCCGGGTAGCTTTCGATGCGGTTGTCCGCCTCGAACACCAGCACACTCGTCACCACCGCATCCATGAAGGCGCGATCGTGGCTGACGACGAGCAGCGTGCCGCTGTAATCGCGCAGCTTCTCCTCCAGCACGTCGAGCGTCTCGATGTCGAGATCGTTGGTCGGCTCGTCGAGCACCAGCAGGTTGGTCGGCCGCGTGAACATGCGGGCGAGGATCACGCGGTTGCACTCGCCGCCCGACAGCGCCTTGATCGGGGTCTTCGCGCGCTCCGCGTTGAACAGGAAGCCCTTCAGGTAACCGATGATGTGACGGTCGCGGCCGTCGATCGTCACGTAGTCGCGGCCGTCGCCGACCACATCGGCGATGGTCTTCTCCGGGTCCAGTTCGCGCCGCATCTGGTCGAAGTAGCCGATCTCGAGATTCTCCGCGAGCTTCACCGAGCCGCCTTCCGGCGTCAGCTCGCCGAGGAGGATTTTCAGCAGCGTGCTCTTGCCGACGCCATTGTTGCCGATGAGACCCACGCGGTCGCCGCGCATGATCTTGAGCGACACACCGTCGATCAGCGGCTTGCCGCCGTAGCCGTGCACGATGTTGCGCGCCTCGATCACCTTGCGGCTGGACGCCTCGGCCTCCGAGACGTGAATCCTGGGCGCCGCGAGCGGCTTCACGCGCGCTTCGGCTTCCTCGCGCATCGCTTCCAGCGCCCGCACCCGCCCCTCGTTGCGCGTGCGCCGCGCCTTGATGCCCTGGCGTATCCACGCCTCTTCCTGCTCGAGCTTCTTGTCGAACAGATCCTGGTGGCGCGCCTCGTCTTCCAGCGCCTTGGCCTTGTTCGCGAGATAGGTGTCGTAGTTGCCGGGCCAGTCGGTGAGCCGGCCACGGTCGATCTCGATGATGCGGGTCGCGAGCCGGCGCAGGAAGGCGCGGTCGTGGGTGATGAACAGCACGCTGCCGCCGAAGCCCATGATGCGGTTCTCGAGCCAGGTGATCGTGCTCAGGTCGAGGTGATTCGTCGGCTCGTCGAGCAGCAGCAGGTCGGGGCCGCTGACCAGCGCCTGCGCGAGCGCGGCGCGGCGCCGCCAGCCGCCCGAGAGTTCGTCCAGCCGGCGTTCCGGCGGCAGGTCGAGCTCCGACAGCGTCTGCGCGACCCGCTGCGCGACGTTCCAGCCGCCGTGCGCCTCGATCTGCCGCTGCAGGGCTTCCATCTGCCGGATCTGCGCCTCGTCGGGATGCGCGGCGGCGAGGGCCTCGTAGGCGGCGATGCGCTCGATGAGGCGGGCGACGCCGAGGGACACGAATTCGTGCACCGTCAGGTGCAGTGCGGCGGGCAGCGTCTGCGCGAGCTGGCTCACGTGCAGGTCGGACTTGCGCTTGATCTCGCCGTGATCCGGCAGCACGGTCCCGGCGGCCAGCTTCAGCATCGTCGACTTGCCGGCGCCGTTGCGTCCGATGAGGCACACGCGCTCGCCGGCGCTCAGCGTGAAGTTCGCGGACTGCAGGATTTTCACCTCGCCGAACTCGAGGGAAACGTCTTCGAAAGTGAGCAGGGTGGTCATCAGTGGGGCACCGGCGGCAGGCCGGCATTCTGCGCCGCGTCTCGCCGCGGCGGCAAGCTGCCCGCCTGCGCCGCGCTTCCGGCGACTTGCAGCGCTACACCGGGCGCCGCGCTTCGATTAGGCTCGCCGGGTAACCCCACACCCGGAGCAGCACGCCATGGCCACCGTGTCCCTGATCGAATACGAAGACGCGTCACCCGCAGTCCGCGCCGTCTACGACGACATCCGCGCGACCCGCCAGACCGACTTCATCAACAACTTCTGGAAGGCGTTGGCCGTCAATCCCGAGCAGCTGAAGCGCACCTGGGAAGGCGCAAAGGCGGTGATGGCGCCCGGGGCGATCGACGGCCTGACCAAGGAGTTCATCTACATTGCGGTGTCGGTCGCCAACGGTTGCTCGTACTGCATCCACTCGCACACGGCGGCGGCGCGCGCGAAGGGCATGACCGCGGAGCAGTACGCCGAACTTCTCGCCGTCATCGGCATGGCCCATTCGACCAACGGCCTCGTGACGACGATGCAGGTTCCGGTCGACGAAGTCTTCCAGGTGAAATGACGCCCGCCCCTGACGCGCCGGTGCCGTGCCGGGATCGGCGGGGCGAAGGGGCGACGTGCGCACTTGCGATGCAGTCGACAGCACCGCCCCGGCCGGCGCTCTTGCCGGGAACTACGCTTTGCTATAGTCGGCGCACTTCGACCACCCCGTCACCGACCAGGAGCAGTGCATGACCACCACGGTGTATTCGTCCGCAGAGGCGCTGCGCGCAGCGCTCGGCCACCCGATGGAGCTGGCGGTGCGCAAGGCACTGCCCACCCTCGACAAGTACTGCCGCGCGTTCATCGAGCGCTCGCCCTTCATGAGCCTCGGGACGTCCAGTGCCGCCGGCAAGGCCGACGTCTCGCCGCGCGGCGACCAGCCCGGCTTCGTGCTGGTGCTCGACGACAACACCCTGTTCATCCCCGAGCGGCCGGGTAACGCTCGCTACGACTCGCTGCTCAACATCATCGACAACCCGCACGTCGGCCTGCTGTTCTTCGTGCCCGGCTTCGAGGACATGCTGCGGGTGAACGGGCGCGCCGAGCTCGTCCACGAGCCGACGCTGATGGCGCGCTGCGCGGTCAACGGCAAGGAACCGAAGATCGGCATTCGCGTGACGGTCGAGGAGGCCTACCTGCACTGCGCGAAGGCGGTGAAGCGGTCCCGCCTGTGGGACCCGGCGGCACGGCGTGAACGCGGCGAGCTGCCGACGCTGGGCAAGATGATCCTCGAGCAGACGGCGGCCGCCGACGCCCCGCCGTCGCCGGACACCGTCGACGCGGTCGACGCGCTCATCGAGGACAACTACCGCACGACGCTCTACTGAGCGCCGGCGCCACGGTCCGGCACACTTGAACATCTGCAGGCCGAACGACCCCGATCCGGGGCTGGAAGCGACGCTGGAGCGGGCGGCGGGCTTCGACGACATCGAGCGCGTCGTCGCCGAGACCACCAGCGTCGCGCTGTTCGTCGCCGTCGAGGACCTGCACCTCGTCTACATCAACGAAGCCTTCCGGCGCATCGCCGGCTTCCAGCCGGGCGCGGGCCTCGGCCGCGCCTGGACCGCACTGCTGCACGAGGACGATGCGGTGGCGACCCTCGGCACCCTTGCGGTGGCCCACGCCGCGCGCACGCGCCTCGTCGCCGAATTCCGCCTGCGCCGGCCCGATGGCGAGTACCGCTGGATGCGCACGCACGGCATGCCCTGCTTCGACGCCACCGGCGCCTATCGCGGCATCGTCGGCTGTTTCCTCGACATCACCGACCTGCGCCAGGCGCGTGAACGCGAGGCGCAGATGCTCGAGCGCTTCCGCCTGGCCGTCGCCGGCTCCAGCGAGGGCATCTTCGACTGGCCCGATCTCGCCGCGCCGCGCTTCTGGGCCTCGGCGCGCGCCTTCGAACTCATCGGCTACGCGGAAGGGGAATTCGACACCACCCGCGACACCCTGCTCGCGATGACCCACGACGCCGACCGGCCGGCGCTCGCCGCGGCCCTGGACGCGGCGGCGCGCCACGGCGAGGATTTCGACCTCGAGTTCCGCCTGCGCCGCAAGGACGGGCACTACAACTGGTTCCACGCGCGGGCCGTGTGCGTCAGCGACCCGGCGACCGGCGTCCGCCGCCTGGTCGGTTCACTGCAGGACATCGATGCGCGCGTCAACGCGATGGCCAGGATCCAGCGCCTGCAGGAGCGCTTCCGCATCGCGATCGAGGCGTCGACGAGCGGACTGTGGGACTGGGAGATCACGGAGGAGCGCGTCTGGTACTCGGCGAGCGTGAAAGCGCTGCTCGGCTACGGCCCGGATGCCGACATCCAGATGGACCGTTTGTGGATTTCCGACCGGGTCCACCCCGAGGACCGCGAGCGCGTGAAGCGGGCTTCTTCGCGGCATCTCAAGCACCGCGAGCCCTACGACATCGAGTTCCGGCTGCAGCTGCGCAACGGCGACTATCGCTGGTTCCGTTCCCGCGGTGTCGCCCAGTGGGACGAAAGCGGCCGGGCGGTCCGGATGTCGGGGTCCATGCAGGACGTGCATCAGCGCAAGGAAGCCGAACTCGCGCTGCAGGCCGAGCGCGAGAAGGCGCTGGTCACGCTGACCTCGATCGGCGACGCCGTCGTCACCACCGACGCCCGGGGGCGGGTCGAGATGCTGAACAGCGCGGCGGCAAAGCTGCTCGGCCTGTCCCAGGCCGACGCCCGGGGGCGGCCGCTCCACGACATCGTGCGCATCGTGCGCGAAGGCAGCCGCGAACCCATCAGCGACCCGGTCGAGCAGTGCCTGCGCCACGGTGGGGTCGATTCGCGCGGCGACTCGCTGCTGCTGGCAGCGGACGGCGCCGAGCACGCGATCGAGTACACGGCGACGGCCATCCGTAACGATCACGAGCAGGTCTACGGCGCGGTGCTGGTCCTGCGCAACGTCACGCAGGAACGCCGCATGGCCGAGGCGATGACCTACCAGGCCACGCACGACGGCCTCACCGGGCTCGTCAACCGCGTCGAGTTCGAGCGCCGGCTGGTGCGGGTTATCCGCAACGCGACCGTGACCGGCGACCGCCACGCGCTGTGCTACCTCGATCTCGACCAGTTCAAGGTCATCAACGACACCTGCGGCCACGGCGCGGGCGACGAGCTGCTGCGCCAGATCGCGCTGCTGCTGCAGGACACCGTGCGCAAGCGCGACACGGTCGCGCGGTTGGGCGGCGACGAGTTCGGCATCCTGATGGAGCACTGCACGCTGCAGCAGGCCACGCGCGTCGCGACGCAGATCCGCGAGCGGATCTCGAACTACCGCTTCCGCTGGGAGCAGCACGTGTTCGCCATCGGCGCCAGCATCGGCCTCATCACGATCGACGAGACCAGCGAGCAGATGGCCGACGTGATGCGGCACGTGGACGCCGCCTGCTATCTTGCCAAGGAACATGGACGCAACCGCGTGCACGTCTACGACCCGGGCGACGAGACCATGGAGCGCCGGCGCGGCGAGATGAAGTGGGTGTCGCGCATCAACACCGCGCTGCTGGAGGATCGCTTCGAGCTGTTCGTGCAGCCGGCCCGTGCGCTGCAGGATGCGGGCGCCCCGCGTTACGTCGAGGTGCTGCTGCGTTACCGCGACGGCGACGTGCTGCGCTCCCCCGCCGAATTCCTGCCGGCGGCGGAACGTTACAGCCTCGCGCCGCGGATCGACGCCTGGGTCGTCACCGCGCTGCTCGACTGCTACGCGCGCGAGCCACGCCTGTTCACGCCGGACATGCTGTTCGCGGTGAACCTGTCGGCGCTGTCGCTGTGCGACGAGGAGTTCCCGGGCTTCCTCGATGCGGCGCTGACGCGCTCGACGATGCCGCCGTCCCTGCTGTGCTTCGAAATCACCGAGACCGCCGCCATCGGCAACCTGTCGCGCGCGGTGCAGTTCTTCAATGCGATGCGCGCCCGCGGCTGCCGCTTCGCGCTCGACGACTTCGGCAGCGGCCTGTCGTCCTTCGGTTACCTGCGCACGCTGCCGGTCGACTTCCTGAAGATCGACGGCCTGTTCGTGCGCGACTGTGTCGAGGATCCGATCGACTTCGCGATGGTCAGGTCGATCAACGACATCGGCCACGTGATGGGCATCAGGACCATCGCCGAGTTCGCGGAGAGCGGGGCCATCGAGGCCCGCATGCGCGAGATCGGGGTCGACTACGCGCAAGGCTATGGCATCAGCGAACCGCTGCCGCTGGAGACCTTCCTCGGCGGCTGATCGCGGGCGGCTTGCGTAATCCTCCGGCCTTGGCCTGTCTCGCGGTCACAGTTGTGCCCGGGTAGCCCGGGTAGGTTGGGCTGACGCAGGAAGCCCAACGCACATCGGGGGCACCGGCAGGCGCGCCGGGGCCGGGGCGGCCATTCGATCCTCGACCCCTGCCCCGGACAGTGCAGGCAGGTCCCTTTCGCCCCGCCTGCTGTTGGGCTTCCTGCGTCAGCCCAACCTACCCGTGGCAGCGGCTAATACCCTCGATTCTCCGTGCCCTCCGTGTGCTCCGTGGTTGAACCATGCATTTCCGCGACAAGGAGACGACACTTTTTCGGCCGTGGTCCGGGCAAGGGCCACGCCTTTGACCGTTGACTCGGTCCCATTCAAGAAAATCGGCGTTCTCGGTGGCTATCCCGAAGCCTACCGGTCACGACTGAAGCGCAGCACTCGACGAATCGCGAGTCCAGCGCGCACGGCCGGAAAAAATGTGACTAAGCGACAGGGCCTTGGTAGGGTGCCGCCATGTCCGCCACCCAGCCCGCTTCCCCCGTCTCCTCCGCGTCTTTCTGGCCCCTGGTGCTCGCCGCCGCCGCGATCCTGATGATCACGATGGGCGCGCGCCAGTCGCTCGGTCTTTTCGTCGCGCCGCTGGACGCGGCCACCGGGCTCGGCATCGCCAGCGTCAGCTTCGCGTTCGCCGTGTCGCAGTTCGTCTGGGGCGCCGCGCAACCGCTCTACGGCGCGCTCGCCGAGCGCTGGGGCACGCGCGCGGTGATCACGCTCGGCGCGCTGCTGGTT
>Ga0255182_1000217_pt1 | contig 47286 bp, 27 predicted proteins | sample Atl_UVDOM_RepA_8_FD_188420 | JGI IMG/M metagenome (GOLD analysis project Ga0255182, IMG submission 188420) | Freshwater microbial communities from Altamaha River, Georgia, United States - Atl_UVDOM_RepA_8d | ecosystem: Environmental > Aquatic > Freshwater > River | place: USA: Georgia...
TCTCGAAGCTTGGGAATGATGACCTCCGCCTGCTCCGCCTTTCCTCGTGGCATTTCGTGCCCTCCCTTGGTTGCGGCCACCCAGGATTCTCGCTCCCGGAGTGGCCTCGTTTAAGGGGGGCAGGTCAATTGCCAGGCGCATAAGGTGCGGTAGTGCTTCCTGAGACATAGTGGGACCACTGCGGCTCGCAGTAGAATAGACCTGACACGCTGTCTCCTAGCCGCTTACTTGCAGTCTGTGGAGCCTGGCAACGGGGCAACCCGAGCACGGATAGCCCATGATAGCGTGAGGGTAGTCACTACTTGATGTACCTCTCTTCTGACTTCTCATTCCATACATTTCCGCATTTCCTGCACTTAAGCTCCCAGGTGTGAGTAAACACCGAATACACTGCCTGCACCTGGACGTACGGGACGTTGCTCAACGGCAGGTTTTTGCGAAGTGTTCCATCCGCCAAGCGATACGCTGTCCGCACTTCTTCCTGGTGGTGCAGATGTATCTCTTTTTTGTCATACTCCGACTCTTTGCACTTAGGGCATTTGTAGGAGAAGGCAGCGCCGATCGCCTTGCCCATAGCCTTGACTGCTTCACCGGTCCCACGCAGAAAGCCCGATGCCAACGACGCGGCTATCGTTACCGCCTTTCCGCTGACCTCTGCTGCAGTAGCGAGGTTTTTGGCGATGTCGTCGTTATTGTCTTGGGTGGTCGTTAAGTCGCCATCCGGATTACTAGACGGCAGCGTGGTGGCCGCAGACAGTCGCTGGCAGGATAGCCACGTTTCAAGCTGAGATACGGCCTCTTCCTCCAAAGCCTTTACTTGATTTGCAGCGACCCCTGCCGTCACCCATGTTGCACCGCCCGTGAAAAAACCAATCGCAGCAGCTTTTGCGAGACTGTCTTGCACCGCTAATCGCGTTATCTCACATACGGTGATGTCCTCTGCATCGAATACTGCGCATTCAACGGTGATTGCAGAACTCATTCCAGCAAGGTCTCGAAGACCACTTGATTTCTTGGCACTGATTCGTTGACGGGTCCCGTGATCGACAACTGTCGTCTCGTATCCCCTTTGCTGTAGCCAGTCTGACAACCGCTTGACAAGAGCGCCCAAGTCCTTGGTCGCCCCGGGAAAGCCGTACCTTGCCATGCAGGAAACTCCATTTCGCGTACGCCAGTAGAGGCTGATCTGACCTGCTGCGCGGCCGTGTTGCTTGGCGGCACAGTCGAAATGCGTAAACCAGGCCCCTTTCGTGCCACGAAAAATCCCGTGGCCCGTTTTCCTCGCCGTTTCCGCATCCTCCCTGTGCCAGGAAATGCGGCGTCGGGCAGATATGATGGGGATTCCGTACCCCCCCTCTATAGGCCCGCACGATGCCGGTCTCCCAAGGCACCGACACCCAGATCCAGAACCTGATCGACCTCAGCCTCAAGGGCGATGAGTCTGCTAGGGAGGCTTTGCTTCACCACGCCTGTGATCGGCTCTTACGGCTTACGCGACGGGCATTTCGGAATTACCCATACCTCCGCCGTTGGGAGGCGACGGACGACGTTTTCCAGAACGCGATGGTCCGACTCCACCGGGCCTTGAAAGAGGTGCGCGTGGAAAGCGTTCGGCACTTTTTCAACCTCGCCGGCATACAGATCCGTCGCGAGCTAAACGACCTTACCCGTCACTACTTTGGCCCAGAGGGCGATGGAGCGAATCATCACACCGACCACAAGCCCGCCGATGAAGCCGGGGGTTCACTGGATCGGGCAGACGAACCTGAGGATTTGACCCAGTGGACCCGATTTCACCATCGCTGTGACAAGTTGCCCGACGAGGAGCGAGAAGTGGTCAATCTGCTCTACTACCAAGGATTGACCCAGGAAGAAGCAGCCCGCGTCCTTGGAATGCCATTACGCACGCTGAAACGACGGTGGTTTTCCGCCCGTACAAGATTGCATGAGGCCTTGAACTCAGATGGAGCGGAATGATGATGAGTTGCTGCTCGATCTGCTCATGCGGTGGGAGGAACTCCGTAATCGTGGTCATGCCATATCGGCAGGGGATCTCTGCCGAGACTGTCCGCAACTTCGGGATGAATTGTCGAAGCGAATCGAGGCTTTGGAAGCCACTGCATGGCTCGAAAAGCCAAGCGATGACGAAGATCCTCCGGACGGTGACGAGCCACATCCAGTCCCGGTAGCGCCAAAGGTTTTCTCGGGTCGCTATCGCCTCGACGCTCTCATAGCCGAGGGAGGATTCGCCCAGGTCTGGAAAGCGACAGACCTGGAACTGAAACGGCTTGTCGCAGTCAAGATTCCAAAGCCGAGTCGCTTGCAATCGACTGACGCATTTCTAGCCGAAGCACAGCGGGTAGCCCGGCTCAAGCACGACCGCATCGTGGCAGTCTATGACGTGGGTAGAGAAAACGACTCGTGCTTCATCGTCAGCGAATACGTGGAAGGTGGGAGCCTCAAGAGCATTCTCGCGAGAGGGCCGCTTCCTATTCATCAGGTGATCACCTGGGTGAGGGATATCGCAGAGGCGTTGCAGTACGCCCACGACAATGGCGTCGTCCATCGTGACATCAAGCCAGCCAACATCCTCATCGATCACCACAGTCGGGCTGTGCTCGCGGATTTCGGAATCGCTCAATCACCTATGAAGGCGGTGAAGAGCGTCGGCACCTTGAAGTACATGAGTCCTGAGCAACTTACAGGCGACAGAGTCGACGGCAGAGCGGACATCTTCAGTCTAGCGGTCGTGCTGCACGAGTGCCTTACCGGTCGAATCCCTCACACCAACAAAAGCCTTCCGCTTCCTGATGCCACACGCTCCACGCAGAACGTCGCTACCGACATGCCTCGCCCACTGCGTCGTCTCTGCAAGCGTGCCCTGTCTAAGGATCCGGCTCATCGCCCTGCCTCCGCTCGTGAGTTTGGCGAGTCTCTTTCTCTCGCCTATGACCGATCCCGAGCAAGCAAGTGGCTCGTGCTTGCTTGCGCCCTCGTTACTCTGGCGTTGGCGGCACTCGTGGGATCGCGGTTTGCCTATTTGGCTACGGGCGTGATCAGGCCACAGGTGGCGGCGGTTCTTCCTGATTGGACACGCAATAACGAGAACCTCAGCGAAGTTCTCGCGGTTCTGTCATCGGTCCGCAGCGTGTGCCACTCTTCTGTCAGCGAGATTGCAGAGGCAGATTCCCCATACACGCAGCGGGGTGGTGGAGTCGTCGCCCCGGATGGCACCGTCATCTGTATGCCAACGGACACGGGATCGCTTCTCGCAATAGATCCAGTCCACCGCACGGCACACACCATAGCATCGCTTAGCAGTCCTTCGGGCCTCTACTTCGGAGGCGTGCTCGCACCAGACGGGTGCATCTACGGGATTCCGCATACCGCAACGGACATCCTGCGGTTCGATCCCAAGACGAATCAAGCGACGACTTTTGGGCAGGCTCCTGGCAAAGGTGCGTACTGGGGAGGGGTCGTCGGCAATGACGGCAAGATTTACTGCGTTCCCTCCGCCGCAAGCGACGTGCTCGTAATCGACCCCGTTTCACAGCACCTTAGTCGCTTTGGGGAACTCGACGCGGCCCAATACAAGTACTCAGGCGGCGTCCTGGCCCCGAACGGCAAGATCTACTGCATGCCGGACAGGGCGAAAAGAATTCTCGTCATCGACCCGGCAACACACTCTCTCAGTCTCCTAGATGAAGATCTTGGCGATGGTGCGGCTAAAGCCTTCGGAGGAGTACTTGCCCATAACGGCAAAATCTATTCGGGCCTTGCTGGGGCCGGTCGTCTGATCGTGATCGATCCAAATACCGACACGGTCAGTTTCATCCCAAATCTCCCTGCCGGCAAATACGTCGGAGGCTCGCTTGGGCCGGATGGGAAGATTTACTGCATCCCCAATCACGCAGGCCCTGTGCTGATGATTGACCCGCTATCGCACGAAGTCCAGTCCTTGCGTGGCCCCACGCCGACTGGCGAATACTGGGGATCTTTGCTCACGCCCCACGGGTGCATTGTCGGAATCCCATGGAACGCGAAACGCGTCCTCATGATCGATTGCGGTCTAAAGATCCCGAAAGACTGGGCCTTAAGCCGTATCTACAACAAGTTTTAGAGCCATGCGACTGCTCCTTCTCATCGCCAGCCTACTCCTCGTCGCCCCGCAGCCCGTCGTTGGCGACGACCTTTTCCGCCAGGTGGCCGAAATGCTGAATGACGAACGGCAAAAGGTTGGTCTGGTACGCCTAACCTACAACGACAAGCTTGAACAAGCCGCCGTTGCCCATAGCCGTTGGATGGCGCAGGTCGGCAAGATGGAACATCTTCAGGGGGAGAAACCGCAGGATTTTGGCGACTACCTCAGAAGCGACCACCACCATGCCACGCGAATCCTCAAGACCGGCTACCTCAGTTGGCAGGATCTGTTCGAGGTGACCCTTGACGGCACCATCGGCAACGTTCGCACGAAACCTGACGCCGATGATCGTGTAAGCGAGATAATCGCTTTTGCCGGCCCCGGGACCGGAACCGTTCCACAGCAGCTGCCAACGGTTGTTCCTGGCTGGATGAAGAGTCCCGGACATCGCGCCGTCATCGTGAAAACCTGCTGGAAAGAACTGGGTGCGGCGTTCGCCATGAGTCGCAATGGTGGCACTTACTACTGCATCACGTTCGGAAAACCTGTCGAGCCGCAATAGGACCGTTCCCAATGCCCGCATTCCCTTCGGAGACAGCCATGACACGATTCTTTCTAGTACTCGGCCTGCTTTGTTCCGTGGCTCACGCAGCGGATCGAGTCTCCGTCGAGATACCGACCGAGGATCAGCGGCAGGTTGAGTCCCTCCTCGAAAGTATGAAAGAGGCTGTCGATAGCGAGAATGCAAAAACTTACCTGGAGTGCTTGACGCAGGCTCTCGCCGCCAAGCAGAAGAAGGATGTCGTGCTCCGCTTCATGCAGCATGACATGGAAATGGAGATCGAGAAGTCCGAGATATTGGAGAGCAGCGAGTCCGGTGTTGAGTTCATTGCGAAATACACCCTGTACCAGGATGGGCGTGCCACCCGTATCGTCTCTTCCGTAAAAGCAAAGCGAGAAGGCGGGATGCTTCGCGTCAGCAAAGAGAATGTTCTTGCAGCATCGGGCCACTGGAAGGAAGAGCCACTTGCCGACAATAGCGGCGCCGACCTCGGTCAGGTCGCAGTCGCACCTTGTGCTGACGGTCGCTGCCCGCTGCCGCCGAAAGGTGCCCTGAAGGATGGTGGGCGAGTGTTTCCTGAGGGTATTTCGATGTTCAATGACGAACACGGAAACCCAGATCCGAACGGAATCATGTGGATACCCCCAGGGAAGATTTTCGCTTTGTATCCTGACAAGTATGGAGTTCCGCCTTGCATGAGGGCGAAACTTGCAGAGCAATTCAAGCAATAAGCACTGGCCCGTCAGTCCGCCTTCTTCACGCTCAACACGGTTGCATTGGGAAACTGCTGCTGGACCAGTTTCTTTGCCTGCCCCGCATCACTCGCTTTTACCTGGGTTGTGCTCACTTTGCCATCGAGCCGGATTCGGGCTTCATAGGTATGGAGCACGGCAAGGACTGCGAGAACGCTCATAACCAGTAGAGATCGAAACATCGATGGTCTCCTTGGGGATGCATTTTATTGCGTAAGCCGAACTCCATCAGGGCCAGCACTCAACGATTAGAAATACCCCGACAGGAACGCAGTTGGTCGAGTAGAAATAAAAACGCCCGCAGGGTTACCCACGGGCGGTTATTGCGAATAGAGAAGCCAAAACAATCAGGTGAATTGCTTCAGAACCTGTATTGCACGAATCGCTCTGTCGGCGGAACCGAATTGGCTCACCATCTTCTTGGCAGCGACCAGGTCTTCGACCGTCACGCGTTCATTGCGACTTGGCTTGGATCCGGCAGTCTTAACTGAACCGACCTTGGCACGCTTCCGTGGTCGGAACCCCATCTTCTTGAGCACCATGCTGACCTGGGGCGAAGAAACCGCGATTCCTTGTTTCTTCAGGATTTCGATGATCTTCACAGGGCGAGGCTTTTCATTCTTTGCCCTCATGCTGCTGGCGACCTTGCGAATCTCCTCGCTCTTGTTGATTTCCGTCTTCGCGTCTTTCTTGTCGGTCATCTGGGAGTGGTCTCGTAGGGAAAGGGCTTTGGCACAGGCTCACAATACTATGTGGCTGACGACTGCTGTGCCAGCGGCCACTGGAAATCCCACTCCTCTACCGGCGTTGTGCCAGTTCGTGTGTATAGACATCACGTGATTATTCACACTAGGTAGGAACCAGGCGGGATTCGTAGACTTGTCTCGTGACCTCTTCCCATCGAGTCCAAGGATCGGATCTATGGCTTTTTCGGCAAAGATCGTTGGTGATGAGTTGGTTCTTCGAATTTCGTTGAATGCCAAGCCGGAGAAGTCCGCCAGCGGAAAGACGCTGGTGGTTGCCTCCACCTACGGCAACAAGGAGACGAACTGCGTCGTGGATGGCAAAAAGGTCATCGTCGGGGTCAACGCCTATATCCCGAAGAAGTAGGAGGGCGGGCGGTAGGTGGGCGAACGGACTCACCGGGAATCGGAATGGGTACGCACCCATAACCGGCAACGAGAGACAGTTCCGATACGATTTCGAGACACTTTTGGACGTTGCCAAACGTTGCCGGAATCCTCATGGCTCTCGGGCATAACGCAAAAAGTCTTGGAATTTGCGGCAACCTTGCTTCCGGAGCCGAACGATTTCAAAATCCGTTGCCCGCAAGGGCGTGTGGGTTCAAGTCCCTCCTCCGGCATTGCACATTCGACGGGAAAGAAGGGGGTTCGCGATCGGGCGGCCCCTCGCGGTCACCCCTGAAGGGGTCGACTGTTAGGCGCACTGTTAGGCGCAGCTGTTGTTTTCGCCCCTTCACGTGCCCGTTTTGCCGCGTTTCGCCTGCGGCTTCTGCGAGTCCGCCTTCCGCTCCGGCTCCGTCGCCTTCTCGTGCTCGTGCCAGAGGATGGCGGCTGTTCTCTCGGCGTTGCGGCCGACGTACTAGGCTCTGTCTGAAAACGGTCTCGTGTCCGGACGAGTCGTTCCGTAGTCGGTCTCCCCCCAAGGAGGCCGACTGCCATGAAACGACACGAAGTCACGGACGAACAGTGGGAAGTGATTCAACCCATTCTCCCCAAACCGACCGCGAAGACGGGCCGCCCGCCATCGGATACGAAAGTCCTGTCAGAGAAATCGAGACGGAATCACCGCCTCGCCTGCGCTTCGCCGGGCTCAGAAGTTGAGCCGCGCCGCGCAAGGGCGTCCCGAGGCCGCCTCCCGCAGGATCGGCTTGTCGAGTTCGGCGTCCGCCAGGAGTCACTTGAGCCGAGCGTTCTCCTGCTCAAGGTCTTTCAACCGCTACGCTTGGTCCATCCGAAGACCACCGAACTTCTTCTTCCATCGGTAGAAGGTCTGCTCGGTGACGCCGATCTTCGTGACAGCTTCCGCGACCGTCTTGCCTCTCCCCAACTCGACTTCGACACCTTGGAGCTTCGGAAGAATCTGCTCTCCTGGTTCCTGCTTTCCGCGTGGCATTGGTTGCCTCCCTTGGTTTGCCCCCCAGATCATGTCTCTGGATGTGGTGCTGTTTACGGGAGCCGGGTCACCAGCCGCGTGTTCGGGGTGGCGAACGCCATTCCGGCGATCGCCACCGGCAGGCTCAGCCGCAGCATCGCGCCCTCCAACGAGCGCGATCACTCTCCATGCCACCATATCTGGAGAAGAAGGGCCAGGCGGGGCAGAGTGAGGCTGGGCAGACTTCGCGGCGCGCCAGCTCGCGGGCGAATCATTCCGCCTGGCCGTAGCCGCGGAAGATCGCGTCGCTGCGTGGAGCGACGCTGATCGTGGCGGTTGACGGCCGACCCCGCAGCCCGTACAGCTTGTTCGCCACGGCGGTGAGCGTCTGCGTGGGTGCGCCGTTTCGCGGCGCCAGATACCTGACGAATCCGCGGGGATCGGTGAAATACCGATTCAGGTCGGCGAGCGTGCCGGTGAACGTGCGGGCGGTGGCGGTCCCGCCGACCATCACGCCGGCGGCGGCCGGGCCGACAATCACGCCACGCGTCACCCGCAGCGTCACGACGACCAACCGGGTGGCCGACGGATTGGCGTCGCTCAAGGGCGCCTCGGAAAACACGAGCGGCGTGCGTTCGCCCGCAGCGGCCTCGAACACGGCGCGCAGATTCAGCGCCGCCGCGGTCCTCGGCTCCGCAACGTCGCGTACGCGGATCACGAAGACCCGCTCGACCGAGAGGCCGCCGCGGTCGGTCGCACGGACGCGAATCGAATAGGACTGCCGCATCTCGAAGTTGAACGATTCGGTGGCGACCAGCTGGCCGTCCCGGATGGCGAAGGCGGCGTTGTCGCGGCCGCCACGGCCGGAGACCAGGGTGTAGGTGAAGAGTTCGTTTCGGTCGGGATCGACCGTGGAGAACCTGCCGACCACCGTGCCCGCCGGCATGTTTTCGTTGATCGTGCCGCCCGCCAGCCGCACCGCGCGCGGCGCCTCGTTCACGTCGGTCACGTTGAGCGTGAACACGCCCGCCTTCGCTCCCGGCCCGTCGATGGCAGCGGTCTCGATCGTGACCCGGCCCGTGAATCGATCGCGCCGCTCGGAATCGAGCGGCGTGCCGCGCCGCAGCCAGAGGGCGCCGTCCGCGACCGTGAACCGGCCGGCGTCGGCGCCGCGGATCCGGAAGGCTACCGGCACGGGCCTGCCAGACTCGTCGGTGATGTCGATGTCGAGGAGCTTCGTCTGCTGCGACGGCCTGTTGGTCTCGGCCAGTTCAGCGCCGAACGAAAAGCTGCCTTCGGTCCAGATCGCCGGCCCGCCCCCCGCCGCGTTGCGATCGAAGGCGAGCCGACCGGCGAGCGTGAGTTCACCGCCGGCGGCACTGTAGATCGCGCCGCCCTGGCCGGCGTCGGCCGAGGTCTGCCCACTGCGGGCCGTGTTGCCGACAAACACCACGTCGCGGACGACCGTCTTGCCCTGATTGAAGATCGCGCCGCCGCGACCGGCCGCGCCGTCGGGCCCCTGGCTGGCAAAGCCCTCGAGTCGCAGACCCGCAAGTTCAAGCGAGACCCCAGGCAGCACGTGGAAGGCACGGAAGGCGTCGGAGACGGAGACGCTGGCGCCGGGCTTGAGCGTGATGCCGAGGTCACCCCCGCGGATTTTCAGGTTGTCGCGGATGACGAGGGCCGACGGGCCGGCGAGCGCCACTTCGTCGGCCGGAGGCACGACGAGCTCCCAGCGATCGTCCCGCTCGTTGTAGAGGTAATACGACGTCGGCGCGGGAAGTTCGGGCCGATCGAGTTCGATCGTTTGGCCGCGGAGGCTTGCATCGAACTCGATCGAGCTGATGAACCCGTCTTTCGAAAGCCGCACGAGGCTCGGCAGGCTCCCCATTCGGTCGGCGTTAAGATCGCGGACGATTCCCACCGAATCGACTTGAAACCGAGTCACGATCGCCACGCCGGCGCTGTCCGCGATGACAGGGCGCTCGGTCGCCTCGCCTTCCGCGGCCCGGATCGGATTGCCCAGGAACGTCGCGCCCGCGAAGTCGATAGCCACGGAGTAGCTGCCGGCCGCCGGCACCGGGATCTCGTAGCGGCCGAAGTTGTCGGTCGAGACGCGATAGACGCTGCCGTCCGATGCGGTTGCCACGATCGGCAGCCCCGACACCGGCTGGGACAGGCCCTGAAAAAACACGCTCTGGAAGAAACTGCGGGACGCGCCCTCGAGCACAACCACGTCGCCGCTGATGACCGGCCGCGTAAAGTCCACTCGCAGGTCGAACCTGGCTCCGGCCGCCGTGAGCGTCACGACCTGCCGGGCCGAGCTGCCCGCCGCGGGGGAGACGTAGTCGGGCAACTCGTAGATGATTGGCACCGCCTCACCGCCGCCGAGCACCTCGGTGCCCGGCACGTCGAGGAACCAGCGACCCTGTCTGTCGGAGATCGCCCGCGGCTCTATGCCGACGTCCCAGATGCCATCGTCATCGAGGTCGGCGAAGACTGGCACGCCCGCACGGCCGCGCGTGATCGGGTTGGAATTCCAGATTGTTTTGAACAACGTCTCGGTGATTCGGCCCTCGATGTCGCGGACGACCTGGAACGGCCCGGCCGACTCGCCATAGACCGGAACGTACACGCCGTCGTCATCCACCTGACCGTAGATCCAGAGGTCACCCGAGGGCAGGGCCGATGCATCCCAGTCGATGTCGATAGACCATGATCCGTCGGGGTTCACCGGCACCACGATGCCCGTGGCGGGGAGGAGCGTGCCGGCCAACGGCATCGCAAACTCCATCTCCCCGGGTTCGTCGAGCGAGTAGAAAAGCGATACCCGCACGGTCGAAAGCGTGGGGTCGTTCACCCGGCCCGTCAGCCGCGTGGTCTGCGTGCCGGTGTCGATGCGGCCGGGGATACCGGGTCGCCCGGGGAGCGCTGGCGCATCGACCGACGATGGGCCGGGGGTGGAGGACAGCGGTGCCGCCGCGAAGGCCATCACGCTCGGCTCGGCGAAGGCGGCCGACCGCAGCGCCGGGCCGCTGTTGGCGTCTTCCAGGTCTTTCGTGCCGATCCACGAAAATCTGTCGGCCACGAAGTCATACTTCAGGCCGCGGGTGCCGCCGAGGATCTCGCCCCAGCCCATCACGTAGATCTCGGATTCGGTCTCGACGCCCGTCTTGTGCTGGAACTGGAAGCCCGCCCCGGCGATCTCCACACCGCCGATGAAGGGGATCTCATCGGGAACCTGAAGCCGTGCCGTGCCCCGCATCAAGAGGCCGTCGGCCTCGCTGAAGCCCACGCGGCCCGTCGCCAGGAACACGCCGCCGAGGAACTGCCCGGACACGTCTCCGTAATAGATGTTGCGCGACCAGTCGAGGAGGATCTCGGCCGTGCCCTCGGCGATCAGGCCTCGCCAGACCGGGCTGGTCGTCGTGCCCGTGTTGATCGCGCCGAAGTAGGCATCGGCCTGGAGCCTCAGGCTGCCGGCATCGAGCGTGAACTCGCCAAAGAACTGCGCGATCCGTGCCGACCTGCCCGAGACCGTGACGTTCGCCCCCGCCATCAGGCCGATCCGGCCCCCGACAACCACGGCGTCAAGGTTGTCGAGGTTCCGGATGCTGCCCTCGAGGCTCGTGATGGAGAGCGGAGTGGAGGGGATCGGGATCCCGGTGTCGGAGAAGATGCCGACGCTGATCGAGGAGACGGCCCCGTTCACCAGCGCGAACGACCCGGTCGCCCCGACGCCCATCGGCAGCGTCACGCCGGCGGCGCCCGACACGCTCCACGACGTGGCCGTCTTCTGGAGGCTGATCACGACGTCGTCGAGCCTGAACGCCCCGAGGTCGAACCGCGACGCCCGGAACGTGCCGTTGCGGATCTCCCAGTCGTTGTCGCGGATCAGCAGGCCGGGGGAGAGCCGTGTGCCGAGGTCGATACGCAAGGAGAAGACGTTCGTGAGGCTGGCCGAACCGTAGATTCCCCACGACTCGGCGGCGCCATCATAGGTGAAGCCCGCATCCTCGACGGCGACCTCGAGGTCGCCGATGCCGAAGCCCGTCGTGATCGCCGCGCTGGCGTAGGTCACGAGCCCGCGCTCGAGCCGGATGCCGGGGTCCGTCAGGCTCGTGCCGAGCGTAAGGGCGAATGTGTTCGTGTCGACCGCGAGGCTCACAGCACCAAAGATGGCGATCGAGTCGGCCTGCCGCTCGTATCGCAGGCCGACGCTCGTGCCGACGGCCGCCGTGAACGTGACGTTTTCCAGGGAAAACCCTGCCACGAGCGACCCGCTGAAGGTCTCGATCTGCCCGTCCACGATCAGCAGGCCGGGGGAGGCGACGTCGATTTCGACGGCATTGCTGCCCGACTTCGCGCCGTCAAAATCGACCCGTGCCCGTCCGGCGAGCGCGAGACGGCCGGCCGCGGTGTCCGTCGCAGCCGTATACGCGATGCTGCCGCCGGTGAGCGAGAGCTGGAAGCCGCCGTCAAACTCGCCGTTGCCGTTCTCATCATCGAACAGCTCCCCCGCATCCCAGATCCCGTTGCGATCGGTGTCTGTGAAGGATTCGCCCCCGAAGCTCATCGCCGTATCGGCGGCGACCGTGAACGACTGGAGCCGGCCATCGACGATGACCAGGCCCGGGCTGGCGGGGATGGCGAGATTCACGAAGTTCGTGTCGAACCGGGCAATCGCCCGGCCCGAGAGCACGAGGCGGCTCGCCTGAGCGTCGTAGGAGGCCGAGAGGGCGCCCGTAATTTCGCTGGTCGTCTGCGTGCCCCCGCCGGCGAGCTGCTTGGTCTGGAGCGGAATGGAACCAGTCGCAATGAACGCGAACGACCGAATCGCGCCTTCCTGCCAGACGATGCCGGGCGCCGGCAGGCCGACCGCGAGCGAGGCACCGGCGACCGTGAGCGCCGCGGAGCCTGAGAAGGAGATCCGATCGGGCTGCCGCGAGAAGACAAACGCGACCGACCGCAGATCGAGCGCGCCGCCACCGATCACGAGCGAGCCGGTGTCGATCGTGCCCGCCAGCGCCGCGAGCCTTCCATCGACGAAGGTGATCGACGCGGACGCTCCAAACACCTTCGTCGTCGCGTTGATTTCGCCCGTCTGATCATCCGAGGCGGGCAGCCGGAGCCCCACGCCACCGGCGAGCGCGAGCGTGTCGGTCGATGCGGTGTAGCCCGCCTGCATGCCGGTGAAGTCGATGATGGCGGTGCCAACCTCGATCTGGCCGGAGAGCGAGGTCGTGAACGAATCGAAGCGGCCGGCCTTCCACCGCAGATCGATGTCGGCGGCAGCCGACAGGGCACGCGTTGCCTCGGCCTCCGTGGAAAGCGACGCGGCACCGGCCAGCCGCAGGTTGCCATCGGCCTTCATCCATTCCACGCGCAGGTTCGAGAAGTCGATCCTGTAGGAGCCGACGTCGAAGGCGGCCGGCTCCACGACGCCCCTGAACCAGCTGTCAGTCTCGCCAAAACCCAGATCGACGGTGATGGCGAGCGCGGGGATGGGCGTGGCGGTGTCGGTGGCCAGCGTGAGCGAGGTTGTTCCGGCGATCGCGATCGCCGCGCCGCCCGCCGCGGAGGGCGTGGCATAGCTGAAGGCCAGGCCATCGACCGCGAGGAGCGTGGAGTCGTCGAGGGCCAGTGCGCCCTCAAGCGACGCCGACAGCGACGTCACCTTCCCCTCCGCCAGCACGAGCCGGACGTTTCGCAGGCCGATGAACGTGCCGGCCGAGTCGGGGCTTGTGAAGGTGAGTTTCAGGCCGTCGGTGCCGAAATCCGCGGCCTGCGTCAGCACGACGCTCGTCCCGTCGGCCCCGAGCGACGCGATCGTCACCCCGGCCGGGATGCCGGGGCCGCCGACCTTCATGCCCACGGCAAGGCCGGTGGTCGATTCAAGCCCGGTGACGGTGGCGCTTCCCTTGGCCGTCGTGCCGACCCGTACGAGCGTCTTTGCATCGAGGCCGATCGTCAGGAGCTTCGAACTGCCGGTGAGGACGAACTGCTCCGTGGCGGCATCGTAGGTCGCGGCGAGGGTGCCCACGTCGATCCGTTGGCCGGCGATGTCGAGGCTGCCGGTGAGGGCCGCGTCGATCGAGGCCACGCGTCCGTCGCGGATCACGAGCCCTTGGTTTCGCAGGTCGATCCCGACGCGGGCTCCGAGCACATCGAGCGTGGTGCGGCCGGCCAGCCGAAACTCGCTCGGCGTGCCGAGATCCGCGTCGGCGGCGATATACCGCACGGCCAGGTCGTCGACCTCGATCGCGCCAAAGCCCAGGTCGAGACTGCCACCGAGCTTGAGGCCGAAGTCCTTGATCGTGACTCCGTCGAAGAGCAGACCGGTGGTGGCATCGACCTGGAAGGTGAGCGCCTGCCTGCCATCGACCACCAGCCGGCCGCTCGCGGTCGAGAGGCCGGTCACGCCGGGCAGGCCCACATAGGGCTGGAACTCGTCGAGGAAGAACTCGAAGGGCGACTTCTTGACGACGATGGCGTTGAAGTCACCGAGCACCAGCTTGAGCCCGAAGTCGGCGATGCGACCCAGCAGCCCGGGCGACTCGTCGAGGTCGAGCACCAGCGTCGAGCCGGTCGCGATGTCGTAGCCGATGGCGGTGGGCGGGGCATTCGGATCGGGCGGATTCCAGGCTCCACCGTGATCGTTCACCTGCGTGCTCGCGCCGGGCAGGTCGATGATCGCGGCCGCGCCGACCGTCGGCGGGCCGGCGGGTACGAAGCCGGCGGGGACATCGAACTGGTATGAACCATCGCCCCCGACCTTCATCGAGAGCGAACGCCCGTCAACGGCGGCAAGCGTGACGACGGCGTTCTTGCTGGGCCGCTCGCCCGCGTCGAACTGTCCGTTGCCGTTGGTGTCGATGAACACCCGGCCGTACACGACGTTCCCGGAAAGCGCGAGGCTGAAGTCGGCGGTCTGGGCCTCGGCCGTCTTCGCCACCGCGAGGACGGGCGCGGTGGGATTGGTAGGCGACCAGTTCGCCGCCCGATAGGTCGAAGACTTGGGCAGATCGACCACCACGCGATAGTTGCGACCCGCAGCGAGTTCGTAAAATGCATAGCCGCCGGCATTGTCGGTGAAGGTGAAGGTTTCGCCCTCGTCCCAGCGGCTGTTGCCGTTGGCATCGACGAAGACCTTCAGGCCGGTCAGCGGGGAGGCGCCTTCAGGGATCTGCGGCGGATCCTGGCGGTAGAACACCGTACCGGCCACAAACCCCACCGCTGTCGCGAATCGCGTCGGCTCGAGCGACGCAGGAGCATCGCCATCGAACGGTGCCAGGAATTCAAACGACGCGCTCCCGCCGGCCGGGATCGTGATTCCGTCTTGGAGGACATAGCGGTAGCCGTCGGGACGAATCTCGACCGAGAAGACACTCGCCTGCCAACCGGCGGTCACGAGCCGATACTGGGTGTCAAAGGCCACCTTCCAAGAAGTCGCGTCCTCGGTCGAGTCGTTCTGCAGCGTGATCCTGCCAGTGAAGCCATCCGGCCGCGTTTCCACCGCCGTGAACGACGGCTGCAAAGGGCCGGTCCACACCGGGGCCGTGACGCGGCCGGACAGGTCGGGCGAGGGGACGTAGCGGACGAGATTCGTAAAGACCGGAGGATTCACGCCGTCGTCGATCACGGCGTAGGCGTATTTCGCACCGGGGCCGAGCCGCGTCTCCCGCCAGTCGACGGTGACGTCGATCGTGGAGCCGACCGCCCCGAGTTGTCGCAGCGGGATTCCCTGTGACGACAGGACCACGGGCTGGCCGTTGATCGCGGTGATCGGCGCATTGGCTCCCGCAGCGAGCCCCGTGATCTGCCATTGCCACGTCTGCGTAGAGTCGGTGGCGGAGATGCCGCGGGCATGCTGCGTGGCGGCCACCGATGCCTCGACAAGTGCGGGCAGCGCGGGAAGCCGCACGAGACTCGCATCGATCGCGGCGGCCGACAGACGCGGAATCCGGCCGAACGATACCTGCTCGCCGAGCCGCATCCCGGGCACCGCGTAGCTGCCGCCATTGGACGACGTGATTGAAGCCTGATCGGGCACGAACGCCGCCGTAAACACCTGGCCTGAGCCTGCTGCCGGCGGATCGATGATGTCGACGACGGCCTTCCGGATCCAGAGTTCCTTGACCTGCTTGACCGGAAATCGACTGTTGTACGGATCGAACAACGCCGGGTCTTCCGCCTCGGACCGGATGGTGACGTAGCCGTGAATGTTCTCTATTGCCACGCCTCGCCGGACAACGGGCGTGCCGCCTCGCGTGTCGAGATACAAGACCTCGGTGCCGGCCGGGAATTGCCGCCCGCTGTTCAGCCAGCCGCCCTGCGTGACACTTACGGCCCCCGCGGCAACTTCGCTGGGCAGGAACTGATTCTCCTCGACGAGCCACCACCGGCCGTACAGTCCACCTTCTTTCTGCACCAACCAGCGCTTCGCGGTGACGTCCGCCTCATCCACGAACTGCAGCGAGAGCGTGGCGTTCGGCGATGTGAGGAGCGCCGGGCTCACGTCGAGCCGCAGCGAAGAGCGGTTTGTGACCGCATCGATGGCCGTCACGACGAGCTTGTCGGCTGGCTGGCCCGCAGCGTCGAGAAAGGCGACCTTCGGCCGGCTGAAATCGAATGTCGTGGCCAGCTTCGGCGTGATGGGAGTCTGCGTCCATGGCTTGACTTCCACGAAGGCGAACTGCGTGGCGAAGAACTGCGACTGCGCCTTCGGCAGCAGGTAGTCCGAAATCTGCCGCAGGCTCGTGAAGCGGTCGAGGATCCGCAGCAGGTCGGCATCGGGATTGCGGTCGTACCTGTCTCCCGTCGGGCCATATCCGAAGATGCCCTCGCGTGCCCCCTTGCGGATGCGGTCGATCTCGGCATCGCCGGTGATGCGATAGCGCTGGGCGGTGCGATCGATCAGTTCCGCCTTGCGCAGGTCGAGAACGCCATCGGAATACGGCAGAGGACCGTCGAACGTCGGCTCCAAATAGCGATCGGGCAGGGATCGGGCGACCTCGAGCACGGCCGCGTCCATCTCCCCGGCAGAGACCGCGATGCCAAACGCCGTGGGCACCCGATCGGCGAGCACGATCTCGTCACTGCGCAAGACCCGCCGCTGACCACGGAGCGTGAATTGCTCGACGAGCTTCTGCTCCTCGCCCGCGTCGAAGACGCCCGACGTGTTGAACCGCACGATGGGCTTCACAACGACCCCGTCGAGGGCGAGATCGCCGAACGTCCGCGAGGCATTGGCCGCAAAGGTGGCCTGGCCCTGCTCGGTGAGCGAACCGTCGGCAGCGAAGTCGGTAGGCCGCGTGGCGAAGGGGAAGATACGGAACGACACCGTGCCGCGCCGGATCCCGAAACTGTCGGGCTCGCTCAGGCTCACGGTGGCCGGTGACGTGCCCAGGCCCCTCGCCTCGAAGGCATCCCAGCCGCGGGCCGACCAATCCGCGCGGAGGGCATCCTGAAGTGCCGGGGGCAGGCCGATCAGCTGGGATTCGAGCGAGCCATTGGCGCCGAAGATGGAGACCAGCCGCGGATCGAGCCGCCCCAGCGAGAGCACCTCGCCGGCGACCACCGTCTGGTACTGAAGGTCATCCACCGTCAAAAACGGCACGGTCAGCGTCAGGCTCGTGGCGCGGGCGTTGCCCGCGGATTCCCGCACGAGCGCCGCGACGTCGAACGTTGCTTCAAGCGTCTTCTCCCCCGCCCTCCGGGGCAAGGATGATGTGGTGCCCGTGGGAACCGTTGACTGCGCGTCGCGGATGACCTTCGCGGCGGTGTCGCCGTTCCAGGTGATCCGCCTGTCCTTGAGGTTGTAGCCAAAGGCCAGGGAGCCCGCCTGGATGGCAACCCGCGCGACGTCCTGAGGCTGTGCGTCGGGAAACAAGGCTCCGGGATCGATCAGCGCCGCGAACTGACCGGAGAAATCACCGAGATACTGAACGAACCCGGATGCCTCGCCGGCAAGCGCGAACCGGCCATCGGCGGTGGTGAAGCTGGCGGTGCCGCCGAACCGTGCGTCGACGATGTCAGCGAGCTGGATCCGACCCGAAAAATTGCCGTAATACTTGTCGTTCGCCCAGTCGAGGACGACGTCGGCGTCGGCCTTGATCGCGGCGCTCGCGAGGCCGCCCGTGCCTGGAACGACGTACTGGGGATTCTGCCACCATTCGTTGTGCCGCTGGGCGAACGTGCCGCTCGTCGGAACAGCCCGCGGTATTTCCGCCCCGATGAGCGCGGTGCCGCCAATCCGCAGGCCGGTCCGATCGCCCACGAGCGTTCCATAGACATGCACCGGGGTGCTGTATCCAAACACGGCCCCGTCATGCTCGTTCGCAAATCGGTCGCCCACATCGACGCTGATCTGCCCCTTGATCACGATGTTGGCGGGCGAGTCGAGGTTTTCCACCGTCGCCTCGAGTCCGGCGAGATAGAGGCTCGTGCCGGGGATCTGGAGGCGGCTCCCGTTGACGAGCTCGTATCCCCCGCCCGGCGCTTCGCGAGCGGTGAGCGAGTCGTAGCGCAGGGTCACGGTTGTCAGCGTGCCGGCGTCGTAGACGAAGTCGATCCCGACGTCGAAGTTTTGTCCGTCACTCCCCGGGAGACTTGCCCACTGGACGCGCGGCACGATCGTGATCGTGTTGGCGTCTGTCTGCTGCGACTCGAGCACCACTTCCTTCAGCCCGATCCAGCCGAGCCGGGCGTCGGTCAGGGCCACGCTGAAATCCCGCAGCACGAAGCCGCCGTCGTAGACGATGACCGCCGGGGTCTGCCGCGTCCCGAGACCGATCGAGGCCTCGAACGGGGCCGCCATGGTCACGTTGCCGAAGACTGCCCAGGCAGACTGCGTCCGCTCGGTGCCGGCGTTGTCGGTGAACGTGCGGCTGGCCTGGTAGGTGAGCCCCGCGGGAGCCGACTTGACTTGCACGCCCCCGAGATTGAAATCGGAGGTCACCGCGATGTCGACCGAATCGATCGCGCCATTCACCAGCGACACGCCGGGCCGCGTGATCGAGCCGTCCGCGGCGATCTCGCCGAGGGCGAGCGACACGCTGCTCGTGCCGAACGTCGCGGTGCCGCCGCCCGCCACCGCGATCAGCGAGGTCGAGGCGGTGGCGTCGTAGCGGAAGACGACGCCGTCGGATGCGACCGTGAGGCCGTCGAGCGTCATCTCGCCGGAAACCTTGCCCGAGAGTTTCTCGACCCGGCCCCCGGCGATCCGCAGGCCGGCCCGCTCCGTCGTCGTGGCCGGCAGCACGAGCGCGGCGGTGCCCTTGCCGGCCGCATCGAGCATCGCCGTGCCCACAAACTCGAAGCCTTCGTCGATGTACGTGGCGGAGGCCGCCACCGTCACCGTGGCGCCGGCCACATTGATGACGCCATCGAGCCGGGCGTTCAAGCTGGCGATCTGCCCACGGGTGTTGATGCCGAGCCCGCCCTGCTCGCGCGGCAGGGCCAGCGTCACCGACGTGCCGCCCTCCATCGCGTAGGTCGCCTGGCCCACCAGGCGGATCAGGCGGGCCGTCGAGTCGTAGGCGATATCGACCCCGGAAACCGTGAGCGTGCCGCCGGCGGCGGCCACCGCGCCGGTGTTGATCTTCGCGCCATCGCCGCCCAATCGCACCTCGCCGGCCACGATCGAGAGGCCGTCGGCACCGAGCGAAAGCTGGAGCGGATCGTTGCCGCCGATCGTGAGCGCGGCCGCGCCCCGCAGCGTGAGTTTTTCCGAGGCCGCGGCGTAGGCCACGGTCATGCCCGCCACGTCGAGCCGGGCCTCGCCGATCGTGATCGTGCCTGCGACCCCGGCCGCGAGGGATTCGAGCCGGCCGTTTTTGATCACGAGGCCGGCGGCCGACGGCACTTGCACCCCCGTCCCGCCGAGCGCGAGCACGATCTCGTTGTCCCCCACGGTCAAGCGGGCGTCACCGCCGACCCGGATCTCGCCGGAGCTGCGGGAGTAGCGGGCGAAGAGGCCGGTCGCGAGCACGTTTGCCCCGGCGACCTCGAACAGGTTCGGCGCCGTGATGTCCGGATTGCCGAGGTCGAGGCCGGCCTTGAACTCGGCGTCGAGCGACTCCACGCTGCCGGCGGAAATGACGAGCCCGTCACCAGCCAGCCGGAAGGTCGCCGAACTGCGGCCGAACGAGAGTGTGCCGGTGCCCTGCACGGCGAGCCGCTCAGGGCTTGCCCCCGCCGCGGCGACATAGGCCACCGTCACACGCGAGAGGGCGAGGGTCGCGCCGGCGACCTCGACCGTGCCGTCAGCCGTGGCATCGAGAGATCGCACCTGGCCAGCGGCGATCACCAGGCCGTCGCCGGTGAGTGCGGCAGCAGCCGAGATCCGGGCGGCGCCGCCGACCTGGGCGTCGAGGCGAAAGCTGCCCGCCACCCGCAGCGACTCTTGAGAAGAGCCGCTCGCGGACGCGTAGACCACGGTGAGCGAGTCGAGCACGGCATCGACGCCGGCCACCTTGAGGCGGCCGTCGATCCGCGCCGACAAGGAACTGATTGTGCCATTCTCGATCACGAGCCCGGACGTTTCCGGTGCGGCCGCGTTTCGCACGAGATCGAGCCGGGCGGTGGATTCACCGACGGTGATCGCCGCGACGCCCACAAGCTGGAGACGGTCGGTGGCCGAGGCATAGTCCACTTCGATCGCGGTGGTCGAGACGCTCGCCCCGGCCACCTGCACAAACCCTGTGAACGACGCCTGCAGTGAATCGATCTGCCCCGACTTCACGACCAGGCCCTGGTCGAAGAGCGTGATCGTGGACTGGCCTGAGACGAGGTCGAGGAATGAAAACTCGACAGCTGCGGCTCCCAGCATCTGGAGCGTGTCGGTGGCGGCCGTGTAGCTTACCGACAGCTCATCGAGCCGCATCGAGCCGCCGGCGATCGCGAAGCTTCCGGAGAGCGTAGGGGCAAAGCGGTCGATCGCACCTGACGAGAGCTTGAGGCCCGGCGTCACCGCCGTGCCGAACGACGCCGACACGCTGCGGCCGGCGAAGGCGAGGGTGGACGTCCCGGACACCTCGAGCGTGCGACCGACCGTGTCATAGGCCACGCTCAGGCCCGCCGCCGCGATCGTCGCGCCGGCGACGCGGAAGTCGGTGGCGACCGGTCCGGACACGCCCGTGAGCGAGATGCCCTCGGGATCGATCCGCACGGCATTGTCGGCGGCGACATCCACGGAGAAACCGGCAAGCGCCGTGGTCGAGAGCCGGCCCTGCGTGGCCAGCCGGGCATCGCTCGTCGAGCCGCCGTTCGGATTCTCGAACCGCAGGCTCGACGCGGCGAAGGAGAACCCATCGACGGCGAACCCCGTGCCCGCGATCGTCGCGCCGCCGCCGAGCAGGTCGTTGATCGAATACGAGGCGACGGTCGCCTGAGACCAGAGCGGCAGGCTGCCGGAGCCTTGGATCGCCGCCGCGGTGCCCCTGAAATCAAAGGCGGCCGTGGATGCGTCGATGGCGATGTCGCCCGTGAGCGTGACGAGCGGACGGAAGGCCTCGCTCCCCTTCGGCTTGAAGCCCACTCCCACCGCGCCGCTCGTGGCCACCCAGCGCTCGCCGTCCTGCATGAGGTCGCCGCGAAAGAGCAGCCCCGCGACGTCGACGTCGGCGGCGAGTACCTGGCGGGCCTCGAGCGACTCGAGCTTGAGCGGCGCCCGGTGTTCCCGGCACGATGGACGTCTCCTCCCCATGGCATGCTGGGGACGGCGACGGAACATCCTCCAGGAGCTGGCCTTCATGGAGCAGGCTCCGGACGCCTGGGCGGCCAGAAGGGGCGAAAAAAGAAGAATTTCTCGAGTCTAAGTCGCTTTTACGGGGTCGGCAAAGAATGGTTCTCCGAAACCGCTCGGCGGAGGGGGGCTTGGGGCGGAAGACCCGGAAAAAGCGGCCCTACCTGAGCCGGCTCCGGATGAAGGCGAGCACGTCCGGGTTGTCGAGCAGGCGGGCGTGCCGCACGCTTGCCGACGACCGCGTCCAGGTGCGGCCCGGCAGTGGCGTGCCATTGCCCCACTGCTTGACGGTGATCCTCGGATCGCCGGCATAGGTGGCCATGAGCGACACCAGGGGCACCATGTCGTCGCCTCCCCCGAGCGACAGCCTTTCGTAGTAGGTGGTGCCGGCGGCGGGCGTGATCCGAGCGAGCGATTGGAAGGGCCAGATCGAGCCCGTCTTGCCGTCGGCCACGACCTCGCGGACGAGTGTCTCCGTCGTGATCACCCGATTCGTGAGCCACGAGCGGGGGTACACGCCGAACGTCGCCGTCACCTTGCCGACGTTCGCGGTCCAGGGGTTCACGCCCGGGGAACTCGTGGCATTGAGATCCAGCAGGATCCGGTTGGCGGACGGCGTGTCGTTGATGGTCTTGAGCCGGCCCGCATTGTCGAGCAGGAAGGGGTAGGTGGGCAACATGTCCCGCAGCGAGGGCATGTACCGCTGCAGGAAGGCCCGCGGATCGGGGCGGCCCGTGACCGGGTCCGTGATCGCCGCTCGGTCGATCGCGCCGAAAGGAGTCGCGACGCTTCGCCCCGCGTGCACGACCAGCTTGTAGACGGGCGCCAGGACGGCGCTGACCACGTTGATGTCACCGAGCAGGAGCGACGTGGAAAAAGACGAGGCGTCGTTGTTCCAGAATGGATACGTGATGGCGGATCCCTGGCTCGGCGCCGCCAGCAGCATGAGATTGTCGACCGCGGGCAGGGAGAGCCTCCGGCCGCCGGTTGTGAAGTCCGCTCCGTAGGCGCTGCTCTGCACGTATGCTCGCGCCATCAGGCCGCCGAAGGAGTAGCCGAGCATGTCGACCTTCACGATGCTCGGATCCTGCTCGACCATCTTGGCCAGGAAACTGCCGAGATACCCGAGGGCACTCGTCGGCTGCGGCCGCAGGATCGACTCGGCGGTCACCGCCGCCAGCAGGCCATCCCGCATGCCGTCGTCGGGAGCGAGCGGCAGCCGCCAGTCATAGGGCACGAGGAACTGATCCCGCTCCCGGACATAGCCGGCCGCGGCGAGCGAGTGCCGCAGATCACCGTACAGGAGGCTCGTGGCGGCGAGCTTCTCGGCCGGGTAGCCGAGCCGCATCAGGAAGGCGGGCACGTCGAAGACGCTGCGGGGCATGCTCGTGGCCCAGCCGGGCACGACGACGACCGGTGTCGGTCGCTGCTGCACCGTCAGGCGCCGCAGGGCACGCTGCCCGAAGGCATCCTCCGCGGTGATGGCGATGCGATTATCCGCAGACGCTCGGAGCTGCACCTCGGCGGTCGTCATGCCGGCGGGACCGGCCGTGCGCGCGAGCCGCTCGCCGGTGGCCAGATTGGCGAAAGCCACGGCAGCGCCGGGCGACGTGCCCGCGGCGATCCGGCCCGCGGGCAGGCGGACCACGCCGTTGTGGCTCGGAGTGGCGGCATCGATGCCCACGACGAGATCCAGCGGCCGCACGGTCGTCGCGGCGCCGAGGTTCGCGGTGGCGAGTGCGAGGTCGCGGGGCCTGATGGCGCCATCCCCATCGACATCGGCATTGGCGAACTGCTGCCGGTCGAGTGCCTTCGGCCGCTGGATGCCGGTGCGGATCAGATCCAGGTCGGCCGCCGTCACGGCGAACGACCCATCGACGTCGCCGGCGAGTCGGTAGTTGAACTGATAATCGGCGTTGGCCTGGGCCCGGCCGAACACACCCTTCACGGCGTAGCTGCCCGGAACGACATGCACGAGCAGGCCGCCATGCCCGGCTGGTGTCTGCGGCACCGCCGGGGACGATGTCACGCCGATTTGGGCGAAGCCGGAGTCCGACGCACCGACCAGGCTCGTGACCTTCAGCGTCACCCGGCCCGACGCCGCCGCCTGAAAGTCGCCAGCCTGGATCGAGAGGCCGGCCGACGCGGTCGGGGCGAGCCCGGTCCGTTGCCCCTGCTGGATGGCGAACACGCCAAGCCCTGTGGCGGTCAGCAGGGCTCGCGGCTCGAGCCGTTCGCACGTGAGCCCATGCCCGCCGCCGGCAACCTTCCGCTTTGAAGCGCTGCGGGACATGCCCTCACCTATCCCGCTTCACCAACGTCGCGGAGGCCTTGGGCGAACCCATCGTCGTCCATGAAATGATCGGCAATGAAACGCCCTTTCCTGACACTCGCCTCGCTTTCGCCGCCCGTCCAGCAGTCTGCTGCCTCGGCTGCACTTGTACGCACAATCGCCGCGCATGGTTCGGAACAGGCCGAACAGGCCCGGCCACAACATGCGGCGATTCGCTGCCGAACCGCTTCAATCGCGGTTGCCGAGTGGGTTTCGCTGGTCGATCCTTGTGCTGTTCCTGAATCCGGACGACCCCAGAGTTTTGCCCATATGCATGCCGGAGCGAGGTTGCTCGATATGGACCCGCCCCTCTTAAACAGTACCACATCGAGAGAGATAATCTGGGGGTCAATGCAAACCAAGGGAGGCAACCAATGCCACGCGGAAAGAAGGAACTAGCAGAGCAGATTCTTCCGCAGCTCCCAGAGGTCGAAGTCGAGTGGGGGAGGGGCAAGACGGTCGCGGAAGGTGAGTTGGGCGAAAACCAACTCGTTGGCAGCCATGCAAGACGCCTTTTTCCAGACAATCCTGAAAAAGGAGGCATTTTTCTTGACAGGGTCGCGACGCGAGACAGCGCTTCCAAGCAGGGCGCCCTGACATCTAGCAGCGTTGCAGGGGCGGGAGATCGCTGCCAAGATGCGGTCTCCCCCATCGCAACCAGCATGGCCTCTCTCAGCGAAAACCGCCGGTCGCGACGCCTCCGCCGTAACGCGGTCATCGCCGTCGAGCACCTCGAGTCGCGGATCAACCTGGCGGCCACGGCGATGCCGACCACCGGCCCCGCGCCGTCGCTCTCCGACTCGCCAGTCGCCATGTCGGCAACCGTCACGACAGGCTCGGAATCCATCGCGGAACTCACGACCTCGTCGGCGGCCATGGTGGCCGCCTTCGCCAGGCAGAATCGCACCTGGTCCACGTCGTTGAACGTGGTCGTGCCTTCGGCGGCCGATCAGCCGAACCTCAACCTGCGGGCCACCGATGGCCTCAGATACTGGAACGGTCGGGGGGCGGCCGTGTTCAAGCCGGCCGCCGCGGCAGCCCGCCTCACGCTGGCGCTCGGCGGCCAGAAGGCGACGTTTTCGGCCGGCCAGCCACCGGCCGGCGGTGCCAGGTCGGTGCCCCTCGCAGCGGCAGCGACGAACCGGGTGTCCGCGGTGATCGCCGTCGCCGGCAAGGCAGCGGGCACGGCGCCTCCCACAGGGTGGTACGCGCTCTCAACCAGGGTTGAGACACCGAGCCGCGGGGTCTCCACCCCGCTGACGCTCGTCTTCACCGTCGGAGCCGTGCCGGCGGGCAGTCGAACAGCCGCCCTGCGAACCCTTGGGAACGCCGGCCCCAGGCCCGCCGAGGTGACCGTGGGAGTCGTCCTGCGGCCCCCCGCGGTGCCGTCACCGCTCTCGCCCGCCCCCACCCCCGTCGCCACTGTCGCGCCGCCGGTGGTCGCGGCCGTAGCGCCGGTGGTCGCGAGCGTAGCGCCGGTCGTCGCGCAGATCGTGCCGCCCCCTGCGATCGTGCCCGTCGCGGCCAACCTCTACGAGGTGCAGGACGATATCACGGTGGACACGACCCTCCGGGCGGGAAACACCTACGTGATCACGGCCGAAGTGCACGTGCGCACGGGTATCACGCTGACCATCGAGGACGGCGTCGAGGTGCGGATTCGCAACGGCAGGCATCGCGGGATGCTGCTCACGGCCTGCGCCCTGATCTTCGATCCGGGCTCGACGCTGCGGGCGCAGACCGTGACATTTCGGGCCGCCAACGAGACCAACGCACCGGTGGAGGTCGCCGACAATGGCGGCATCTTCTTTCTGGGCGGGACCCGAGCCGCCACGAAGGACAACGTCTCGTCCTGGAAGCTGCGGTCTGGGACCTCGTCGTTCGTGGCCGACAGCATCGTCACGCGATACCTGGGCCGGACGGATCCCGTGGGAGGCGACGGAGACGGATCGCTCCGCGACGACATCGACGGCGTATCCGTGATCGGGGCCGTGTTCGAGGAATGGCGGGTCCGCGGGGTGGACATCGAATACTCCGGCGACGACGGCTTCGACCTGACGATGGCGAGCATCGCCATGGAGAGCGTGCGGGTCTCCAACCCGGTCGAGGACGGGCTCAACCTGACCGCCAGCACCCTCTGGATCAGCCGGTCGCTCCGGGTGGACATGACCGACAGCGAGGTCCGCGATCGCGAGATCTTCGACTTCGAGCCGGATGGGTATCCCGTCACGCTGACGCTCGAGCCCGGCGCTGAAGTGGACATTCGCGGCTACTGGGACAATCGTCCCTCGGACCGCGTGATCGACATCCGCTCCCGGGATATGCCGCGGCCGTCGTTGCGCACCCTGGTTTGGTACGAGTACCACGGCCTCCTGGCCAACGGGCAGACCGACATCTTCTCCATTCCCTGAACGCGCCGACGTCGCCCGAATACTGTTCCCCCAAGAGTTTCGCACGCCGCTTCGGCGCCATTTCGCCCCGTCCTCGACCCCGCTGAAAGTTGCCATGAGAACGCTCCTCTCGTTCCTGTTCGCCAGCAGCGGTTCCCGGACCTCGCGTCGGGGTCGCGTCGCCCGCCGAAGCCGCGTCGCCCCGGGCGAGCGGTTGGAGCCGCGGATCAACCTGTCCGCTACGCTGATCGATCTTGCATCTGCGCGGGCTGCCTCGAACGGCTTTCCGGCCTACGGCGAGCTGCCGATTCCCGCCGGCGCCACGCTCGTGGACGTGAGCGACAAGGGTGACATCGTGCTCTTCTCGAGCACCGACACCAACGTCGTCGCGGGCCAGCAGACGGTGCCGTCGATCCACCCCAACCTGTTCTGGCTCAACACCACCACCGGTGAGACCCGGCTCGTGACGCACCGTGCCGGCAGCACCGTCCAATCGGCCGGCTATGCGGGCCTTCAGGGCGACAGCTACGTCGGGCCCGGCCTCGGCCTGTGGCCGGCGTTCGAGCCGCTGTCGGCCGATCTGAGCGGCGATGGCCAGAGCGTGGTCTTCGACTCCATCATCCAAGCCAATGAGTACGACTCGAACGTGCCGCTCGAGAACGATCAGGCGACCTTCCGCCCGCCGGAGGCGGGCTCGACGACCCAGAGCTGGCAGAACCTCCAGCGCGGCACGGTGGATGTCTTCGTGTGGCGGGCGGGAGGCGATCCCGCCAACAACATCTCGCTCGTCAGCCGGCTCAACGCCCAGGGGCAGCAACAGGCCGTAGCCCTCGTCGTGCCGGGCATCGCGACACCGATCGTCGGCCAGCCGATGGCCACGGGCGTGTTCGCCCAGGAGTATCTCCCCCTCCTGCAGCCCAACTTCCAAGGGTTTCTCCCGCGGACCACGGTCGAGTCGCTGACGGCGAACAAGGGAATCTCCGACGACGGGAAGCGGGTGCTGTACGACAGCTGGGTTCCCGCCGGCTGGATCGACACCGTCAATCCGGCCATCCTCGATCAGTCCGACACCACCCAGGGCTACTGGACGCTCGACAACTTCGTGGCCAGCACCGACGGCTTCAACGGCAGCGGCGCCACTCCGGACTGGGCCGCGCGGACGGTGACCGTCACCAGCACCGGCGCCGAGGCGCTGGGCTACTACCAGGGCCCGATCCTTGGCCAGAACTACGCGCAGCTGTTCGAGCCGCTCTACGCGCAGCTCAGCGGAGAGGGCAACCGCGTGGTCTACAGCACCCGGCGCACCGGCGCCGACATCGTGGCCGGCACCACCGACTCAGACTTCTCGATGGACGTCTTCACGAACGACGTCGACACCGGGACGAACCTCCTCGTCAGTCGCAACTGGGGAAACGCCGCCACGGCCGCCGGGGCGACCCAGCCGAACTTTTTCCAGGGCGGCTCGAATCCGTTCCGGTTCGGCGCCCCGCCGACCGAGTTCTGGGATTCCCAGAACCACGCGATCAGCAACGACGGCCGGACGATCGCCTTCACGTCCTCGGCCGGCAACCTCGTGCAGGGCTGGATCAACGTCACGGCCGACCTCGCCCCATTCACGATCGTGGGTGCCAACGGCGGGCTCAACTGGACGACCTATCAGGCCGGACCGATCGACATCTACGGCTTCCAGTTCGACTCGACCGAATCGACCGTGGCAACCGGAAAGACGGCACTGATCAACTCCCCCGACGGATTAGCCAACACGAACCGCATCGCCGGCTTCGGCGGCATGTCGGGTGACGGTTCGACGTTCCTGTTTGGCACCGTCGCCAACAACTTCTACCTGCCCGGATTCACCCCGCCCTATCCGTACACGGCGAATCCGCCTCAGGCCCCGCTGCCCCTGAACTTCATCCTTGGCGGCTTCAGCAACCTCTGGGCCCGAAAGGTCGACTGGAGCGCGAACGCGACCGGCACCACCGAGCTCGTGTCGGTGGCCTTCTCGGTGGACGACACCGGCAAGCCCAATGCGTCCGGAAACAAGGCCACGCTCGAGTCGGCGACGCTCGCCGGGGCCCGGGACGTGCTCAACACGGTCAGCGACGATGGCCAGTTCGTGATGTTCAGCAGCGCCTCCAACAATCTGGCGTTGGGGGTGCACAACCCACGGTTCACGACCGGCGTGTACGTCCGCGACATGGTGGCGCGGCGGACGACGCTGATCTCCACGACGGCGACGGGCAACGTGCCGTCGGCCGGCCTGTTCGTGAACTACGCCCTCGCGACCGATGCCGCCCTCGCCGGGAAGTTCCCGACCTACATGGACGGCACGGGAGCCGGCGACATGCAGACCCGCTTCCGTACGGAGGATCTCGCGCCGGGACCGACGAGCCACGTCTATCAGGTCGCCTATCCGGCCGTCGCCCAAGCCGCCTCGGCGACCAACCCGGCGATCTTCACGGTGTCCGGCGTGGGCGTGAACACGCGGCCCGTGCTGGAGTTCCGCGATCCCGACGCCCCGATCACGCCGAGCGTGAGGACCTCGCCGGGACAGTTGCTGCCAGGCTTCAACGGCATGTGGCGGACGGCGACAGGTGACATCAACGCCGACGGCGTCGTGGACTATGTGTATGGCGCGGGCCTCGGCGGGCAGGACACCGTGATCGTGCTGGATGGGCGGACGAACTCGGTCATCTGGCAGGTCGCGGGCATGTTCCCGAGGGTGCCGGGCGCGCCCGGCGCCAACGCCCGTCCCGGCGTGTTCGTGGCGACGGCCGACGTCAACGCCGACGGATTCGCCGATGTGATCGTCGGTTCGGACGGCCCGCGCCAGAGCCGGGTGGTCGTCTACGACGGACGTCGCGGCAGGCCGATGATGGCCGCTCCGATCGTGCCGTTCGGCGCCGCCTCGCGGGTGGCCGCACGGGTTGCCGGCGGCGACGTCGACGGCGATGGGTATGGTGACGTGGTGGTCGGACGTGGCGTCGGTGGCAGACCGCTCGTGAGAATCTACAGCGGCAAGTTGCTGCAGCCGAATGCCCGGCCTCCCGCCGCGCTCAGCTCGTTCGCCGTCGCCCCTGTGCCCGGCAGGCCGGGCTCGGGCAGCGGTGTCTACGTGGCGGCTGCGGACATGGATCGTGACGGCACGGCCGAGGTGGTGGTCGGCTTCGACAAGGCCTCGAGGGTGAGCATCTACAACGGACTGACGGGCGGGCTCGTCTCGACGACCACGCTCGGCCCGGCCTTCGCCGGGGGGACGCGGGTCGCGGCCCGCGCCGGGCAGGTGATGGTTGCCTCGGGGGCCGGCACGAGCCCGTCGATCCGCCTGCTTGCCTTCGCCGGCGGCACATGGACGACGAAGGCGACCCTGGCCGGTGCCCAAATCTCCGGTTTCTCGCAGGGCAACAAGCGCGGCCTGTTCGTGGGCTGAACGACCGCGGTCGCTCTGCCAGTCATGCAGCAACGCCTAGGACCGCCGACCCCCGTCATGTCACCGCATCGTTATGGAGTGCTGGGCACAGGAGCGGTGGGAGCGCTCTATGGCAGCCGGCTGTGGCAGGCGGGCCATCCGGTGCGTTTCTGCCTACGCAGTGACCTGGGGCCGGCCTGGCCCAGGGGCTACTGGTGCAGTCGCCCTCCTGGGGCGACGTGACCGTGCCCCCTGAACACCTCTGCGGCAGTGTGGCCGCCCTCGGCCCGCTGGATGGGCTGTTGGTGGCGCTGAAGACCACGGCCAATCGCGACCTCGCTGCCCTCTTGGCACCGTTGGAGACACCGCCGCGCTGGATCGTGATGCTGCAGAATGGGCTGGGCGGCGAGGAACTGGCGGCGAAGGCGGCACCCGGCGCCGAACCGCTGGCGGGGGTGTGCGATGTGGCCTGTTCGCGGCTGGCGCCCGCCACCGTCCGGCACTTTGGCCATGGCCTGGTGCATCTCGCCCCGCTGCGCCGCACCCCGGAAGGTGAGCGGGCCTGCCGTGACGTGGCGGCGGACCTGGCGGCGGCGGGAGTCCCGGTCGATAGCAGCGAATCGCTGGCCACGATCCGCTGGCGCAAGCTGGTGTGGAACATCGCCTTCTCCGGACTCTGCGTGGTGAGCGGCCGGCACACGCTGGAGGTGATGGCGGATCCAGGCCTGCGCAGACGTCTGGAGGCGGTGATGCAGGAGGTGATCAAGGCGGCGCACGCCGACGGGGCACCCCTGGCGCCCGGTGTGATCGACGATTTCCTCGCCCGGACGGCCGCCATGCCCAGCTACGCACCGAGCATGCAGCTCGACGCCCAGGCCGGCAGAGCGATGGAGCTCGAGGCGATCTACAGGATCCCCCTGGAGCGGTCCCGCCGCCATGGCGTGGCGATGCCCGAGACGACCCGGCTGCTGCAGGAGTTGGAAGCGGTCGAAGCCGGAAGCGACACGGCCCGTTGAGCCTGCCAGAGGACCGGTTCGTTCTCGACCAGTGGCGGATGGACTTGGACCACCGGCGGCCTGACGTGGCTGACCCCGGCGGCCCATTCGTGCCAAGAAAGCACGTCCTGGCTGCGGCCGGCAGCGGTGCAACGCGACCGACCGCATCATCCACGCCGCCGCCGCCCTGCAGATCGCCTGGCCATCGACGTCGAGGCGTCGGCCAAGGTGACGCATCGCGATTTCGCCGACCTCGTCATCACCGTTCCAGCCGACGCGCGGCTGAAGTCGAGAGTCTGACGAAACGAAGGCCACACCGTAAGGGGCAGCCGCCTCGATCTGCTCGAAGTCCCGGGCGACAATCCGCCGGAGCATGTGGAAATCCGTCAGTGTCTGCGGCTCCAGGCCATTGATCTTCTGCTGTGCCTGTTCGACGAGGGCATCCAGCTCCCAAGCGACCGACCAGCCCCGGCTGTTGCTCCTCATAATCGGCTGCGCTCGGCCGACGCCTGCCGAAGTGCCATTGACCGACCTGTCCTTTTCGCCGCGACGCGACGGTTCGACGGGATGCTGCCGCTGCTCGTGGACCTGGCGCTCGTGGGCCATCTCGTCGTCCTGCCCGCACTGCCGACGAGCCCGCTCGGTCACTGGTCCCGGCCGCGGCGGCACACCGCGGGCTGCCACCGAACGCGGGCAATCCCTGCGGGATCCACCGGCTATTCCGCGGCCGGCGCTGCCGGTTATGCCGACGGTGGCCGGCGACGCTGCCGCACATCCACGCTGCCGGGTGGACCGGACGATCCCTGCCACTATCGCAGGCGCAGCGGCATGGATGCCTCCCGCCCGATTTTGTCTCGCTAGTGCTCAGGAGGAGCAGACACGCCCATGCAACGCCTCGCCCGGCTCGTCGTCGCCGTCGTCGTCCTAGCCTCGTCCTCCGCGGCCTCCGTCCGCAGCGAGGATTCCTTGCTCTTCACCAATGAAAACCGGTTCTATCTCGCCCCGATCGTCGGCGCGTCGTGGGGCACGCTGATCTATAACGAGCCAGCCGAGCCCGGCGAGCCCGCCGAGCCCGGCGAGCCCGTCATGAACGGGAACCTCTTCACCGCGGGCGGCGCCGCAGGCGTAGCCTTTGCCCGCGATCGTGGGCAGCTGCGGCTCGAGTTTGAGGGCCGCTACCGCGACAACTTCGGCATCTCGCGAGAGGTGGTGTTCGGGAGAGCTTTTACCGCGTCCGTGCAGACCACTGACAACTGGTCAACCATGGCCAACGCATGGCGGGACTTCTCAATCACCGACCGACTCGGGATCTACGGTGGTGGCGGTATCGGAGCGGGTGGGTACGGACTAAACCCGTCCGTCTCCATCTTGAACGACCCCCTCGTCGGCTCCACGATGACCGCTTTCGCCTGGCAGGCCGGTGGTGGCGTGCTTTACGCCCTCAATGAACGTATGTCCCTCGATCTTGGGTACCGCTTTTACTCGGTCGGCCCGGGCAACTCGACGCTGCAGGCCGTCATCAATGGCGTACCGGTCCGTTCCCAGGTGGTCAACACCTCGTTCGACTCCAGCGAAATGCTGCTCAGCCTGCGGATCTACGAGCCCTTCCGCAACTGGCGGTAGTCCTGGAGGCACTTGCTGTCAGCAGCGGAGCGGAACGTCAACGCGAGTCACCCGGGGCCGACACTCTTTCCGGACCGGCGGAGCACGGCGCTGCCGCGATGTGACGCACTCGGAGCGTCGCATCGGCCGTGCGCCGACTGAAGCGCGGCATCAGTACTGGATCGCGATGCCCGCGTCGGAGAAGAACGGCGCGGCCTCGTCGGTCAGGCCCCAGCCGACGCGAAGGCCGATCTCGACGTGACGCGTGATGTTGAAGTGGGTACCGGGGCTGAAGAAAGGCCTCTGTGTGTCCTCGACGAGCCCTTGGGTGTAGGAGCCGAACCACTCGGCGTGCACCTCGAATCGCTCCGTGACGGGCACCCGCAGGACGACCGACGGGCTCCAGCGGCTGAACCATTCGACGGCGCCCTCGGAGTACGCGTAGCGGAGCGCACCGTCGATCCGCCACTCGTTGCCGACATCCCAGCCGGCGACGATCGTCGCGACGGGGACGGTACCGAAGACATCCCCGAAGGTCGGCGTGGCCGCCTCCATGATGAAGCAGCTGTCGGGCATCCAGCCGTCCTGGTGTGACGTGCCCATCTTGAAGCCGTACAGAATGCTCGACTCGTAGAGCGTGCTGCCGTCGAGCGTGCCCTCTCCCACCTCCACTCCCGTCACGACGTTGCCCTGGGAACCGACGCCGTAGTTGACGCCAAACCGCCACTCCCACCGGTCGTTCGCCCGCTGCCGGACGAGCAACTCCGGATAGTTGTTCGTCGGCAAGCCGCTGCGGTTGTCGATGAAGACGTACGATCCCTCCACGAGACCACGATCCGAGCCCACGCAGAATGCCGACGGGGTGAACGCGTCGCGGTCCGCATCCAGTTCGAAGGCCGTCGCACTTCCCTGGTCCCAGCCGACCACGAGCGCGAGCGCGACGACGACGAGGCTGGCACACGGCGGCGGGGGCTGGCGGCGCACGATCTGCCTCGGCGTCCTCATGAAGGCCACGCTGCGATGGTCGGCCGTCGGTGGGCTGCACGGGCAGGTTTTCCCGCGACATCCTTACAGTCTGTTCCCGTTGCCCGCCCCACGCGCCCCGGAGTTCGACCCGCCGCCACTCGGCCGCGGAAGGTGGGCAAGCCTCGCTGAGAGTGCCGCCCCGGCCGCTCCAGCACCGCCGATCCCGGCTGTCCTCGAGGGAGCGCCCGCCCCGGGCGACGTGGCGGTGAGGCGCGACGGGGGGTACATTCCGGACTCCAGATGGCCTCCGCGGGCATGCCATGAATCTCACGCGTCGCACTCTCCTCGGTCAGGCGGGGATAGCCATCTCCGCATCCGCTTTCTCACAGGCCGGCGCCGCCGGATCCCCGGCCGCGCCGCCGCTGCCGGACGTGCTCCTGCCCTATCTCCAGCACCCAGCGCCCGATGCCATGAGCATCTGCATCCTCGCCCGCAACATCGAGGCGGCGACGGCCGTGCTCACGGACGAGGACGGGTCGGGGCCCCGAACGGTGCCTGCGGCACCACGGGCGGTGCCGGGTACGCCGTGGACGCTCTGGAAGGCCCGCCTCACGGCGCTCGAGCCCGGCGGACGCTACCGCTATCGGGTGCGCACCGTCCGCGGCAGCGCGGAAGACTCCACGGAGCCTCGTGCGTTCCGCACCCTCGATCCGCGGGCCGCCTCGATGAAGGCGGCCATCTTCAACGACATCCACGACCGTCTCCCCACGCTCGAATCGCTCCTCTCCCATATCCGGCCCGATGATTTCGACTTCACGATCTTCAATGGTGACATGATCAACGATCCCAGTGCCGCCAACGGCGCTGAGGTGGTGATTCGCCTGTGGAACGACTATGTGCGGCTCCTCGACGGGTCGAGCAAACCGATCCTCTTCGTGCGCGGTAACCACGAGGTCCGCGGCAGCTTCCGCAAGAGCCTGGGCTTCCTGTTCGACCTGCCCTTCTTGGAGGCGGACGCTCCCGAGGCGGACCAGCAGTGGCACTACGCGTTGAATGCCGGGCCGGTCCACTTCCTGATGATGGACACAGGCGAGGACGACTCTCCGGCCACCGATCCGACCAGCTACAAGCGGCCCCGCTTCTGGGAGGCGTATCGAAGGAGACAGACCGCCTGGCTCGACGAGCACCTCGCCACGGCGTCGGTGCGGGATGCCGACTACCGCGTGTTCGTCAGCCATATTCCCCTGCACAATCCGGCCGGTTGGTACTCCATCGTCTCGCGCGACGAATGGAGCGCACGGGTGGCTGAGGCGGGCTTCGATGTGATGCTGGCCGGGCACGACCATGCCTGGAAGTTCCTGCCCGCGAACCGACCGTTCACGATCCGCAAGGGGCCGGAAACCGACACCGCGCCGATCCCGGTGATCATCGGAGGCGGCCCGTCCTTGAAGGAGGGCACCGTCATCCTCCTACACGCCGACGCGGAAGGACTCCGAACCCGGATGATCGCGGCGGACGGCGGCGTGATGCTCCATGCATGGAGCCGCGGCCCGGTGGGGACTGCGGCCTCTCCCGGGTAACGTGCGCTCGTCGGCCGCCGCGCCGCATCGAGCCTTGACTCTGGTCGAACATCGCCAAGGACTGCCGGATGCACCTGATGCCCCATCTCCCCACCCGGCGTTCCGTGCTGGGCCGCATCGCCGGCGCGATCCCCGCCGCCTGGGCGGCCACGCACCGTTCCGTCCTGGCGGCGCCCGCCCCGCCCGACCTCGTCGATCCTGCGCGGGGGCCGGGGGCCGGCTGGACGATCGCCGTACTGCCCGACACGCAGAACTACGCAAAGTACGCCAAGAACCAGCGGCATTTCGACCGCATGACACGCTGGCTCGCGGAGCACATCGAGCCGTGGAACATCCGCGCCGTGCTGCACGAGGGCGATGTCGTCGAACAGAACGGGATCACCGAAGGCGGCGGTCACGGCGGCGGCGACCAGAACTCCGAACAGCAATGGGAGAGCGCGCGGCGATCGCTCGACTCCCTGACGGGGAACGTGCCCGTCATCTTCACGACCGGGAACCACGACTACGGCATCCGCCGCGCCGAGGACCGTCGCACCCGGTTCCCGGACTACTTCGGACTCACGCACAACCCGCTCACGTGCGACGGGCGGGGCGGCGGCATCCGGATCGAGGGCCCGCCCAACGCGCATGGGGAGGAGACCCTCGAGAACGGCGCCTACGAAATCGCCGGACCGGATGGACGCTCCCTGCTCATCCTGTCGCTCGAGTGGGGGCCGCGCCGCACCGTCGTCGATTGGGCTCGCGCATTCCTGCGCAGGCCCGCCTACGCGGGCCACACGGCCCTGCTGTTGGTCCACGACTTTCTGAACGACGACAACCGTCGGTCGGGATGGGACGGCAAGAAGAAGGTCTCGGGCAATCCTCATACCTACGGCACCGGCGCGCGGGGAGACACGCACGACGGCGAGGATCTCTGGCGAGCGCTCGTCAAGGATGCGCCGCAGATACACCTCGTGCTGAACGGCCATGTGATGGGTCGTCACGTCGGCTACCGCGTCGACCCGGCCACTGCCGGGCATGACGTCCATCAGATGCTCTTCAATGCACAGGGGCTCGGCGGGGGGTCATTCGAGAAGGGCAACGGCGGCGATGGCTGGCTGCGGCTGCTCACCTTCGAGCCGGACGGACGGACGTTGGCGGTCCGGACGTTCTCCCCACTCAAGCTCGATGCAGGCGCTTCGCCCTGGTGGGACGCCCCGGACTGGCGGTTCTCGGTGCCCCTGCCCGCGCCCGGGTGAAGCGGAAAACAGCCGCCCGTCACAGTTCACCGCGGCGGCTCGCTCCGCCCGTCCAGATCTGCCCGAGACGGCGCACGGGGACCGCGCGGCGTGCCGCGCGGACCGTTGAGCAGGCCGCCGATCGGCGTGTACCGCACACAGAAGCGGTAGCTCACGAGCAGCAGCGGCGTGACCGTCGCCAGGATCACGAAAAACTTCACACCCGCCGGCAGCGACCACTGCCGGACGACCAACTGGGCCGCGATCACCAGCGGCACGTGCACCAGATACATCCAGTACGACGCATCGGCCAGCCACGACACCACCGGACGCGGCTTCGGGAAGAGATGGCAGAACAGGCCGATCAGGCCCAGTGACATCGTCCACGCGTAGGCGGGCTGGAGGACGGTGGCGAGCAACCGGTCGTTCATCGTCGCGATGCCCGCCACGAACAGCACCACCGCCGCCGGGACGAGCACTTTCCATTGACGACCGAGTCGCGTGGCGAGGCCCTCGGCCGCGAATGTGGCGACGCCGAAGAAGTAGAAGCAGGCGTAGTAGCCGAGCACGTGCGGCTTGGGCAGGAGCCCGTAGGAGGTGTCGGGGCCGTAGCTGCCCGCCATCGAAACCCCCATCACCGCCTGGGGCAGACACGACAGCGGCACGAGCCAGAGGCGGTCACGGCCCGAAGGGAGAAGGCCCGTCCGGGCACAGGCCGCGAAGATGGCGACGAGCCAACAGAGAAACCACAGAAACCAGAGATGGTCGAAGACGTTCGTCTGGAAGAGTTGGAGCGACCAGGCGCCGAAACGCAGCCGGAGCCGCTCCGTCGCCAGGATTCGCGACCAGGTGAGGGTCGCGCGGTCGAGCGGTCCGCCGAGTGTGCCTTCCGGGTTCGGTCCTGTGGGCAGCACCGCGCGGAGGCGTGCGCGTCCGTCGAGAACCTCCTCCACGCCGAGCGTCTGCAAGCCGACCAGCGGCGCAAACGCGCCGGCCAGGTCCGCGGAGAGCGCCGTCATCGCCAGCGGCAGCCGGCCGACGACGTTCGCCGCCGAGGGGTCGGCCCCCCGCGCGACGAGTACGCGGCCCACCGCGTCCCGGCCGAAGTAGGCGGCCAAATGGACCATGGTGTTGCCGCTGCCATCCCGCTCCTGCACGTCACCGCCGGCATCGAGCACGGCGTTCACGATCGCCGGATCACCGTGCATGACGGCCCAACCGAGCGCCGTCCGGCCCCAGAAGGCGTCACGACGGTCCACCGCGCCGGATACGGCGAGCCGCCGCCGCACGGCCGCCTCGTCGCCGGCGAGAATCTCGGCCGCCCCGGGCTCCGGACGGATCGTGCGGCACGCGAGCTCCTTGAGCGCCGTGTCGAGCGGCTGGATCGTCGCGACCGCGATCAACAGTGGCAGGAAAATCCTCGTGAACCGCTGCTCGAGCATGCTTTTGAGCCCACGGCGATCTTGCACGAGCATCGTGAAATAGCCGCTGAGCAGGAAGAAGAGCGGCATGCGGAAGCCGTGCACCGCCGCCAGCAGGAACAGCAGTGGGTCGCTCCTCTCCGTGTCGTGAACGGGCCAGGGAAAGGGGAGGAAACTCAGCGCCGCATGCAGGGCGATGCCCAGCAGCATGGCGAAACTCCGCAGGGCGTCGAGATCGGTGCGTCGCTGTGTGATGAGAAGCGCCCTCGGACGGCCGCCGGAGATGCCGGGGCAGGAGGGTACCACGCCGCGCATCGGACGGCCAAACAATCCATCCATGCGTCCGACCGTTCAGGGCGTCCGCCGCTCCGCAGCCATGAGTTCGGTGATCGGGAGGCGGAGGAAGGAGAGCTCGCCCGATCCCTCGTAGAGCACGCCGACGTGCCCCTCGTCCGCGGGTGCGAGGCACGAATAGCCGTACCCCGATCGGGCGTCGTAGAGCGTGTGCCACTGCGCCGGCCACGTCAGCCCGTCGTCGGCCGACACCTTCACCGTCATCGAGTGTCGGCCCGACGTCGTGGCCGGATTGGAGAAGAACAGCCGCCGCCCGACGCCGGGCAGGTCGAGCCGCAAGAGACTCGCCATGCAGACACTTTCCGGCAGGGCCTGACGGTCGGTCGCGTGGAGCTCCCATGTCGCGCCCAGATCCCGGGTCACGGCGACGGTGCGGGCCCCGCCGCGATCATCACGGCAGTTGATCATGATGGAGCCGTCGCCGAGTTGCACCAGTTGGCTTTCCGTCGTCCGACTCTTGACACCGGTGCCGACGTGCCAGGTGGCGCCATGGTCCTTCGACCAGAGGAGCGTCGCATGGGGCACGTTGGCCCCGTCCTTGAACTGCGCCGGAAACACGAGCGTGCCGTCGGCGAGCGTGATGCCGGTGCCGGGACCGGCCAGCAACAATCTCCAGGCCGGATCCTTCACGTCCCGGGTGATGTTGCGTGGTCGCGACCAGGTCCTGCCATCATCGTCGCTGGTCACCAGCACGAGTTGGCCGGTCTCGTCCGGCGCCAGCCCCGGGCCCGACCCTGCCCAGGCCCGGCGGCCATGGCTCCAGAGCGCGGCCACGAAAATCCGCCCCGTCTCGCGGTCGGTGAAGATGCAGGGATCACCCACGCCGTCATGGGCGAACGTCGGATCGCGGCCCATGTCGATCGCGATCCGCATCGGCTCCCATGTCCGGCCACCGTCGGTGCTGCGCGACGTGCCGACGTCGATGTCCGCCGGCAGATCGCCGGCGCCGCGATACCGCACGTCGTACGCCGCGACGAGACTGCCTGCCTGCGTCCGCACCAGGCCGGGGATGCGGAAGGTGTCGCAGCCATCCTCGTGCCGCAGCCGGAGCGCCACGCCGATCCGCTGGCCGACGGGAGCGGCCCCGTCCTGCACGGCGATGTCGCGACCGGCAACCGTGACGCCCGTGACCGCGACATGCACCCGACCGTCGATCTCGGCCGAGTCCCGGAGTCGCACGGTGACCCAGAGCCAGTTGTCGCCGGCGGCCAGCGGCCGGCGGCCCCGAATGCGGACGAGCCCGTCGCGGCCGGGTCCGATCGCCCGGCCGAAGCCCGCCTCGACCGGGCCGGCCGGATCACTCGAGCCGGCGACGATGCCGATCTCAGCGATGTCCTCCGGCCGGGTGGTGCCCTCGAGCGAGAGTGAGATGTCGTCCAGGTGGAGCGGCTCGAGGCCGCCCTCGGTCTCGATGCGGATGCCGAGGACGGGATTGGCGGCCCGGCGCACGAGCACCGGCATGACGGGCCGGTCCACCGTCAGCCCGGCGAACCGCATCGGGCGATCTTCGGCCAGGCTGAAAGCGTCGAGCATGACGCCCGCCTGGGTCGTCGCCAGAAATCGCAGCCGCGCGGTCCCCTCGGGAACGACCGCCTCCACCCGCGTCGAGAAGCCACCGATCCTGACAGCGCTCGCGTCCTGGATCTTTCTCCACGGTCCGTTCACCGCGGCCGCCTCGATCACGAAGGCGAACGGGGGCTTGGATGTCCACCGCTCCGCCCAGAATCCGAGACGGCCGGGCTTGGCAAGCGGTGCGGCGAGCACGAGTTCGACGCTCCGCTCCGGTCCCCCGAGGATCTTCAGCGATTGCCGCCCCTCGCGGGCATGCCCCGCATGGATTTCCGCATGGCCGCCCGCCGCTTGCCACACGCCTTGCGGCGTCTCGAGGGAGGTGATCGGCCCGGGCGCGGCGGCCTCGAACGACTCCGCGGCGTGGCTCACGGCCCCATACGCCAGCGCCAGGCACCACAGCACGCTCGCATGCATCATCGCACCGTGTGGCATTCCAGACCTGCTCCCTCGGCATCGACCCCGACCGCACAGCATGCGTCACGCGAGCGTGTTATAACACGGCCCGCGCGAAGCCACGCGTGCCGACGGGGCACGGCGGCGAAGGTGCCCCCGGGATGCCGCATGCCGTGTGTTGTCCGCCCTCACTCCGCGTGGTCGCCGTCATGTTGGCCACGCTGGTGGCGACTCTCGCACCGTCGTCGCAGGGGAAGGAGCCGGCTCCCGTGTCGATGCAGCAGCGGCTCAATTGGCGGTCCTTGCCGCCGCTGCCCGACCCAGTCGGCATCGCGGGACCTTTCGCGGGCGCCCACAACGGCGGTTTGATCGTCGCCGGCGGCGCGAACTTCGCGGCTCCAGACACCGCCGACGTGTGGACGGCCCCCAAGCGGTTCCACGACACGGGCTTTGTGCTGACCACGTCCGCCGACGGCGTTCGGTCGTGGCGGACGGGCTTCCGTCTCGAGCATCCGAAGGCTTACGGAGGCAGTGTCTCTACCCCTGCGGGCGTCGCCTGCCTCGGCGGTGAGGATGGCTCACGGGTGTTCGCGGATGCGTTCCTGCTCGCGTGGGATCCGCCGGCCGGGCGCCTGCTCGCGTCACCCTTGCCGCCTCTCCCCGCGGGCTTCACCGCCGGGGGGGCGGCCTACGTCGCCGGCTGCATCTACGCGGTCTGCGGCCAGGAGACCCTCGGGCTCGATTCGGCCAGTGACCGGGTGTGGCGGCTCGACCTGTCGCGCCGCGGCGATCCCGACTGCCGCTGGGAACCACTCCCGCCCGTGCCCGGTGGTCCGCGTGGCTATCCGCTCGTGGCCGTCCGCAGCGACGGCCACGACGAGCTTCTGTATGTGATCGGTGGCCGGCGTCAGCGGCCCGGCACGACCGGCATCGACGGCGTCGCCCCGCTCGCCGATCTGCAGGAGTTCAGCCCGGCCCGCTTCGCGGCCGACCCCGCCACCGGATGGCGAACCCGCACCGCACCGCCGACCCCGCTCATGGCCGGCGCCGCGGCAGCCTGGGGTCCGAACCGGATCGTGGTGCTCGCCGCGGACGACGGCAGCCTCCTGGCGCAGGCCGTGGCCGACCCGGACTTTCCCCGACGACATCCCGGCTTTCCCCGGCGGGCCTGGGCGTACGACACCGTCACGGACGCCTGGGATCCCGCCGTCCCGACGCCCGCCTGCCCCGTCACGACGCCCGCGGTCGCCTACGCCGGCGGGATCGCGTTGGTGAGCGGCGAAACTCGGCCCCGGATCCGCACGCCCGAGGCATGGCTGATCGAGGCCGCGGCCGACGGGGCGGGCTCCGACGACCGCGACTGACCGCCAGACACACGCCCGTGCTGCGCCGACTCTCTCGGCATCACAACGACAGGAAGCGACGCATGTCCACCCTCGGAAACCGCGCCTATGTGGAGCTGCGCAGGAGACTCCTCCATGGCGAGTTGGCACCCGGCACGCAACTGGTGAACCGCAAGCTTGCCGATGACATCGGACTCAGCATGACGCCGATCCGTGAGGCCATCCACAAGCTGGCTTCCGAAGGATTGATCGAACAGGTGCCGGGAAGCGGGGCCTTCGTGCGCACCATCTCGCTCGATGATCTCGACGATCTTTATACGGTCCGCCTGGCGCTCGAGCCGATGGCCGCCGCCAAGGCGGCGCTGCACGCCACCCCACGGGAACTCGTCTCGCTCCGTTCCCTGGTGAAGGCCAGCCTGGGGATCGTCCGCCGGCTCGCCGACGCGGGGGCCGGGCACGCCTCCGCCGCCTTGAACACCCGCTGGATCACGATCGACCGGAAGATCCACGAACTGGTCTTCCAAGCCTCGCGGAGCGGGTGGCTGGCGAAGGTGTCGAGCGAGATGCACCTGCTCTCATTTGCCTTCTCCCGGCAGCAGACGCTTCCGAATCTCCTCACCGCCGATGCCGCCACGCGCACCTGGGAATCGCATCGGCGTCTCGTCCACGCGATCGCTTCGCGTGATGCGAAGCTGGCGTCGAGCGTCATGCGCGAGCACATTCGCACCGGCGCCCGTCACGTTCTCGGCACTCGGTCCGCGCGCCCTGGCCAACCGAGCCGGCTATCGGCGGCCCGGCCGGCCATGCGGCGCTGACCGGTTCACTGCCGCCGTCGGCCGCGCCGATGTCAGCAGCTTCCCGCCGCGGCCGTCGCGACCGACTCCGCGACGACGACGGCTGGTGCGACGGCCGGTGCGACGTCGTCGTGAAACTCCGTCGGGTGATCGTCACCACGGTGGCCATACGCGTCCACCATCCCGGCGACGGCCGCCAGATACTCGTTGAAATGCGCATCCATGCTCGGTCCTCCTGATCCGTGAATCCGTGTCCGACTCCGCGGCCACATGACAACTCTACGCACCAGACAGGACGCAGGGTCGTTTTTCCGCGGCTTGCCCAGCCTTCCCAGACACACGGCGGATGGCGGCACAGCATCTCATCCACCGCGGCCGCGCCACAGGCGACGGCATCGGCGGCTCGCGACGGCTGGCAGGCCGTGGATAACGTCGTCCACTGCCGGAGGCCAGGAAGCGCGACGGCTCGCTAATTGTCCCGCCGCGCATCGTGCGCTGTTTCGCACGCCAAACAGCAGACCGGGCCGCACCGGGTGCCGCGCGCCGATAATGGAACTGCCGTCGAGGAGACGCTTGTCATGCTCCAGGCCTGCCCATCCCCCGATGCCGTCATCAGGCTGCCTCTCGGCAGCGGCCTCTGCGAGGCCCGGTCCGCAAGGCTGCTGGCGACCGGAGCCGTGGAGCTCGTGCGGCTGGTCGTCCCGGCTGGACGACGGATTCCCACCCACCGCGCGGCCGGCGAGATCACGGTGCAGTGTCTCGAGGGCCGCGTCGCTTTCGAGCGCGAGGGGGGCGTGCGGGAACTGCTCCCGGGCGACCTCGTGCACCTCTGCCCGCAGGAGTCGCACGCCGTCACCGCGATCGAGGATGCGTCGCTGCTCGTGACGCTCCTGCGTCCGCATCCGGGCGAGCTTCCCGAGCGGCTCGCCGCTCCGTAGCGACGGACGCGACCGGCGGCGGTTTCAATGCGCGATGCCTCCCGGGTATCGTGGGCGGTACGAGCCCGGCACGACCGCGGCCGGCCACGTCTCCGGAGCCCCGACCGATGCCCTTCTGCGACGATGCCTTCCTGCTCTCCTCCGATATCGCCGCCCGCCTCTACCACGACGTCGCGGCCCGCCAGCCGATCGTCGATTACCACTGCCACCTGAGCCCCCGCGACATCGCCGAGGATCGTCGGTTCGAAAATCTGCACGCGATCTGGCTCGACGGCGATCACTACAAGTGGCGGGCGATGCGGGCCGACGGCGTCGCCGAGGACCGCATCACGGGTGCCGCCTCCCCGCGGGAGAAGTTTCAGGCCTGGGCGGAGACGGTGCCGCACACGCTCCGCAACCCGCTCTATCACTGGACGCACCTCGAGCTCCGCCGCCACTTCGGCATCACCGAGCTGCTCGACGGCTCGTCGGCGAGCCGCATCTGGGACGAGGCCAACCGGCAACTCGCGACGGGCGACCTGACAGCCCGGGGCATCCTGCGGAAGATGCAGGTCGAGGTGGTGGGCACGACCGACGATCCCGCCGACGATCTCGCCTGGCACGCTCGGATTCACCGCGACGGCTTCGCGACCCGCATCGTCCCCACATTCCGCCCCGACGCGGCGCTCAAGGTCCGCGAGCCGGCCCGGCTCGTGCCCTGGGTCCGCCGCCTGTCCGACACAGCCGGCGTCGGCGCCGACACGCTCGCCGGACTGCTCACGGCGCTCGAACGGCGCCACGACGCCTTCGCGGCGGCCGGCTGCCGCGCCACCGACCATGGGCTGCTCCACCTTCCCGACACCTCCTGCACCGAGCAGGAGGCCCGCGCGATCTGGGAGCGGGCGGTCGCGGGCACGCCGGCAGAGCCGGCGGAAGCCGACGCGTTCACCGTGTTCCTCATGCTGCACGTCGCGCGGCTCAACCATGCCAAGGGCTGGGCGTTGCAACTGCACCTCGGGGCGTTCCGCGACCCCAATCCGCTCCTGGCGGCGCGGCTCGGCAGCGACGCCGGCTGCGACACGATCGGTGACGCGCGGCAGGGGCCGGGGCTCGTCCGCTTCCTGGGCACGCTCGGCGCCGAGAACGCGCTGCCGCGGACCATCCTCTACAACATCAACCCGGCCGACAACGCGGTCTTCGCCGCGATGCCGGGATCCTTCCAGGACGGCGTCGTGCCCGGCAAGCTGCAGTGGGGCAGCGGATGGTGGTTCATGGATCAGGAGCGGGGCATGCGGGCGCAGATCGACATGCTGTCCGACCTGGGGCTGCTCTCGCGGTTCGTCGGCATGGTCACCGACTCCCGCTCGTTCCTCTCCTACCCGCGGCACGAGTACTTCCGGCGGATCCTCTGCGACGCGATCGGCGCCGACGTGGCCAGCGGCCGGCTGCCCGACGACGCGGCGTTTCACCGGGACAGGCTCGTGCCGCTCGTGGCAGGCGTGTGCGCCGCCAACGCCCGGAGCTACTTCGGCTTCGACCGGGCATGAACGGCCCGGCGGTACACTGCGGGGATGCCCCCTCGCGACAGACACCGCTCACTCACGCGACAGCTCGTCGTGCCGGTGGTGGGGCTCGTGCTCGCGGCCGTGCTCGCCAACGTCGGCTTTGCGGCGTGGCTGGCGGCCCGCCGCTCGGTCACCGCCACCCGCGTCGCCCAGGCGCGGGTCGCCGACGCCCTCTCCGCGGCGCGGGTTTCCATGTCCCCCGGCGTGCTGGACGCCCTCCACAGGCTCACCGGCAGCCATTTCCTCGTCTGGGACGAGCCGGCGGGCCGCATCGGCATCACCACGCTGCCGGCATCCGCGACGCTCCGGCCCGACGATGTGACTGCCGCACTGCGCATGGGCAGCGGCACCTTCGGCGGCACGCGCTATGCCGTGGGGCGGGTCCGCAGCGCGGGGGTGCGGCCGGAGACCGTGCTCGTGCTCGCGCCCGAGCGGTCCGTCCGCGCGGCGACGCTCGATGCCGTCTGGCCGGTGCTGGCCGTGGCGGCCGCGACGCTCGCGGTGCTCGTGCCGCTGGGGCTGCGGACCACGGGGCGATTGGCCGGCCGTATCGGTGCGGTGGAGCGGCATGTCCGCCGGATCGCCGCGGGCGAGTTCGGCCAGACGCTCGACACCCCGGCTCCGGCCGACGACGAGGTGGCCCGACTGGTGGCCGGCGTGAACCACATGAGCGTCGAGCTCGACCGGCTGCGCGGGTCGCTCGTGGCCGGCGAGCGGCAGCGGCTCCTGGGCCAGCTCGCGGCGGGCTTCGCGCACGAACTGCGAAACGCCATCACCGGCGCACGGCTGGCGATCGACCTGCACCGGCGGCGGTGCCCCGGCACGCCGCGTGAAGCCGCTCCCGACGAGAGCCTCGCCGTCGCGGCGCGGCAGCTCGACATCGTCGCGGAGGAGGTCCGCGGCCTGTTGGCGCTCGGCCGCGGCGGCGCGGCCGAGGCCGCCCCACAGCCGTTCGAGATCGATCAGCTCATCGGGCAGGTCCGCGAGCTCACGGCCCCGCGGTGCGACCACGCGGGCGTGGCGTTCGAGCCGGTGCCACCGAGCGGCCTGTCGATCAGGGGACGTCCCGACAGCCTGCGGGCGGCGCTCGTCAACCTGGTCTTGAACGGGGTGGACGCCGCGGGGCAGGGGGGCCGAGTGGCGGTGTCGGCGACGCTCCGCGACGGCCGGGTGATCCTCGCCGTCGAAGACACGGGCGCCGGCCCGCCGGAGAAGCTGCGGCAGACGATGCTCGAGCCGTTCGTCACCGGCAAACCGGAGGGGATCGGCCTCGGGCTCGCCGTGGCCCGGGCGGTTGCGGAGGAGCATGACGGAACGCTCTCATGGGAGCGTCATCTGGACCGCACCCGGTTCGCGATCAGTCTGCCGGAGCGATCCCACGGCTGACGCCCGTCATCTCGCCCGCCCCCGCACCACCATGAGCCGCATCCTCATCATCGACGACGAGCCGGCCATCGGGTGGAGCCTGGGTGCGATCTTCGCCGACGAGGGCCACGCCGTCGAGACCACGGCCACCGTCGAGGCGGGCCTCGAGGCCTGCGCATTCGCCCCACCCGACGCGGTGCTCCTCGACGTGCGGCTGCCCGGCCGGGACGGGATCGACGCCTTGCCCGAGCTGCGCGCCCTCGCCCCCGCCGCGCCCGTCGTCGTGATGACGGCCTTCGGCGACCTCGACACCGCGGTGCGGGCCGTGAACGCCGGCGCCTACGACTACCTTGTGAAGCCGTTCGACCTCGACCGCGTCGCGCGGACCGTCGCGCGGGCGCTCGCCGACCGCGGCGCGGCCGCGACGGCCCCGGCCGACGCCGCCGCCCCGGACAGCACCCTCCCATCCCTGGTGGGCTCTTCGCCGGCGATGCAGGAGGTGTTCAAGAAGATCTCGCTCGTGTCCGGCAGCGACCTGCCTGTCCTCCTCACGGGAGAAACGGGCACCGGCAAGGACGTGGCGGCGCGGGCCATTCACGCCCACTCGCCGCGGCGCGCCGGTCCGTTCGTCGCCGTGAGCCTGGCGGCGCTCGCGCCGAGCGTGGTCGAGAGCGAGCTCTTCGGCCACGTCCGCGGCGCCTTCACCGGCGCCAGCGCCGACCGCGCGGGGCTCTTCGAGCTCGCCGGCGGCGGCACGCTCTTCCTCGATGAGATCGGCGAGACACCGCTCGATGTGCAGGTGAAGCTGCTGCGGGCGCTCGAGGCCCGCGAGATCGCCCGCATGGGGTCGGCGACACCGCGGCCCGTCGACGTCCGCGTCATCGCGGCCACCAACCGCGACCTGCCGCCGGAGGTCGCGGCGGGAACGTTTCGCGCCGATCTCTACCACCGGCTGCTCGTGTTTCCGATCGACATGCCGTCCCTGGCGGACCGCGGCGCCGATCTGCGGCTCCTCGCCGCGCACTTTCTCGCGCGGCATGCGGCCGGCGGTCCGCCGCGACGGATGGCGGAGGACTTCGTGTCCGCGCTCGCATCCCGGCCGTGGCCCGGCAACCTCCGCGAACTCAAGCATGCCGTCGAGTATGCGGCGGTGGTGTCGCGGGGGGGCATCCTCCGGGCCGAACACCTGCCGTACCCAGCCGAGGGCGGCTCTGCCGCCGTGGTCGCAGGCGGCTCGGCCGCCACGGCCGACGAGCGGCTCGCGACCGCAGCCCGGTCCTGGGCCGACGCGGCACTCACGGCCGCCGCGGACGAAGGCGGGCTTCACGAACGGCTGCTACGGATCGTCGAGCCGGCGGTGCTCGAACGTGTGCTGGCGGCGGTCGGCGGCAACCGCACCGCCGCGGCGCGGGTGCTCGGACTCGACCGCGGCACGCTGCGATCCCGCCTCGACCGCTGAATACGAACGCGTCCGGCCGCCTCCGGCCTCCGTCCTCGTCCGGAGAGGCGCACCGCCCCCGACGATCTGCTAGGGTGAACCGAACCTGGGGTTTCGGTGCGACGGCATTCGAGCGGCCATGCGGTCGCGTGCCCGACGCCGGACGGACTCGCGTCCGTCCGGGATCGAACACAGGCCTTTCGTCGGAGCGTGTGATGGACATTCTCGGTGAGATCCTGAAGTCGGTGCTCGAGGGCGCCGCCCAGCAGCAACAGCAGCCCCAGCAGCGGGCGCCCCAGCCCCAGCCCCAGCAGCG
>Ga0255182_1000224_pt1 | contig 46601 bp, 47 predicted proteins | sample Atl_UVDOM_RepA_8_FD_188420 | JGI IMG/M metagenome (GOLD analysis project Ga0255182, IMG submission 188420) | Freshwater microbial communities from Altamaha River, Georgia, United States - Atl_UVDOM_RepA_8d | ecosystem: Environmental > Aquatic > Freshwater > River | place: USA: Georgia...
CGCGGCTCGCGAACCGGATGGACGGTCCGGATCTCGAACTGATGCAGCAGGAACTCGCGCTCCAGGCGACGACGCCCCTCGCAGGCCTGCCGGCAGGGGTCGTGCACGGCGACCTGTTCCGCGACAACGTCCTGTTCGACGGCGCCGCGCTCACCGGCATCATCGATTTCTATCTCGCCGCCCGGGAAGCCTTCGTGTACGACCTCGCGGTGGTGGCACTGGACTGGTGTTACCGGGACGGTGCCTGCGACCCTGCGCTGTGCCGGCCGCTGCTGGCCGCTTACCGTGATGCGCGCGCGGTCTCGGCGGCGGAAATCGCGGCCTGGCCGCTTGCCCTGCGCGCGGCGGGCCTGCGCTTCTGGCTGTCACGCCTGCATGACTCGCTGCACATCAAGCAGGGCAGCCTCGTGAAGGTCAAAAATCCGGAGGAGTGCCGGGCCGTGCTCGTCGCCGCCCGCCGGGACCCCGCAAGCCTCATCGCCTGCTGGGAATCCTGATCCGCGCTTCGTCGCGGGTACGACGCGCACAAAAAAAGCCCTCCTTGCGGAGGGCTTTCATTTTCACCCGGGTGGTGCGGCTCAGTTGCCGGTCACGACCAGGTCGACGCGCCGGTTCTGCGCACGGCCTTCGGCCGTGTCGTTCGACGCCACGGGCTTGCTCTCGCCATAACCGGTCGGCTGGAGGCGGGAAGCATCGACACCCTTGCTGACGAGGTAGTCGACCGCGGCCTGCGCGCGACGCTCGGACAGCTTCTGGTTGTAGGCATCGCTGCCGACGCTGTCGGTGTGGCCTTCGACGCCGACGGTCAGGTCGGCATGCTCAGCCATGACCGCAGCCGCCTGGTCGAGCTTCGCCATGCCTTCCGCCTTGAGCGAGGCCTTGTTGAAGTCGAAGTTCGCGCCTTCGAGGCTGATGATCTTCGAACCGACTTCCGGTTCCGGCGGCGGGGGCGGCGGGGGGGGCGGCGGCGGCGCCGGGGCCGGGGCCGGGGCGGGCGTCGGGGCCGGCGGCGGCGGCACCTTCTTCTCATGGCAGAAGAGGTAGCCGAGGCCCGCGCCCAGCGCGGCGCCGGCGACGTAGGCTTCCGGTTCGTCCGAGCCGGCGGCGGCGGCGGCAACGCCCGCGCCCGTCACGGCGCCGACGATCGGGCAGAGTACTTCGCCGGGCTTGATGTCCTTGTTGGCGCAGCCCGCCAAGCTGACGCAGAGTGCCAGCGCGAGGCCTGTCTTGATTCGGTTGTCCATTACGAACTTCCCCACGATTTAGGTTTTTACTTTGGAGATCTGCGCCTGTTGCAGGATTACAACGAATTGGCGTTAGGTCAAAGCATAGCATAGCTCCTGCAAAAAACCGTATAAGGCTTTATTCGCCAATCCCCAATTCGGGCGCCACCGACGTCGGCCGGGCGCCGCGCCGGGTCCTGGAGAGCGCCTGCCCTGCGGCTTGTGGTAAAAACCACGCCGGCTTCAGCCGCCGGTCAGCGTCGCCACCAGGGTCTTGAACTTCACCGGGTCAGCTGTACGTATCGCGCGCGCGACCGTCCCGCGCACGGCCGCGAGGTCTGTGCCGGCAATTTCCTGCTTCACCTCGAGCAGCAGCGACGGGTGCACGCTGAACACGCGTAAGCCGAGGCCCAGCAGCAGTTTCGTGTAGCGCACGTCGCCCGCCATTTCGCCGCACATCGCGATCGGGCAGTCGGCCGCGTCCGCCGCCCGGATCGCCATCGAGACCAGGCGCAGCACGCCGGGATTCAGCGGATCGTAGAGATAGCTGACCTCCTCGTTGACGCGATCGATCGCCACCGCGTACTGGATCAGGTCGTTGGTGCCGATCGACAGGAAGTCGAGCGCGCGCGCGAATCCGTCGGCCCAGGCCGCTGCAGCCGGCACCTCGATCATGCCGCCGATCGGCATGCCCGGATCGAAGGGAACCCCCTGCCGCTCGAATTCGGCCTGGACGCGCCTGATCAATTCGACGACCTGGGTGACCTCGTCGAGATGCGACAGCATCGGGATCATCAGTCGCACCTGGCCGAGACCGGACGCGCGCACGATCGCGCGCAACTGGGGCAGGAAGAGATCGGGCTCCTTCAGGGCCAGGCGCACGGCGCGCAGGCCCAGCGCCGGATTCGCCGCGTTGCCACGCGCGGCGATGCTCGCCTCGATCTGCTTGTCGGCGCCGATGTCGAGCGTGCGGATGGTCACCGGCTGGTTGCGAAAGGCCTCGACCAGCCGGCGATAGGCCGCGAAGTGCTCTTCCTCGGTCGGGATGTCGTGCCGGTTCATGTACAGGAACTCGGTGCGGTAGAGCCCGACGCCGCGGGCGCCAGCCGCGCGTGCGGCGTCGAAATCGACTTCGAGTTCGACGTTGGCCTGCAGCTCGATGGTGACCCCATCGGCGGTCGCGGTCGGCGCGCGCTTCAACTTGCCGAGGCCACCCACGCGTTTCGCGCGCTCGTCGCGCCGCGCGCGGTAGTGCTCGGTGATGCGCCGGTCAGCCTCGCCGATCACGAGTCCTTCGCCACCATCGACGATCAGCGGCTCGCCTTCGCGGATGAAGCGGCGCGCATGGTGCACGCCGACGATGCCGGGCACGCCCAGGCTGCGGGCGAGGATGGCGGTGTGCGAGGTCGGCCCGCCGTATTCCGTCACGAACGCGGCGATGCCCTGGTGCTGCATCAGCAGGGTGTCGGCCGGCGACAGGTCGTCGGCGATCAGGATCGCGCCGTCCAGCGCGCTCTCCGGGATCTCGTGCGCCACGGGCGGATGGTTCAGCAGGATGCGCAGCACGCGATTGATCACGTGGTCAACGTCGTCCCGGCGCGTGCGCAGGTAGGGATCGTCCATCTGATCGAAGGCTGCGACGATCATGTCCCGCTGCAGCTTCATCGCCCACTCGGCGTTGCAGCGCCGTTCACGGATCAGCCGCTTCGGCTCATCGGTAAGCGTCGAGTCCTCGAGCATCAGCAGGTGCGTGTCGATGAAGGCCGCGATGTCAGCCGGTGTCTGCGCCGGAATCCGGTCGCGCATCGCCCGCAGGTTGCGCCGGGCGTCGTCGATCGCGCTCGTCAGGCGGGCGACCTCGGCTTCGACCTCCTGCTCGGGGATCGGGTACTCGAGGAGTTCGAGCGCGTCGCGCTGCACGATGTGGGCCGTGCCGAGCGCAATGCCCCGCGACACGCCCTTGCCGTGCAGCGAATACGTCACTCGGACTCACCGAAGCGATCGGCAATCAGGTCGACCAGCGCCTTCATCGCAGCCTCCTCCTGCTCGCCGTTGGTGACGAGCTGGAGCGGCGTGCCCTGCGCGGCGGCGAGCATCATCAGGCCCATGATGCTCTTGCCGTTGACCTTGTTGCCGGCCTTCGTGACGGAAATTTCGCACGGGAAAGCCGCGGCGGCCTGCACGAAGCGCGCCGCGGCGCGGGCGTGAAGCCCGAGGCGATTGATGATGGTGACGTGTTCAGTGATCACGGCTGCTCTTCCCCTCGCTGCGCCGGGACCCGTTCAGGTGTCCCGGTGGGTGACGACGACGTGCCGGCCCTTGCGGAACTCGGCGGCGATGCGCTCGGCGACGTAGACCGAGCGATGCCGTCCGCCGGTGCAGCCGATCGCGACCGTCAGGTAACTGCGGTTGTCCGCCTCGAAGCGCGGCACCCAGGTGCCGAGGAAACCGATGATGTCCGCGACCATGCGCCCGGCGAGGCCGGTTTCGTCGAGGAAGGCGCACACGGCTTCATCGCGCCCGGTCAGGCTGCGCAGCGTCGGGTCCCAGTGCGGATTGGGCAGGCAGCGCACGTCGAACACGAAATCGGCATCCGGCGGAACGCCGTTCTTGTAGCCGAAGGAACTGATCTGCAGCGCCAGCACGCCCCGCTCCCGATTCATCACGCGCTCGAGGATTTGCGCGCGGAACTGGTGGATGTGGGTGTGCGAGGTGTCGATGCGCAGGTCGGCCCGCGCCATGATCGGTTCCAGCAGCTCGCGCTCACGCGCGATCGCGCCACGCAGCGGCAGGTCGGTGCCCGACAGCGGGTGGCGGCGGCGCGTCTCGCTGAAGCGGTTGATCAGCGACTCGTCGGAGGCCTCGATGAAGATTAGCTCGACGCTGACGTCGCTGCTCGACAGGACGTCGAGGATGGCGGGCAGCTGCTCGAGATCCGCCTCCCGGTTGCGTGCGTCGATGCCGACGGCGACCCGGCGATAGTGCGGGAGGTCGTCGTGCCCGATGAAACGGGCGAATTCGGCGAGGAAGCCGGCCGGCAGGTTGTCCACGCAGTAGAAGCCGGCATCCTCCAGCGCGTGCAGGGCGATGGTCTTGCCGGCCCCGGACAGGCCGGAAACGATGATGAAGCGGCGTGCCGGCATGCCGCGCTCAGGTCTGGCGCGGCCGGCCACCGGCACGGCCGCGCGTGTTCGACTTCTTGAGCCTCACGGGCCGGTGGCGTCCGTGCGTGCTCAGCCGTTGTTGAGCCCGCGCGCCGCGTTCTCGCGCGCGTGGTGATCCGTCAGCTTTTCCTTGTGCTTCTTCACCTGCCGATCGAGTTTGTCGGCCATCAGGTCGATGGCCGCGTACATGTCGTCATGCTCGCTCTCCGCGTGCAGGGTGTTGCCCGTGACGTGGATCGTGGCTTCGGCCTTGTGCAGCTGCCGCACGGCGCCCAGCACGACGTGGGCGTCGACGACGTGATCGAAATGGCGCTGGATGCGCTGGAGCTTGGTCTTGATGTAGTCCTGCAGGGCGGGCGACAGTTCGACGTGATGACCGGAAATGCTCAATTGCATGATGGTGTTCCTGCTTCCGTGATGTTGATTGTCGTTGCTCTCTGTCGATTGAAAGTATAGCGCCAGCCTCGGACTTCGACCCGACCCAGGTCAAGCCAGCCGCTTGCGTTCGTTCGACGGCGGGATCTGCATCGCCTCGCGATACTTCGCGACGGTGCGCCGCGCGACGTTGATCCCCTGCTTCGACAGGATGTTGGCGATCTTGCTGTCGCTCAACGGCTTGTCGGTGTGTTCCGCCGCGATGAGCTTCTTGATCACCGCTCGAATCGCGGTCGACGAGGCCTCGCCGCCCATGCTGGTGCTGACGTGGCTGGAGAAGAAATACTTCAGCTCGTAGATGCCGCGCGGAGTGTGCATGTACTTGCGACTCGTCACGCGCGAGATCGTGGATTCGTGCATGCCCAGCGCCTCGGCGATGTCGTGCAGCACCAGCGGCTTCATCGCCTCGTCGCCGTAATCCAGGAAGGCCTTCTGCCGCTCGACGATGGCGGTGGCGACCTTGAGCAGGGTTTCGCTGCGGCTCTGCAGGCTCTTGATGAACCATTTGGCTTCCTGCAGGTGGGCCTTCAGCGAGCTGTTGCCCGGGCTGTTGTCCGCACGCCGGACCATGCTCGCGTAATAGGGGTTGATCCGGACGTGGGGCACCGAGTCCGGATTGAGTTCGACCTTCCAGCGGCCGCGGGATTTGCGCACGAAGACGTCCGGCACCAGGTATTCCGCCGGCTCATCGCCGTACTGCGAACCCGGCCGCGGATTGAGCGACTGGATCAGCGCGATGGCCTGCTTGAGGGTCTCCTGGTCGATCTTCAGCCGCCGCATGATCATCGCGTATTCGCGTGCACCAAGCGCATCGAGGTATTCCTCCGTCACGCGCTGCGCAAGCGCGAGCATCGGGGTGTCGGCGGGCAGCTGCCGGAATTGCAGCAGCAGGCATTCCTTCAGGTCGCGGGCGCCGACGCCGGCCGGCTCCAGCGCCTGGACCAGCTTCAGCACCGCGCCGATCTCGTCGAGTTCGAGGGCGTCGTCGAGGGACTCGTCGGCATTCACCGCGTCGCGGATTTCCTCGAGCGTCGCGTCGAGATAGCCGTCCTCGTTGATCGCGTCGACGATTGCGACCGCCACGGCGCGATCCGCGGCCGTCAGCTGCAGCAGGTTGACCTGCCACAGGAGGTGCTCGCGCAGCGAGCCGCTGCTGCTGCGTACGTTGTCGAATTCCCCGCTGGTGTCGTCGTTGGGGCTGGAGGGGCCGGTCGCCGCCAGGGTGTTGTCGAAAATCTCGTCCCAGTCGCTGTCGACCGGCAGATCCTCGGGAATGTCCTCGGAAGCGGACGGGACGCTGAATTCCTCATCACCCCCGCCAAGCTCGGCTTCGCCGCCCTCGTAGTCGCTGCTCTCGCCCGGATTGGCGGGGGAGGCACCCTCGGAGTTGAAGTCGAAGGATTCCCGGACCTCCTCCTCCTCGAGTTCCAGCATCATGTTGGAATCGAGTGCCTGCTGCACCTCGAGTTCGAGTTCCATCGACGAGAGCTGCAACAGACGAATGGCCTGCTGCAGTTGCGGCGTCATGGTCAGCTGCTGACCGAGCTTTAGCTGTAGCGACTGCTTCATGGGGCGGGCAAATCCGGCGCTGCGCTTCGCTGCTGACTAGGGTTCAAGGTCTGTGCTGGGTATCGGCATCATTCATGCAGTCATGAATGACGAGGATACCGGTTCTGGCCCATGGTCCCATGCCAGCACGCGCGCGACGAGGATTTTTTACAATGCGACGGGCAACTGGCACTCACATTGCAAAGTCTTCGCCGAGGTAGACTTCCCGCACGTGCTCGTCCTCGAGAATGCGGTCGGGGGTGCCTTCGGCGATGATCCGACCGTCGTTGACGATGTAGGCACGGTCGCAGATGCCCAGAGTTTCACGCACGTTGTGGTCAGTGATCAACACGCCGATCCCGAGGCGGCTCAGGTGCTGGATGATGCGCCGGATGTCGCCGACCGAGATGGGGTCGACGCCCGCGAAAGGCTCGTCGAGCAGCACGAAGCGGGGCTGCGAGGCCAATGCCCGGGCAATTTCGACCCGTCGCCGCTCGCCGCCGGACAGCGACATGCCCAGGTTCTTCCGGATGTGGCTGATGTGGAACTCCCGCAGCAGGCCGTCCAGCCGCTTGGCACGCTGCTCGGGGGTGAGGTCCCGGATGATCTCGAGCACCGCCGCGATGTTTTCCTCGACCGTCAGCTTGCGGAATACCGAGGCTTCCTGCGGGAGATAGCCGAGGCCGCGCCGGGCCCTCAGGTCCATCGGCAGCGCGGTCAGGTCTTCCTTGTCGAGGAGTATCGAACCGCCGTCGCCCACGACGAGGCCGACGATCATGTAGAAGCTGGTGGTCTTGCCGGCACCGTTCGGACCCAGCAGGCCGACGACCTCGCCGCTCTCGACCTTGAGGCTGACGTCCTTGACGACCTGGCGTGACTTGTAGGCCTTCGACAGGTGATTGACGGTGAGGACGCTCATTCAGCCGCCTGCTGCTTGGGCGGGATGATCACCTTGATGCGGCCCGGTTTCTGGTTCCCGCTGCCGTCGGGCTTGGGCGCCTGCGGTGTGCCGCGGCCGGTGATGACGCTGTTCTTCGTGTCGTAGTTGATCCGGTAGCCCTCGAACAACCGCGCGCCCTGCGTCAGTCGCGCATCCTTGATCAGGATGAGCAGGTTCTTCTTCGCAAGGTACTGGATCTGGGCCCCTTCGCCCTCGATATCCTCCTTGCCCCCGTCCGGGGTCTGTTTGAAGTAGGCCGGCTGGCCATCGAGGAAAACCTCGGTGAGCTGGCGATTCTCGTCGAAATTCGCGCGCATCTTGTCGCCGGTCATCCGGATCGAACCCTGCGTGACGATCACGTTGCCGATGTAGGTCGTGCGACCCTCGGTGTCGTCCATCTCGGCGAAATCGGCCTCGATTTCGACCGGCTGCTGCGGGTCGGTCGAGAGGGCGGCGACGCCGCCTGCCCACAGGGTGAGCGACAGCGCCAGTCCGTGCGCGATTCGGTTACTTGCTTTCAATGCGGCTTCTGACCCGTTCCAGGAGTTCAAGACGGTTGTGAGAGAAGTTGGCGCGGAAGCCCCGCGTCCTGGTCACCGAGCCGGGCCCCTTGATGGTCGCGGCCTTGTCGGTTTCCGCGTACTGCACCTTCGGGAACACCCGCAGCTCCGAGGTCAGGATTTCGAATTCCCGTTCGCCGGCATCGTCGAGCCGCCAGATCTCGACCTTGCCGTGGAGCAGGACGAGTTCCGTGCCGGACTTGATGGTGCCGCGTTCGGCGACCACCTGCCAGGGGCTGGCCGAGTCATTGTAAATCTCCATCCGCGGACGGGCCAATTCGGTCGAGTCGTCGTCCGGGTAGTGATAGACGCGGTCGGCGATCAGCACGTTCTCCAGTTCGCCCTGTTCGTTCATCGAATGGCGCACCATGTCGACGAGATAGTAGTCCGGCTCGTGCGGTCCTGCCGCCTGTGTCGTCGTTTCATCCTCGCCCAGGGTGCGCCACAGCCAGAACGACGCGGCGCTCAGCAGCACCGTGACCAGCGCGATCCAGCTTGCTCTGCCCATGGCGTGCCGGCCGCAACGCGCCTAGAGGCCGTAACGGGCGAGCTGGGCGGCGAGCGTCCCACGGGCGCTCAGCAGGAGTTCGCAGACTTCACGCACCGCGCCGGCTCCGCCGGCGGCCCGGGTACGGTAGCGGGCGATCCCCGCACAGGCAGGGTGCCCGTCCGCGACGGTCACCGGGAGGCCGACCTTCTTCAGCACCGGCACGTCGGGGAGGTCGTCGCCGACGTAGCAGACTTCCGCGGACGCGATGCCAAGTTTCGCCTCGAGTTCGGCCAGCGCGGCGAGCTTGTCGTTCTGCCCCTGATAGACGAACTCGATGCCGAGCTCGGCCATGCGCGCGGCGACCACCGGCGAGCGCCGCCCCGTGATGATGGCGATCGCCATGCCGCTGTCACGCAGCATGACCAGACCCTGGCCATCGCGCACGTTGAAGACCTTGTACTCCTCGCCCGAAGGACCGAGGAACAACTGGCCGTTGGTCAGCACGCCGTCGACGTCGAACGCGGCCAGCCGGATGCCGGCGGCGGCGCCCAGCACGTCGGCAGGATAGGGTGTGCTCACAATACCTTCGCTTTCAGCAGGTCGTGCATGTTGAGGACGCCGACCAGCACGTTGCTCCCGTCGACGACGAGCAAGGCGTTGATCTTGCTGTCCTGCATGATGCGCAGGGCTTCCGCGGCGAGCATGTCGACCTCGACGGTCCGGCAACGGCGGGTCATGACCTCGCCGACCGGCAGGTGCAGCACCTCGGCGCCGCGATCGAGCGCGCGCCTGAGGTCCCCGTCGGTGAACACGCCCAGCACGCGGCCGGCGGCGTCGGTCACGGCGGTCAGGCCCAGGCCCTTGCGGGTCATCTCCAGCAGCGCATCGACGACCAGGGTCTCGGGCGTCACCACCGGCATCTGCCCGTCCCGGTGCATCAGGTCGCGGATCTTCAGCAGCAGGCGGCGGCCCAGGGCGCCGCCGGGATGCGAGCGCGCGAAATCCTCCTGCGTGAAGCCGCGCGCCTCGAGCAGGGCGACCGCGAGGGCGTCGCCCATCGCGAGCGCCGCGGTGGTGCTGGAGGTCGGTGCGAGCCCCAGCGGGCAGGCTTCCTGCTCGATACGGACGTGCAGGTGCACGGTCGCCGCCTCGGCCAGGGTCGAGCGCGGATTGCCCGTCATCGCGACCAGGGGCACGCCCAGCCGCTTGAGCAGGGGAATGAGGACGGTCAGCTCGTCGGTCTCGCCGGAATTGGACAGCGCGAACACGACGTCCTGGGCCGTGATCATGCCCATGTCGCCGTGGCTGGCCTCGCCGGGGTGCACGAAGAAGGCCGGCGTGCCGGTGCTCGCGAGGGTCGCCGCGAACTTGCTGCCGATGTGACCCGACTTGCCCATGCCCAGCACCACGATGCGCCCCGGGCAGCCGAGCATGTGGCGGGCAGCCTCGGCGAAGGCGTCGTCGATGCATTCCACGAGCCCGGCGAGCGTCCGCGCCTCGATCTCGATGACGGCCCGTCCAAGGCGCTTTATCCGGTCGACGTCGAACGCCGTCAGCGGCAGGGTGCGGGATTCGGGAGCGGTCATGTGCGGGGCAATGGCTGGCGGCTGCCGGCGTCTGTCTGGAGTGGGCACAAGGGTTGCAGGTACGCGTCGCTATTCCACCGGTTTACAGTAGGCAGCGCAAGCGCGACGCTCGCGGCGCAGCGCCCATCCTGCACTTGTTCACGGTGAGACCCTCCCAATGAAAGCGATGCTCCTGGCCGCCGGTCGCGGCGAACGCCTGCGGCCTCTGACCGACCACACGCCGAAACCCCTGCTCGAGGTTGGCGGACGCACGCTCATCGAGTGGCAGATCGAACGCCTGCGGCGCGCGGGCATCCGCGACTTCGTGATCAACCTCGCGCACCTCGGGGCACGGATCGAGGCTTTCCTCGGCGACGGGCGCCGCTACGACGCGCGCTTCACCTTCAGTCACGAACCGGCGGGCGCTCTCGAAACCGGCGGCGGCATTCGCCACGCCCTGCACCTGTTCGAAGGCGCGCCGTTCGTCGTCGCCAATGCGGACGTCTGGATCGAATATGACTTCACGCGCCTGCCCCGGCTCGACGGCGATCTCGCCCACCTGTTGCTCGTGCCGAACCCGGCGCATCACCGTGGCGGTGACTTTGCGTTGCGCGCCGGCCGCGTGGCGAACGACGAGGACGCGCGACACACGTTCGCCGGTGTCGCCGTGTACTCGCCGGCCCTGTTCGAAAGCTGCGCACCGGGACGTTTCCCGCTGGCACCGCTGCTGCGCGAAGCGGCCGATCGCGGCCTGCTCGGGGGCCAGCTTTTCGACGGCTGCTGGATCGATGTCGGCACCCCGGAGCGGCTGCGGGAGGCGCAGCTACGGGTAGCATCACTGGGGGCTTGAAAAGACTGCTTTACTCGATTATTAGAACAATCATATACTTACTTGCGTTATGTAATTTTTGCTCTTATTATCCCCCCTAAGCCCGTGTCACCTAAACGGATGATGCAGGCGCCTCGAACCCTGTTGCGGATTTGCAATTGAACTGTGCTTCCGGGCGGCGTACATAGACGCCACCAGACGAAAAAAACGAACGCCTGACGCTGGTATGTTTCGAAGAATTCGACACGGCGCCGCGTGGCTGGGGTGCGCTGCAGGACTGCTGTTGCACGTCGATGCAGTCCTCGCCACGACGCCGACACAACCCTCGCGCGGAATCCCGCCCGCGATCGCCTCCGCACCGGCCAGCCCCGGTCCGCTGCGCGTGCTCGCGCTGCGCACCGATGCCGCGACCGGTACGCACGGGCAGGACGCGCAGCTGCGGATGATCGCGGATTTCGCGCGTGCCCTCGGGCGGGAGGTGAAGTGGGACGAGGTTTCACATCCGCAGGAACTCCACGCCCGGCTCGCGAGCGGCAGCGCCGACGTCGTCATCGGGCCGGAACCCGAGAATCTGTCGGCCCACCCTGAAATCGCGGCGACCGCGCCGGTGGCAACCGAGCGCTACGTCGTCGTCGGCCGCAGCGACAACCGGGCAGCCAGCCCGCTCGACCTCCGCGACATGAGCGCCGCGATGGCGCTGGCTTCGCCCTACTGGGACTATTTCGAACAGCTGCGCAAGGTCTTGCCGCAGCTGAAGCTACACGCCCTCTCCAATGATCTGGAGGTCGACGCCCCGCTGCGACTGGTGGCGGACGGCATGGTCGATGTCGCGATCGTGGCCGTCACCGACGGCCAGGACTGGTTCAAGCGCAACCCGCGCGTCAAACCCCTGTTCAACCTGACGGACGACCTGCCTCTGCGCTGGTACGTCCGGCGCGACGAGGACGCGCTGCTCGCGAACCTCAACCAGTTCATCGACCGCTACCACGCCGCCTACTTCGAGCCCGCGGCAAACCTGCGCGACTTCGCCGCGATCAAGCAGCGCGGCGTGCTGCGGGTGATCACGCGGGTCGAGCCTCGCAACTATTTCATCAGCGAGGGCAAGCCGTCCGGCTTCGAGCTGGAACTCGTGAGCGCCTTCGCGCATCGGCACGGGCTGCGCCTCGAAGTCCGGGTCGCTGCCGACGATGCGCAGGTGCTGGAGTGGCTCAAGAAGGGCGTCGGCGACCTCGTCACGACCCGACTGTCGGGTGCGGCGCTGGACGAGGACCCGACGCTGGCCACGTCCCGCAGCTACGATTACGAGGCGTTCGCGACCGTCAGCCGGCGCGCGCTGCCGCTCCGCTCGGCGGCAGACCTGGGCGGGCTACTGTTCGCGGCGCCGCAGGATTCGGCCGAATACCGGGCCCTGCAGTCGATGCGGGACAGCGTGCCGGGCATGACCGTCATCCCGGTCACCCCGGACGTGAGCCGGCACACCCTGCTGAACCGGGTCGCCGACGGCATGGTCGATGCGACGGTGGTCCCCGGCAGGGCGGCCGCCGCCGTCGAGGCGGCCTATCCGGAGCTCTTCGTCGGGACCTCGATCGGGCACCGTTACGACTACCGGTGGACGCTGCGCGGCACCAACCGGAAGATGCTCGCTGCGGTCAACGAATTCCTCGGCGAGGCCCGCGGCAACGGCCTGCTGCAGATCCTGGCGGCCCGCTACTCCGGCGAGGACCGCCTGGCCAGGCCGGTCGCCGCGCTGCCGCGCCTTTCCCCGTACGACCCCATCGTGCAGCGCTACGCCGACCGCTACGGCTTCGATTGGCGGCTCATCGCGGCGCAGATGTACCAGGAGAGCCAGTTCAAGCCCGGCGCACGCTCGCCGAGCGGCGCGTTCGGGCTCATGCAGCTGATGCCGCGCACCGCCAAAGGGCTCGGCTTCGGCGATCTCCAGCGACCTGACAGCGCGATCCACGCCGGCGTGAAGTACCTCTACGAGCTGCGCAACGAGTTCGACAGCAGAGTGCCGGCCGGCGAACGCACCTGGTTCGCGCTGGCCGCCTACAACACCGGCCACCAGCGCGTGGAACGCGCACGGCGCCTGGCCGCGAAGATGAAGCTCGACCCCAACCGCTGGACCAACAACGTGGAGCTCGCGATGCTCGAGCTCGCGCGACCGCGCGGCGGCGGCGGCGACCGCCGCTACGGACAGGCGATCGTCTACGTGCGGGCGATCCAGTCCCTGTACGGCAGCTATCGCAACCAGATGGTGTCCGCGGCGCAGGTGCTGCCGGGTATCCCGCCGCGGGCCTGAACGCCCCGCCGCCCTGCGTCAGGCTTGCCGGTAGCGCGTAGGGTCGGGCAGCCCGGCCTGGCGAAAGCCCTGGGCGCGCAGGCGGCAGGCGTCGCAGCGACCGCAGGCGGCGCCGTCAGCGTCAGCCTGGTAGCACGAGACGGTCAACGCGTAGTCGAGGCCAAGCTCGCTTCCCATGCGCACGATTTTCGCCTTGCTCAGTGCGATGAGTGGCGCCAGCACGACCGGTGCGCGGCCCTCCAGCCCAGCCCGCGTCGCGACCGCGGCCAGCGCGTTGAAAGCCGCGATGAAGGGCGGCCGGCAGTCCGGATAGCCCGAGTAGTCGACGGCGTTGGCCCCGATGTGGATTTCCGCCGCGTCGAGCACCTCCGCCCAGGCCAGCGCCAGGGCGAGCATCACGGTATTGCGCGCCGGGACATAGGTGATCGGGATGCCGGCGGACGCCTGCTCGGGCACCGCGAGCGCGGCGTCGGTCAGGGCCGAGCCGCCGAACTGCCCGAGGTCCACGCTTGCGACTCGATGTTCGGCAACGGCGTAGCGCCGCGCGAGTTGCGCAGCGGCCGCCAGTTCGGCGTGGTGGCGCTGCCCGTAATTGACCGTCAGCGCATAGCACTCGCGGCCGGCGGCGCGCGCCGCGGCCAGCACGGTCGCGGAGTCGAGACCGCCGGACAGCAGCACCACCGCACGGATCGGGCCTGTCGTCATTGGCGGCGGGCCGCGGTGAGACGGGCGCTCAGGGGGCCGCGGCGGCGCCCAGCTGCGCCAGGCGCTCTTCGGCGAGCCTGGCGGCGGCCGAGCCGGGGAAGCGCTGCTCCAGCTCCTCGAGGATTGCCCTGGCGTCAGCCGTCTGGCCCAGCGAGTCGTAGCTGTAGCCCAGTTTCAGCATCGCGTGCGAAAGCTTCCGGCTGGCCGGGTAGGCGGTCAGCATCTTCTGGTATTCCGTCACCGCGGCGGCGAAATCACGCTTCGCGTAGTGCGCCTCGGCCAACCAGTACTGCGCGTTGTCGCCGTACTGGCTGTTCGGATAGCTCGTCTGGAAATCGTTGAACGCGGCGACGGCGCGATCGTATTCGCCGGCGCGCAGCAGGCTGAACGCATCGCGGTAGGCCGCTTCCGACGCCGCGTCGTCCATCGTCGGGGCCTGGCCCAGCGGTGGCGCCGTCTCTCCCGGCCCGGTGACGCCGGCCGGCGCCTGCCCGGTCAGTGGCGCCGGCGCGAGCGCGGGCGCCACTGCGCCGCCTGTAGGCGGGGGGAGCGCGGGCGGCAGGGCGCCGGGCATGCCCTCGGCATCCAGGGCAGCGGCGCTGTCGACAGCCGGCGGCATCGCCGAGTCTTCGGCGCCGGGCAGCGGCAGGCCGTCGGGGCCCGTCAGAACCTCCGGCGCCGCGGGGGGCGCACCGAGTGTTTCCGTTTCGACCTGCAGCGCGGACTGCGGCGACGGTGTGCCCGCCACCGCGTCACCGGGCGCCGGCGCCAGCATCTGCAGGGGCGCGGCGCCAGCGGCCGCCGCAGGCGCACCGGCACCACCTTCCACGGTCTGCAGCCGGCGGTCGATATCGGTGTACACCGCCGCCTGCGACTTCTTCAGCTGCTCGATCTCGTAGCCCTGGTTCTCGATCTGCCCGCGCAGGGCCTGGACTTCCTGCTGCAGGCTCTCGACCCGGTTCAGCAGATCGAGCAGCCCCCGGTTGTTGAGCGACTGCTCGAGCTTCACCACGCGGCCCGCGAGATCGCCCTGCGCGGACTGGGCCATTGCCGCCACGGGCAGCACCAGGGTTCCGGCAAAGGCCGCCACCACCATCGACATGCGCCGCATGAGCTTCCCCTCCCGGGATTCGAGCGCCGGAGCGCGGTTTCAGCCTCGAGTCAGGCTGCTTACTGGTACGAGATTTCGGCGCGACGGTTCAGGCCGTAGGACTGTTCGTCATGCCCTTCCGCGACCGGCCGTTCCTCACCGTAGCTGACCGTGCGGATCTGGCCGGCGGTCGCACCGAGCAGCACCAGCTGCCGGCGCACGGCCAGCGCGCGCCGCTCGCCCAGCGCAAGGTTGTACTCGCGCGAACCGCGCTCGTCGGCGTGGCCTTCGAGGGTGATCGTGGTTTCGGGGTGGGCGGCGAGGTAGGCCGCGTGCGCTTCGACGACGGACTGGAAGTCCTGGCGGATGTTGCTGCTGTCGTAGTCGAAATAGATCACGCGCACCGACAGCGGGCTGTTCGGGTCGTTCAGCTCGGCGGCGCCGGCGCCGGCGCCATCGGTGAGCCCCTGGCTGCGCGCCGCATCGATATCGCTCATTTCGCCGCTCGAGATGCCACGATCCTCGACTGACGCACCGCTGGCGGCGGACTTCTTGTTCAGGCTCGAGCAGCCGGCAGCAGTGAGCGCCACCAGCAGCAACAGCGTGCTTTTAAGGATCGCCCTGTTCATAAATCACTCCTATTCGATTCAGTCTGAAATTGTTGCCAGCCCTGCGCCGGCGGCGCAGGTGTCCGTTCTACTTCCGGAAAGGTCCCCAGGCCGGTTCGCGCACCTGCCCCTGCTGCAGGGCGAGGCGCTGCTTGACCGTGCCGTCGACGGACACGGCGGCGAGCTCGGTGCCGCGTCCGCCCATTGTCGCATAGATGATCATGCTGCCATTGGGGGCGAAACTCGGCGATTCGTCCAGGCTCGAGCCTGTCAGCGTCCTGCTCCCGCCGGTCTCGAGATCGAGCACCACGATGCGGAAACCCGAGCCGCCGTTGACCATCACGAGCTTCTTGCCGTCGGGCGAGTAGCTTGCGCGCGAATTGTAATTGCCGAGGTTGAAAGTGACGCGCTTCGCGTCACCGCCGCTGGGCGACATCCTGTAGATCTGCGGCCCGCCCCCGCGGTCGGACGTGAAGACGATCGCGCTGCCGTCCGGCGCCCACGACGCCTCGGTGTCGATCGCTTCGTGGGTCGTCAGGCGCCGCTGCTGCTTGGTCGCGATGTCGACGACGTAGATGTCGGGGTTGCCCTCCATCGAACGCGTGACCGCGAGCCGCCCGCCGTCCGGCGAAAAGGCGGGCGAACTGTTGATGCCGAGCCCCGACACCACCTTGTCGCGCTGGCCGGTGCGGATGTCCTGGATGTAGATCGCCGAGTTCCGATCCTCGAAGGACACGTAGGCCAGGCGGTTGCCATCCGGGGACCAGGCCGGCGACATCAGCGGCTGCCTGGACTCAAGAATGGTCTTGGAGTCGTAACCGTCCGCGTCGGCAATCTGCAGGCGGTAGGTGCTGTTTTTAGCGTCCTTGCGGTCGACCGTGACATAGGCGATGCGCGTGGAGAACGCGCCGTCCATGTTCAGCAGCGTCTTGAAGATGATGTCGCTGATGTGGTGCGCGGTCAGGCGCAGGTTCGACACATGGGAGGGAATCTGGAAGCCCGCGAGCTGCTTGCCGGTGAAGACGTCGAGCAGGCGGAACTCCACCATGTAGCCGCCGTCGCCGGTCGCCGTGATGCGCCCGATGACGAGGTTGTCCATGCCGACCGTCCGCCAGTCCTTGAAATTGACCTGGGCGACATCGCTGGGACGCGCCGGCAGATCCTCGCGCGGCATCGTCCGGAAACGGCCGCTGCGCGTGAGGTCGTTGGCGACGACCTGCGCGACGTCCTGGGGCAGCGGCTGGCCGGCCCATTCGAAGGGCACGATGGCGATCGGCAGGGCGCCCTCGACGCCCTGCGTGATGCGGATCGTCAGCGGCCCGCCGCCGGTCTGCGCGGTGGCCGACAGCGCGGCCAGCGCGAGAATCAAGCTAATCAGGAATTTCATCACATGGCACCCGGGTCGAACTCGAACTGGATTTCCTTCATCTGCTGGAACAGGCGCGGCTCGTCCGGCACCGGAAGGGGCGACGCCTTGCGTACGGCGAGCTCGGCCTGCCGGTCGAACGTGGCATTGCCGCTGGATTTCACGACCTTGGCGTCCACCACCTGGCCGCCGGGGATCATGCGCACGAGCAGCGTGCACTTCAACCCGCTGGTGATGTTCGGCGCCACGAAATTGCTCGACACCTGGCGCATGATCGCCGCGGTGTAGCGCGCGAGCTCGGACTGATCCTGTCTGGCCTGCGCGGCGGCCGCGAGTTCCGCCTCTTCGGCCGCCAGCTCGTCGGCCAGGGCCTTGGCTTCCTCGGCGCGGCGCTTCTCCTCCGCCGCGCGCTTGGCCTCTTCCGCCTTGCGTTTCTTCTCGGCTTCGGCCTTCTTCTTTTCCTCCTCGGCCTTTTTCTTCTCGGCCTCGGCTTTTTTCTTCTTCTCGGCCTCCGCTTTCTTCTTCGCTTCCTCAGCCTTCTTCTGTTCCTCGGCTTTTTTCTTCGCTTCGGCCTGCTTCTTTTCCTCGAGCTTTTTCTTCTCGGCCGCGGCTTTCTTCTGCTCCTCGAGCTTCTTCGCTTCCTGCTCGGCCTTCTTCTGCTCGGCGGCGGCCTGCTCCTTCTGCTCCTCGAGCTTGCGCTGCTCCGCTTCCTTCTGCTGCTCCAGGCGCTGCTTTTCCTGCTTCAGCTGCTCGAGCTTGCGCTCCTCCTGCCTGCGCTTCTGCTCCGCCTCGGCGACCTTGCGTTCCGCCTCCCGCTGCTTCGCCTGCTCGGCCGCCTTGAGCTTCTTCATCTCCTTCTCGATGGCGTTCGCGTCGACCGCCTTCGCGTTCATGACCTGGGACTCGCCCGGCGGCGTCGGCGCCGGCTTGCCCGTCCAGTCGACGCCGACGACGAAAAACAGCACCAGTGCCGCGTGCAGGAGCAGCGAGTAATAGAACGCCCGGCTGCTCGTGATGTTCGGCAGCTGGTAGCGCGGCTCGCGGACCTTCTTCTTCACGGGACGCCTATTTCTCCGGCGGCTCGGTGAGGAGGCCGACGCTCTCGATGCCGGCGCCCTGCATCATCGACATGACTTCGACGACGCGGCCGTAAGGCACGCCACTGTCGCCCCGCACGAGGAATTCCGTTGCCGGCTTGTACTTCTTGATCCCGGCGACGCGGGTGACCAGGGTCTCCTCGTCGATCGGTTCGTCGGGGCTCTCGCCGAGGTCGACGTAGATTTCGCCCGCCGCGTCGATGCTGACGATGACCGGCTCTTCCTGCTTCGGCTGGATCACTTCGGACGGCGCCTGCGGCAGCTCGACCTTGACCCCCTGGGTGACGAGCGGCGCCGTCACCATGAAAATGATGAGCAGCACGAGCGTGACGTCGATGTAGGGCACGACGTTCATCTCGGCCATCACCCGCTTGCCGCGGCGCCCGCCGCCGCGCTTCATCACGCTTGCCATGGGGACTGTCCGGGCCTGCTCAGGTGTGGACCTGGCGCTGGAGGATCGCGGAGAACTCCTCGAGGAAGATGTCGTAGCGCGTCGCGAGGCGGTCGATCTCGCTGGAGAAGCGGTTGTAGAAAATCACCGCCGGGATCGCCGCGAACAAACCCATCGCGGTCGCGACGAGCGCCTCCGAGATGCCGGGCGCCACCATCGCGAGCGTCGCCTGGCCGGTGTTCGACAGGCCGCGGAAGGAATTCATGATGCCCCACACCGTGCCGAAGAGACCGATGTAGGGGCTCACCGAGCCGACGGTCGCGAGCATCGGCAGGTTTGCCTCGAGCGCCTCGAGCTCGCGGCTCAGCGCGATGCGCATCGAGCGCTGGGAACCGTCGAGCACCATCTCCGGCGGAATGCCGTCCTTCTTGCGCAGGCGCGCGAATTCCTTGAAGCCGGCCTCGAACATCCGTTGCGTGCCGTCGGCCGGGTGCCGCTGGTTCGACAGGCGGTTGAACAACGCGGTCAGGTCCTCGGCCGCCCAGAACTGGTCTTCGAACGCGGCCGCGGCGCGTTTCGCGTTCAGCAGCTCGCGGCGCTTGCGGAACACCAGCGCCCACGAGGCGATCGACGCCAGCACGAGCGCCAGCATCACGCACTTCACGAGCAGGCTCGCGCCCAGAATCAGACTTGCGATCGACAGATCAGAGTGCATTCCTTATCCCCAGGTAAATCGGTTCGGGCATGGCCTGCGGCGCCATTTTCCGCAGGTGCACGCTGCCCACGCGCACCTTGCCGCCGCACAGCAGGGTGCCGTCGGCGTGCAGCACGTTCTGCACGAGGTCGACGCTGGCGCGGCCGCAGCGCTCGACCAGCACGGTCGAGACCAGCTCGTCGTTGAAGCGGGCCGGTCGCACGAAATCGAGGGTCGCGTGGCGCACGACGAAGCCGATGCCGTATTCCCGCGCGACCGCGTCCTGCTCGAAGCCGAGGCCGCGCAACCACTCGGTGCGCGCGCGCTCCATGAATTTCAGGAAGTTCGCGTGATACACGATGCCGGCGGCGTCGGTGTCTTCGTAATAGACCCGCAGGCGCAGGCTGAACACGGTGCCGGCGTCGCTCATCGGGGCGGCAGCTCGTCGAAAAGATCGGGCGGCGCGGACGCGGCGGCCGGCGGCGGCGCGAGCCCGAAGTGCAGCCAGGCGGTGCGCGTCGCCATTCGCCCGCGGGCGGTGCGCAGCATGAAGCCCTGCTGGATCAGAAAGGGCTCGAGCACGTCCTCGATCGTGCCGCGCTCCTCGCCGATGGCGGCTGCGAGGCTGTCGATGCCGACAGGACCGCCGTCGAATTTCTGCATGATTGTCAGCAGCAGCCGGCGGTCCATCATGTCGAAGCCGTTCGAATCCACCGACAGCAGGTCCAGCGCGCGGCCGGCGATTTCGCCCGTCAGCACGCCGCCGGCCTTCACTTCGGCGTAGTCGCGGGCCCGGCGCAGCAGGCGGTTCGCGATGCGGGGCGTGCCGCGCGCACGGCTCGCGATTTCACGCGCCCCGTCGTCGTCAATCGCGACGTTGAGGATCTGGCCGGCGCGCAGCACGATGCGGGCGAGATCTTCGACCGAGTAGAACTCGAGCCGCTGCACGATGCCGAAGCGGTCGCGCAGCGGCGAGGTCAGCAGCCCGGCGCGGGTGGTCGCGCCGACCAGGGTGAACGGCGGCAGGTCGAGCTTGAGCGCGCGCGCGGCGGGCCCCTCGCCGATCATGATGTCGAGCTGGAAGTCCTCCATTGCCGGGTAGAGGATTTCCTCGACGACCGGGCTCAACCGGTGGATTTCGTCGATGAAGAGCACGTCGCGCGGCTCGAGGTTGGTCAGCAGCGCCGCGAGATCGCCCGGGCGTTCGAGCACGGGCCCCGAGGTCTGGCGCAGGTTCACGCCCATCTCGTTCGCGACGATGTGGGCGAGCGTCGTCTTGCCGAGGCCGGGCGGCCCGAAGATGAGCACGTGGTCGAGCGCCTCGCCGCGCTTGCGCGCGGCGCCGATGAAGATGTCCATCTGCTCGTGCACTACCGGCTGCCCGATGTAGTCGGCGAGGCGGCGCGGGCGGATCGCCCCCTCCAGCGCGGTTTCGTCGGCGCTGGTCGCGGGGGAAATGAGGCGGTCAGTGGCCATTGTCCGGGTTTCGCGCGCAGTTTAACGGAGGATTACTGAATCCGGGGTAAACCACCGGCTGGTTTTCGCTGACTGCGGCTCAGGCTTTTGCGAGGCCGCGCAGCACTTCGCGGATGATGGCCTCGCTGGACTTGCCCTCGGTGTCGAGGCCGTGCACGAGCCGGCTCGCCTCCTGCGGCTTGTAGCCGAGCGCGATGAGGCCACTCATCGCGTCGGCCAGCGCGTCGCCGGGCGTCGGTGCGCGGCCGACGGCCGTGCCGGTCGGCGCGTCGGTCAGAGCGCCGACGCGGTCGCGCATCTCGACGATGAGCCGCTCGGCCGTCTTCTTGCCGATGCCGGGCAGGGTCGTCAGCCGCGTCGTGTCGTTGCGCTGCACGCAGGCGATGAACTCCTCGGTCTGCATGCCGGACAGCACCGCGAGCGCCATGCGCGCGCCGATGCCGCTGACCTTCAGCAGGTTCTGGAACAGCTCGCGCTCGGCGAGCGTCGCGAAGCCGTAGAGGTTCTGCGCGTCCTCGCGCACCACGAGCTGGGTGTGGAGTATCACTTCCTGGCCCGCTTCGGGCAGCGCCCAGATTGTCGACATCGGCGCGTCGATCTCGTAGCCAACGCCGTGGCAGTCGACCAGCACCCGCGGCGGGTGCTTCTCTATGAGGATACCCCGGATGCGGCCGATCACAGGTAGCGCCCCGCCCGGCCGCGCCGCGCGCCGGCGACCGCGAACAGGCTCTGTCGCGTGTGGCCGTGGCACAGTGCGACCGCGAGCGCGTCGGCGGCATCCGTCGGCGGCGTCTCCGTCAGCGACAGGAGGGTCTTTATCATGTGCTGGACCTGGGCCTTCTCGGCGTGCCCGCGACCGACCACGGCGAGCTTGATCTCGTTCGGTGAATATTCGTGCACCGGCAAATCGCACATCGCGGCGGCGCAGATGGCGGCGCCGCGGGCCTGTCCGAGCTTCAGGGCCGAGTCCACGTTCCGGTTCATGAAGACCTTCTCTATCGCGACCTCATCCGGCCGGTGGGCCTGGATGACCTCGGTCAGGCCCACGAAAATCGCCCGCAGGCGGCCGTCGAACGGCAGCTCCCCCATCGTCACGCAGCCACTCGCGAGGTGCACGCTGCGATTCCTCTCCATCGCGACGACACCATAGCCGGTGATGCGCGAACCCGGGTCGATGCCGAGAATGACGGTCACGTCGACGGGCGACGCGCGCGCTCAGGCGTCATTGTTGCCGTAGACGACCCGCTGGTGCGCCGCCGAGAAATCGAGCAGGCGCTTGATCGGCACCACGGCCCGCCGCGCGATGTCCGCCGGCACCACGACTTCGTTGGCGCCGGTGCGCAGCGCCGCCGCCAGCTTGCGCAGCCCGTTCATCGCCATCCACGGACAGTGCGCGCAGCTGCGGCAGGTGGCGCTGCGCCCGGCGGTCGGCGCTTCGATCAGTTCCTTGTCCGGCGCCGCCTGCTGCATCTTGTAGAAGATGCCGGCGTCGGTCGCGACGATGAACCGCTGCGCCGGCAGGCTCCGCACGGCCTTGATCAGCGCGCTCGTCGAGCCGACAACGTCGGCGAGCGCGATCACGGACGGCGGCGACTCCGGATGCACCAGCACCTTGGCGTCCGGATAGGCCTGGCGAAGCTCCGCGAGCTCACGGCCCTTGAATTCCTCGTGCACGATGCAGGCACCATTCCACAGCAGCATGTCGGCGCCGGTGTTCTTGCGGATGTAGTCGCCGAGGTACTTGTCCGGCGCCCACAGGATCTTGCGACCCTGCGCATGCAGGTGGCTGACGACCTCGAGCGCGCTGCCCGAGGTCACCATCCAGTCCGCGCGCGCCTTCACCGCGGCACTGGTGTTCGCGTAGACGACGACGGTGCGATCAGGGTGCGCGTCGCAGAACGCGCTGAAGGTGTCCGCCGGGCAGCCGAGATCCAGCGAGCACTCGGCCGCGAGTTCCGGCATCAGCACCCGCTTCTCGGGATTGAGGATCTTCGCGGTCTCGCCCATGAAGCGCACCCCGGCGACGACCAGCGTCCGCGCGGCGTGCTCGTGCCCGAAGCGCGCCATGTCGAGCGAGTCCGACACGTAGCCACCGGTTTCCTCGGCGAGCGACTGCAGCTCGGGGTCGGTGTAGTAGTGCGCGACGAGCACCGCGCCCTCGCGCGCGAGCAGGGTCTTGATTTCGGCGCGCAGTGCGTCGCGCTCGGCGGCGTCCAGCTTTTCGCGGACGGTTGGCGGCACCGCGAACGGCGGCAGCGGCGCCTGGACGGTGCCGCCGATCTGGTCGACGTTCATCGAGGAAGTCGCGGCATCTTCATCCGCCTCCTGCGTGTGGACGGTTCAGGCCTGGCCCGCCGGCGTTTCCGAGCGCCGCAGGCGGATTCCGAGTTCGCGCAGCTGCATCTCGCCCACCGCGGTGGGCGCGGAGGTCAGCGGGCAGCTCGCGGTCTGGGTCTTCGGGAACGCGATGACTTCGCGGATCGAGCGCTCGCCGCTCATCAGCATCACGAGGCGATCGAGGCCGAACGCGATGCCGCCGTGCGGCGGGCAGCCACACTGCAGCGCGTCGAGCAGGAAGCCGAACTTCTCGCGCGCTTCCTCCTCGCCGATGCCGAGCAGGGCGAAGACTTCCGCCTGCAGGTCCTGCTGGTGGATGCGGATCGAGCCGCCGCCGACTTCGCTGCCGTTCAGCACCATGTCGTAGGCACGGGACAGCGCTTCGCCGGGTGCCGCGGCGACGCCGGCGGCGTCCGCGTAGGGCGCAGTGAACGGGTGATGCAGGGCGCTCCAGCGCTTGCCGTCGGCGTCCCATTCGAACATCGGGAAGTCGACGACCCACAGGGGGCGCCAGGCGTCGGCGACGAGGCCGAGGTCGGCCGCGACCTTGTCGCGCAGCGCGCCAAGCGCGGCGTTGACCACCCGCGCCTCGTCGGCGCCGAAGAAGACCACGTCGCCGTCGACCGCGCCGGTGCGTTCGAGGATGCCGTCGACGACGGCGTCGGGCAGGAATTTAAGGATCGGCGACTGCAATCCGTCACGGCCCGCGGCCTTGTCGTTGATCTTGATGTAGGCGAGGCCCTTCGCGCCGTAGATCGCCACGAAATCGGTGTAGTCGTCGATCTGCTTGCGCGAGAGCGCGCCGCCGCCCGGGGCGCGCAGCGCCGCGATGCGGCCGGCGGGGTTGGTTGCCGCGGCGGCGAACACCTTGAATTCGACGCCCTGCATCAGGTCCTTCAGCTCGACGAGTTCGAGCGGGTTGCGCAGGTCGGGACGGTCGCTGCCGTAGCGCGCCATCGCCTCGGCATAGCTCATGCGCGGGAAGGGGTTCGGCAGCTCGACTTCCATGACCTCTTTGAACAGCAGGCGAATCATCTGTTCCATGAGGCCGGTGACCGCCTGCTCGTCGACGAAGGACATCTCGATATCGAGTTGCGTGAATTCGGGCTGGCGGTCCGCACGCAGGTCCTCGTCGCGGAAACAGCGCACGATCTGGTAATAGCGGTCGAAGCCCGACATCATCAGCAGCTGCTTGAACAGCTGGGGCGACTGCGGCAGGGCGAAGAAACGGCCGGGGTGGGTGCGGCTGGGCACGAGGTAATCGCGTGCGCCCTCGGGGGTCGCCTTGGTCAGCACCGGCGTCTCGATGTCGAGAAAACCCTGCTCGTCGAGGAAGCGGCGGAAGAAACGCGCGACCTTCGCCCGCAGCATCAGGTTTTTCTGCATGCGCGGCGTGCGCAGGTCGATGTAGCGATGGCGCAGCCGGGTTTCCTCCTGGACGTTCGGGTCGTCGAGCTGGAAGGGCGGCGGCACGGCGGAGTTCAGGACCTCGAGCTCCTGCACCAGCGCCTCGACCTGGCCGGTCGGCAGGTTCGGGTTCACGGTGCCGGCGGGACGCGCGCGGACCTTCGCCCGCGCCTTCAGCACGAACTCGCTGCGCACTCGCTCGGCCAGCGCGAAGGCTGCCGGGGTGTCCGGGTCGATCACGACCTGCAGCACGCCCGCGCGGTCGCGCAGGTCGATGAAAATCACGCCGCCGTGGTCGCGCCGGTGATGCACCCAGCCACAGACGGTGACTTCCTCGCCGATCAATTGCTCGTTGACGTCGCCGCAGTAGTGAGTACGCATCGGGATGTTCGTTCTTTATATGGAGTGGCAGCGGAAAGGCAGCGCAAAGCGCGTGTCGCGCCTGCAGCGTGACCCGGCATCATAAGCGCAGCCTCGAAGTGCTGCAATGCGTTAGGGCCTGGCTTCAGGCCCTTGAATTCTCCGCCTAAATCGAGCGGCGGGCGACCGGCGACGTGTCCTCAGTCGGCGCTCGCCGCAGCCTTGGTCTCCGCGGGCTTCGCCTCGGCGGTCGACGTCTCCGTCTTGGTCGCAGCGTCGCCGTCGCCGGACTTCGCGGCCGTCTTGCCCTTGTCGCGGAAATCGGTGACGTACCAGCCGGAGCCCTTGAGCGCGAATCCGACCGGCTGCACCTGGCGCACCAGCGTGGCTTTCCTGCACTCGGGGCAATCCGTCAGCGCGTCTTCCGACATGCGTTGGACGGTATCGAAACGATGGCCGCAGTCACTGCAAAGATAAGAGTAGGTAGGCATGACAGTCCGGGTTCCTGTTGATCTCATGGCTCGGGACGCAACGCGAGATGGGGACGGGCGCCACGTTTTCAAGGCCAGCTATGATGCCGGCTCCAGCACCCGACCGACAGCCCACGCATGCCCGAATCCGCTCCCCTCTGGTCCCACCTCTCCGCCTGGCTCGTGCTCGGCGGGGCCTTCGCCTGCGCGCTGCCGCTGGGCGCGCTGCTGGCCGCGTCGCGCTACTGCACGCTCGGCGCGGTCAGCGACTGGTGCCTGCTGGGGGACACCCACCGTTTGCGCCTGTGGGCGGCCGCTGCCGGCAGCGCGGTGCTGGGCGTCTACCTGCTCGAGCTTTGGGCCGGGCTCGACGTGACCACGACACTGGTGCCCTACGCGAGCCCTCACTTCGCGTGGCTTCGTCACATCGTGGGAGGCTTCATCTTCGGCGTCGGCATGCATCTCGCCGGCGGCTGCGCCACCCGGCAATTGCAACGGCTGGGTGGCGGCAGCCTCAAGGCCGCGCTGGCACTCGGCGTCGCGGCCCTGGCCACGGCCTGGCTCATCGATGGCGGCGGCTACCGCGGCTGGCTCGCGCCGCTGTTCGACATGGGCCGCGTTGACCTGCGGACGTTCGGCCTGCCCGACCAGCGCCTCGGCAGCCTGCTCGGCTTCGCGCCGGACGGCGCGGGCGCCCGGCTCACCGCCCTCGTCGCCGGTAACGGCCTGCTGCTGCTTGCCGGAGGGCTTTCGCTTCATCGCCTGTCCCGGCTCGAATGGAGCGCGGGCCTCGGTCTCGGCGTGGCGGTCAGCGCGGGGTGGTGGCTCACCGCCGGCCCATTGGGCCTCGCCTGGCAGGAGGACATGGCCTTCCTCGATGCGCTGCCGCGCGGCGTCGGCGCCCAGAGCTACACCTTCATCGCGCCGCTCGCGGATCTGCTGGCGCTGGTGCGCGGGCACGGCAGCCTGACCTTCGGGCTGTGTGGAGCGGCCGGCCTCGCCACCGGCAGCCTGTGCTGGCACTGGTGGCGCGGCCGGCTACGGCTGGAGCGGCATCGTGACGGACGCGATCTCGTCCGCACCGCGCTCGGCGGGTTGCTGCTCGCGGTCGGCGGGGTCAGCGCGCTGGGTTGCACGGTCGGGCAGGGCGTGACGGGCCTGTCGACCCTGGCGCTGGGCTCCGTGCTCGCGACGCTCGCGACGATCGCCGGAGCCGCCTGCGCCATCCGGGTCGAGTACGCGCGGGGCGGGACGGACTGACGGCGGCCGGGCGCGCGTCGTGCGGCTTGGTCTCCCGGGGCGGATTCGCTATCATCCGCCGCTCGCTGCGGCGCGGTCGCCCTGACCGTCTTCACCCCGGCGAGCCGACGACGCGCCGTTAGCTCAGTTGGTAGAGCACCGGACTTTTAATCCGAGGGTCGTAGGTTCAAGTCCTACACGGCGCACCATTCACCTGCGACGCTTCGCGCAGGATGCTCCGGACAACCACGCTCGACCGCGGTGCCCGCCACTCGGGACTTCCTCCGTTGCGCCGGCTGCTGTTGCGGTCCTCCAATGGCCGCGTTTCCAGCGCCGACCTGTCCCGCGAGGCTCCCGATGGCCCCATCAGCTTTCTTCCTGCTCACTGCGGCCACCGCCTGCGCACTCGGCATCGGCCTGCAGCGGACGGGCGGCTGGCTGTTCGCCCGCTGGGGACGGGGCGACACCCGCGACTACGCGGCAGTCCTTGGCCTGCGGATAGGCGCGGTGTTCAGCATCGTCGTCGGCCTCATCGTCAACTCCACCTACGGCGACTACGCCGAAACCAGGCGTGCGCTGCTCGAGGAGGCCGGCCTGCTGCAGACGCTGCACGGCCTCGCAGCCGCGTTCCCGGAAACGCGCGCGGCGGACACGCGAGGAGACATCGTCGCATACGCGCGCCGGGTTGCCGGCGAACTCGACCCGGCCCGCCAGGACGATGCCAGTCTCGCCGCGGCGTCAGCGGAACTCTATGCGCTCTGCGAGCGAAGCCCGACGGACCAGGGCGGCAAGTGGACACCCGGCGAGTTCCAGCGCGTCTGCTCGGCGCTCGCCGAATTGCGTGGCAGACGCCTCGCGCGAGTCCTCGAGGAACCGGGCGAACGCGGGCCGCTCGCGGCCTTCCTGTGCCTGTCGTTCGCGGCGCTGGCCGTGCTGCTGGGCGTCTTCGAACGCACTCGCGCGCACCTGCTGCTGGGCGGCCTGCTGCATGCCGTGACCGGCCTGACCTTCGCGCTGATCCACGGCCTGAGTGAACCTTTCTCGGGGCCGCTGGCGCTCGACGGCACGCCGCTGCTGGAGCTGGCGGCCACGCTCGCGACGCGCTGAGGGCGCCCGTCCGGGCGCAGGCGACGCGCTACTGATCTGCCGGCGGGGTGATGCGCGAGAAATTATGGGCCCCGGTCAGGCTCCAGTGCTGGTCGAAGGTGACCACCTCCGCATGGCTGCGCGGCGGCAAGGCCTCGGCCGGCAGCGCGAACTGGAGGTAACGCACACCGCGCGCGCAGTCGACGGGTTCGAGCGCGAGCGTAAGGATGTCATAGACCTTGCGTTCCTCTCCCACGTACAGCGCGCCATGGAAAGTCTCGCCGCGCCCTGCGACGACGAGCCGCCAGCGCGTATCGCAGCGCCCGCCGTTGGGGTTGTCCGGGCTGCCCCAGGAGATGGTGTCCGGTCCCAGAGTCACGGTTTCATAAATGGCTTCGGCGGCGGCGTCGTTGCCACGCCAGTCGCCCAGCAGCGGCGATTCGACACCGCCCGCGGCCAGCCTGGCGGCGGGCAGCAGCATCAGCGCGACGGCGCAGGCGGTCCGTATGCATCGGCGCATCGACACAATCTCGATTGGGATTGCGCACAGTGTGCCCGCCGCGCCGCACGGGTTACAGGTGTGGCCGCGGCGGCCTGATATAGTCGGGAGAGATTCACTGCCACATCCCGCAGGTCGCCATGTTTGACACCCTCGACGCGCTACTCCCCCAACGCTACTGGGCCTGGGCCGCCTGCATCGCCGCGACCGGCGCCTGCCTCGTGCTCGCCGCGTGGTCGCCGTGGTTCCTGTGGCCGGCGGCGGCCTGTGCCGCGCTGTCGCTCGTCGGCTACGCGGACTACGCGCAACCGCGCCAGGCGATCCGCCGCAACTACCCGGTGCTCGCGCACTTCCGCTTCTTCTTCGAGTACATCCGGCCGGAGATCCGCCAGTACTTCATCGAGTCCGACACCGAGGAGCTGCCGTATTCCCGCGCCCAGCGCTCGATCATCTACCAGCGCGCGAAGGGCGTGCCCGACAAGCGGCCGTTCGGCACGCAGCGCGACGTCTACCAGGCCGATTACGAGTGGATCAACCACTCGATGGTGCCGACCGAGATCGCGAGCCACGACTTCCGCATCACCGTCGGCGGCCCGGACTGCGCCCAGCCCTACGCGGCCAGCGTGTTCAACATCTCCGCGATGAGCTTCGGCGCGCTGTCGGCGAATGCAATTCTCGCGCTGAACGAGGGCGCGCGCCGCGGCGGCTTCTACCACGACACCGGCGAAGGCTCCGTGTCGCGCTATCACCGCCAGGCGGGCGGCGACCTCGTGTGGGAGATTGGCTCGGGCTATTTCGGCTGCCGCGACCCGGAAGGCCGCTTCGACCCGGAGCGTTTCCGCGCGAACGCGACGCTGCCGCAGGTGAAGATGATCGAGGTGAAGCTGTCGCAGGGCGCGAAGCCCGGCCACGGCGGCGTGCTCCCCGGGCCCAAGGTCTCCGACGAAATCGCCGAGGCGCGTGGCGTAGCGGTCGGCGAGGACTGCGTCTCGCCGCCGCGGCATTCGGCCTTCGGCACGCCGCTGGAGATGATGCATTTCGTCGCGACGCTGCGCGAACTCTCGGGCGGCAAGCCCGTCGGCCTCAAGTTCGCGATCGGCCACCCCTGGGAGTGGTTCGCGATGGTGAAAGCCATGCTCGAGACGGGCATCGCGCCGGACTTCGTGGTCGTCGACGGTGGCGAGGGCGGCACCGGCGCGGCGCCGCTCGAGTTCGCCGACCACGTCGGCGCGCCGCTGCGCGAAGCGCTGATGCTGGTGCACAACACGCTGGTCGGCGTGAATCTGCGCGACCGCGTGCGCATCGGCGCGTCGGCGAAGATCGTCACCGCCTTCGACATCGCGCGCACGCTCGCGATGGGCGCCGACTGGTGCAACGCCGCGCGCGGCTTCATGTTCGCGCTGGGCTGCCTGCAGGCACAGGCCTGCCACACCGGCCACTGCCCCACCGGCGTGACGACCCAGGACCCGAGTCGCATGCGCGCGCTGGTGGTGCCTGACAAGGCCGAGCGCGTCTTCCAGTTCCACCAGCAGACCCTGCACGCGCTGCAGGAACTGCTGGCCGCCGCCGGCCTGACGCACCCGTCGCAGATCGGGCCCGAACATGTCATTCGTCGCGTGTCGTCGACCGAGGTCCGCTCGCTGGCCGCGCTGCACGCGTGGGTCCAGCCGGGGGAGCTGCTGGACGGGGTGCCCGATCTGCCCGTGTTCAAAGTGTTCTGGGACGTGTCCCGCGCGGACAGCTTCGCTGCGCCGGCGAACGTGCTGTCGATGCAGTCGACGAAAATCGCGGTGATGCCGTCCACCGCGATCTGAAGCGCGCGTCAGGCGCGGAAGATCACCGCCAGCAAAGCAGCCGTACCCAGCAGCAGGACGACCAGCGCGATGAACCAGCTCATCGCGCGGGGCAGCGCCGGGTACTGCCGACGCAGCGCCCGCACGCCGCGCGTCTGCTCGATGAGGCCCAGCACGAGCGCGAGCAGCCCGACCCCGATGAGAATCAGCGCGAACTCCCGCGGCCCCACCAGGTAGTCGTGCACCTGCTGGCGCGACGCGTCGAGCTGGAAGTACTTGTAGATCGAGAAACCGAAGGTGATGAGGGAGACTGAAGTGCTGACCCAGGACATCAGCGTGCGCTCGTAGGCGAGCCGCGTGCGTTCGAACGCGAGCGCGGTGTCGGTGTCGAGCGTGCGTCCTTCGTCAGCGCCCGGTGTGTTCATCATCGTCCGCCCACGTTCTGCTTGCGCAAGCATAGCGCAGCTTGCGCTGCCCGACTGCCCGGGCTCACAACACGCCAAGCGTCGTCAGCGCCCGGAACATGATCTGCAGGCCCAGCGCGACCTGCACCACGCCCAGCACCGCACCGAGAATCGTCAGCACGAGGAGCAGCACGCGCACGATGTGCCGGGTCAGCAACATCACGACGAGATTCAACAGCATGATGGCCAGCACGACGGCCCCGAGCTTGAGGCGTGAGGCCGCATCGGGGCTCATCGCGAGGAACACGACGAGCGCCGCGATGCCGTAGGGCGTGACGATCGTCGGGAAGGCGAGCGGCGCCAGGGCGAGGCGCGAAATCGATTGTGGTGTCGCGAGGGTCGAGGGCGCCGGGTCGGCGGTCGGGATCGAGAACTGCTGCAAGGTGACCTGCAGGGCGTTCAGGAACAGGATGATGCCGGCGGCAAGCGCCAGCATCGGCAGGGGAATCCCGAAGTTGCCGAGCACCCGCTTGCCGATGAGGGCTGCCAGCAGCAGGGCCAGGCAGGCATAGCCCGACGCCAGCAGCGCCAGGCGGCGCACCACCCAGGGATCGGCGCCCTGGGTGAGCTTCACGAACGGACCGACGATCTTGAAGGGCCCGAGCATGAGGAACAGCAGCGCGAACGCCTGCGTCAGCGAAAACTGCTGCACCGGCCTCGCATCGAGGCCTCCCGTGGCGGCCGCCGCGAAACCCGACGCCGCCAGGATCGCGCAGGCCGGCAGCAGGCGCGCCGGGCAGCGCGGCACACGACGCACGATTTCGGCGAACTTCACCTGTGAATCCTTTGTCTCTCGGGCACTGCAGCTCAGCGTCCGACGCGCGCCGGCAGCCTTGAGTGGCGCAGAATAGACCCGATGCCGCCACGGCTGAATGGGACCATGGTCCTATCCGGCAGGTGGGAAGGACCGGCGGGCTCGCGCGTTGACTCCCGTCAACATGATCCCGGGCCACCTCCGGCACATTAACGCAGACCGCCACGGCGACGTGGCCGATGATGAGGATCCGTGTTGATGGCAGAGTTCCAGGAGCGGCGAATTCACGCATGACGCACCGCGCAGCACTCCATTTGCCCGCGAGCCGCCTCGACGACCTCTTCGTCGCGCTGCGCGGCGAGGGATACACGGTCGTGGGCCCGACGGTCCGCGACGGCGCCGTCGTCTACGACGAGCTCGACTCCGCCGCCGAGCTGCCCAAGGGCTGGACCGCGCGCCAGTCACCCGGCCAGTACCGCCTCGAGCGCAGTGGCGACGACGCGTACTTCGGCTACGTCCTCGGCCCCCAGGCGTGGAAGAAATACCTGTTCCCGCCGCGACACCGGCTGTGGTCGGCGAAGATTGCCGACGGCCGTTTCGAGGTCGCGGCAGGTGCGCCCGAGGCGCCGCGCCATGCCTTCCTTGGCGTGCGGGCCTGCGAGCTGAAGGCAATTGAAACCCAGGACAAAGTCTTCCTGCGCGAGCCCGCGCCGGACGGCGTCTACGCCGCGCGGCGTGCCGCGGCGCTCGTGATCGTCGTCCAGTGCACGCGGGCGGCGTCGACCTGCTTCTGCACATCGATGAATGCCGGGCCCCGCGCCGACGCCGGCTTCGATCTCGCATTGACCGAGGTCCTCGACGACGACGCCCACTACTTCGTCGTCGTCGCCGGCAGCGCGCGCGGCGCCGCCGTGGTGGAGGCGCTCGCGCTGCGCGCGGCGAGCGCAGCCGAATGCGCGGCCGCGACTGCCGCCGAGGCGCAGGCCATCGCCCAGATCGAGCGACGGCTCGACACCGCCGGCCTCAAGGAAAAGCTGCAGTCGCAGCCGGAGCATCCGAACTGGGCGGCGCTTGCCGAGCGCTGCCTCGGCTGCGCGAACTGCACGCTGGTCTGCCCCACCTGTTTCTGCAACACGACCGAGGACACGACGGATCTCACCGGCGAGCACGCCGAGCGCTGGCGGCGCATGGACTCCTGCTTCACCTTCGACTTTTCGTACCTGCATGGCGGCAGCGTCCGCCAGTCGACCGCCGCGCGCTACCGCCACTGGCTGACGCACAAGCTCGCCGGCTGGTGGGACCAGTTCGGGCAGAGCGGCTGCGTCGGCTGCGGACGCTGCGTCAGCTGGTGCCCGGTCGGCATCGATATCACAGAGGAGGCGAAAAAATTCTGATGGAAGATCTCGGCCGGCTCATCAAGACCCACCCTTTCTTCGCGGATCTCGCGCCGGACCACCTGCAACTCGTCGTTGGCTGTGCGACGAACCGGCGCCTGGGCGCGGGGCAGATGTTGTTCCAGGAAGGCGCGAGCGCCGATCACTTCTTCCTGCTGCGCGAAGGCCGCGTCGCGCTCGAGCTCAACGTGCCGCAGCGGGGACCCTTCGTGTTCGAGACCATCGACGACGACGAAGTGCTCGGCTGGTCGTGGCTCATGCCCCCGTATCGCTGGCATTTCGACGCGCGCGCGATCACCCCGCTGCGCTATTTCGCGTTCGACGCGAAATGCCTGCGCGGCAAGATGGAGGCCGACCATGAACTCGGCTACGCGCTGATGCAACACTTCCTGCCGGTGATCGTCGACCGCCTGCAGGCGACGCGCGTGCGCATGCTCGACCTCTTCGGCGCGACGCCCGGCGCCGGGCCCGGCCATGTCTGAGGCTCCCGGCGCCTGCGCGCCGCCGCTGCTGCCGGAGGCCTGGACCCTACGCAGCCGGCGCGACGACACCGCGGACACCTTCACGCTGGTGCTCGAACGCGACGGCGGCACGGCATTCCGCTTCGCGCCCGGCCAGTTCAACATGCTCTACGCGCCCGGCGTCGGGGAGATGGCGATTTCCATCAGCGGCGACCCGGCCGACGGCACGACGCTTACGCACACGATACGCGCGGTCGGCGCCGGCACGCGCGCGCTTCGGCAGCGCGTGCCCGGCACGCAGATCGGCCTGCGCGGACCTTTCGGCACGGGCTGGCCGATGGCGCGCGCCGTGGAGCGCCACGTCGTGCTGGTGGCCGGCGGCATCGGCCTCGCGCCGCTGCGGCCCGCCGTCCTCGCGCTCGCCGCGGCGGCCGAAGCCCGCGCCGCGGCGGGCCTGACGACCGCCCTCTACTGCGGCGCGCGCACCCCGGCCGATCTCCTCTATGCCGACGAACTCGCGGCCTGGGCGCGGCTGCCCGGTTTCAGCGTGCGCGTCACCGTCGACCAGGCGGGCGCGGACTGGCAGGGCTCGGTGGGCCTGGTGACAGGGCTCATGAAGGCCCTGCCCGGCGACCCGGCACGGACGCTCGCGATGACTTGCGGGCCGGAAGTGATGATGCGCGTCGTCGCGACCCGCCTCGTCACGCTCGGTCTCGACGAGTCCTCGATACACCTGTCCGCGGAGCGGAACATGAAGTGCGCGGTCGGCAGCTGCGGGCACTGCCAGTACGGACCGCTCTTCGTCTGCCGCGACGGTCCGGTGCTGCCGTATCCGCGCCTCGCGCCGCTGCTGCGCGTGCGGGAGATCTGACGATGGCCGACCTTCGCAAGCCGAAGCTCACGGTCTGGAAATTCTCGTCCTGCGACGGTTGCCAGCTGTCGCTGCTGAACTGCGAGGACGAGCTGCTCGCCGTGCTCGGCGAGGTCGAGCTCGCGTACTTCCTCGAAGCGACGCGCGCCGAGCTGCCGGGCCCCTACGACATCTCGCTGGTCGAGGGCTCGATCACGACCCCGCACGACGTCGAGCGCATCCAGGAAGTCCGTCGCCAGTCGCGCTTCCTGGTGACGATCGGCGCCTGCGCGACGGCCGGCGGCATCCAGGCGCTGCGCAATTTCCGCGACGTCGACGAATTCATCCGCATCGTCTACGCCGAGCCGTCCTTCATCGACACGCTGGCGACTTCGACGCCGATTGCCGCCCACGTCCGCGTCGATTTCGAACTGCGCGGCTGCCCCATCAACCGCCAGCAGCTGCTCGAAGTGCTGAACGCCTTCCTGCACGGCCGGCGGCCGAACACGCCGGCGCACAGCGTCTGCGTCGAGTGCAAGCTCGCGGGCAACGTCTGCGTGATGGTCGCGCACGGTACGCCCTGTCTGGGGCCGGTGACGCACGCGGGCTGCGGCGCGCTGTGCCCGCGCTACCATCGCGGCTGCTACGGCTGCTTCGGGCCGATGGAGGCCCCGAACGTCGCGGCGATGAGCGCCGCCTGGCGCGCGCTGGGCGTCCCCGATGTCGACGTGGCGCGCGTGCTGCAGACCTTCAATGCGGCTGCAACACCGTTCCGCGACGAGGCGGCCCGACTGGAAGCGGGCGCGGCCCGCGAGGCACCCGACCATGACTGAACCTACTGCACCGGGCGAAGGCCAGGCGACGCGCGTCATCGAGGTCGATTACCTCGCGCGCGTCGAAGGCGAGGGCGCGCTGTACGTGCGCACCGAGGGCGATCGCGTCGCGCAGGTCGACTTCAAGATCTTCGAGCCACCGCGTTTCTTCGAAGCCTTCCTGCGCGGCCGCCGCCACGACGAGGCGCCGGACATCACGGCGCGCATCTGCGGGATCTGCCCGGTGGCCTACCAGATGAGTTCGGTGCATGCGATGGAGGACGCGCTCGGCATCACCATCGACGGGCCGCTGCGCGAGCTGCGACGGCTGCTCTACTGCGGCGAATGGATCGAGAGCCACGCCCTGCACGTCTACATGCTGCACGCGCCCGACTTTCTCGGCTTCCAGGACGCCGTGCAGATGGCGCAGGCGCACCCCGGGGTGCTCGAGCGCGGCCTCGGGCTCAAGAAGGCCGGCAACCTCATCGGCCAGCTGCTCGGCGGGCGCGAGGTGCACCCGATCAACGTGCGCGTCGGCGGCTTCTACCGCGTGCCGACGCGCAAGGAACTCGCGAGCCTGCACGACCCGCTGTCGCGCGCGCTCGACGCCGCGCGCGAGACCGTGCGCTGGGTGCGTGGGCTGCCCTTCCCGGAGTTCGAGCGCGACTACGAATTCGTCGCCCTGCGCCACCCGCACGAATACCCGTTCTGCGAGGGGCGGCTGGTGTCGAGCCGCGGCCTCGACATCGCGGTCAGCGAGTACCCGACGCAGTTCGCCGAACAGCACGTCGCGCGCAGCAACGCGCTGCACTCGCGGCTGGCCGCGCGCGTCGCGGCCGGCGAGCCGGGCCACTACCTCGTCGGCCCGCTCGCGCGCTACAACCTCAACGCCGACCGCCTCGGACCGATCGCCGCCGAGGCCGCGCACGACGCCGGTCTCGCGCCGGGCTGCCGCAATCCGTTCAAGAGCATCCTCGCGCGCGCGGTCGAACTGGTGTTCGCCTGCGAGGAGGCGCTGCGCGTGATCGACGCCTACACGCCGCCGCCGCTGCCCCACGTCGCCGGCGAGCTTCGGGCCGGCGTCGGCCACGGCTGCACCGAGGCGCCGCGCGGCATCCTCTACCATCGCTACGAGCTGAACGCCGACGGCACGATCGCCGACGCCGTCATCGTGCCGCCGACCTCGCAGAACCAGGCGACGATCGAGGACGATCTGCGCGCGCTGCTCGCAACGCGCCTCGCGCTGCCCGACGCCGAGCTGCAGTGGCAGTGCGAGCAGGCCATCCGCAACTACGATCCCTGCATCTCCTGCGCGACTCACTTCCTCAAGCTCGAGGTCGACCGCCGATGAAGCGCCCGGCCGTGCTTGGCATCGGCAACGAGTATCGCGGCGACGACGCCGCGGGGCTGCTGGTCGTGCGCGCGCTGCGCGCGGCGGGCGCGGTGCAGGGCTGGGACCTGCTGGAACTCTCGGGCGAGGGCGCGGGCCTCATCGACGCGTGGGAGGATCGGCCGTGCGTCGTGCTGGTGGATGCCGTCGCGCTCGCGGGCCTGCCGGCCGGCACGGTGCTGCGCTACGACGATCCGGCGAGCCTGCCGCCCGACACGGAACTGCGCTGCTCGAGCCACGCCTTCGGCGTCGGCGCCGCGCTGGCGCTCGCCGAGGTGCTGGGCAGGCTGCCGCCGGTGCTCGTCCTCTACGGCATCAACGGACAGGCGTTCGCCCAGGGCGCGACGATGACACCCGCCGTGGATGACGCGGCCGCGCGCGTCGCCGCCGACATCGCCCAGGCCATCCGCGAGAAGGAGTGGAACGCCCATGCATGAAATGTCGCTGATCAATGACCTGATGCGGAAAATCATGCGCGTCGCCGACGAGCACGGCGCGCGGCGCATCGTCGGCCTGAAGGTCGAGCTCGGTGCCCTGTCCCACCTGTCGGCCGGACATTTCCGCGAGCACTTCGAAGAGGCTGCGGTCGGCACGCCGGCCGAGGGCGCGCGGCTCGACATCGTCGAGATGACGGACATCCACGACCCGCACGCGCAGGACATCCTGCTGCGCAGCGTCGAAGTCGCCGCGGACGACACCTGACGCGATGAGCGGCACGGGCGCGGAAGCGCGCGAGCGCTGGCGGCTCGACCTGCGCGGACGCGTGCAAGGCGTCGGCTTCCGCCCGTTCACGCAGCGTCTCGCGACGCGCTTCGGCCTTGCAGGCAGCGTGCACAACGCCGGCGCGACGGTGCGCATCGAAGCCGAGGGCGCGCCCGCGAGCCTCGCCGCCTTCGTCGACGCGCTGACGCGCGAGGCACCGACGCGCGAGCTGCGCATCATGCGCGAGCGGCTGCCGGTGCGCGGCGAGGCCGGCTTCGGGATCGCCGCGAGCCAGGGCGCGGACATGCGCGACCTGCCGGTGGACATCGCCACCTGCGCCGACTGCCTGCGCGAACTGCGCGACGCCGCGAACCGGCGCCATCGCTACCCGTTCACGCACTGCGCGGCCTGCGGCCCGCGCTGGAGCGTGCTGGAAAACCTGCCCTACGACCGCGAGCGCACGACGCTGCGCGACTTCACGCCCTGCGCGGCCTGCGCCGCCGAGTATCGTGACCCGGCCGACCGCCGCTTCCACGCGCAGGGGATCTGCTGCCCCGCCTGCGGGCCGCGCGTGATGCTCAGCGATGCGGCGGGCGGGACGCTCGCGTGGGGCGACGCGGCGCTCGCCGCGAGCGTCGACGCGCTGCGCGCCGGGCGCATCGTCGCCGTGAAGGCGACCGGCGGTTTCCAGCTGTGGGTGCGCGCGGCCGACGCGGCGGCGGTGGCCCGGCTGCGTGCGCGCAAGCGGCGGCCCGACAAGCCCTTCGCGCTGATGGTTGGCTCGCTCGCGCAGGCCGCCGCGCTGTGCGAGGTCGGAGCGACGGAGGCCCGCGCGCTGGGCGGTCCGACCGCGCCGATCCTGCTGCTTGCGCGACGGGACGACGCCGCGCTGCCGATCGCGCCGGCCGTCGCGCCGGACGTGCCGGAACTCGGGCTGATGCTGCCCTCGAGCCCGCTGCAGACCCTGCTGAGCGAGGCGCTCGGCGAGCCGGTCGTCGCGACCAGCGGCAATCTCGCAGGCGAGCCGATCTGCATCGATGACACCGAGGCCCGCACGCGGCTGGCCGGGATCGCCGACCTCTTCCTCGGCCACGACCGACGCATCCTGCGCGCGCTCGACGACTCGCTCGCGCGCGTCGTCGCGGGCGAGTTGCAGGTGCTCAGGCTCGGGCGCGGCCTCGCACCGCTGCAGCTCGAACTTTCGCACCCGATCGCGCCCGGACTCGCGGTCGGCGGCGACCTGAAAGCCGCGATCGCGGTCAGCACCGACGACGGCCTCGTGCTGAGCCAGCACCTCGGCGACCTCGCGCTGCGCGACAGCCAGCGGCAGTTCACCGCGGCGGTCGACGAATTCACGCGGCTGGCGACTGCCGCGCCGCGCCGCTGGGTGCGCGATGCGCACCCGGACTACCACTCGGGCGCGCTCGCGCCAGCCGACGCCCACCGGGTGCCGCACCACGTCGCGCACGCCTACGCCTGTCTCGCCGAACACCAGCCGCGGCTCGACACGCCTTTCATCGCCTTCACCTGGGACGGCAGCGGCTACGGGCCGGACGGCACGCTGTGGGGCGGCGAATGCCTGCGGATCGAAGGGCGGGGCGACTGGACCCGCGTCGCGAGCTTCAGAAGCTTCCGCCTCGCGGGCGGCGAAGCCGCGGTGCGCGACCCGCGCCGCATCGCCGTCGCGCTCGCCGACGCCAGCGGCGTGACGCTGGCACCCTGTGCGGAATACGCGGCCTGGCGGGCGCAGCTCGCGCAAGGCTTCAACGCCCCGCTGACGTCCAGCGTGGGCCGCCTGTTCGACGGGGTCGCCGCGCTGATGGCCCTGCACGACGGTCGCTACCGGCCGCCGAGCTACGAAGGGCAGCTGGCGCTGGGGCTGGAAGCGCTCGCCCACGCCGGTGGGGACGTCGCGCCGTACCCGCTGCCGATCGTCGTCGAGGACGGCCTGCCGCGCCTCGACTGGCGGCCGATGGTGCGGGCGCTCCACACCGATCTCGCGTGCGAGCGGCCGCGCGCGGCGATCGCGCGCGCGTTCCACGCGGCGCTGGTCGCCGGACTGCGCCACACGCTGGCGGCGCTCGCGACGGGCGCCGGCACGCGGCGGATCGCGCTCGCCGGCGGCGTGTTCCAGAACCGCGTGCTGCTGGAAGCTGCGAGCGCGGCGCTACGCGCCGACGCCCACGCGGTATGCTGGCCCTCACGCATTCCCATCAACGACGGCGGCCTCGCGGCGGGACAACTGCTCGCCGCCTGCAGCCGGCCACAGGAGGACTGAAGCCATGTGCCTCGGCGTGCCAGGACGGATCGATGCCCTCGACGACACGGCCGGCGCAGCCTGCGCGCGTCGCGGCCGCGTCGACTTCGGCGGCGTGCAGCGCACGGTGTCGCTCGCGCTCGTGCCCGAGGCGGTCCCCGGAGACTATGTGATCGTGCACGCGGGTATCGCGATCGCCCGGCTCGATGAAGCGCGGGCGCTGGAAACGCTCGCGCTGCTGCGCGAGCTCCCGTCATCCGGGGCATCCGGGCAGCCGCGCGCATGAAGTTCGTCGACGAGTTCCGCGATCCGGCGCTGGCACAGCGGCTCGCGGAGTCGATTTCCGCGTCGGTGACCCGGCCGTGGCGGCTGATGGAAATCTGCGGCGGCCAGACCCACGCGCTGCTGCGCCATGGCCTAGACCGCCTGCTCCCGGCCGGCATCGAACTGCTGCACGGCCCGGGCTGCCCGGTGTGCGTGACCCCGGCGGAGGTGCTGGACCAGGCCTTCGCGATCGCGCTGACGCCGGGCACCGTGCTCTGCACCTTCGGCGACATGCTGCGCGTGCCGGGCAACGGGCAACTCGACCTCTTCGCCATCCGCGCGCGCGGCGCCGACGTCCGGCCCGTGTACTCCCCGCTCGACGCCGTCGCGCTGGCCCGCGCGCTGCCCGACAGGCAGGTCGTGTTCCTCGCCGTCGGCTTCGAGACCACCGCGCCAGCGACCGCGCTGGCCGTGCGCGAGGCGCGCGAGGCGGGGCTGGCCAATTTCTCGCTGCTGGTCGCGCACGTGCGCGTGCCGCCGGCGATCGACGCGCTGCTGTCGGCGCCCGACAACCGGGTGCAGGGCTTCCTCGCCGCCGGCCACGTCTGCTCGGTGATGGGCTGGCGCGAATACGAGGACCTCGCCGCGCGCCACCGCGTGCCGATCGTCGTCACCGGCTTCGAGCCGCTGGATCTGCTCGACGGCATCCGCCGCTGCGTCGCCCAGCTCGAGGCGGGCGCGGCGACGGTCGAGAACCAGTACGCGCGCGCGGTCACCCGCGACGGCAACGCGGCGGCGCAGGCGCTGCTCGCGGAGGTCTTCGAGGTCGTCGACTGTCCGTGGCGCGGACTCGGCGTGATCGCAGGCGGCGGGCTCGGCCTGCGCGCGGCCTGGCGCGACTTCGACGCGGCGTCGCGCTACGCGGCGGCCGTGGCGCCTGCGGCGACGGCCGCGGACGAGCCCTGCCGCAGCGGCGAGGTGCTGCGCGGGGTGCTGAAGCCGCCGCAGTGCGCGGCCTTCGGCACGCGCTGCACGCCGGAGCATCCGCTGGGCCCGACGATGGTGTCGGGCGAAGGCGCCTGCGCCGCCTATTTCCGTTACCGCAGCCCCGTGGACCACGCCGATGCAATGCCCGCTGCCGCTCGCTGACTACCCGCGCGTGACGCTGGCCCACGGCGGCGGCGGCCGCCTCGGGCGGCGACTCGTCAGCGAACTCTTCGCGCCCGCCTTCGGCAACGCGCTCATAGACTCGCGCCACGACGGAGCGGTGCTCGACGCTCTCGCAGCGCCGCTCGCCTTCACCACCGACGGCCACGTCGTGCGGCCGCTGTTCTTTCCCGGCGGCGACATCGGCAAGCTCGCGGTGCTCGGCACCGTCAACGATCTCGCGATGTGCGGCGCGCGGCCGCGCCATCTCAGCCTGTCCTTCGTGATCGAGGAGGGACTCGCGATGGAGACCCTGTGGCGGATCGCCTGTTCGATCGGTGTCGCTGCGCGCGAGAACGACCTGCGCATCGCCGCCGGCGACACCAAGGTCGTCGAGCAGGGTCGCGGCGACGGTCTCTACATCGGCACCGCCGGCATCGGCGAAGTCATGGCGGCCGCGACCATCGGCCCGCGCGCGGTGCAGGCGGGGGACGCGATCCTCGTCAGCGGCGATCTCGGCCGCCACGGCATCGCCGTGCTGACGCGCCGTGAAGGCTTCGCGCTCGACGTCGAGGTCGACAGTGACTGCGCGCCGCTGTGGGGCCCGGTCGCGGCGTTGCTCGAGGCCGGCATCGAGGTCCACTGCCTGCGCGATCTGACGCGCGGCGGCCTGGCCGCGGCGCTCGTCGAGATTGCCGAGGACGGCGGGGTGGAGCTCGAGATCGACGAGACCGCAATCCCGGTGTCGCCGCCGGTGCGCGCCGCCTGCGAAGTGCTGGGCCTCGACCCGCTGCTGGTCGCGAACGAGGGCCGCTTCGTCGCTTTCGTGCCGCGGCATGACGCCGCGCGCGCCTGCGCCGTGTTGCGGGCGCATCCGCTGGCGGCCGGGGCCACGGTCGTGGGGCAGGTGAGTGCGCGGGCGCCGCGCGGCCGGGCATGGCTCCGGGGCCTGTTCGGCCAGGCCCGCGCGCTCGCGATGCCGTCCGGCGAGCAGTTGCCCCGCATCTGCTGAAGCCGGGGCCTACTTCGGGTAGAGCAGCGAGATCTGCAGGCGCAGTTGCCAGTCGGGCCCGAGCGTCGGCGACAGCACGTGATGGTAGGCCTCCACCAGCGCGCTGATGCGCTGGCCGCCGAGGCTGAGCACCTTGCCGACCCCGCCGCCGACCGGCAGCAGCCAGCGATTGTCGTCGTCCGCTTCCCAGTCGGCCACGATCGACGGGCTGCTCGACAGGTACCAGCCGTTGTCGAAGTGGTAACTGACGAGCGGCCGCAGCCCCATCACATCGACGTCGTCGCGGCTGCCGTCGCCGGCGAAGGACCACAGGTTCTGCACGAGCAGCCCCACCTGCCAGCGCCGGCCATTGTAGACCGCGGCACCGGACGGGCCGGCCACCCACTTGTTGGTGGTGAGCCGCTCGTGACTGCCGGTCGGCAGCACCAGCGACGGGCCGACCCCCCAGATGAAGCGTTGGCCCTTGGCCGGCGACAGCAGGCTCGTGACATTCACATCGCTGAGGCCGTCGGCGGTTTCCGGCCAGGGCGCGTGGGCGAGCGGCACCAGCACGCGCATCAGCAGGGTCCAGTCCTCGTTCAGCTCCACTGGGAAAAGGGGCTGGATACGGAAGAAGTTCAGCGGCTCATCGTCCGGCCCGAACCCGAACTGGACGTTGTCCTCGAAGCGCATGACGTACATGCGGGCCAGCGGATTGAGATCCTCGGCCGCCAGCACCCGCGCGCTGTCTCCTGCGCCCGCGTCGGGCTCTGCTGCGGACAGGTTCGCCGCCAGCAGCAGTAAGCCGACGCAGGCGAGGACGCGATCCAGCTGGTTCACGGGAGGGTCTCCGGTGCGCAAGGGGCGCTGACGCCCGCGCAGCCTACCCAGTTGCCCCGCCAAGGTATAGGCCGGGTGGCGGCAAACCCATCAGTACAAGGTCCAACAGACGCCGACCCTCTGCTCCGCTAGCGTTTGACCCCTATCGGCCCCGTCGTGCAAAGAAGCGGCAGCCCGCCACGCGCGCCGAAGCCAGACACGCCCCAAGCCGGGAGGAGCCGCGCATGGCACGCATCAAATTGAGGACGACCGAGGAGCGCGAAGCGGCCGGCAAGGCGCTGCGCGACAAGTGCCCACGTTCGCTGCACGGCGAGAAAGTGTTCGGACAGGGCCAGAAACGCGACGGCGTCGCCCTCATCAAGGCCTCGAACAAGGACCGGCTGGAAAACCTGGTGCCGGTGCGTCACGGCCGCATGCTGCAATCGGCCTTCGCCTTCTTCCGTGGCACCGCCGCGCTGCAGGCCTACGACCTCGCCGGCACGCCGACCAGCGGCATCATCGTCCAGGCCTGCGGCGACTGCCATCTCGCGAACTTCGGCGGCTTCGCGACGCCGGAACGGACACAGGTGTTCGACATCAACGATTTCGACGAGACCCTGCCGGCGCCCTTCGAATGGGACATCAAGCGCCTCGCGACGAGCTTCGTCGTCGCCGCGCGCTGGCGCGGCTTCGCCGCCGACGACGCGCGCGAAGCCGCCCTGGAAGCCGTCGCCTCGTATCGCACGTCGATGCGCAAGCGATCCGGCTCCGGGGTCCTCGAAGCCTGGTATTCGAAGATCACCGCTGCCGATTTGATGGAACTCACGCGAGATGAGCCGGATGCCCTGGAACGTCTCGAGAACAGGATCGAGAAGGCCCAGAAGCAGGGTCACGAACAGGCCTTCAACAAGCTCACGGCGCCCTCGAAAGGATTGCCCCGCATCGTCGACCAGCCACCGCTGATCTTCCACGCGGACAAGCGGGAGCTGAACGAAAAGATTGCCCTCGCGTTCTTCAAGAACTACCGGGACACGCTGGCACCGGAGCGCCGCATGCTGTTCGACCGCTACCAGCTCGTCGACACAGCGCTGAAGGTGGTCGGGGTCGGGAGCGTGGGCACCCGCTGCTTCATTACGCTGCTGATGGCCGCGCCCGACGACCCGCTGTTCCTGCAGGTGAAGGAGGCGCGACCCTCCGTGCTCGAGCCCTACGTGAAGGGTGCGAAGGTCAAGCACAACGGCGAGCGCATCGTCGTCGGCCAGCGCTTGATGCAGTCCGCGAGCGACATCTTCCTCGGCTGGTCGAAGGGACCGAAGGGCACGGGCATGCGCGATTACTACGTCCGCCAGCTGCGGGACATGAAGATATCGCCGAATATCGAATCGATGAACGAGAACACGCTGAAAATCTTCGCCAGGGCCTGCGGCATGGGCCTCGCCCGTGCCCACGACAAGGCCGGCGACGCGGCGATGATCGCCGGCTACCTCGGCAGCAAGGACACGTTCGACGAAGCGGTCGCGGATTACGCCGTCGCTTACGCGGACCAGGTGGAGCGGGACTTCGAGACCTTCGGCAACGCGGTGCGCAACGGCAAGCTGCAAAGCGACCTCAGCCCGAGCGAACTGACGACGACAATCAGGTAGGGAGGACAAGGGCACAGGGCGCGGATTGCACCGCGGGCACATCCACGCTACAAGGGGGTGAATGCCTAGCCAGCCACCTTCAGCCGGGAGCAGTCCGATGCAACATCCCATGCCTCATCTACTCGTCGTCGGCGGCGGTTTCGCCGGCATGTGGGCGGCGCTGACCGGCGCGCGCGAGTTCGCGCTTGCCGGCCGCGAAGCGCGCGTGACGGTGATCGCGCGCGACGAATTTCTCACCGTGCGCCCACGCCTCTACGAAGTGTTCACCGAAGCTTTCCGCGCACCGCTCGCGCCCGTGTTCGCCCCGCTGGGCATCAGCCTCGCCGTCGGCGAGGTCGAGGATATCGATACGCAGGTGCACCGCGTCAGCTTCGTCGACGGCGACGGCACGCGGCACGGCGCGCATTACGACCGCCTCGTGCTCGCCGCCGGCAGCCAGCAACGCGCGCTGCCGGTGCCGGGCGCCGCCGAGTTCGCCTTCGACATCGACACCTTCGACGGCGCGCGCCGCTTCGACGAACAGCTGCGCCGCTGCGTGGATGCCGTCGGCGAAGCCGGCGCCGACACCTTCGTCATTATCGGCGCGGGCTTCACGGGTATCGAACTCGCGGCGGAAATGCGCAATCGCCTGCGCGCCCACGGCGGCGCCACGGCGGCGGAGGCCGCGCGCATCGTGCTCGTCGAACGCGCGGGCGAGGTGGGCCCGGATCTCGGGCCACAGCCGCGGCCTTATATCGAGGAAGCCCTGCGCAACGCACGGGTCGAGCTGAAACTCGGCACCGGCGTCGAGCGGATCGAGCGCGACGGCGTGCTGCTCGGCAACGGCGAGCGCCTGGCGGCGGCAACCGTCGTCGTCACCGCGGGCCTCGTCGCGAGCCCGCTCGCCGCGCGGCTCGGCGTCGCGGCCGATGCGCAGGGCCGCCTCCCTGTCGACACCGCACTGCGCGTCGCGGGCGTGTCGCAGGTCTTCGCCGCCGGCGACATCGCCCGCGCGCAGACCGACGACACGCACGTCGCGCTTATGTCCTGCCAGCATGCAGTGCCGATGGGCAAGCACGCGGGCTACAACGCCGCGCGGGAACTGCTGAACCTGCCGCTTGCCGACTATCGCCAGCCCGACTACGTGACCTGCCTCGACCTCGGGGATTACGGCTCGCTGTTCACGACCGGCTGGGACCGCCAGCCGCAGCAGTGGGGTGCCGAGGTCAAGGCGCTCAAGCGCAAGATCAACACGCAGTGGATCTACCCGCCGGCCGGCGGCCGCGAGGCGATCCTCGCCGCCGCGGCGCTGGATGCGCCGTGGCCGCCGCTGGACTGAAGCGCGCTCAGGCCTCGGCGATCGAGTAATCGCGCTGCTCGCGCGCGAAGTCGATGAACCAGTCGATGGCGGCCGGGTTCATCATCGCATCGCGGCTCACCGACTTCGCGACATCGAAGCCCATCAGGATCTTGCGCACCGGCACCTCGAGTTTCTTGCCGGTCAGGGTGTAGGGCACGGCCTCGACCTGGTAGATGCGGTCCGGCACGTGGCGCGGCGAGCACTGCTCGCGCAGCGCGTCGTTGATGCGCTTCGTCAGCGCGTCGTCCAGCACGGCGCCCGGCGCGAGCTTGACGAACATCGGCATGAAAAAGCGGCCGCCGGGCAGGTCGAGGTTGACGATGAGGCTGTCCTCGACGCCGGGCACGGTTTCGACGGTGCGGTAGATCTCGGCAGTGCCGATGCGCACACCGTAGCGGTTCAGGGTCGAGTCCGAGCGGCCCTGGATGAAGCAGCCGCCGCGCGCGTTGACCTTGAAGAAGTCACCGTGCCGCCACTTGCCGGGGAAGTCCGCGAAATAGGAATCACGGTAGCGCCGCATGTCCGGATCGTTCCAGAAGTAGAGCGGCATCGAGGGCATAGGCTGGCACACGACCAGCTCGCCGACCTCGTCGACGACGGGCTCACCGGCGTCGTTCCAGGCCTGCACGTCGATGCCGAGGCCGCGCACCTGGATCTCGCCGGCGTGCACCGGGACGGTGGTCGCACCGGTGACGAAGCCGGCGCAGACGTCGGTGCCGCCGCTCTGCGAGGTCACCCACAGGTCCGCGGCGACATTGTCGTAGAGCCACTGCATCGACTCCGGCGTCACCGGCGAGCCGCTGAGCAGGATGCCCTCGAGCTTCGGATAGGCATATCGCTCGCGCGGCACCACGCCCGCCTTCTGCATCATGCCGACATAGGTCGGGCTCGCGCCGAACAGCGTCGCGCCCGCCTCGCTCGCCAGCCGCCACAGGACGTCGACGTCGGGGCTCGCCGGATGGCCGTCGTAGATCACCGCGCTCGCGCCGGTGACGAGCGAGCCGATGAGGAGATTCCACATGATCCAGCCCGAGGTCGAATAGAAGAACATCGTCGAGCCGGGCCGCAGGTTGCAGTGCAGGCCAAGGCCCTTGTGCAGTTCGAGCGTGATGCCGCCGTGGCCGTGCACCAGCGCCTTCGGCAGCCCGGTGGTGCCGGACGAGTAGACGACCCACAGCGGGTGATCGAAGGGCAGCTGCTCGAAAACGAGCGAGCCGTCGGCCGGGCGCGCGAGCAGGGCCTCCCAGTCGTGGACCGTCACGCCCTCGCGCGCCGCGGGCGGCGCGGCGTCACGGTCGTTCAGGCGAAAATGCACGAGATGCGCCAGCGTCGGCAGCGCGTCGACGATCTGCGCGGCCTCGGCGCGGCGGTCGAAATCCTTGCCGCCATAGCGGTAGCCGTCGACGCAGAAGATGACCTTCGGCTCGATCTGCTGGAAACGGTCGAGCACGCTGCGCACGCCGAAGTCGGTCGAGCAGCTCGACCAGATTGCGCCGACGCTCGCCGCCGCGAAGAAGGCGATCGCCGTGTGCGGGATGTTCGGCATGAAGGACACGACGCGGTCACCCGGCCGCACGCCGAATTCGCGCAGGCGCGCGGCGAGCCGGGTGACCTGCTCGACGAGCTCGTCCCAGGTGATGG
>Ga0255182_1000227_pt1 | contig 45826 bp, 38 predicted proteins | sample Atl_UVDOM_RepA_8_FD_188420 | JGI IMG/M metagenome (GOLD analysis project Ga0255182, IMG submission 188420) | Freshwater microbial communities from Altamaha River, Georgia, United States - Atl_UVDOM_RepA_8d | ecosystem: Environmental > Aquatic > Freshwater > River | place: USA: Georgia...
CGCGCCAGCATCTCGTCATCCTTCTCTTCGCCGACGAGGAAACGCACGTTCTCGCACAGGACGATCTCGCCCGGCGCGCAATCCACGCCGTCGATCCAGTCCCGTGCGAGCCGCACCGGCTGGCCGAGCAGGGTCGTCAGCGCGGCGGCCACCGGGGCCATCGACGACGCCTCGTCGAAGACGCCCTCTTTCGGGCGCCCGAGATGCGACATCACGATGACGCGCGCCCCGGCCGCCAGCGCCTGCCGCAGCGTCGGCAGGCCGGCGCGCAGGCGGGTGTCGTCGGTGATCTTCCCGTTCTTGAGCGGAACGTTGAAATCCTCGCGGATCAGCACCCGCTTGCCGGCGAGGTCGAGATCGCCCATCGCGAGCATGGCGTCAGGCCCCGGCCTTCATCAGCGCGATGCTGGTGTCGAGCATGCGGTTGGAGAAGCCCCACTCGTTGTCATACCAGGCCATGACCTTGACCAACATGCCGTCGCCGATGACCTTCGTCTCGGTCGCCTCGAAGATCGACGAGGCCGGGTTGTGGTTGAAGTCGATCGAGACCAGCGGCTCGTCGTTGTACTCCAGCACGCCCTTCAGTTCGCCGTGCGCGGCCTCCTTCATGATCGACAGGATTTCCTTCTTGTCGGTCGGGCGCTTGGCGCGGAACGTGAGGTCCACGAGCGAAACGTTGATCGTCGGCACGCGCACCGCGAGGCCGTCCAGCTTGCCGTTGAGGTCCGGCAGCACGAGGCCCACCGCCGCGGCGGCGCCGGTCTTGGTCGGGATCATCGACATCGTCGCCGAGCGCGCGCGGCGCAGGTCCTTGTGGAAGACGTCGGTCAGCACCTGGTCGTTGGTGTAGGCGTGGACGGTCGTCATGAGGCCGGACTCGAGGCCGATCTTCTCGTGCAGCGGCTTGACCAGCGGCGCGAGGCAGTTCGTCGTGCACGACGCGTTCGAGATAATCTGGTGCGAGGCCTTCAGCGACTTGTGATTCACGCCGTAGACGATCGTCGCGTCGACCTCGTCGCTCGCCGGCGCCGAGATCACGACCTTCTTCGCGCCGCCCTTCAGGTGCAGGCCCGCCTTTTCGCGGGTCGTGAACAGGCCCGTGCACTCCATGACGACGTCGACCTTCAGTTCACCCCATGGCAGCTTCGCCGGGTCTTTCTCGGCCAGCACGCGGATCTTGTCGCCGTTGACGATCATGTAATCGCCGTCGACGTCGACCTTGCCGGGGAAACGACCATGCGCGGTGTCGTAACGCGTCAGGTGCGCGTTGGTCTTGGCGTCGCCGAGGTCGTTGATCGCGACGATCTGGATCTCGTTCGTGCGGCCGGCCTCGTAGAGCGCGCGCAGCACGTTGCGACCGATGCGGCCGTAGCCGTTGATACCGACTCGAATGGTCATGAACTGAATCTCCTCAAGAATGCCTTCGGCAAGTGGTTGTTTAAGGTTACGCCCGGCTCAGCCCTGCAGATAGGACGCGATTCGCGTTTCGACCGCCTGCGCCGTCAGCCCGTAGGCCTCGAACAGGGCACCTGCGGGCGCGGAGGCGCCGAAGCTGCTCAAACCGATCACATCGCCATCGAGGCCGACGAAGCGATACCAGTAGTCCGGGCTGCCCGCCTCGATCGCGATGCGGCGGCGGACCGCCGCCGGCAGCACCGCTTCGCGGTACGCGGCGTCCTGGGCGAGGAAGACGTCGCCGCTGGGCATGGACACCACGCGGATCCGCCGGCCCTTGCCGTTCAGCGCCGTGGCGGCGGCCACGGCCAGGCCGACCTCGGAACCGGTCGCGATGACGATCGCTTCGGGCTCGCCGGCCGGTTCGAGCAACACGTAGCCACCGCGCCGGATGTCGGCCAGCTGGCGCGCGTCGCGCGGCTGCGGCGGCACGCCCTGGCGGGTCAGCAGCAGGCAGCTCGGGCCGGTCGTGCATTCGACCGCCGCGACCCAGGCGGCGGCCGTCTCCGCGCCGTCACAGGGCCGCCACACGGTGCAGTTCGGGATGACGCGCAGCGAATTCGCGTGCTCGACCGGCTGGTGGGTCGGTCCGTCCTCGCCGAGGCCGATGGAGTCGTGCGTGAGCACGTAGATGGAACGCAGGCCCATCAGCGCCGCCATGCGTATCGCGTTGCGCGCGTAATCGGAAAACACGAGGAAGGTGCCGCCGTAGGGAATGAAGCCCCCGTGGAGCGCGAGGCCGTTCATCAGCGCGGCCATGCCGAACTCGCGTACGCCGTAGTTCACGTAGTTGCCGCTCGCATCGTCACGCGAGACGGCGCGGCTGCCCTTCCAGTGGGTGAGGTTCGATTCCGTCAGGTCGGCCGAGCCGCCGACGAACTCCGGCAGCGCCGGCCCGAGCAGCTCGAGCGTCAGCTGCGAGGACTTGCGCGTCGCGTTCGCGGCGTCGGTCGCCTGCAGGGCCGCAACGGCGTCCGTCGCGACCTGCGGCCACGCGGCGGGCAGCGCGCCCTGGACCCGGCGCGTGAATTCGGCGGCCAGCGCCGGGTGGGCGGCGGCGTAGGCGTCGAAGCGCCGCTGCCATTCGGCCTCCAGCGCCACGCCCTTGCCGCGCGCGTCCCAGGCCGCGTAGTGCGCGGGTGGCACGGTGAAGGCCTCGTGTGCCCAGCCCAGCTGCTCGCGCGCCGCGCTGACTTCGCTGGCGCCGAGCGGCGCGCCGTGCGCGGCCGCCTTGCCGGCCTTGTTCGGGCTGCCGTAGCCGATCACGGTGCGGCAGCAGATCAGCGAGGGGCGGCCGGTATCGGCGCGGGCGGCCTCGATCGCGCGGGCGATCGCCGCCGCGTCGTGACCGTCCACCTTCTCGATCACCTGCCAGCCGTAGGCGCGGAACCGCGCCGCGGTGTCGTCGGTGAACCAGCCCGTGACGTCGCCGTCGATGGAGATGCGGTTGTCGTCGTACAGCACGACGAGCTTGCCGAGGCCGAGCGTGCCGGCGAGCGAGCAGGCTTCGTGCGAGATGCCCTCCATCAGGCAGCCGTCGCCGGCGCACACATAGGTGTGGTGGTCGACGATGACGTGGCCGTCGCGGTTGAACTGCGCGGCGAGCATGCGCTCCGCGAGCGCCATGCCGACGGCGTTGGCGAGCCCCTGGCCGAGCGGGCCGGTGGTCGTCTCGACGCCCGGCGCGTGACCATATTCCGGGTGGCCGGGGGTCTTGGAGCCGAGCTGGCGGAAGCGCTTCAGCTCGTCGAGCGGGAGATCGTAGCCGGAGAGGTGCAGCAGCGAGTACAGCAGCATCGAGCCGTGGCCGTTCGACAGCACGAAGCGGTCGCGATCGGGCCACGCGGGGTTCGCCGGGTTGTGCCGCAGGAAATCCCGCCACAGCACCTCGGCGATGTCGGCCATGCCCATCGGCGCGCCGGGGTGGCCGGAATTCGCCGCCTGCACGGCGTCCATGCTGAGCGCACGGATCGCATTGGCAAGCTCGCGACGCAATGGGGTGTCGTTGGCACCGGCGCCTGCCGCTGCGGATGTGCTCATCTGAAAGTCCTCGGCCTGTGGGGGCGTTGATTCGGAAGGCCGGTCGCCGCCGGGCCAGGGGCCGGAGACGAAGAGGCCGCGCAAGACACGGGATTCTAGCGCCTGGGCGCTGGCTGCAAAAGCAAAACGGCGCTGTTCCCGCCGCGGCGGCGGTCTGCCGGGGACCTCGCCGGCCGCGGGTTCAGCGCGCCTGCCCGATCTCCGCCTGCGCGATCACCTCGCGCTCGGCCCGCGCGCCCGCCAGCCACGCCTGCATCGGCCCGCTCGCCAGCGCGTGCGCGGCGTAGTCGCCTGCCGCGCCGGGGCACTCGATGCCGTAGGTCGCGAAGCGGAACACGACCGGCGCGTACATCGCGTCGGCGATGGAATAGGCGCCGAACAGCCACGGGCCGGCTGCGGCGTGGCGGTCGCGACAACCGGCCCAGATTTGCTGGATGCGCGCGATATCCCGCGCGGCCGCCGCGCCCGGCACGACGCCGCGCCGTCGCGCGCGGCAGTTCAGCGGGAGTTCGGCGCGCAGCGCCGCGAACCCGGCGTGCATCTCGTGGCTGACGCTGCGTGCATGGGCCCTCGAGCGCGCGTCCGCCGGCCAGGCGTGCGGGGCCTGTTCGGCGATGGTTTCGCAGATCGCGAGCGACTCCCAGGCGACGGGCGCGCCTGTTTCGTCCCGCAGCACCGGCACCTTGCCGTGCGGCGCGGCCGCCGCCAGCGCGGCTTGCGAAGCCGGCTCGAACAGCGGGATGCGCGTCTCGCGGAACGGGACGCCGAGTGCGGTCAGCAGCACCCAGGGCCGCAGCGACCACGACGAGTAGTTCTTGTTGCCGATGACGAGTTCGAGCATGGAATTTCTCCGCCGGGCCCGTTTCCAAGCTTGCACCCGATGCAGCCTGCAGGCTGTCGGTTCTTGTCTTCAGGCGTGGTCCGCGCTGGGAAACCGTCCCGTCCCCGCCTATCCTGCGCCGCCCTTGCATGACGAAGATGGTCGCGATGGGCGAGCATCGGGACGCCGGTTGAGCAGCGCGCAGGTGGCAGGACAACTCAGGTACAAGTTGAATTTATGGTTACATCTCCTTATCTCTTGGGTATATTTGGCTTTGAAGCCTGTCTGAATAAAACAACTCCATCACGGGGCAGGCGTGCGACGGAGCTGCCCGAGTTCCGTCCGGGGTATGGCCGCTTCCTCACCGGCGGCATTACAGGCAGATCCATGTGATGACGGGCAGAACGATCAGTTTCGAGTTTTTCCCGCCCCGTACTCCGGAGGCGGTGCGCAGGCTTGAGACCACGCGCGCGCGGCTGGCCGGCTTCGGCCCCGCTTTCTTCTCGGTCACCTTCGGTGCCGGTGGCAGCACGCGCGATCTCACCCTCGAAACCGTGCTCGCGGTGCGCGAAGCCACCGGCATCGAGTGTGCGCCGCATATTTCCTGCATCGGCACGCCCGCCGCGGAACTGCGCGAGATTCTCCAGCGCTATTGCGCGCACGGCATCCGGCGCGTAGTCGCTCTGCGCGGCGACATGCCGTCCGGGCTCACCGGCTTCGGTGAGCTGCGCTACGCGAACGAACTGGTCGAGTTCATCCGCCGGGAAACCGGCCGCCAGTTCCACATCGAAGTCGCCGCCTACCCGGAATTCCACCCGCAGGCACCGACGGCCGCCGCCGACCTCGCGAACTTCAAGCGCAAGGTCGACGCCGGCGCCGACAGCGCGATCACGCAGTACTTCTTCAACCCGGACGCCTATTTCCGCTTCGTCGACGATTGCACCCGGATGGGCATCACGATTCCCATCGTGCCGGGCATCATGCCGATCACGAATTTCAGCCAGCTCGCACGCTTCTCCGAGATGTGCGGCGCCGAGATCCCACGCTGGCTCGCGAAGCGGCTCCAGGACTTCGGCGACGACCGCGCCGCGATCCGCGAATTCGGCATCGACGTCACGACGGCGCTGTGCGCGCGGCTCCTCGAGCACGGCGCGCCGGGCCTGCACTTCTACACGATGAACCAGTTCGAGGCCCTGGAAGCGGTTTTCCAGCGCCTCGGATTGAGCCGGGAACATGGCCTCGGGCGCGGCGCTCAAGCACTTGCGTGAGGGCGCGCCCAGCCGCGACGACGCGCGGCCGTCCCTCATCCTGATCGACGACGACCCCCTGATCGTCGACTCGCTGTCCTTCCTGCTCGGCGCCCAGTTCGAGGTCCACGGTGCGAGTTCCCGCGCGCAGGCGCGCAGCCTCCTGCAGGCTCTGCCCATCGCGCCGGCGCTAGCGCTGGTCGACCTCGGGCTGCCACCCAGGCCGCACGCGCCCGACGAGGGTTTCGCGCTGATCACCGAACTCCTCGCGTTCAACCGGGCGATGAAGATTCTCGTGCTGTCCGGCCAGAACAGCCGGCAGAACATCCAGCACGCCCTCACGCTCGGCGCCGTCGATTTCCTGCCCAAGCCCTGCGACGGCGACTTGATGCTCGCACGCCTCCAGCACCAGCTGATGTTGCTGGAGGCGGAGCACGCGAGCGAACTGCCGAGCAAGGACACCGCCAGCGTCCTCGTCGGCAGCAGCGCGGGCATGGAGACCTTGCGCGCGCTTATCCGGCAGTTCGCGAACTCCCCCTTCCCGGTGCTGGTCGAGGGCGAGTCCGGGGGCGGCAAGGAACTCGTCGCGCAGTGCCTGCATCGCGAGAGCCGCCGCGGGGCCGCGCCCCTGCTCGCGCTGAACTGCGCGGCCTTCACGCCGGAACTGCTCGAAGCCCAGCTCTTCGGCGCCGCGCGCGGCGCCTACACCGGCGCCGACCGTGCCCGCGCCGGTTTCTTCGAGGACGTCGGCGGCGGCACGCTGTTCCTCGACGAAGTGGGCGAGATGCCGCTCGAACTGCAGGCGAAGTTCCTGCGCGTGCTGGAGAACGGCGAGTACTATCGGGTCGGCGAAACCGTGGCGCGCCGCGCGGAAGCACGGATCGTCGCGGCGACCAACCGGGACCTGCGCGACGCCGTGCGGCGCGGCCAGTTCCGGGCGGACCTCTTCCACCGGCTGTCGGTGCTGACGGTCAGCGTCCCGCCGCTGCGCAGTCGCGGTGACGACTGGCGCGAACTGCTCGCGCACTTCCAGCGCCAGTACGCGGACACCGTCAGCCCGTTCACCCTCAGCCGGGAGGCCGATGCCTTGCTTGCCGCCTACCTGTTTCCGGGCAACGTGCGCGAACTGCGCAACATCGTGATCCGCCTCGGCACCAAGTATCCGGGCGCCGAGGTCAGCGCGGCGGCGATGGCGCTGGAACTCGAGCCTGAGCTCGGCGCGCCGGCGACGGGCATTGACCCGGCCGATGTGGCCGCCGTGCGCGGACGCCTGCTGACCGAAGGCTTTCGCCTGGACGACGAACTGGCCACGCTCGAGCGACAGTACGTCACCCTTGCGCTCGAGATCGCCCATGGCAACCTGAGTCGGGCCGCGCGACTGCTCGGCGTCAATCGCACGACCCTCTACAGCAAACTGGCCCGGCTCGGGCTGAATCCGCCGCAGGAGTAGCCGATGTACAGCCAGCATTTCGGCCTCGCGAAGACACCGTTCCGCATCACCCCCGACCCGGAGATGTTCTTTCCCGGCGGCAACCGTGGCGCGGTGCTCGACGCCCTGGTCTATGCCATTTCCCGCGGCGAGGGCATCGTGAAGGTCGTCGGCGAGGTCGGCAGCGGCAAGACCATGCTCTGCCGCATGCTCGAACGGGAGCTGCCCGAACATTGCGAAATCATCTACCTGGCGAACCCGCGCCTGGCGCCGGATGAAATCCTGCACGCGATTGCCGTCGAGCTGGAACTGCCGGTGCCAGCCGCCGCGACGAAGCCCGAGGCGCTGCGCGCGCTGCACGACTACCTGCTGTCGCGCCACGCGGCGAACCGGCGCGTCGTGATGTTCGTCGAGGAGGCGCAGGGCACGCCGCTGGCGACGCTCGAGGAAATCCGCCTGCTGTCGAATCTCGAGACCTCGCAGGACAAGCTGCTGCAGATCGTGCTGTTCGGCCAGCCCGAACTCGACACCAAGCTCGCGATGCACGAAATCCGCCAGCTCAACGAACGCATCACCTTCCGCTTCGAGCTCGCGCCGTTCAAGAAGGCGGAAATCCGCGATTACCTGAACACCCGCCTGCGCGCGAGCGGTTACCGGGGGGCGGAACTGTTCAGCGGCCCGGCCATCCGTGAACTCGCGCGGCACTCGCGCGGCTTGTTGCGCCGGATCAACGTCCTCGCCGACAAGGCGCTGCTCGCCGCGTTCGCTGCGAACGCGCGCAGGGTCACCGCGGGCCACGTCCGCCTCGCCGCGCGCGACAGCGCGTTCCTCGTCGGCCATGCGTGGCGTCCGGCACTGCTCGCCGCGAGCGTCGCCGCACTGGTGCTGACCGGCGTCCTGCTGTCGGCGCGCCTGGTTGCCGAGGATGGCCTGCCGCTGTCGGGGGGCGCGCTGCCGGCGCCGAACTACGAGGACTTCACGACCTTCTCGACCTACCTCGCCGGGCACGAGCAGACGGCGCTGCCGCCCGGAGAATCGCCCGCCGACGATCCGCGGGTCGACCTGCTGCGGCTCGACGGGCTCGACGCCGCGCGCGCGCTGGACCCGGTCAACGCCGGCACGGCCGGCGGGGAAGGCCTGTGAAGCGCCGCCGGCACGGGCCGCAGGCCCGCGGTGCGGGCACCCTGGTCCTGCTCGCGTGCCTGCTCGGCAGCTGCGCGCAGATGAAGCCGGTCGCGCCTGCGCCCTCGCCCGGCCACCTGACCCAGGCGTCCGACGCGGCGCAGACCCCGGCCAGCGACATCCCGGAGGTCGTGCCGCGGACGTCTTACGTGCCCCCGCCCGCGCCGGCCCCGGAGGGCGAACGCTACACCGTCGTCGTCAGCGACGTGCCGGTGCGCGAACTGCTGTTCGCGCTGGCGCGTGACGCCGAGATGAACGTCGACATCAAGGGCGACCTGCCCGGCAAGGTCACGCTGAACGCGATCGACCAGACGCTGACGCAGATTCTCGACCGCGTCGCGCGGCAGGCGAACCTGCGCTACGAACTCGAGGGCGACCACATCCTCGTGTCCCCGGACGATCCGTACTTCCGTACCTACGACGTCGGCTACGTGAACCTGTCGCGCGACACCGACACCACGGTCAACATCGCGACCCAGGTCGCGACGACCGGGGAAGGCGGCGCGCAGCAGGCCGGCAGCGGCGGCGGCAGCAGTGGCGGCGGCCGCGGCGCGCAGAACCAGAACAGCTCGGGCACGCGCGTCCACTCCAAGGCCTACAACCGCTTCTGGGAAACGCTGACGACCAACGTCGCGTCGATCATCGGCGAGAACGCCGAGCTCGAGGAAGGCAGGCTGCGCTCCGACCGGCTCATCGTGAACCCGGAGGCGGGCCTTCTGACCGTGAAGGCGACCGGCCTCGAGCACGAGATGATCCAGCAGTTCGTCGACCGGGTGCTGACCAACGCGCGCCGGCAGGTGATGGTCGAGGCGACGATCGTCGAAGTGAGCCTGAACGACCAGTACCAGGCCGGCGTGGACTGGCAGATCCTGCTCAACGAGGGCGAGTCCGGTTTCACGCTGGATTCCGGGGCGATCTCTGCGGGCGTCATCGACAACACCCTGTCCGCCTTCGTGCTCGGCTACACGGATCCGGATGCGGGCGGCCAGTCGGTCAACGTGACGGTCAACCTGCTCGAGCGTTTCGGCAAGACCAAGGTGCTGTCGAGCCCGCGGCTGATGGTGCTGAACAACCAGACCGCGTTGCTCAAGGTGGTCGAGGAACTCGTCTACTTCACGGTCGAGGTCACCAACACGGACTCGACACTCAACGCGCAGGGCCGCACCTTCGTCGAGAGCGACGTGCATTCGGTGCCCGTGGGCCTCGTGATGGCGGTGACGCCGCAGATTTCGTCGAACCAGGAGGTCACGCTGACGGTGCGCCCGACGATCTCCCAGAAAATCGGCGACGCCTCCGACCCAGGCCCGCAGCTGGCCGTCCAGCTGAACGGCGGCGACGCGCCGGACATCGAAAACCTCGTGCCGATCATCCGCACGCGCGAGATGGAGTCGGTGCTCAAGCTCGTCAACGGCCAGGTCGGCGTGCTCGGTGGCCTGATGCAGGACGAAGCCCGGGAAGGCACCCGCGCAGTGCCCGGCATCGCGCGCGTGCCCTTCGTCGGCGACTGGCTGTTCAGCACCGACGAGGTCGACAACCGCAAGACCGAGCTCGTGATCTTCCTGCGCCCGGTGATCGTCGAGCAGCCCAGCATCGAGCGGGATCTGCGCGAATACGGGCAGTTCCTCGGCGCGACGCCCGCGACCCGCGCGGCGCCCTGAACACGCTGCCCGGACCTCGGCAATGAGTCTCCTGATGGACGCCCTGCGCAGGGCCGAGGCGGAGAAGAAGGACGCCGCCGCGCGTGCCGGCCAGGCGACGCCGGCCGGCGTGGCGAGCGACGGCCTGAGCCTCGAGCCGCTCGACGTCACCACCGAGCGCAGCCACGAAGACACCTACGATCGCCTGACCGCGAGGACCTTCACGCGCGACAGGCCCGCTTCCGACAGCACCGTCATCGCCGACGCGGCGGTGCTGGAAACCGACACGACCCCGCCGTTCATGACCGCGCCACCCGGCCCGGGCGGCGCCGCGCAGCCGACGGTCGTCACTGCGCAGACCGTGTTCGAGGCCACGCGCGGCGGCGGCGTGCCCCGGGCCCTGGTCGGGATCATCGGCGGCGCCGTGCTCGTCGCGATTGGCCTCGCCGCGATCGGTTTCTACGCGCTCCAGCAGACCCCGACGCTGCCCTCGCTGCCCTCGCCGCGCGTCGCCGCCCAGGTCGAGGCCCCCGCGAGCGGCGTGCTGCCACCCGCCGCGCCCAGCTTCGCCGATGCACCGGCCCCGACATTGCTCCCGACGCCGCCCCCGGTCGTCGCGCCCGCAGCCGGCGCCCCGCCGGAGGAAGCGCCCGTGGTCGCCGCCGCCCCTGCGCCGGCCGCCGAGGCAGCACCCGTCGCACCATCGCCGGGCCCCGCCGCGGTGAGCCCGGCGCAGCCCGCCGCTGTCGCAGCCGCCGCAGCGCCGCCGGCGACGCTCAGCGCGCAGCCCGTGGCGCGCACGCTGACGGCCCCGATTCCGAAGGACGCCGAAATCGCGAGCGGCGAGGTGCGCATCGCCAGGCAGCCCCGGGGCGCCGCGCGCGCCGATGCCGTGACCCGCGCCTACGCCGCGTTCCAGCTCGGCTCTCTCGATACCGCCCGCACGCTGTACGCGGAAGCGCTGGCGCGCGACCCCGCGCGCGTCGATGCGCTGCTGGGACTTGCCGCGATCGCGATGCGCCAGAACCGGCTCGCGGAGGCTCACCGCCATTACCGGGAAGTGCTGCGCCACGAACCGCGCCAGCCCGTCGCGAGCGCGGCGCTGTTCATGATCGAGGGCGGCGCGGGCAACGACGTCACCGAAGCGCGCCTGAAGGTCCTCGCCGACCACGACGCCGACAGCCCGTACCTGCGCTTCGCGCTGGGCAATCTCTACGCGCGGCAGCGCCGCTGGGCGGACGCGCAGCAAGCCTTCTTCGCGGCCTACTCGCGAGTGCCGACGAACGCCGACTACGCATTCAATCTCGCGGTGAGCCTCGACCAGCTCGGGCAGCGCGCGGCGGCGCTCGACTACTACCGCAAGGCCCTCGTCCTGCGCGACTCGGGACCGGCCGCGTTCGATCCCGCACAGGCCACCGCGCGCGTCGACGCGCTTGCCGCCCGGCCCTGAACCGCACGGTGCGCCGCGCTTGAGCAGCCTGACGAAGAAAAGCCTGCGCATCGGCGAGCTGCTGGTGCAGAAGGGCGTGGTCAGCCCCGACCAGGTCCGCATCGCGCTGATCGAGCAGAAGCGCAACCGCGACCACCTCGGCAAGATCCTCGTGCGCCTCGGCTTCGCGACCGAGGCCGTCATCCTCGACGTGCTCGGTGGCGCGCTGGGCCAGCAGAAAGCCGACCTCCACAAGGTCGTCGTCGACAGCGAAGCCATCCGCATGATCCCGAAGGACATGGCGCGACGCTTCCACATCCTCCCGCTGACCTTCGAAGGCCAGCGGCGGCGACTGACGCTCGCGATGGCGGACACCTTCAACGTAGTCGCGCTCGACCAGATCGCGGCGCTGATCGGCGCCGACATCGAGATCGTCCCGCTGATGGCGGGCGAGGCGGAGATCGAGAAGGCGATCGACCAGTTCTACGGCTTCGAGCTGTCGGTCGACGGCATCCTGCAGGAAATCGAAACCGGCGAGATCGACTACGAGAGTCTCGACGCCGACAGCCAGGAATACAGCCAGCCGGTCGTGCGCCTCGTCAACGCGCTGCTGTCCGACGCGGTGAAGCGCGGCGCGTCGGATATCCACTTCGAGCCCGAGGAAGGCTTCCTGCGCTTCCGCTACCGTATCGACGGCGTGCTGCGGCAGGTGCGCAGCCTGCACAAGAATTACTGGTCCGCACTAGCGGTGCGCCTGAAGGTGATGTCGGGGCTCGACATCGCCGAGACGCGCGCGCCGCAGGACGGCCGCATCACGCTGTCCCTGTCGGGCCGCCAGATCGACTTCCGCGTGTCCACGCTGCCGACCGTCCACGGCGAGAACATCGTGCTGCGCGTGCTCGACCGGCAGAAAGGCATCGTGCCGATCGACGAACTGGGTCTCGACGAACACATCCTGCACCTGTTGAAACTGATGGTCGCGCGGCCCGAGGGCCTGCTGCTCGTCTGCGGACCGACCGGCTCCGGCAAGACCACCACGCTCTACAGCCTGCTCAATCACCTGAATACCGAGTCGGTCAACATCATGACCCTCGAGGATCCGGTCGAATACCCGATGGGGATGATCCGGCAGACATCGCTGAACGACGCGGTACGCCTCGATTTCGCGAGCGGCGTGCGCTCGATGCTGCGCCAGGATCCGGACATCATCCTGGTCGGCGAGATCCGCGACGAGGACACCGCCTCGATGGCTTTCCGCGCCGCGATGACCGGCCACCAGGTGTTCTCGACGCTGCATGCGAACTCGGCGATAGGCTCGATCCCGCGCCTGATCGACATGGGTGTGCGGCCGGACATCATGGCCGGCAACCTCATCGGCATCCTGTCGCAGCGCCTGGTGCGCCGGCTGCGCCCGGGTTGCGCGGAAGCCTACGCGCCGTCGCCCATCGAGCGCCGCATCCTGGGGCTCGGCGACGATGCTTCGGTGAGCATCTGCCGCGTCGCCGAGGAATTCCGCCACGCCGAACACCAGGGCTACGAAGGCCGCACCGCGGTGATGGAGTTGCTGAAGTTCGACCGCGACCTCGACGACCTCATCGCGCGCGGCGCGAGCGCGCGCGAACTGCTGGCGAGCGCCCACGCGAAGGGCTTCATTCCCCTCGCCGACGTCGCCATCCAGCGCGTGCTCGGTCGCGTCACCACGCTCGACGAGATCTCGCGCGTCGTCGACCTCACCGACCGCGTGGGCTGACGGGCATGGAACTCTTCCGCTACAAGGCCATCGATGAACGCGGGCGCATCCATCGCGGCCGCACGGACGCCATGAACGCGGCGGACCTCGAAACGCGGCTGTCACGGCTCGGGCTCGACCTGATCGATTTCCGCGAGCTGAAGGCCGGGCGCCAGCATGGCCGTGCCGGGATTCGCCGCGAGGATCTGATCACGTTCTGTTTCCACCTCGAGCAGCTGATCCGGGCCGGTGTGCCGATCCTCGAGGGTCTCGCGGACCTGCGCGACTCCATCGGCAATCGGCGGCTGCGCGAAATCACGGCGGCGCTGATCGAATCCATCGAGGGCGGCAAGAACCTCTCCGGCGCGATGGCGGATTTCCCGGCCGTGTTCGAGCCGGTCCTCGTCAGCCTGATCCGCGCCGGCGAGCAGAGCGGCCGCCTGACCGAGGTGCTCGGCAAGGTCATCGAGACCCTGAAATGGCAGGACGAGCAGGCCGCGCTGACGAAGCGCCTGCTGCTGTACCCGGCCGTGGTCTGCGTGGTGCTGGCGCTGACGCTGCTGTTCATGATGCTCTACGTCGTGCCGCAGCTGCTGACCTTCCTGACCAGCATGGGACAGCAGCTGCCGCTGCAGACCCGCATGCTCATAGCATTCTCCCGGTTCTTTTCCAGCTACTGGTACGTGGTGCTGCTGGTGCCGATCGTGGTCGTCGGCGGCGCGTGGTCCGCTGCGCGCTCCAACCCGGCCTTCGCGCACCGGCTCGACGCGTGGAAGCTCGGCCTGCCGCTGCTCGGCCCCATCCTGAAGAAGATCATCGTGACCCGGGTCTGCAACGTGTTCGCGATCATGTACACGTCCGGCATCACGGTGCTCGAGTGCATCCGCTCGGGCGAGGACGTCGCCGGCAACCGCGCGATCGGGCGTGCGCTGCGCGACGCGGGCCGCATGATCCAGGACGGTGGCGGCATCAGCGCGAGCTTCGCCGCGACGGGCCTCTTTCCGCCGCTGGTCGTGCGCATGCTGCGCGTGGGCGAGAACAGCGGCGCGCTGGAGGAGGCGCTGAACAACGTCAGCTATTTCTTCAATCGCGACGTGCAGGAATCGGTCACGCGGCTGCAGACGATGCTGATGCCGGCGGTGATCCTGCTGCTCGGCGTGTTCATGATCTGGATCGTGACGTCCGTCTTCGGACCCCTGTATGACCTCTTCACCCAGATCAAGATTTAGCGCCACCGACCGGCGCGTGCTGCTGCTCAGCGCGGATCGGGCGACGCTCTACCTCGCGCGCGGCGGTCGCATCGCGGATGCGCTGCAGTTCCCGCATGGTGACGAGGGCTTCGCGACCTTTGCCCGCTATCTCGCCGCGGCGCCGTCGGCCCCGGTCTCGATTCTCGTCGACGTCGTCGAGGAGGAGTACCGGCAGGATTCGATTCCGCACGTCCAGGGCGCCGATCGCCGTGCCGTGCTGAGCCGCAAGTTCGCGCGCCTGTTCCGCGGCACGCCTTACTGGCTGGCGCTGAACCAGGGGCGTGAAGGCGAGGGGCGTCGCGACGACCGCGTGCTGCTCGCCGCGTTGACCCGCCCGGAGATCGTCACGCCCTGGATCACTGAGCTGCTGGCGCAGCGCGTGCCGGTGGCCGGCCTCTACTCCCTGCCGGTGTTGAGCCGCGAGCTGATGCGCAAGCTCGGTGCGAAGGGCCAGAACGTGCTGCTGATCAGCGTGCAGCAGGCCAGTGGCCTGCGCCAGACCTTCTTCCGCGACGGACACCTGAAGATCAGCCGCCTCGCGGTGATGCCGCGGCCGGGCTCGGTGCCCTACGCGCGCTACGTGATTTCCGAACTCGACAAGCTGCGACGCTATCTCAACAGCCTGGCCTTGACTGCGCGCGACGCGCCGCTCGAAATCTACGTGCTGAGCCACGGCGATCTGCTCGCCGAACTCGAGCGCGAATGCCGCGACTCGGACGCCGACAGGTACACGCTGGTCGACGTCGCGACGCTCGGCCGTCAGCTCAAGCTTGCGGCGCCTGCCGACACGCCGTTCAGCGACATGCTGTTCGCCCAGTTGCTGCTCGACTCGCCGCCGCGCGAGCACTACGCGCAGGCCGCCGAGACGCGCTACTACCGCCTGCACCAGACGCGTATCGCCCTGCTAGTGACCTCGGCGCTCGCGCTGATCGCGAGCACCCTGTTCAGCACCTTCGAGTTCGTCGAAGCGCTGGGGTTGAAGCAGCAGGCCCTGGATGCCGCGCAGAAGGCGACCTTCTACCAGGAACGCTTCGAGCTCGCGCGCCGCGGCCTGCCGCCGACGCCGGTCGAGCCGGCCGACATCAAGCAGGCGGTGGACGTCGTCGCGGCGCTGGGAGCGCGGCGTGCGACGCCGACGCCGTGGCTCGCCATCCTGGGCCAGGCGCTCGCGCGCGCGCCCGACGTGCGCCTCGAGTCCGTCACGTGGACGGTGTCTGCCGACCAGAATGCCGTTCCCGGTGGCAAGGCGCCGGCGCAAGCCGGGCCGCTGGCGCGGGATCCCGCCTACCGGCAGTACGAGATCGGTGTCTTCACCGGGCAGGTAACGTCCTTCGAGGGCGACTACCGCGCCGCGATCGAGACCGTCGATGCGCTGGCCGCGGCACTGAAGGCCGGCCAGCACGTCGTGCACGTCGAAGTGCTCGCGTATCCGCTGAATCTCGACCCGGCTGCCTCGGTCAGCGGTGGCGGGCTGGCGACGGCAGCCGGGGAAGAAGCGCGATTCGAGATGAAACTGGTGCGCGGGGTGCCCGATGGGCTACACGAGGGCTGACTGGTCGGTGCTGCGCGGCGCGCTCGGCGTGTTCGTGATCTGCGTGCTGCTGTCGGTGATGATGCTCGGCGCCACGCACTTTTTCGGCGAGAGCATGGCCAGCGAGTTCCGCAACCACCATGGACGCTTCCGCGACGCGAGCCGCAAGTACCTCTCGGTGGACCAGGATGAGCGGACGATCGCCGAGTACTATCCGGCCTTCATCGACCTCTATCGGCGCGGCATCATCGGTGACGAGCACCGCCTGAACTGGGTGGAAGTGCTGGGCGAGGCGGCGACCGATCTCAAGTTGCCGAGCCTCGACTACGAAATCGAACCGCAGCAGCCCTTCGTGGCGGACCCTCCGCTCGCGAGCAGCGCCTTCGACGTGCGCGTGAGCAGAATGCACCTGGCGCTCGGGCTGATGCACGAGGGTGACCTGCGGCGCCTGCTCGGCGTGCTGGAGCAGCGGGCGGAGGGCCTCTTCAGCGTGCGCGACTGCGCGGCGCGACGCATCGTCGATCCCGCGCATCCCGGCAGCAACATCAGCACGGAATGCGTGCTCGAGTGGTACACGCTCGAACTGCGCGGCGCGAAGGTCAGGCTGTGAGAGGCCTCGTCCCGTTCGTCTGCCTCGTCTGCGCCCTGTGCGTACTCGCGTGCGAGGCGGTCGCGGACGACGGGCTCGGCCGGCTGTTCCATACGCCCGCGGAGCGCGCGCTGCTCGATGCGTCGCGCGAGGCGGTGGATCTGCCGGTCGACGAGGCGGGACCCGCCGCGGAGCGTGCGCTCGTCGACAGCGCGCCGCCGCTTGCGCCGCCGACCGCGCCGGTCACCGTCAACGGCATCGTCCGGCGCGAGCGCGGGCCGAGCACCGCTTGGATCAACGGCACTGCGGGCACGCGGGTCGAACTGGAGGCGCGCGACGGGGGGCAACTGCGCATCGGGCGTGGCAGCGTCGAGATTGGTGGCGAGCGACGCGGTGCCGCGCTCGACGCCCCGGCGACCCGCGCCCGGGTCAAGCCGGGTCAGGTGTTCGACCCGGTGCAGGGGCGTGTCGTCGAATCCTTCGAGCAGTCGGTCACGCCGTCCCGGCCGGCGCCATGAGCCTGCGCCCGCGGTGCGGCGCGCGGCGCCGCCAGCAGGGGATCGTCATGCTGCTGATCCTGATGGTCCTGCTCAGCGCCGCCAGCTACGCGCTGCTGAGTTCTCTCAACGTCGCCCGCCAGCACAGCCGCGCGAGCCACGCGAGGACCGCCACGAGCCTCGCCGCGGCCGAGCGTGCGCTGCTCGGCTATGCGTTGCGCTATCCCGACGGCCCTGATGTCGCAAGCCTCGCCGCGGGCCCTGGTCACCTGCCCTGCCCCGATATGCGTTTCGACGCCGGTGACGTCCCCGGCCAGGCCGACCCGCCGTGCGCACTGGGGGGCGTGAACAGGACGACCGGCCTGCTGCCCTGGCGCACGCTCGACCTCCCGGACCTGCGTGACGGTGACGGGGCGCCGCTGTGGTACGCGGTGGACGACGCCTTTCGCAACAGTCCGCGCTCGCCGATCAACCCGGACACCGTCGCGGCATTCCGGCTGGACGAGTGTGCCGGCGCCGGCCGGGACATCGCGGCCCTGGTCATCGCCCCCGGTGCGGCCCTCGACGGCCAGGATCGTTCGACGGCGGACCCCGCCGTGCGTTATGCGGCCGGCAATTACCTCGAAGGGCAGAACGCGAGCACGGGCGACACCTGCTTCAGTTCCTTGCGCGGTTTCGCCGCTAACGACGTCGTGCGCGCGATCGACCGGGCCCGCCTCGTCGACGTGGTGCAGGGCCGGGTGCTGCGCGACGTCGCGAACGCCCTCGCGCGCTACTACCGCGACCCGGACGGCGACGACGTCGCCGGCATCGACCCGGACTGCACGGCGGCGTCCCAGCCCGCCGACTGCGACGACGCCTACCCCTGGCTCAGCCCCTACACGGATCCCACGCTCGGCCCCTACGCCGGGACCGTCGGCACCCGCGCGGGCCTGCTGCCGCTGCGCCGGGTCGACGTGGACTTCGATGCCGGCTTTGCCGCGCAGTGGGCGATTCCCGTCGCGGGCAGCGTCGTGAGCACCGGCACCTCGCCGCCCGCGGCCTCGTGCGTGCGCAATACCAGCACCCCCTGCAGCGTGACGCCGCCCGGCTTCGTCGCGCCGACGACGCTCGCAGGTCCCGTATTCGGCACCGGGGTTGCGCCCTTCGCCACGGGACGCTGCCGCTGGCCGGGTGGCACGCGCCTGCGTTGCGAAACCCGGCGCAGCGCGCTCGACGCGGCCTCCGGCAATCGGCTGACCCGCACCTACCGGATCGAGGTGCGCAACCTGGCGCGCCGCCTCACACCGCCGACCGCGCTGGCGCCGCGCACCGAGGGCGCCACGCTGGTGAATTCGAGCGTGCCGGCCGATGGGCTCATCGATCTCACCCTGACCGACACGCTGACCTCGGCCGCCGGCGTCGACACTGCGTTGGGCAGCGCCCGCCTCGTGCTGTCCGCCGGCGCGGCCGTCGACACGTTCTTTTTGAGCGGCGTGCCCTTCGATCTCGAGGTCAGTGACGACGCCTTCATCGACCCCGCCACGCGCCGCTCCCCCGGCGAACTGCCGCAGTGGTTCGCCGACAACGGCTGGCAGCGGTTCATCGCGGTCGCCTATGCTGCCGCCTACGCGCCGGGCAATGCCGCCGCCGACTGCGCGCCGGGCGCCGACTGCCTGCGGCTGGCACGTGTGACCCAGGGTGGCGCCAGCACTACGCTGACGGATGTACGCGGCCTCGTGCTGGGCGCCGGGCCCGCGCTGGCGACGCAGGCGCGGCCGAGCCCGGACCCGGCACAGCTTTTCGAGCACGAGAACCACAGCTTCGATGACCTCTATACCGAGCGGCCGCCGGCCGCCGACTTCAATGACCGCGTGCACAGGCTAGACGTCGATGACTGAACGGGTGATGAGGGGCAACCAGGGCTTCTCGCTGATCGAGATGGCGGTCGTGCTGATGATCCTCGGCCTCGTCATCGCCGGCCTGATCGCGCCGATCGACGCGCAACTCGAAGCGCGCGACCGCCGCCAGACGCTGGACAGCATGGAACATGCGCTGGACGCGCTGTACGGCTACGCGGTCATGCACGGCCGCCTGCCCTGCCCCGACAGCGATGGTGACGGCCTGCCCGACCCCGCCTTCGATCCCGCCGACGCCGCGAGCGCGGCCTGCACCGTGGGCAACGACGACGGCTTCCTGCCGTGGGCGGAGCTGGGCGTGCCGCCCGGTGACGCCTGGGGCAATCGCCTGCGTTACCGCGTCCGCGCGCCGGCCTACACCTGGCCCGACACCGACGGTCTCTGCAACGGCAACGCGGGCGCCGAACTCGACCTCTGCACGCGCGGCAACCTGAGCCTGCGGGGGCGTGGCGACAACCCGGCAACCGCCGGCAGCCAGGAGGGCAAGTTCGACTTCGTCGCGGCAAGCGATATTCCGGCGGTGGTCGTTTCGCACGGCCGCAACGGTTTCGGCGCGACCGCCGTCGACGGCTTCGCGCGCGAAGCGCCGGGCGGGGGCGACGAACTCGAGAATGCGGACGGCGACGAGGTCTTCTTCACGCGTGCCTACACGCAAGGCGGCGCCGGCTGCAGCGACTCGGCGGACGAGAGTTCGCCGCTGTGCGAATTCGACGACCTGGTGCTGTGGGTCGCGCCGACCGTGCTGAACGACCGGCTCGTGTCCGGTGGTCGCCTGCCGTAGGCGGTGCCGGTGTTCGTCCGCACGCCGGCGGCACGACGCGTGCCGCACAGACCGGGCGCCTGAAACGCGATGAGCGCGCGCCCCCCCTTCCGCCAGCCCCCGCTGAGCATGAGCCTGCCCGACTGGGTGGAGGGTCGCGTGCGTGACGCGCCCCCGTGCACGAGCGACGAGGCCAGGATGCGGCTCGTCGTCGACCTGTCCCGCGCCAACGTCGAGCACGCGACCGGCGGCCCGTTCGGCGCCGCGGTGTTCGAGCAGGGGTGCGCGCAGCCGCTCGCGGTGGGCGTCAACCGCGTCGAGCCGCTCGCCAATGCCTGTGCGCATGCCGAGGTCATCGCGCTGATGGCGGCGCAGGCGCGCGTCGGCTCCTACTCGCTGAGGCGGACCGACGCGCCCCCATGCGAACTCTTCACGTCCTGCGCCCCCTGCGCGATGTGCCTGGGCGCCGCGCTGTGGAGCGGGGTGACGCGCATCGTCTGCGGCGCGACGCGCGAGGACGCGCTCGCGCTCGGCTTCGACGAGGGGCCGGTATTCGACGCGTCGTGGCGCTACCTGGAGGCGCGCGGCGTCGAGATTGCGCACGGTGTGCTCGCGCGCGAGGCGCGTGACGTGCTCGCGGCCTACGTCGCGCGCGGCGGCCTCATCTACAACGCCTGAACACCAGGCGCGCGTGCCGCAACCAGCCCCGTGGCGGTCTCAGGCGTCGCGCACGGGCGTGCGCCTGAAGCGCGGCAGCTCGGCGTCGATTTCGACGCCCAGGGAATTGAGCGCCATGGACACCATGTTGTACTGACCGACGGTGAAGATGACGTCGACCATCTGCTCGGGCGTGTAGCGCGCGGCCAGCGTCGACCACGTCGCGTCCGTGATGCAGGCATCCCGGTGCAACTCGTCGGCCGCGCGCACGAGCGCCGCGTCGTGCGCGCTCCAGCCGGGCGCGTCGGGACCGTCCGCGATGCGCTCGATTTCCGCTTCGTCGAGGCCCGCGCGCAGGCCCACCTGCACGTGCTGGGTCCACTCGTACGGCGATCGGCACAGCCAGCCGATGCGCAGGATCAGGATCTCGCGGTCGCGAAACGGCAGCGTCTGCTTGTGCAGCACGTGCCCCATGAACGGCAGCCAGCGCCTGAACAGGCTGGTGTGTCGCACGAGCGTCCTGAACACGTTCCAGGCCGTGCCGCTCTTCACGAAGGGTTCGAGCAGCGCGCGCTGCTCGTCGGCCCACTCCTGCGGGGCCAGCGGGGTGAGGCGGGGTTTGGTGGGGCGCATGGGCATGTCTCCGGTGAAAATCGTTGTGACGTGATTTCCGTGGTTGAAATTCGAATCTCCGGCTTGGCGCAGCGGCACGACGCGGGCGGTTGCCGCTCACGCGCGACGCAATCGCCTGCCTTGCGCGAAGCGCCAGCCAGCCAGCCAGCCCGGGGAGTGTGAAGGAATCGACGCGGCTGCGCACACTCCGCCGCCCGCGCGGGGCTTGGCACGACGTTTCCGCCAGCAGCGGCACGATAAGCATTGGCTATCGCGATCTTAGGAAATCAGAATTTCACGCGCGCTCCGTGCTTCACGACAATGCGCTCCAACGGTCACCGACCGCACGCATTCAGCACAGTTGAAAGGAGCATGTCCATGAAGCAGATCATCGTTGCCGTCATCGTCGGCGCCGCCAGCCTCAACGCGAACGCCACCGTGTTCGCCCCGTGGGCCGGGACGCGCGGCGCCACCGGCGAAGTCGCGCAGGAACGGGCGCCCACGCCTGCGGCCGGGCCGTTCTATCGTCCCCAGGCGCCGCAGGCCGAAGAGCCGGATGCCACGCAGGCGAAGATCGAGATCAAGCCCTGGTATCTCTCCGGCGGCGTCTGATTCCCCGGGGTTTCGACAGATCGGCAGCTTGCGCCCGCTCACGCAGGCGCAACTGGCTTGAGTCCTTCCGCGCGGCTCACTCGACGAAACGCGCGTGGTACATCGGTTCGGGCGTCACCGTCGCGTAATGCGCGGCGAGCTCCCCGACCGTCCACGGCGTGGCGCGGAATTCCTCGTGGACTTCACGGGGCTGGGTCCACAAAGCGGTCTTGCGTCCGTTGAACGTGATGCACTGGCCGTTGAAGTGCTTCGCGGCCTCGCTCGCGAGCCACACCATGCCCTGCGCGACTTCGGTCGGCGTGCCGAAGCCGAGGTCGGCAGGAGCGGGTGCCGGCTCGCCCTTTGCCGCGGCGTCGCGCGCCGCGTTCTCGAACACCACGTGCGTCATGTCGGTGTCCGCGATCGGCCAGAACGCATTGCTGCGAATGCCGTAGCGCGCGAGCTCGATCAGCCATGTGCGCTGCAGGCCCAGCATGCCGGCCTTGGCGGCGGCATAGTTGCTCTGGCCGAAACCGCCGCACAGCCCGGAGTTCGAAATCACGTTGATGATGTGGCCGCCGCCCTGCTCGCGCATCGCCAGCGCGGCGTATTTGCCGCAGGCCCAGCTGCCGCGCAGGTGCACGGCGATCACTTCGTCGAATTCCGCGTCGCTCATCTTGAACAGCGTGCGATCGCGCACGACGCCGGCGTTGTTGACCAGCACGTCGATGCCGCCGAAGCGCTCGACGCAGGTGCCGACGAGCTGCTCGCAGACGGCGCTGTCCGCCACCGATCCCGCCACCGCGACGACCTGGCCGCCGGCCTGCCGCACCGCGCGCTCCGCTTCGGCGAGCGCTGCGGGCTGGGTGCCGTTGATGACGACGCTCGCTCCCGCCTTCGCCATTTCGACCGCGAAAGCACGGCCGAGGCCGCGTGACGAACCCGTGATGAGCACCCGCTTGCCTGCAAGAACGGACATCGTCTGGCTCCAGTTGTGGATGGGGACCCCAATATACCCGCAATCCCGGGACGCCCCCGTGGCCCGGGCTGTCTCTTGGTCACATCCGGTCACATCTGCCAGGTCCAGGCAGTTGCGGGCCACCGAGAACACAGGGAGCACCGAGTGGGATTGAGTGGGCTCGTGGCGACTGCAGGGCACTGTGGTCACGGCTGTGCATGCCTGCAATCAAATTCCTGCTCCGTGTTCTCCGTGCCCTCCGTGGTAAAAAAGGCGGCGCCTCATCTCGCAGAAGCGGTTTGTTTCACCACGGAGGACACGAAGCGCACGGAGAAGAAGCTTGAATTTCGGAGCCTTGTCCGCGCGGCCGCGGCAACTTTCCAATTCATTCCAACTCGGTGTTCTCTGTGTTCTCAGTGGCCAGCAGCGGCTGGGGATCAGCACCCACGCCAAGTTGTGCACTAGAGACAGGTGCCCCCGCTACGGCGGCGTGCAGTCCGCGCGGGACTCGCTGTCGTCGGCCAGCGGATCGGCCAGCGGGTCGGCAAAGGCCGCATCGTCCTGCGACAGCTGGAAGCGCACGGCGCCCTCCCTGTTCTCCGCGAGGCGAAGCGCGATTCCTGAGCGCGTGGCGAGCTGGTAGGCCTGGTAGAGGCCGACGCCGAGCCCGTTGGCCGAAGGGACTGTCTGGTGGAACAGCGTGGCTGCGATGGCCACAGGCACCGCGTGGCCGTCGTCCGCCACCTCGACCAGGTAGCGGTCGCCGCGGTTCCGCAACGTCACGCTGACGCGCAGGCCCGGTTCCAGCAAGCGTTTCTGGCGCGCGTTGTCGAGCAGGTTCTCGACCACGCTGTCGAGGCATTCGTCGGGCACCGGCAGGGCCGGGTTCGTCAGTCGGGCGCTCATCTCGATGCCCTGGCCTTCGCAGCGTGCACACAGCTGCTGCCACCAGGCCGCGAGGCTGCGCTGCGCGCCCGAGGGTGTCGCCGGCTGCTGCAGCTTGTCGAGCGCAACCTGCAGGCGCTGCACGACTTGCGGCAGCTGCCGGCGCAGGCGACGCAGCTGTTCCTCCTCGCGGTGGAGTTCGCCGGGCGCGACGGGGGCCGCCATGATCTTGAGCGACTGCAACAGGTTCTTGATGTCGTGCGTGACCCGCGCGCCTGTTTCGTAGAGGGCCTTGAGCTGGGCCTGGTGCGCCTGCTCGACCTCGCGCCGCTTCGCGATGCAGAACTGGCCGAGGATCTCGATGAGGAGGCGCGAGTGGTGGCGCAGCGCCGGGCCGATCGGGCGTTCCGCGTACAGCGTGATGTCGACCGGGCCGCTTGCGAGGTGCGCCTGGTGGTCGGTCCGACGCCCCCGCAGCGCGCCGTCCGCGCTGCGGATGCCGGCGACCCACGGCATGCCGAGCAGCTCCTCGAGGGCAGCGGCGTAGAGGGCGTCCTGCGAGCCTTCGCGCGCCGCCAGCTCGGCGAGGCGAGAAATCCAGGCCTCGAACGGCGTGCCGATGTTCAGCACCGACTTTTCCCACAGGCTGCCGAGGCCGCTGCGGGTATCGGGGGCGATGAGCCAGGCGAGGAACAGCAGGAAGCCGGCAACCGCGATCAGCGCGACGACGAGCGCCGTCGGGTAGTCGACCGCGCGCTGGTAGGACAGGACGACGCTGCCGAGCGCGAGCAGGGCGGTGATGAGGGCGACGATGATGCCGCGGAAGAATTCGATCGGGAAGGTGGCGCGGGGTGCCGTCACCGGCGGCAGCAGCAGCAGCGCGAGCGGCGCGGCGGTGAGCACGATCTTGAACACGCGCTCGACGCTCGTGTTCAGCGTGATGATGGCGAAGGCGTGCGGCACGATGCCGATCAGCAGCTCCGCGATCAGCACCGCGAGCGTCAGCATGTAGGCGTAACGCTCCTTGCGGGTGTCGAGCGAGCGGCCCGCCACGATGCCGATCAGCAGCACGACCCACGCGAACAGCACGAGCCAGCCCAGCGCGATCGCGCAGCCGGCGGTGAACAGCACGACGATCAGCGCGGTCGTCCAGTCGAGGCGCTCGTCGCGCCGCCAGATCGGCTGCCACAGGAAGAAGAGGCCGAGGTGGGTCGTCATCAGCGACGCGGCGACGCCGCTGCCGGCGCCGGCGACGACCGTCGCGTGCAGCGCGAGCAGCATCATGGCGAGCAGCCAGTGCTCGCGCCGGCGATCGAGGATGGCGGCAATGTCAAACACGTTCGAACCCGCGGCTGACGGCACGGCGTGCCGCCCGGCCCGATGTTACTATCGTTTCAGGTGACCAGGCACGGGCTCGACAGGCGGCGATGACGGTAGGAGCGCAGTTCGCGGCGTTGATCTGCTGGAGCGGGCGCGAATGGCTGCGCACGCGCGGCCTGCTGCTCGCGCTCGGCGCGATGGTCGGCGCCTATGCCGCCGCCGCGTTCATGGCGGGACTTGCCGTCACCGAGGTCGAGACCCAGCATCACGTGTACTACGCCGGGCTGGTCAGGCCGCTGCTCGTGCTGCTGCTCGCGCTGACCATCGTCGCCAATGCCGTGCGCGAGCTCGACGACCGCATCCTCGAAACCCAGCTCGCACGGCCGCTCGCGCGCAGCACCTGGTATGTCGCGAAACTGTGCGGGCACCTGCTGGCCGCGCTGGCGCTGGCAAGCCTCGCGGCCCTGCCGCTCGCGCCGGGCGTGGCGCCCGCCGAGCTTATGGCCTGGACGCTCAGCCTCGCCTGCGAACTGATGATCGTCGCGGCCGCGGCCCTCGCCTTCGCCCTGAGCCTCGCCCACGTGGCCGGCGCCGTGGCGACGGTGCTCGCCTTCTACACGCTGTGCCGGGTCATCACGGCGAGCGTGCTGCTCAGCCAGGGCGCGACGATCGATCCCGCGAACCCGCTCAACCGGGCCATCGCCTGGGGGCTCGCGCTGCTGTCCCACCTGCTGCCAGACCTGTCGCGCTACGCGTCCAGCGCCTCGCTCGCCTACGGCGCGGGCGGGACCGACCTCGCCTACGTGCTGACCCAGACCGCGCTGTACACGGTGCTGCTCGGGGCGCTGGGGCTCGTGGACTTCGAGCGGCGCAGCCTGTGAGCATGGCGCGCCCCTTCCTGCCCGGTGCGCGATCCTGGCGCCGCGTCCCGCCGCTGTCGCTGGCGGTGCTGGGTCTGGCGCTCGCCGCGCAGCTGGCGTGGCACAGCCGCCTGCCGCCCCCGGTGGCGCGCGCGGAGGCCCTGCCCCCCGCGCCCGCCGCGGCCGCGTTGCGCGTGCTGTCCCTCGGGGACCCGGTGCTCGGGGCGAAGGTCCTGATGCTGTGGCTGCTCGGCTTCGACCAGCAGCCGGGCGTGAGCCTGCCCTACCGCAGCCTCGACTACGCGCGGGTCCGCGACTGGCTCGCGCTCGCCCTCGCGCTGGACCCGCGCGCGCAGTATCCGCTGCTGGCGGCCAGCCGGCTGTACGCCGAGGTGGCGGACCCGGCGCGCAGCCGGGTCATGCTCGATTTCGTCGAGGCCTCCTTCGATGCCGACCCGGCGCGGCGCTGGCCGTGGCTCGCGCACGCGGTGTTCCTGGCCCAGCACCGCCTGCACGACCCCGACCGGGCGCTGCGCTACGCCCGCCGGCTGGCCGAGGCGCCGGCGGCCGGCATCCCCGGCTGGGCCCGCCAGCTGCAGATTTTCGTGCTCGAGAATCTCGGTGAACTGGAGGCGGCGCAGATCCTCCTCGGCGGCCTGCTCGACAGCGGCCAACTCACGGATGCGCACGAGCGGGCCTTCCTCGCCCGCCGGCTCGATGACATCGCCGCGCGTCGACGTGACGTCGAAAAATCGACAGGTGCGTCGGATTGACGACAGCAGGCCGGCGGTCCCGCGGATAAATTCGTAGCGAAATCAGCGCTCGACACGGTGGCACGGATCCTGCCCTCTGATCCGTGACGAATTTTTCAGCGGATCTCACCGATGTCTCGAATCACTTCCCAACGCGGCTTCACCCTCGTCGAAATCGCCATCGTGCTGGTCATTATCGGCCTGCTGCTCGGCGGCATCCTGAAGGGCCAGGAGCTCATCACGGCGGCCAAGGTGCGCAACATCGCCGACCAGAATTCCGGCGTGCAGGCCGCCTACTACGGCTTCATCGACCGCTTCCGCCAGATCCCGGGCGACTGGCCGGCGGCCAACGCGGTGCAGGCGATTCCCGGCGTGACGACGGGCGGCAACGGCAACGGGCGCCTCGACGCGGTCGGCGGCAGCGAATGGACCGAGCCGCTCGCGCTGTGGGAGCAGCTGTCCAAGGCCGGGTTCATCCAGGGCAATTACGTCGGGGGCAACGCGGCGCCGACGGCGGCGGATACCGACCTCGCGCCGCGCAATGCGTTCAACGGCTTCCTCGCCCTGTATCGCACGAACGACTACCTCGACGCCTCGTCGACCCCGGCCGAACGCTACAACCTCGTGGTCGGCCGCAACATCGACGTGAAGGTCATGCGCGAGCTCGACCTCAAAATCGACGACGGCCTGCCGGAAACCGGCGTGCTGCGCCAGGCGGCGACCTCGGGCGCCGCGCTCGGCGCCGCCGCGGAGTCGACCGCCGCCTGCGTCGACACCGGCGAAAGCCCCGCCATCTGGGACATCGCCGGCAACGAGCAGGACTGCAACGCGGTCTACCTCTACTGAGCGTCGCCGCGGCCGTCATGTCCGCGGCGCTCAGCGTCTCGGGGCTCACCAAGCGCTACCGGCAGCGCACGGTGCTGGACGGCGTGAGCTTCGAGATCGCGGGCGGCGCGGCCACGGCACTGCTCGGCGTCAACGGCGCCGGCAAGTCGACCCTGATCCGCGCCGTGCTGAACCTCGTCGACGTCGACGCCGGCAGCATCGCAGTCTTCGGCGAACCCCATCACCGCGCCCGCGCCCGCGGGCCGCTGGCCTACCTCGGCGAGCGCTTCCTGCCACCGCATTTCGCGCGCGGTCGCGAGGTGCTGACCCTGCTGTGCCGCCTGCACGGCGTGCACTTCGATCCGGCGCGAGCCGCCGCGGAATGCACGGCCCTCGAGCTCGACCCTGCGGCGCTGGCCCGGCCGGCGCGGGAGTACTCGAAAGGCATGATGCAGAAGCTCGGGCTCGTCGCCTGCCTGCTCGCGAACCGTCCTCTCCTGCTGCTCGACGAGCCGATGAGCGGCCTCGACCCGCAGGCGCACGCGCTGATCCGTGCACGGCTGCAGGCTTTGCGCGCGTCCGGCACGACCCTTTTCTTCAGCACCCATGCGCTGCGCGACGTCGGCGAACTGTGCGACCGCGTGATCGTGCTGCACGCCGGACGGGTCCGCTTCGACGGCACGGTCGGTGATCTTGCCCGGCTGCATCCGGCGCGGGACCTGGAGCGTGCCTTCCTCGCCCTGATCGCAACGCCGCCCGCGGACGCCGCCGCCTGAAACGGCGGCGCGCGCCCCGCGCCCTAAAGACCGCGCGGCCTCTGGTCGATACGCAAGCTTGTGCCCTCAGGACCGGATTGCATGATCGATCTCCACCCCGAACTCGCCCGCCAGCTGCTGCAGGCGATGCCCGGTCCGCTCGCCCTGCTGGACGACGACGGCGTCATCATCTGGGTCAACAAGGCGTTCGCGGCCTTGGCCGCGCGCGATGCGGCGGACTGCGTGGGCTGCATCATCGACGACCTGGAACTGCCGCTGCGCCTGACCCTCGGCGCCGAGGCGCGGCGGATCGGGGCGGGCACGGTCATGATGTTCGGGCTGGGCGACACCGCGCTGACGGCCGCGGCCGGGGCCGGCGTGCTGACGCGGGAAGGCGCGCTGGTGCGACTGGAGGCCGAGATTTCGCGCAGCCGGCGCTACGAGAACCCGCTGTCCTGTCTCGCCGCCCAGCTGCCGGGCGGCACGGACGCGGGCCTGTACGGCGGGCTCGAGCGGATGCTGCGCGAGCAGTTGCGCTGGGTGGACGTGCTGGCGCGCTGGTCCGATACCGAACTGCTGGTGGTGCTCCCCGAAACGCACGGCCGCGCCGCGTCGGCGCTCTCGCGCAAGCTCGCGCAACAGGCCGGGGCCCGTTTTCCGATGCTGGAGGTCGGCTGGGGCACGAGCACCTGGCGCCGCGGTGACGACGCGCGGCTTTTCGTCACCCGGGCGCTGGCCTGCGAGCGGGCCAACGCCTCGCTCAGGACGCGCTTGCGTCGATGATTTCGAAATCGTGCGTGATCTCGGCGGTCTTGCCGAGCATGATCGACGCCGAGCAGTACTTCTCCGCCGACAGCTTCACCGCGCGCTCGACCTGGCTCTCCTTCAGGCCGTGACCGCTGACGACGAAGTGGACGTGGATGCGCGTGAAGACCTTCGGGATTTCATCGGCGCGCTCGGCCGTGAGCTCGACGCGGCAGTCGGTGACCGGTTGTCGCGCCTTGTGCAGGATGCTGACGACGTCGAACGCAGTGCAGCCACCCATGCCGACCAGTACCATTTCCATCGGTCGCATGCCGATGTTGCGGCCACCCGCATCGGGCGGGCCGTCGAGCACGACCGCGTGGCCGCTCTCGGATTCGCCGACGAAGGACACGCCGTCGAGCCATTTGATCGTTGCTTTCATCGCGCGATTTTCCTCGCTGTATACAGGGCGGAACGGCCCGGCACTTTACTAGCCACGGCCTGGCAACGCGAATAGAATCCAGCGATGTGCGGGGCGCGAGCGCCCTCGCCCGCGACAGGGAAAGTCCGACGTCAACGGGCCCCTGGGTAAGCCCAGGTCATCGTTCAGCCGGTTCAGGGGTAGGAAAGCATGGCCATTGTTCCGTTGAAGCAGCCGCACAGCAGCGACGCGATCCAGAAGTTCCTCGAACAATGCCATCGCAAGAACTATCCGGCGAAAGCGACGATCATTCGCCAGGGTGATCCCTCGCACGACCTCTTCTACATCGTGAAGGGCTCGGTCACGGTGCTGCTCGAAGACGAGGAGGGTCGCGAACTGGTCCTCGCCTACCTGAACGCCGGTGACTTCTTCGGCGAAATCGGCCTGTTCAACGAGCACGTGGGACGCAGCGCGCTGGTGCGCGCCAAGACCGCCTGCGACATCGCGCAGATCAGCTACGAGAAGATCAAGAACATTCCGCAGGTGTTTCCCGACCTCGTGCTGTCCATCGCGTCCCAGCTCGCAAGTCGTCTGCGGCGCATGAATCGCAAGGTCGGCGACCTGGCGTTCATGGACGTGTCCGGGCGCGTCGCCCGCGCCCTGCTCGAACTCTGCAAGGAGCCGGACGCGATGACCCATCCCGACGGCATGCAGATCCGCGTCACCCGGCAGGAGCTCGGGCGCATCGTCGGGTGTTCCCGCGAGATGGTGGGCAGGGTCCTGAAGACGCTCGAGGATCAGCATCTGCTGTCGGTCAGCGGCAAGACCATCGTCGTTTTCGGCGTGCGCTGAACAGCGCTCGCGGCACCGAAGTCCCCGGAGGCCAATGATTCCTTGACACATCGCCCCCCGGTCGGGACAATCGCGCGCCTCAACAGCACAGGCTGGCGAACCTGCCTCCCGCAACTGGGAAGCACCGTAGCGTGCCCAACGCGACGGCTCCAATCGCCCCCTGGGTCGCCAGGTTCCCTCCACCTCCGCGGAGTACCGGCGACGCTACTTGAAAATGGCTACGTAGCTCAGCTGGTTAGAGCGCGGCACTCATAATGCTGAGGTCGGTGGTTCAAGTCCACCCGTAGCCACCACCTTCGAACAGACTCTACTGCCCCGTTGCACCGACCTCCGGTCGGGGCTGCTCGCGGCCTGACGGCCGCGCCCCTACGGGCGCACTGCGTGCGGCCGCCTTCGCCTGCGGCGAAGGCGTCAAGTCCACCCGTAGCCACCAATTTACTCTTTGACTCCAACGAGAAATTTGCACCCTTGCTCCGACAGTGCGCTTGCGCAGCACAACAAGTGCGGGACTTTTGCGGGGCCGCCCCCGCACATCTTGTTCGCCGGGATTTGGAATTGGATCGGTTCAACAGGCCGTTTGACGGAAGCTAAGCGACTGAAAATTCGCGACTCCCTCGACTTTCAGGGGTCGGCAATCCACATCGGCAATGTTTAGCCTCAAAACCTGGAAAAGTCTCTTCTAGGCAGGCACCTGGAGCTCCCCTAATATCGGCAAATGGCACCCGCTGACCCGCAAATCGAAGTCCCGAGCCGAATCGAACCCTGCTTCGTCGAGCAGCCCCAGGCCGAGCTGCTGGACCTGCTGACGGAATTGCCGGCCGCGGCTCGGCTGCTGGGTGCCCGCTTGCACCCGCAGACTGCAGCAAGCATGGCGAAACTCGTGCGGGTCATGAATTGCTACTACTCAAACCTCATCGAAGGGCACAACACGCGGCCTCGGGATATTGAACGGGCTCTCGCCAACGACCTCGATACCGACCAGACACGCCGGAACCTCCAGATAGAGGCCCGGGCGCATATCCAGTTGCAGGAGGCCATCGACGCTGACCATGCCGCCGGGAGACTGTCGGACCCTGTCACCGTGGATTTCATCCAGGGCCTGCACCGCCAGTTTTATCGTGACGCCCCCGAGGCAATGCTCCGGATCACCGGAGCCGGGCGCGACTTTGTCATGACACCGGGGGTGTTCCGAACCGGCCCTGAGCACGAAGTAGCGGTTGGCCGCCACATGCCGCCGAGCAGCATAGCCGTTGCGCCCTTCATGGATTATTTCGCAGACCGTTACGCGTTCTCCCGACTGAGTCCCGCAAAGCAGATTCTTGCCTTGCCGGCGGCCCACCACCGCCTCAATTTCATCCACCCCTTTCCGGATGGCAACGGTCGTGTAAGCCGCTTGATGACCCATGCGATGGCGCTCCAAGCCGGCATCGGGGCCCATGGCCTGTGGTCAATTTCCCGGGGATTGGCGCGAGGGTTGGTGAGCAGTGGCGAATACAAGTCGATGATGGACCATGCCGACACGCCACGTCAGGGTGATCTGGATGGGCGAGGCAACCTCTCCCTGGCGGCGCTATCCGAGTTTTCGATCTGGTTTCTGAAGGTCTGCATGGACCAGATTCGCTTCATGAGCCGGTTATTCGACATCGACGGCCTTACCGGGCGTCTCCGTGCATATCCCGGTAAATCGGGACTAAGGTCGGAGGCCGCGATCCTGCTCGTCGAAATCTTCCATCGGGGCGAGATTGCGCGCGGCGATGCCTCCGTCATTACAGGTTTGGGCGAACGAACAGCTCGTACGCTTCTGGGCGAACTGTTGAAGGACGGCATCATCAGCTCAGTGAGCGAGAAGAGCGCGGTGTACCTGAGCTTTCCGGTCGAAAAGCGGGACATCCTTTTCCCCAGGCTGTTCGCAGGGTGATGCCTGATTGCCGACCGGTGCTCCCGAGGCGGAAAGCCGCGGCCCACTCCCTGCGCCGTGATGCCGAATCTGGCGCGATGCATTAACGTGACCAGGCAGCATCGGACCGCGGGATGGCAGCAACGACGACCTGCTTCATCACCGAGGCCGATATCCGTCGGGAGCGGGTCACGCCCAAGCTAGACGCGGCCGGATGGGGCGGCGAGCCGCATGTGATTGGTGTTGCGCACGCCGTCTTGACGGGCTCGCTGGAGCCTAGCGCTCAAGAGAACATTGAATGGGTTTGGGTGCTGACAAAATCGCTGGAAGACCTTGGACCGATGCCGGCTGTCCCTGAGGGGATGCGCCCGGAAAGTAGCTCCCCTGACGCAGCTTCGGGATGCGCTGCGGAATGCTCCCGGCACGCGTCTCCCAGCGCCGATCACGATACTCGTTGCGGTGGTTCGTGTGCTCCTCGCTCCGCTCGCCGGCCCCGGCCGCCGCACAGGCCCTCGACATCCGCGTCCATCGGCCGCTGGGCCAGGAAGCTCGGCATCTCCCGCAGCAGCTCCGCGTCCGTCCCCTTCTGAAGCTACTCCGCAAGCGTCATGCTCATCCTGGTCATTGCGGTCTCTCCCGATAACTAGGTGAAGCGTGGTAACTCCAACGATAACGGATTCATCACGGTGACCGCTTCTTACACCACGGGGTGGGACCCGACCGCAACGGACGCCAAGGACGGAAAGAAGAATTCGGACTTTTCAGCTAATCCCGGACTCTTCGAACGAGTAGGGCTTCATTTTAGCCCCCTCTTACTGTCGTGTTGGCGCTGACCGCGGGACATAAAAAGACACATGGAAGCTGCCGCAAACTAATCGCACTCCTGTGTCGCTACGCGCACCTATGAGGAAAACAGCATGACAAAAATCAGTGGCCAAGAAAGCGTTCGAATCGATCGCCATTAATTGACTCGATGTGAGTCATGATTGATTACGACTAGCGCCAAGATTCCGAAATTCAGATGGCGATATTCCAAAGCGCTGTCGGAAACGCTTGGAAAAGTGCGCGGCGTCATTGAAGCCGCAACTATACGCAACAGTCGAAATCGCATCGGGTGCACCGCACCGGGCGCTCAAAAGCGATTTAGCGCTTACAAGTCGAGCTTCCATGATGGCGTCTTGTACTGTGCACTTTCCAACCTGCATAAAAACATGCTGGAGATACCGCTTCGATATTTTGCAGGCAGAAGCGACTTCTTCTCCTGAGAGAGTCGGACGGCAATGGTGACGAAGAATATAGCGTTGCGCGCGTTCAAAATGCGCTTCTCGAACAACCTTTCCGCATTCTGGAACGCCTTTCCACTGAGCATCGAGGGCGATCGCGAGTAAATCTATTAGCTTATTACCCGCTGCTGAGCGAACTCCTGCGTCCAGTGATTCCGCGGAATCGATAAAGGATTTCGCAAGAGCAAAAAATAACGTTGAAGCTGACTCGACGCACGAAAGCGTAGTTGCGACAAACCTATTGGCATTTCTGAAACGGTCGCGGAGAGCCGGTCCATGGATGCCTACCGTATAAGCTGCAACTGCCGTATGCAGAAGCTCAGATGGCTGAGCTGTGTGCTGCATGATCATGGTGCCTTGGACACCAATTGTCGTGCGACCAGCTTGCCGCAAATCCATAGTACTGCGGCTTGAACGGGGTATGGATACAAAATAGTTGTCCTCGCATCCAGGGCCGACGTGCTGTTGAGTCCGCGTATAGTGCATAGCCCCCGAGAGATAGAGCGCTACCTCTACGTCACCAAAACCCCACCGCTTGATCGTTCCCTTGAAAGAATCCGGCTCTAGCGCCGTTGGTGATTGTGGTTGGTAAACGTCATTCAATACGCGAAACCAGTCGGAAATGTTTCCGCGAAATTCGTGAATAGAGCTGTCCGTGACCATAGTGTGTCCCCGTCGACACCAATAAGGGAGAGCCGAGTCATCCCAATTATAGCGGCCAATAGGCCCACGCAGCGGACAGAAACTTCCGACCTGTGCGCTTTCGGACAAGAGACAGGACGCTCCTGTCCATTGAGCTTGTCGAGCCCCATCTGGTTTTATAAACCCGCCTTCGCAGCGAGCGATTTCTGTTAAATCAGTGATTTAGGCATCGCTAACGTACATTGAAGCGATGAAAGGGACCAGATATGTGGAATGTTGGCATTGATGTTGGCGGGACTTTTACTGACCTGTTCGCCTGGGACTCAAGCGGTCGTCAAGTTACTGCAAAAGTGCTGACAACGCCGAAAGATCGATCCCAAGGCGTTATGAATGCTCTCCGCGAAGCAAACATCGAACCCCGTGACATCACGCAGTTAATGCATGGCACAACGACTGCAACCAACGCGCTTATCACTCGCGATTTCCCTCGCGTGGCGATGATCACCACCCATGGATTTCGAGACACTATTGAGATCGGGCGGCAGCACCGGGAGGAGCTGTACAACCCGTATCAAACAAAGCCGCAACCGATCATTCGTCGTCGATATCGATACACAATCAATGAGCGCATGGGAGTTGATGGCAAAGTGATGCGTTCGCTGAACAACGAAGATGCGCGAGCCATCGCCAGGGAACTAAAAGATGAGGACATACAGTCGGTCGCGATCGCCTTCATTAATTCATACGTTAACTCCCAGCATGAAGACAGGATGCGCGAAATTGTATTGGAAGAAAATCCTCAAATCTTTTGCGTGACTTCGTCTGATACGCGCCCGATATTTCGTGAACATGGGAGATTTACGACAACAGCAATACGCGCAGCCACTCTCCCTGTGATGCAGCGCTATTTTGAAAAACTGGAAAGCGAACTCAAAACTGCAGGATTCGAGGGTAGATTATTAATCTTGAAGAGCAGCGGCGGCGTTGCTGGCGTCGATTATGCGAAATTGCATCCGGAAGAGCTGATCGAATCCGGTCCTGCGGGTGGTGTGGCTTATGCCGCCTATCTAAGCAAACTGCAACCTGACTGGAAGAATATTATCCATACTGATGTCGGTGGAACGAGCTTTGACGTCTCGATCGTCGAGAACGGGCGAGGCTTGGTAACTCGCGACCATGAAATCGAGTGGGAAGTACCCTGCATCGTTCCGATGCTCGATATTCACAGCGTAGGCGCTGGCGGCGGTTCGATTGGTTGGGTCGACGAAGGCGGCTCATTACGCGCAGGTCCGAAGAGTGCGGGAGCGTCGCCTGGTCCAGTGTGTTACCGATCTGGCGGAGTTGAGCCGACTATTACTGACGCTAATCTACTCCTTGGCCGAATTGAGCCGACGCTGGGCGGCAAGTTCGAGCTCGATCGGAGCGCCGCCTCAGCTGCCATAGAGCGATTGGCAGCCGAGATCAATTTGCCACTTTTTGAGACCGCTGAAGGGATGATCCGCATAGCTTGCGAGAACATGGCGCAGGCAGTGAAGAAGGTCCTCGTCTCAAGGGGACGCGATCCGAGGGACTTCGTTCTAGCGAGCTTCGGCGGTGCGGGAGCTATGCACGCTTGCTTTGTAGCAGAGTCAATTAACATACCCACGATAATCATGCCCATACATGCAGGTGTTGCATCAGCATTTGGCGCCACGGCAATGGATCTTCGTCAAGATGCCGAATCGTTTTATTTCTCACCCGTCCAAGAAGCGAATCTCGCGCACCTGAACAATGAATATGAAGAGCTTGAAAAAAAGGCACTCAAATTATTAGAACTTGACGGCGTGGAGCCGCACCGGATAGAGGTTAGGCGAAGCGCTCAGATGCGATATGTCGGTCAGACATACGAGGTCGATACGCCTGTTGAGCGCAAGACGCTTACGAGCAATGACCTGTCAGCTCTGGCTGAGACATTTCATCACTGTCACGAACGCGAGTACGGAGTTAGTTCGAAAGACTTCGCGCCGGCCTTTGTTTCGCTATCGGTAACAGCAATTGGTGAGAAGCAAGCACCGGCTGCAATTCCAGTAGTAAAACCAAATCGTCCACTAGTGAAAGGACGACGAGAAATCTTCTTCGACGGCCGATGGCACGACAGTACCGTCTTCGATGGCCATGCACTCGCTGCAGACCATCCAATCTCAGGACCCGCGATAGTCGAATATGAGCATGCGTGCGCAGTCCTGCCACCCGAAGCGTCTGCCATGGCAGATCGTCACGGCAACTTAGTAATTGACATCAGCCGCAAGCTTCACGCGGTTCAGTGAGGAGACTTCGAATGAACCAGAATCTAGAACCAGACGCGTGTTTGGCAATCAACCTCCACCCAGTTACGTTTGAGGTACTTCGAAGTATTTTTCTGTACGCGAGCGACCGGATGTCAACTGTTTTGCAGCGCGCGTCATTCTCACCGATATTGGCGGACTGCGTGGATTTTTCCAATGCCATCTATGACTACGAAGCAAAGCTCTTGAGCCAGGCGGCGAACTGTCCGGTGCACCTGGCTGCGATGAAATTCAGCACCGAAGCTATCATCGAGGAGTTTCCAATAGCCGAGATGAAGCAGGGCGACGTGTACCTCCTGAACGATCCCTACAAAGGGGGTACTCACATAAACGACGTCACGTTCCTGATGCCGCTGTTTTACAGCGACGAAGTTATTGGGTTTGCTGTGAGTCGCGGTCATTGGATGGACCTCGGCGGCGGTGCAGCCGGGGGTCAAGCTTTCGGCGGTACTCATATAGCAGGAGAAGGCCTGAGATTGCCACCCTTGAAGCTATACGACGGAGGTGTGCTTCGAGAGGATTTGTTGAAAATCATCATAAACAACACGCGCACGCCGCACTACGTGCGAGGAGATACTTATGCGCATGTCGGCGCGCTAAGAGCGGCCCAGCAAGAGCTTCAGCGCGCAGCGGAAAAATACGGCGTCAAAACGCTGAAGGCCGCGATGAAACAGCTTCAAGGATATACAGAACGAATAGTTCGAAAGAGCATCCTGGAAATCGCCGACGGTACTTATGAAGCAGAAGACTATGTCGATACCGATGGACATTCAAATCAGCCAATCCCGATCAAAGTGAAACTGATCATTAGCGGATCAGATATCACGGTTGACTTCGACGGGACGGGGCCAGTAGTGAAGGGCGCAATTAATTCGCCTTTTGCAAACACCGCCTCGGCGACGCTTTATTCGCTTCAGTTCTTTTTGGCTCCGCACGCTCCTCAAAACGAGGGGATGTTCAACGCAATCAAGATCCGTGTGCCCGATGATTGCTGGCTCAACGCAAAGTGGCCAGCGCCAACGATTGGCTGCACGACCGTAACTTCGTCCAAAATCGCGAGTGCTATATGGCAAGCGCTCTCGAAAGCAAGGCCCGATAAAGTCACGGGATCGACAAGTGCCGACGCCAACTGGCTGGTGTCAACTGTAGTTAACAGTGATGGCACATCAGGCGTGTTCGCCGACGTCCCCGCTGGCGGGTGGGGTGGGACCCCCTTCGCTGATGGTATGAGCGTCACCGAAGATCCACTTGGCAATTGTATGAACATGCCAGCGGAAACAGCGGAACTTCTATTTCCAATAGTTTATGAGTCCTTTGAGCTTCGCCCCGATAGCGCGGGGCCGGGGAAATATCGCGGGGGGTTAGGCGCGATATTCAAGATCCGGTATTTAACCGATGGCGAATTGAGCATGGAATCGTCCCGGATGTGGGCAGGAAGCCCAGGCGTCAACGGTGGGTTGCCATCAGCAACGCAGCGTCAAATCAGAATCAGGAAGGATAATTCGTATGAGGTGATCGGAGGGTGGGACAAGGACAAGTTTCGAAGCCCTCTGCTATCTAATGTGCCATTCTCTCCAGGTGAAACGTTCTTGTTCGAATCGACGGGTGGAGGAGGGTGGGGCGACCCGGTGCTCAGAGACATGAACAAAGTGCTTGATGATGTATTGGATGAGTATATTTCGCTCGAGACGGCGCGCGCCGTGTATAAGGTGGAAATCGACCTGAAAAACAAATGTGTCGATGTCGAGGCGACGAAAGCATTGAGGCAGGCGTAAGGGAAGTCCAAGACGACATCCGCGAAAGAGATACCATGTATCCACTATTGGCAGAGTCTTTGGAAATGCGCGGCGCGCGGTTTCGCAATCGAATCTTTTCTTCCGGCCATCAAACGCTTCTGGCCGAGAGCGGTTTGGTTAGCGACGCCCTCATTGCCTATCATCAATCTCGTGCGCTCGGCGGAATCGGCCTCATAGTGACTGAAGCTATTGCGGTCCATGAGAGCGCATATTTCAACGCATTCACGCCAATTGCGTACTCCGACCGCGCCCGTCCTGGATTTGCGCGTCTGGCAGCATCAATTCATGCCGCAGGAGCGGGTTTAATCGGCCAACTATTCCATCCGGGGGCCGAAGTGGCATCCATCCTTGATGATGGAACAAGGCCCGTCGCATGGGGTCCCTCATCTCACCAACAAGAACGTTATCTTTTGACAACGCGCGCGATGTCCATTGAGATGATTGAGGAGGTAATAGAGTCCTTCGGAGAATCCGCAGCACGATTAATCGAATCAGGACTGGATGGTGTCGAGGTGCTGGCGAGTCATGGTTACCTTCCGATTCAATTCTGCAATCCGCGCACTAACGTGCGCGATGATGAATATGGTGGCTCTTTCGAAAATAGAATGCGTTTCATCGAAAGGGTGCATGACACCATACGACGGCATGTAGGTGATGAAGCAGTTGTGGGTCTCCGGATTTCGGCGGATGACCGTATGTTTGAAGGATTCTCTGAGCAGGAAGTGATGGAGGTCTTGAAAGCATTGGACGATTGCGATCGATTCGACTATTTCAATATTACACTTGGGTCATCTGCCACGACGGAAGGCGCGGTGCACATATGCGCGCCTATGTCATTCGAGCCGGGCTATGTAAATCCTTACGCAGAGCGCGTGAAACGTTCGTTTAATCGAACTGTTTTAGCAACTGGTCGCTACAATCATCCGCAACTCGCAGAGGATGCGTTGCGCGCAGGCCGGGCCGATATGATTGGGATGACGCGCGCGCATATCTGCGACCCGCAGATGTCGAGGAAAGCGTTAGAAAACAAGACCGATTCCATAAGATTCTGTATTGCTTGTAATCAAGCATGCATCGGTCACTACGCCCTCAACGCGCCAATTTCTTGCATCCAACATCCAGAATCCGGTCGGGAATTGAAGTTTGGGAAACTAGCGAAGTCAGAGACACCGAACAGGGTGCTTGTGATAGGCGGTGGACCCGCGGGTCTAAAAGCAGCGGCCGTCGCAGCGGCCAAAGGAAACGAAGTCTTATTAGTAGAGAAGAGTGCTCGACTTGGAGGGCAGGCGCTGCTTGCGCAAATGCTCCCAGAGCGCGGTGAATTTGGGGGCATAATCGAAAATCTGGAAAGAGAAGCGCGGTTAGCTGGGGCCGAGATACGTCTGGCAACTGAGGTAACGGTAGAAGTTATTCGTACTATAAACCCCACTCATGTGCTGGCAGCGACAGGCGCGATCTCTTATCGCCCACACATCGAAGTGAGCGGAAGCGCAGACGTTGTGGATGCCTGGCAAGTGATCAAAGGCGACGTCAAATGTGGGGCGCGCGTTGTTATCGCGGATTGGCGGGGTGATTGGATTGGAATTGGAATAGCATTGAAACTTGTGCGAGGAGGCCATCACGTCACAATAGTGACGGTAGCGAATTGCGCCGGCATCAATGTTCAATATTACACGCGTGACCCTTTGATCGCGGAATTGGACCGGCTCGGTGTGTGCTTTCGGCACAACCTTAGAATATTCGGGGTAGACGAGAATACAGCGTATTTTGTCCACACTAATGGCGGACATCCGGTAGAACTAGAAGGTGTCGATACTTTGGTTGTTTGCTACGGGCATCAAAGTTTCAATCCATTTCCTGAAAGGCTGCAGGGCTGGCATGGAAAAATTGAATACATCGGCGACGCGCTAACTCCAAGAACTGCAGAAGAAGCGGTATACGACGCGTTGAAAACAGCATCGAAGATCTAGATCAGGGGTTGGAAGGTAGGAGCACGAAACTACCTGCGAAGGCTGTAATTTAATAAACAGATCGGACTGCCTTATATGAGTTCCATGTATCCGCGTAGTTTTTGGTTAGAGCAAGCACTTCGCGCAGAGCCAGAAGCGCCAATTGAACCGCTACGGGGTCGCGCTCACACGGATGTGTGCATTGTTGGCGGAGGGTACGCCGGTTTGTGGACGGCAATCCAGTTGAAGGCTAGCGAGCCTTCGCTGGACGTTACGCTAATCGAGCGAGATTTGTGTGGCTCCGGAGCAAGCGGTCGAAATGCGGGATATCTTCTTTCCTGGTGGTCGAAGTATTTGTCACTCGAAAAGCTTTGTGGGTCTGCCGAAGCGCTACGCGTAGCAATTGCATCCGACCAAGCAGTGGATGCTATTCCCGATTTCTGTGCGGCGAACGGAATCGACGCGCACATCCGAAGAGATGGTTGGCTATGGTCTGCTTCAAACGTTGCGCAAGTGGGACTTTGGAAAGAAACGATTAGTGCAATCGAGCGTCACGGTTACCAGCAAATCGTAGAGTGGCCAAAGGAACGAGCAGCAATGCGCTGTGGATCGCCAGTCCTGCTAGGCGGCGCGTTTGAATCGCATGCTGCTAGTGTGCAACCAGCGTTATTGGCGCGCGGGCTGTTTCGTGTAGCACGAGCGAAAGGGGTAAAAATTTTTGAGAAGACCCCCTTGACGGATTTATGCCACGGAAATCCAGCAGTCGTTAAAACACCTCACGCGGAAATACGTGCGGAACGTGTAGTGTTAACTGTTAACGCGTGGGCGGCGAAATGGAGCGAGATCCGGAAATCGATCATTGTCGTGTCCGGAGACATGATAGTTACTCCACCGATACCGCAAGAGTTGGATGCAATGGGATGGAAAGATTCCATTGTCGCTTCCGACGGACGCACACTCGTCGAATACTACCGAACCACGGCCGATAAAAGGCTGGCTTTCGGAAAAGGCGGCATGTCTGGAAAGTTTACATATGGAGGCAATCTCGGAGCGGAAGTGGAAGGGCGATCAGAATTTGAAAGCCAGCTTTTAAAGTCGATGCATCAAACATTCCCGTTATTATCAAAGGTGCCAGTGGCAAGCAGTTGGCGGGGGCCAATAGATAGAACGAAGTCAGGATTGCCCTTCTTTCACCGCCTAGGAAAAAGGGGGAATGTCATGTACGGGGTAGGATTTTCCGGCAATGGAATTGGTCCCTGTTACATCGCTGGAAAGATATTGAGCGCGATGGCGCTCGATTGTCGAGATGAATGGTCGACTTGCCCTCTAGTAAGGGCACCTGAACGAGATTTCCCACCCGAACCATTGCGTTGGCTAGGATCAGGATTAGTTAGACGGGCATTTCTAGCTAAAGATCGAGCTGATGACGAAAATAAGCCGCCCCCGCTTCTAGCGAGAATCGCAGCGGGTTTTGCTCCAGCTGGGCTCACGCCGTTTAAAAAAGACATCAAGTAGATGAGTAAAGGGAATATAGCTGCAAGGTAGAAGTTTCAATCTGCGAGTGCATCACTCGCCTCTGATTCCTTCAAAGATCAAATTGACGCTACGGAAGACACCGAAGAGACCAAATCTTGGTCGGGAAACGCAATGCGGAAGTTCAGTGATTTTCGTGCGGATCGCGAAACGGCCATTTGATTAACTGGCGCAAACCATCATCTCGTTCACTAGTTGCATCCGACTAGTGCTATTTTGGCTAACTCGCTATCACAGCGGTGTGCAGTTCCATTTCTTTTGGATCAGCCTGTATTCGGAAGCTGGTCTCGCCTCCAATCTTTGATTAATTCACTGTCATATCTAGGTGCAGTCACGAGATGCTGCGCTCCTGGTTCAAGGTGAAGCCTCTTTGCAAATCGAAAACCGATGATGATCAGCGTAGCCACCACCTTCGAATCGCCTCCTTTTGACCATTCCCACTGCTTTCGCAGAGGGGAGCCACCGACCTCCGGTAGTGGCTGCTCGCGGTTTGCCGGTCGCGCTCCTGCGGGCGCTCTGCGTGCGGCCGCCTTCAGCGGTAGTGCGCTGCAGCCCGGACGACCAGGCCCGCATCGTCGAAGAAAAACACCTCGACGGCCGGGCCCCTGACGCCCTCGTAATGCAAGGCCACGCTGTCGGCGCCGACGAAGGTCCCGAGCAGCGTGAAGCGCAGGTCGGGCAGGGCGGCGAGCGCCTTTGCCCAGTAAGCCCCGACTGCCGCCTTGCCGCGCAGGATGCCGGACGGCTCACCGGCGATGTCGGCGATGCGCGGCGAGGCCATCGTGAAGTCGTCGTGATAGTGGCCGAGAATCCGTTCGAGATCGTGGCTGTTCCAGGCCGCGACCCATTCCTCCGCGAAATGCTCGGCCCAGGCGCGTGTCAGCATCGTTATGCTCCGTGGCGGCCTCATCCGCGTGTCCGCACCGGTACGCCCGCCCGATCGCCCGGCACGAGTCAAGCCTAGTGCGCGCGTGCCGCCTTGGCGAGGCCGTTGCCGCATGGACGTTGACATCGGGCCTTGCGCATGGGGTGATCACGATGTCGACGGCCCCGGCCGTCCAGCGCGCGGAGGACTGCATGACAGGCACGACACGCGACGGCGGCAGTGGACGGTTCAGCCGTCTCGAGGTGCCCGCCCCCGAATCCCTGGCGCCCGGGCTGCGCGAGCGCATCGAGGCCAGCGGCGGTGATCGCTGGTTGCGGGCGATGAGCCTGAGCCCGAAGGCCCTGAACCGCTTCCTCACCTATTACTCCGACCTGATGCACGGCCGCGACGCCCGGCTGACATCCGCCGAGCGCGAACTGATCGGCGTCGTCGTGTCGGCCAGCAACGGCTGCGGCTACTGCGAGATGAACCACCTGCGCGGGCTCGCCCGCGCGCTGAAGGACCCGGTGCGGGCCCGGCGCATCGCCACCGACTGGCACACCGCCGGCCTCACTGCGCGGGAGGCGGGCATCGTGGGGCTCGCCCTCGACATCACGCGCGATCCCCACCGCGTGTCCGACGCCGGCGTGCAGGCGCTGCGCGAGCTTGGCCTGGACGACGAGGAGATCCTCGAGATCATCGAGACGGCGTCCTGGTTCAACCACAGCAACCGCATCGCCATTGCGATGGGCCTGGTCCCCGACGACAAGTTCTTCGCCGCGGACTGGGTGGGCTGAGGCCGCCCGCGCGCTTCGCTCAGCCCGCCGCCCAGGCGCGCGTGCGCTCGAGGATGAAGTCGATGAGGGTGCGCACCGCGAGCGTTTCGTAGCGGCCCGGCATGCGCAGCAGGAACATGCGGGTGCCGTAGAGGCTGAGCCGCCACGCGTCCAGCGCGGTCACGACGCGACCCGCGGCGAGGTCCTGGTGCACGAGGTAGTCGGGCACCACCCCGACCCCCAGCCCGGCGAGCACCGCCTCGCGCAGGAAGCGGAAGTTTTCGGACGCCAGCGTCGGGCGCAATGTCAGTTCATGGCGCTCGTCGCCCCGGCTGGCCGCGATGCGCAGCTCGCGACCTTCTACCTTGGACGTGATGAGCGGCACTTCGTGCAAGGCCTCGGGACACGCGGGCATCGCGTGCGCGCTGGCCCAGCCCACCGCGGCGCAGGCGACGTAGCGCACGCTTGCGAGATTGATGGCGACCAGCTGCGGCGGTGGTTCGGCCATCACGCGCAGCGCGACGTCGACTTCCCTGGCCAGCAGGTCGTCGACCCGGTTGTCGAACAGCACGTCGAGCGCGATGTCCGGGTAGCGGCGCTTGAACTCGAGCAGCCAGTCGGACATGACCACTTCGCCGAAGCCGGTCGGCAGGCTCAGGCGCACCGCCCCGTGCAGCCCCCTGCCGAGCAGGTTGACGGATTCCTGCGCGGCCAGCACCTCGTCACGGATCCGCCGGCCATGTTCGTACAGGCGCAGGCCCACCTCGGTCGGTTCCATGCGCCGCGTCGTGCGCCGGAACAGCTGCATGCCGATCGCCTGCTCCAGCTGACGGAGTCGATAGCTCACGTTGGCCCGGCTCGTCCTGAGGCCGCGCGCGGCGAGGCTCAGGTTGCCGGCCTCGACGATGTCGACGAGCAGCATCAGCCCGGACGCGTCGAGAGAGGCGCTTTTCGTCACGGCGTCGAGCGCGGGCCGTCGTCGCCGCCGGTGAAGACCGCGCCCTCGAGCCCGCGCGGAATATCCATGCGTGCGCTCCTGTCCTTGCGCGGCCGCTCAGGGCGCGCGCATCAGGTGCTTGCCGATGACGAGCTGCTGGATCTGCGAGGTGCCCTCGTACAGGCGGAGCAGACGCACGTCGCGGTAGAAGCGCTCGACCTTGTATTCGTTCATGTAGCCGGCGCCGCCGTGGATCTGCACGCCGCGATCGGCGACTCGACCCACCATCTCGGTCGTGAAGAGCTTGGTGCACGAGGCCTGCATGCTGACGTCCGGATCGCTCGCGCCGGGCGGCTTCGCGTCGTAGGCGCGCGCCGTTGCCTGCACCAGCGACCAGCCGGCCAGCAACTCGGCCTGGCTGTCGGCGAGCATGGCCTGCACGAGCTGGAAGTCACCGATGCGGCTGCCGAACTGCCGGCGGTTCTGCGCATAGGCGATGCTCTCGTCGAGGATGCGCCGGGCCATGCCGCAGGCGATCGCGGAGATGTGCAGGCGCCCGCGGTCGAGCACCTTCATCGCGGTCTTGAAGCCCTTGCCGGGCTCGCCGCCGATGATGTTCGCGGCCGGTACGCGCACGTTGTCGAGGTAGACGTCGCAGGTCTTGGTGCCGCGTTGCCCCATCTTGCGATCGGGCTTGCCGATGCTGATGCCGGGCAGCGTCGCCGGCACGATGAACGCGGAGATGCCGCCGGCGCCGGCGCCGCCGGTGCGCGCCATCAGCGTGAAGCCGCCGGCCCGCGGCGCGTTGGTGATGTAGCGCTTGCTGCCCGTGATCAGGTAGTCGCTGCCGTCGGCGACGGCGCGCGTCTTCAGCGACGCGGCGTCGGAGCCAGCGTCGGGTTCGGTGAGCGCGAAGGACATGATGAGCTCTCCGCTCGCGATGCGGGGCAGGTACTCGGCCTTCTGTGCCGCAGTGCCGTCCATCAGGATGCCCTGCGAGCCGATACCGATATTGGTGCCGACCGCCGAGCGGAACGCGAGCGCGGTCTGGCCCAGTTCGCAGGCGACCTCGCATTCCTGTGCCATCGACAGGCCGATGCCGCCGTATGCCTCGGGAATCGACAGGCCGCAGAGTCCGAGGTCCTTCATTTCCTGCAGGATTTCCGGCGGGACCTCGTCGTGCTCCTCGACCTGGTCCTCGGCCGGGACCAGGCGTTCGTGCACGAAGCGCCGCACGCTTTCCTTGAGAAGTTCGAAAGTGTCGTGATCGAGGGCCATGGCGTTCTGCTCGCTGGAATGGGAGCCGGGATCGTCGAGTGCGCCGGAACTTTTGACAATCACCGGCGCAATTGACAGTTTGTCAAAAAATACTCGACGTGACGCCGCGTGGATAGCACGGCGCCGACGAATGCGTCCGCCGTTTGCGTCGGCCGGCCCCGGCCCCGGGGTCCGGCCGCGATGACTTCAGTCCAACCGCGCGATCACCTTGATTTCGACGAGCCCGCCCGGGAAGGCGAGTTCGGTCGTGCCGATGGCCGTCCACGCGGGGTAGGGTTTGGCGATGTAGCGGTCCTTGACCTTCATGAAGGTGCCGAGGTGCTGTTGCAGGCCCACGTGGAAAGTCGTCATCTCGATCACCTGTTCGAAACCGACGCCAGCCGCCTCGAGCACGGACTTCACGCCTTCGAAGGCGCAGACGAACTGTGTCTCGGGATCTGTCGGAGGCTTGCCGTCCGCGCCGACGCCAATCACGCCGGAACAGTACAGCCGGTTGCCGTCCCTGATCGCGGGCGCGAAGTGGTACTGTTCGTAGTAGACCTCCTGCCCGACCGGAATCACGACTTCCTTATTCGCCATGGCGACCTCCGTCATGTGCTTGTGGGGGGGGACCGGCGCGCCTGGCGGCGTGGCGGCAGAAGCCAGCATAGCGACGCGCCACGGGGGATGCACCCGCGGGCGCGATGATGGCAGACTCGAGCGCATGCACGGCCCGCCGTGCGGCAACGGCCGGCGCGGCCGCGCGAGCCGCGGCCTGTCGCACCAACGTCGAAAACCCAGCAGGGAGAACGCCCGATGTCGAACACCAAGAAGACCGTCCC
>Ga0255182_1000228_pt1 | contig 45799 bp, 42 predicted proteins | sample Atl_UVDOM_RepA_8_FD_188420 | JGI IMG/M metagenome (GOLD analysis project Ga0255182, IMG submission 188420) | Freshwater microbial communities from Altamaha River, Georgia, United States - Atl_UVDOM_RepA_8d | ecosystem: Environmental > Aquatic > Freshwater > River | place: USA: Georgia...
TGTGTGGAACTGGTGCCCGCTTGCGTTCATGACCGCGAGCGGTGCCAACCTCACCCCGGACCGACTGCCCAAGTCGGGCACGGGGTCCGTTGCCGTCCATGAGCTCGAGCGTGCGTGCGACCGTGCACTGGGCGAGGCGATCGTGGCGCTTCGCCCGGGGCACGTGGTGGGGTTCGGCGCGTTCGCCGCGCGTCGCGCGGCAGCCGTCGTGGAGGCGCGACGCACGACCGGAGGCGACGGTCGCTTCCCGTGGCCCGACGTGCTCCAGGTGCTCCACCCGAGCCCGGCCAGCCCCGCGGCCAACCGTGGCTGGGCGCCGCAGGTGGATCGCGCCCTGGCACCTATCCTGACCGAGTGCGCGTCGCGGTCCTGAACCTGGTCGGGCTCTCGCCCTCGGTCTTCGCGCGCCGGAAGTCCCCGGCGCTGCAGGAGTTCGTGCGTCGATCGGGCGGGCTGCACGCGGTGATCCCGGACTTCCCCGCGGTCACCTGCACGGTGCAGGCCTCGATGCTCACCGGCCGAGGCCCCGGCCAGCACGGCATCGTCGGCAACGGCTGGTACGACCGCGACCTGGCCGAGGTGCACTTCTGGAAGCAGTCGAACGCCCTGGTGCAGGCACCCAAGGTGTGGGACACGCTGCGGGCTCGCGCCGCGGAGCTCGGCCGACCGGCGCCCACGGTGGCCAACACGTTCTGGTGGTTCAACATGAACTCGTCGGTGGACGTGGCCGTGACGCCGCGCCCGCAGTACCGCGCCGACGGTCGCAAGGTGCCCGACTGCTGGACGCACCCGCCGGACCTGCGCGACCGCCTCCAGGGAGAGCTCGGGGCGTTCCCGCTGTTTCGGTTCTGGGGACCGGGCGCCGACATCCGCAGCACCGACTGGATCGCCGCGGCGGCACGGCGGATCGAGGATCTGCATCGGCCCGACCTGCAGCTGGTCTACCTGCCGCACCTGGACTACTGCCTCCAGAAGTTCGGGCCGGACGATGCCCGCGTCGACCCGGAGATCCGTGAGCTGGATCGCGTGTTCGACCAACTCGAGCGGTTCTTCCGCGACCGCGGCGTGCGGGTGCTGGTGGTGAGCGAGTACGGCATCGCGCCGGTGCGTGACGCCTGCATGCCGAACGTCGCGTTGCGCCGGGCAGGACTGCTGGCCGTCCGCGCGGAGGATGGCCGCGAGCTCCTCGACACGTCGGAGAGCCGGGCGTTCGCCGTGTGCGATCACCAAGCCGCGCACGTGTACGTGCGACGGCCGGAGGACGTGCCCGCGGCACGCGCGGCGCTGGAGGCCGAGGCCGGCGTCGAGCGCGTCATCGACCTCGGCGAGCTGCGCGCCGCAGGCACGGCCCACTCGCGAAGCGGCGAGTTGACGCTGGTGGCCAGGAGCGGGTGGTGGTTCGCCTACCCGTGGTGGGTGGATCCGGCGCGCGCTCCCGACTACGCCCGGACCGTGGACATCCATCGCAAGCCCGGGTACGACCCGCTCGAACTCTTCATGGATCCCGGGATCCGCATGCCGGCGGCCTACATGGCGCGGCAACTGGCGTTGCGTCGCATCGGCATGCGGGCATTGCTCGAGGTGGTGCCGCTGGATTGCTCGCTGGTCCGCGGCAGCCACGGACGCATCGAGACCGGTACGCCGTACGCACCCGTCCTGGTGGGAGAGGGCTTGGACCACCTGGACCAGTCGGTCCCGGCGTCGGCCCTGCACGACGTGCTCGTGGGGCTCTGCGAGCGATGATTCGCGCCACGTGGGGATTGGCGGTCGTGGCGGTGGTCGCGGCGGTGCTGGCGCTGGCGTGGCCGCCGCGGCAGGAGCACGCGCGCACCACGGATGGGGCACCGTTGGCGGCGGGTCCGATCCGGCCGGCGATGCCGATCGCCGTGGACGAACCGACGGTGCCCACCCCGGCCGCGGGCGGCGGTTACCTGGAGGAACTGTTGGGCGGATCGCTGGCGGCGCCCGTCGCCACGGGTTCGCCGGAGGTTCGGGTCGGCGCCGCGGCGGTGGTCGAGCGGCTCGACGATCGCACCATGCGGGTGGACGGCAAGTACCTCGTGCGCGGCAGCGGAAGCGAACGCGACCCCTACCTGATCACGTGGGAACTGCTCGCGAGCGCGTCGGCATCGGTGGATGCGGCCACCGGACGGTTCGAGCTGCCGGGGCGCGTGGCGGACCTTCGCGGCGCGTGGGTGCGCATCAGCGGCTACTGGGCGCCGCCGCTGCAGGTCAGGGAGACCCGCGAACTGATGCTCATGCTCAACAAGTGGGACGGCTGCTGCATCGGGCTTCCGCCGACGCCGTTCGACTCGATCGAGGTGACGCTCGACCGACCGATGGGGGTGGAGGGCCAGCACCTGTTCCGGTTCGGCACGGTGACGGGGCGGTTGGAGGTGGAGCCCTTCGTCGCCGGCACGTTCCTGCTGGGGCTCTACCGGCTGCAGCAGGCGGCGATGGAGGCATCGTCGTGAACATCGGCCCGCTGCGGCTCCAGACGCCGCTGCTGCTCGCGCCGATCGCCGGACACTGCGACCTGGCGTTCCGGATCCTGTGCCGCGAGCAAGGCGGCGTCGGACTGGCGAGCACCGATCTCCTCAACTCTCACGCGGTGCTGCGAGGCTCGCCGCGAAGCGTGGAGCTGGCGGCCACGGACCCCGCCGACCAACCCTGCGGGATGCAGCTCTACGGCAACTGGGACGACCCGCTGCCCGAGGCCGCATGCTGGGCGATCGACCGCGGAGCCAGGCTCATCGACATCAACATGGGTTGCCCCGTGGACAAGGTGGCGAAGAAGAACGGCGGGTCGCTCCTCCTCTGCGATGCCCTCGGAACGGTGCGCCTGGCGGAACGGATCGTGGAGGCCGTGCGCCGACACTCGGGCGGGGCGGTGCCCGTCACCGCGAAGATGCGCCTCGGTTGGGATCCGGAACGCTTCGTGGCGCCGACGCTCGCTCGAGACCTGGAGTCGGCCGGGATCGCGGCGGTCACCGTGCATGGACGATGGACGGTGCAGTACTTCTCGGGGCAGGCCGACTGGCCCCGGATCGGCGAGGTGGTGCACGCCGTCCGCGGGATTCCCGTGATCGGAAACGGCGACGTGACCGAGCCCGAGCACGTGCCGGCGCTCATGAAGGCGTCCGGCTGCCAAGGGGTCATGATCGGCCGGGGCGCGCTGCGCACGCCGTGGATCTTCCGACGCGCCGCCACGCTCCTTGCGACGGGCACGGTCGGCCCGGAACCGACCTTCAACCAGAAGCTCGAGTGCATCGGTCGGCACGTGGACCTTTTGGAGCGGCACCACTCGCCCGAGCACCTGCTGCACTGCATGCGTTCGCGCATCAGCTGGTACGGGAAGACCATGGGCCACGTGAAGGGGCTGAAGGAGGCGGTCCGGACGGCGCCGGACGTGGCGGCTATCCGATGCGCGATTGCGGAGTGGCGATGGCCGGGGGGCGACGTGGTCGCCAGGCGGGAGGAGCGAGGGGCGGGGGTGGGCGGATCCGCCTCGGCGTGACGCGTTATCGCTCCGAATATCGGCGGATTCCTGGGGGAAACGGAATTCACCTGACCCAACCGACGTCCCGGTCCCGCCCTGGAAGGTGAGGGCGACGGTTGCACCCGGTGTTCGGTGCACGCGCCCGGGTGCCGCACGGTGCGCCGAGGCGTGCAGGGGCGGCGTGCATCGGAGGAGTTGCGATGGCGCTGCGGTACATCGTTCCCATCGTCGGCGCCACGACCCTTGGAGCGACAGCCTCCGCGGACGTGGTGTCCTTTAGCCGGACCTTCCACAACACGACCTCGGTGGCGAGAACCTACGAGTACTCGGTGTCTGTTCCGCTCGTCGGCCCGCGCGGAGCCATGGTCATGAACGGTACGGTGACCGCGTCGCTGATCGATCTCAACGGAAACGGCGCCTACATGCGCGCCGTCGGCTCAACCCCGGTGTATGCAGCCATGATCGATGAGTCGGTCGTTCACTCGATGTGGCACCCGGGGTGGTTGTACGCCGTCGGCGGGTTCGTCTCCGGATCCGCCGACCCGGATCGGTTCAGCCGAATGCCGATCACCGTCGCCGGTGAGGGCATCGGGTCCATGCGAATCATGCTTCGATTCGAGCTCTCCCCGCGCGACATGGCCACGGTCGGTGCGATGTTCGAAGTGACCCCGATCCCCGTGCCGGCGGCATGGGCTGGACTCCTGCTGCTTCGGATTCCCGGACGTCGCAGGCTCGACTCGGGCTGAAATGACCCGGGAACCCGATGGAAGGGGCTTGCGAGGGGGAGCGCTGCATCGGACGGTGGACTCTTGACGCGGCCGCTCCGGCCGGGTTGTTGACGAGGAGGGAAACACATGACCGATCGCCCGCACCTTCACTCCATCGCCGTTGCCTTGGCCTGTCTCGGGGCAGCCGCCGCGACGAACGCCGGCATCCCGTCCGTCACGATCTCCGTCACACAGGCCGGGTCCGGGAGCATCCAACTGGTTCCGGTCGGGACCCCGGGAGACGGTGCGGTCAGTTACTCGACGGGAGACTTCGCCATCTGGGGGATGGACGCGTCCTTCGACCTGGAGTGGAGTCAGGACTCGTCGACGGGAAACGACATGTTCGGCGGCGGCGCGCGCATCCGCAATCGTTCCTCGACGACCCAACGATTCACGATCGAGATGCTGATCTCGACGGCCTCCGGGATCGGCAGCCCGGCCCTCGGCGGGGGCGGCGTGTCCGGGGTGCTTGAGGGCGGGCCGGCCGGCGGCACGTTCTCCTCGATCGGGTCGGCGGCCGCATGGTCAGCGTTCATCGCCGACCTGGACGGAAGACGAACGGTGGCCAGCCTGCTGAATGGATCCGGAGGATCGCCGTTCACGGTGTCCGCGGCCGCGAGCGACTTCACCACGATCCCCGGCGAGACGTTCGGGGACCCGATCCCGTCCCTCCCCATCGGAGCCCTCGGAACCGCTCGCGGCATCCGCATGGACTTCACGCTGTCCGCCGGTGCGGAGGCGTCGCTGTTCACCAACTTCGTGGTCCAGGTGATCCCGGCTCCCGGTGCGATGGCGATGCTCGCGGTCGCCGGCTTGGGCGCGGGACGGCGGCGCCGGTGATTGAGCTGCGAGACGGGTTCACCGCCGCGGCAACGGTCGGTGCGTAGCCGGACGGCCCATCAGGCCGCTCAACCCAGTTCCTTGGCATTGGGAAGCTCGTCGAGCTTTCCGATGCCGAACTGCTTGAGGAACTCGGTGGTGGTCCCGTAGAGCATGGGACGGCCGACCTCGTCCGCCCGACCCACGATCTTCACCAGGCGCCGCTCCATCAGGCTGCGCAGCACCTCGCCGCAGGCCACGCCGCGGATCGACTCGAGATCCGCGCGCAGGATGGGCTGGCGGTAGGCGATGATCGCCAGGGTCTCCAGCGCGGCCTGCGTCAGGCGGCCCTGCTCGCGGACGCCCTTGAGCCGGGCCACCACCGGCCCGAAGGCCGGCAGCGTCATCACCTGGCGCCCCCCGGCGACGCTCTCGATGCGGAAGGTCCGGCCATCGGCGGCGTACCGGGCGTTGAGTGCGGCGATGGCATCCGATACCTGGGTTGCGGCTCGGCGATGCTCGGGCGAGTCCGGTTCGGTGGGCTCCGGGGCAGTCTCGGGAGCCGGTTCGTCCGATCCGCCCGCACCCTCGGACGCGGCCTTGCGCCGGCGCCGGCGTGGGGTTGGGGCATCGACGATCCCCAGGAGTTCGGCGATCCGGGCTTCCGACATCGGCCGGTCGGCCACCATGAGCAACGCCTCGATGCGCTGTTCGAGCGGGAGGTCCGCGCACGGCACCGCCTGCTCCGCGGACTCCGCCATCAGGGCGAAGGTCGAGGGAGCACTGCCCTTCGGTTCAGCGGTGGGCTCGGTCATGAACGTAGTGTGACAGATCCGGCGTTCAGCCGCGCGCCATCTGCACGGCGGCCACCTTGGCGCGGGCCAACCGCTGGGCACGTTCGACGCGGGCTCGATCGTCGGGCGAGGATGCCTTCTCGCCTCCGGTCACGGCACGCGCATCGGCCTCGGCCACCTCGCGCTCGGCGGCGGCTAGGTCGATTCCGGAGGCGTCCATGGCCTTCTCGGTGAGGAGCGTGAGCCGTGAGCCGTCCATCTGCGCGAATCCCCCGTCCACCACGAACACGCGCTGCGCGCCGCCGTCCTGCTGGACGCGCACGACGCCGGTGCCCAACTTGGTGAGGAACGCCGAGGCGCCCGTGGCGACGCCCTTCTGGCCGTCCCACGCCTCGAAACTGGCGTACGAGGCGGAGGTGTCCAGGACCGCGTCGGACGGGGTGACGATGGTGCAGGAGAAGCTCATGGCGGGGCGGACATGGTATCGCCCGGCAGCAGCCCGGCGCGGCGGGCCAGCTCGGAGTTGCGGAAGGCGGGTTCGTGGGTGACTTCCCGCTCGATCCACGGGGCAAGCCACGGCGGGATGGGCAGCTCGGCGTCCGGGGACGGCAGCTCGCACTCGGCCAGCACCACCGGCACGGTCAGGAACCGGTCGATCTCCCAGGTCCGGTCTCCATGGGCGATGCGGGTGCGAACCTTCGAAAGCCGGCGGCCGGCGGTCCGGGGCCACTCTCGCTCGAAGGTGGTGGCGTCGAGCGTCCGCTCGACCTCCTCGCGAACCAGGCCGAGGCCGGACTTCACGGTGTGGATGTGCTCGATCGATCCGTCGGCATGCTCGATGCGGCGCAGGCGCCCCTCGAGTACGCCCACGTCGCCGGCAGCGGCGGGCAGGTACCCCTGCTCGATGCGCCACACCTGGCCCGCGGGCATCGGGTCCGGAAGGCCGCGAAGCAGGAACACACGCTCGATCTCAACGGGCACGCGCGCCCCCAGCGGCAGGCGCGGGCGCGGTGCGCTGCGCCCACTGCGCGGCCAGGTTGGCGAACGCGAGCTTCAGGTTGACGTTGCGATCCACGTGCTGCTCGAACTCGTGCAGCGCATCGGACGCACCGAGCCAGCGCGCGAGCGCGGCCGGAGACGCGGAATGGTCGTGAAGCGCGCGGCGGATTCGCACGCCGAGCAGCCGTGCCATCAGACGCACGGCAAGACGGTTGGCCGCATCCTTCGACGCGCGCTCGTCGGCATCCACGATCCCGGCGGCGAACTCGTCGGCCAGGGCGGCCATGCGGTCGGCCATGGCCGGGTTGAAGCCCCCCGACTCGGCTTCGGTCAGCATCGGGCCCAGCTCCTGGGCCCAGGCACGGAGCCCGTGGCGCAGCGCGAGTTCCGCCATGCCGGGCGCGCCCTCCGCGAATTCCTCGGCGAACGCGCGATCCTCGGCACCGGGCGCATGGCCCGACCGGTTCCACCATTCCTGCATCGCCTCCGGCGCCAGGGGCCCGAACGGCACCCGTTGGCAGCGACTGCGGACGGTGGCGAGCAGCTGGTCCTCGCGCTGGGTCACCAGCACGATGACGGTGCCCGCGGGAGGCTCCTCGAGCGTCTTCAGCATCGCGTTCTGCGCATCGGCATCGAGAAGCTCGGCCTCGTCGACGATGAACACCTTGCCGTGACCGAGCGCCGCGGTCCGGAACACGGCGCTCTCATGGTGACGGCCGTCACCCGAGGTGCCGCCGAGCATCCGCTCGCGCAGGAGGTCGAGGGGGATGTTCGTCTGCTTCCGGTCGCGGAGCTCTCGGCTCTCGCTGACCGCGGACAGTTCCTTGCGGATCACGTGCATGTCCGGATGCGTGCCGGCGTCGATGAGCCGCTGCACCGGCGTGTCCCGCGGCGGTTCGAGCGATCGGCGGTGCGTGGCTTCGGAGGCGGGGTCGAGCAGGATCCGTGCGAGCGCCTCCGCGGCACGGAACTTCCCGGTCCCGCGCGGGCCGTGGAGGATCCACGCGTGGTGCATCCGGCCGCTGCACAGCGCCCGGCCCAGGGCCGTGACCGCGCGCGGCTGCCCGAGGATGAACGGCCCGTTGGTCATCGCGGTCACATCCTGGGGATCTCGACCAGCCGAGGCGCCTGCGGCACCGCGGCGCCCTCGGGCTTCCGGGGATCGATCGGCACCAGCAGCTCCTCACCGTTCACCAAGTGCTTGGGGAACCGCTTCATGGCCGCCTGCACCTCCGGGGAGTAGAGCGTGCTCTTGGGGTCGTAGGCATCCGGGCCGTAGACGCCGACCATCACCGTGCTGGTGCGCGAGTAGGCATCGTGGAAGTAGTACGCGTCCTCGCCGCGCATGCGGAGCTCGCGGCAATAGGCCTCGGCGGCGCGCTTGAGGTCGGCGTAGCGGAGTTCCTTGGAATCGAAGGCGCTCCACACGGCCACCTGCAGCGAGTACAGCGCGGCCTTCGGGAAACGCTGCCGGACGGAGCGCAGGTCGTTCGGGCCCGGCGGCCCGGGATCGACGTCGGTGGCCGTGCGCGTGAGCATGGCCCGGGGGAATGCGCGGCCGGCGCCGTCGGCCAGCTCCTTCACGGCCTTGAGCTTGGCCTGCGCTTGCGGGTCCTTCGGACCCTCGAACCGCCCGACGAGCACCATGCTGCCGCGAGGCCCGGAACTGACGAACGCGTCCGCGAGCGCCGGGTAGCGGCGTGCGATCAGGTCGCGGGTCGCTGCGGCATCGGCGGGATGGTCGTCGCCGGTGAAGCTGGCGAGGAACACGGACCAGACCTTGGCCGTGGCCGTGCCGTCCTCCACGTTCGGCTCGCTGCGGGCCTGGGCCGCGGCCCGGCGACGGGCCGCGCTCTCGGCGGACATCCGGGCGGCGGCGGCGCGCTCGGCGTCGGTGGCGGTGCGGCGGGTCGGAGGGGTGGCCGGCGATGGCGGCTCGGCGGCTGAAGGCGGCGCGGGAACGGTGCTCGGTGCGGACTTGGCCGGGGCACGGGCCGTGCTGCCCCCGGCGGCGGCCGAGGTGGTCGATGCGGTCGATGCGGAGGCGGCCGTGGAGCGGTCGGCAGGCCGTGCGGTGAGCAGGCGCGCCTTCGGCGCGGCGGGAGCCTCCGGGGAAGGCCGGTCCGCGGCTGGGGGCGCGGCGGGCGCCGAATCGCAGCCGGGCACCGCCGTCAGGAGCGCCAGGGCTGCCAGGGCCACCGCGCACGGCGAAACGAATCGGAAGATCTTGGCGAACATGGGCTTATGGGCCAACGACCACCTGCGATACGATCGGCAAACGCTCAAGGATTCGACCGGGTTCGGACGATACCACCGTCTGCGTTGGCGACGTTCGCCAACCACTGCCGAGCGAAGGATCGCCACGGCATGCAGCGGTCAAGGGTCGAACGGACTGGACCCCGCACCGCGTGGAGGCAGCCATGACAGACATTGGCCAGGTCGGTCCCCTGAACGGTCTCGATGCCACAGGCGTCGCGGGTCGTGTCACCGAGGCCGCCGCGGCGTATCGCGCCGAGGCCCAGTCCGCGTCCGCACCCCTCTCCGGCGCGCCGCGCTGGGCGGAGGGACGCGATCGGGTGGAACTTTCCGACCACGCTCGGCACCTGGACGCCGTTCGCGCCCTGCCGGACGTCCGGATGGCGAAGGTGGAGGCCATCAAGCAGGCCATCGCCGCGGGCACCTATGAATCGCCGCAGAAGCTGCAGGCGGCCATCGAGGGACTGCTCCGAGACGCCGCGGAATGATCGGCTGACGCGCCGGGGTGAATGCGTGTGAAATGCACGCATGACCCGCAACGCGCCGCTCGGCATCAGGAACACCGCACACAAGCGCACCGCCGTGGCATTCGTGCCGCCGGCGGTCGCTTCGTGGTTCATGTCATGCATCGTGGTGTCGGCGGCGCACGCCCAGGAGGCACCGCCGGCCGGCATGCGACCCGCGGACGTGCGGCGGGACGCGTTGGTCAACGTCACCGTGGTTCCCACGCCGGGAGAACGGCTTGCGGACGCGGTGGTGCTGATGAAGGACGGTTGGATCGAGCGGGTGGGTGCGCGCGGCTCGTTCGAGATCCCCGCAGGCACCACCGTGCATGATGGACACGGGGCGATCGTCACCGCCGGCTTCGTGGATGCATGCGTGCGCGTGGACACCGCGTCGGCGGCCCGCGCAGCGGCCGCATCGGCGGGTGCCCACTGGAACGGGAAGGTGACCCCGCAGGTGCGGGCCTCGGATGTGCCCGCCCTCTCCGCCGACGCGCGTCGGCAACTGCGATCGATGGGCTTCGCCGCTGCCGCGCTGCATCCCGACACCGGGATCTTCCGCGGGCGGGCGCACGTCTCGCTCCTCGGCGACGACGCGCGCAGCGCACTGGCCGTGCGCGAGGACGCGGGCACGGTGATCGGTTTCGAGATCTCCGGCGACGGCGACTGGGACCGCGCCACCTATCCCGGGGCGCTCATGGGGGCCATCGCGCTGGTCCGTCAGACGCTGGCCGATGCACGCTGGCACGCCGCGTGCGAAGCCACCTGGCGCGATCATCCGACCGGGAACGCGGCTCCCGTGCAGTCGCAGGCGCTCGAAGCGCTCCACGCCGCGGCGGCGGGCCGACAGCGGACGTGGTTCGACGCCACCGAGGAACGCAACGTGCTCCGCGCGGCGTGGCTCGCGGCGGAGTGCAACCTGGATGCCGCGATCGTCGGCAGCGGCCGCGAATACCGCAGGCTTGCGGAGATCGCCGCGCTCGGCCGGCCGATCGTGGTGCCGATGGAGTTCCCGCAGGCCCCGGACCTCTCCGTCCCGCACGCCGTGGACGGGATGCCCCTGCGAGACCTGGCCCACTGGGTGCTTGCGCCCGCCAACCTGCACGAGTTGCTGCGAGCCGGGGTCACCGCCGCGGCAAGCACGACGCGCATGAAGGACCGTGCGGCATTCCCGACCGCGCTTCGTCGCGCGATCGACGCGGGCGCGACGCCCGACGAGGTGCTGGCGGCCCTCACGGTGCATCCGGCAGCCATGCTCGGTCTCGACGCCGTGGTCGGCACCGTGCGTCCCGGCCGCATGGCCAACCTCGCCGTCCATTCCGGTGAGCCGTTCGCGGAGAGTTCCTCGGTGCGCGAGGTGTGGATCGCCGGCGTCCGGCACGAGGCGAAGCCGCGAAGCCTGTTCCCGGCGCGAGGGACCTACGCGCTCGCCGCGCCCACCGAAGCCGGCGCGATCACCACGCTGCCGACGGCGGTGACGATGGACCCGGATGGGTCCTCGGTGCGGTTCGCGTTCGCGGCTCCGGCGAGTGCGCCGGCCCCGGAAGGCACGCCGTCCCCGGACCGTGCGCCGACCCCGCAAGCGGCAGCCGCAGGCGTGGCCGCGGTGAACGATGCCGCGGCGGCCGCATCCAAGGAGATCGCGGCGAAGTCGGTCTCGTTCGATGCCTCGCGGGCCGGATTTGCGGTGGTGGGCGAGCCCTTCGGCGTGGAGGGTGGTCTGCGCGGCACCATCACCGCGACGGCGGATGGGATCGAGATCATGCTGGTCAGTGCAGATGGCCGCACGGCACGGTGGTCGGTGCCGGTCACGGCGCGCTCGGCGGACCTCCCGCCGGCGGGTGAGCTCAAGCCGGAGGAGCGCGCACGCAAGGAAGCCGACACCGATCTCCTCCGCAGCACCATCGCGGCGATCCCGCGCACGTTGCCGCTTGCGGACTTCGGGCGTGATGCGTCGGGGTCCGCGGAGCCCGCCGCGGTGGTGATCCGCAACGCCACCGTGTGGACCTTGGCGGACGGAGCCTCCGAGGCCGAGTCGATCCTGCAAGGCGCGGACGTGGTGGTGAAGGACGGGAAGATCGTCGCGGTGGGGGTGGGGGCGGCCGCCGGGCAGGCGCTCACCGGAGCGCTGGAGATCGATGGCACGGGCCTGCACGTCACGCCCGGGCTGATCGACTGCCACAGCCACACCGGGATCGACGGCGGCGTCAACGAGTGGACGCAGAACGTCACGGCAGAGGTGTCGATCCGCGACGTGGTCGACCCGGAGGACATCAACTGGTACCGCGAGCTGGCGGGCGGCGTCACCGTGGCCAACCAGCTGCACGGCAGCGCCAACCCGATCGGCGGCCAGAACTCCGTCGTGAAGCTGCGTTGGGGCGGCACCGCGCGCGACTTCTCGATGGCGTCGGCGCCGCCGGGAATCAAGTTCGCGCTGGGGGAGAACGTCACGCGCAACAAGGGCCGCTACCCGAGTTCGCGCATGGGGGTGGAGACGCTGATGCGCGACCGCTTCCACGCCGCGCAGGAGTACCGGGCCGCGCTTCAGCGCCACGCCGCGCTGTCGCCCGAGGCCCGCGCCAAGGCGATGCCGCCACGGCCGGACCTCGAGCTTGACGCGTTGGTTGAGGTGATCGAGGGGCGGCGGTTGGTGCACTGCCACAGCTACCGCCAGGACGAGATCCTGATGATGCTGCGGATCGCCGAGGAGTTCGGCTTCCGGGTCGGCACGCTGCAGCACGTGCTCGAGGGATACAAGGTTGCCGAGGAGATCGCCCGCCACGGCGCGGGCGCATCGAGCTTCAGCGACTGGTGGGCATACAAGATGGAGGTCATGGACGCGATCCCGTGGAACGGGCAGATGCTGCAGCAGGCGGGCGTGGTGACCAGCTTCAATTCCGACAGCGACGAACTGGCGCGGAGGATGAACACCGAGGCGGCCAAGGCCGTTCGGTGGGGCGGCCTGCCCCGCGCCGAGGCCATGCGATTCGTGACGCTGAACCCAGCAAAGCAGCTCGGAATCAGCGACCGCGTCGGCTCGCTCGAACCCGGCAAGGACGCCGACTTCGTGATCTGGAGCGCCGACCCGCTGAGCGTGTACGCGCGATGCATGCAGACCTGGATCGACGGGGTCCGCCGCTGGGACGCCGAGCAGGATGCGGCCATGCGCGAACGCGACCGGGCCGCCAGGCGCACGATCGTCGCGTTCGCATCGTCGATGGCGACCGGAGGGCCGAAGCCGGCGGCGGCAAGCGATTCGGGTGCGGCCGCCGCGGGCGCCGCTCCACCGGCGGCGGTCGACCCCGGGGGGGCACCGCCGCGCGGATCGCTGCTGGCCCGGATGATGGTCACGCGTGAACGCACCCTGATGGATCGCGTCCGTGCAGGACAGGATCCGTCGGCGGTGCGGCCGGGCGAGTGCGGGTGCGACGACGCCGACGTGTGGGCGGCGATCTTCGAGTCGACGTACGGCGAAGGAGGCGCGCGATGACTCTCCGAGGTTCGACATGGAATCGTGGCCGCAGCGCGGTCTCCTGCGCGTTGCTGGCCCCGCTGGCGATGCTCGGCGCATCGCATGCGCAGTCCACCGAGGTGCCCGCGGCGCCGCAGCGCGCACAGGTGGTGATCCGCCATGCGCGCGTGCACGCCTGCACACCGGGACACGCGCCGATCGTCGATGGGTACGTGCTGTTCGACGGTGGTCGGATCACGGCCGTCGGCGCGGAGCCGATCCCCGAGGGATCGGTGACCGAGGGAGCCCACGTGATCGACGCCGGAGGGATGGTCCTGACGCCCGGGCTATGGGCGGGAGCGTCGACGCTCGGTTTGGTGGAGACCCTGCAGGTGGCCGCGACGGATGATCGCACCGAATACGGGGCATTCCACCCGGAAGCCACCGCCGCGACCGCGGTGAACCCCGACAGCGACCTGCCTCCCGTGGCACGCAATGCCGGCATCCTGTCGGTGCACGCGTTCCCGCAGGGTGGCGTGGTCTCGGGCCGCGCGAGCGCCATGCGCCTGGACGGCTGGACGGCCCCGGATCGCTGCATCCGCGCCGACGCCGGCATCGTCCTGGCGTGGCCGATGATGGAGCCGGTGCGCGCCCGATGGTCGAGCACCACGCCCGAGGAGCAGCGCAAGAAGCGCGACGAACAACTGACGGCGATCGACCGGTTCTTCGACGATGCGGCCGCCTACGTGCGCGCGAGCGATGCGGATCCGGACCTGGCCACCGATGCGCGCTTCGAGGCGATGCGGGGCGTGCTGTCCGGCCGTGAGCGAGTGCTGGTGGATGCCAACTGGCCGGGCCAGATCGAGGCCGCCGTGCTGTGGGGGGCGCGCCGCGGGCTGAAGGTGGCGATCGTCGGCGGGCTCGGCGCACCGGACGTCGCGGAACTCCTTCGCCGTCACGAGGTTCCGGTGGTGGTGAACGGCATCAACCGCCTGCCGCTGCGCGAGGGCGACCCGGTGGATGCGGCGTACACGGTGCCCGCGCGGCTGCATGCCGCGGGCGTGACGTGCTCGATCGCCTCGGGCGACGAACCGGCGCACGAGCGGTCGCTTCCGGCCCAGTGCGGACGGGCGGTCGCGCACGGGATGCCCCACGGCGCCGCGCTGGAGTCGGTGACGCGGGTGGCCGCGGAGATCGCCGGCTGCGGCGAGTCGCAGGGGACCATCGAGCCGGGCAAGTCGGCGACGCTGGTCCTGTGGTCGGGCGATCCGTTCGAGGTGGTGACCGCGGTCAAGAGGGCATGGATCGACGGTGCGGAGGTGGACCTCAACGACCGGCAGCGGCGCATGCGGGCCAAGTACATGGAGAAGGAGCTGCAGCGCCGGCCCGCCGAGGCGGACGCCGTTGCTCCGGAGGCTTCGGATGCGCCCGCCGGCACGACGCCGTGAGTCCCACCCCACGCGCCGGGCCAGCGCGGCCCGGCGCGTAGAGTGCGCTCGATGACCACGCAGACGGATCGCGGCGGAGAAGGTGGATTCGGTGCCCTGGGCGTGCCCACGCAGCTCGTGCAGGCGTTGCGGCGCATGGGTGCGGAACGACCCACGCCGGTCCAGCAGGCGGTGCTTCCGCCGGCCCTCGCGGGCCGGGACCTTGCCGCAGTGGCCGCCACCGGCACCGGCAAGACGCTGGCCTACCTGCTTCCGTGCGCGGCGCGCCTCCTGGCGGAGCCGCCGCCGAAGGTGCGCGGCCGTCCCGTCGATCCCAAGCGCCGACTGCGCGCCCTGGTGCTCTGCCCCACCCGTGAGTTGGCGCAGCAGGTGGCGCGGGAGGCGCAAGGGCTGTTCCGCGGATCGGTGCTTCGCGCCGGCGCCGTGTTCGGAAAGAGCGCGCTGGCGCCGCAGCGCGAGATGGTGGCCGAGGGCATCGACCTCTTGGTCGGGACGCCCGGCCGGGTGCGCGAACTCTGCGAGCTGGACGCGTTGTCGCTCGCGTTCGTCCGGATGGTGGTGCTTGACGAAGCGGACCGCATGCTCGACATGGGTTTCCTGCCGCAGGCGCGCGAGATCCTCTCGCGCGCGCCGGAGTCGAGGCAGCTCCTCTTCCTGACCGCCACGCTTCCGCGCCCGGTGGAGGCGATGGTGGAGGAGATGCTGCGCGAGCCGGCGCGGATCGACCTGGTCGGTCGCGAGCGCGCCACGGTCAGCGGGACGCCCGAACCGCGCTCGGACCTCGGCCAGCGGCTGTTCGACGTGCCCGATGCGGCGAAGACCGCGGTGACGGTGGCGCTGATCAAGGACGGCAAGCGGCGCGGCGTGATGGTCTTCTGCCGCACGCGCCGTCGCGCCGGGTGGGTGGCCGCTGCGCTCCGCCGGCACGAGGTGAAGACGGTCCTCCTCCACGGAGACCGCAGCCAGCGGCAGCGCCAGGCAGCGCTCGATGCGTTCGCAGCCGGCAGGGCGGACGTGGTGGTGGCCACCGACGTCGCGTCGCGAGGGTTGCACGTGCCTGCCGCGCGCACCGTCATCAACTACGACGTACCGCTGCTTCCCGAGGAGTACGTCCACCGTGTTGGCCGCGCAGGCCATGGCGGTGGCACGGCGGAGGCGTTCACCCTGCGGGCACCCGGCGATGCGGAGCGTTGGACGCACGTGGAACGGGCGATGCGGGTTCGCTTGGAGCCTTCGGCCCCGCCCGTCCATGACGCCTACCTTCGACCGCAGGATCGCCTGGTTCCCGATGCCGAGGACGATGGCGCTGCCGTTTCGGGCACGGGGCGCGTCGGGCGCGGGAGCGGCGGCGCTGCAGCACGCGCGCGCACCGTGAGCAAGACGGGGCGATCGAGCGGACGCAAGCCGGGCCGAACAAAGCCCAAGACGGCGACCGCCGCCGACGCGCCGAAGACGGGCACGCGGACCCTCGCGCAACTCATCAAGGGTGCACCGAAGGCCGTGAAGCGCGCCAAGCAACGCGCTCGCAAGGGCTCGACGCCGTTGACGTCGTCGGGCCGCGGCACGGCGCGCAAGCAGCCGATCGCGAAGGGCCAGCGGCCGGGTGGTGGCGTTCGGCGATCGGGCTGAGCCAGGTTGGGAAGGGAGTCAGTCCGCCGGAATGGCCGGGACGATCACGAGCACCACCAGCGCGAGGGCCGCGAAGAACGCCACCATGCCCAGCACCACCTGGGCCGTCATCTTGGCGACCGCGGGCCAGTAGCCGGCCATGTCGTCCTGGCGCACGGCCTTCCACGCCATGCTGATGAAGAGGGACATCGGCAGCGCAAGCACCCACCAGTAGCCGGAAACGCCGGGGGCCGGAGTGACGAACGGGATCCAGGCGAGCATCGAGCCCATGCTACGGCGCGGTCAGTCGCGCGTAGGGCGAGGACTCGGCAGGCGCTTGGCCGGGCAGGCCCACGGAGGCGATGGTGACGGCCACGGCCGCGAACGCCACCGCTGCGGGCGCAGCGGAACCCAGCACCATCGACACACGCGGCCACGTCGCGGGAGCGATGCGAGACACCGCCGACGCCGCGGGTGACATCGCGAGGAGCAACCATGCCGATGCGGGGATGCCCGCCTCGTCGTACCCCAGGCCGAACCATGCGCCGGCACCCAGGATGACCGCGAATGCCACGGAGGTTGCCACTCCGGCCTGTGTCCCGCGCACCGTGAAGGCGCCGACGGCAAGGGCTGCGCTGCACGCCGAGAGCGCACCCATCACCACGGCGAGCTTCGCGAATCCCGAGAGAATCACGATCGCGCTGCCCGCCGCTGCCACCGCCCACATGGAGAGAAACGGCGCGGAGGCGGCGATGCGCGGTGCGTCGGTGCGCCCCGCCTCCGAGGGCGAACCTCCCCAACCGGACGCTGCCCCGAAAGCGGATGCGGCGATGGCTGCGGCCGAGGAGAGCCGCCACTCCGCGCTCGCGTGGCCGGGTGGAGCGATCACCGACAGCGCCACCACCGACGCTGCCACCGACACCCCAAGACGCCATGGCCAGGACGCTGCGGACGGCACCCGCAACGCGGCGGCGAGGCCGGCCGCGGACGCCATCGCCACCGGCAACCAGTCGTACGCCAACGCGGGCGGCCACCGGAGGCCGCCCTCCTGATGAACCACCGCGGCGATCGGTGCCGACGCCAGGAGCAGCGCGATCCACGCCGGCGCGGACGACTTCCAGCCAGGCGCACCCAGAACGAGGCGCAGGATCACCACGCCGACCACGGCGATGGTCGCGGGACCGATGACCGCTCGCAGGAGCAGGTCGAGTTCCATGGCTCAGTGAACGGGGCGCGGCGCGCAGTGGGTGTTCACTTGGCGGCCTTGGGGCCGCCCTCGAGACCGACCACGATCTTCACCTCGTCGCCGATGGCGCCCTTGTCGACGCCGTAGTTGACGCCGAACTCACTGCGCTTCACGGTAAAGGTGGCCTCGAAACCGGCCTTCGGGCCTCGGCCCATGTCCGCCATGCCGCAGAACTCGAGGGTCGCGGTGACCGGCTTGGTGGTGCCGCGCATGGTGAGATCGCCCTTCAGTTCGTACATCCCGTCGCCGCGCTTGCTGGCCCCCGTGCTGACGAACGTCATCTTCGGGAAGTCCTTCGCCGCAAAGAAGTCGGGGCTGCGCAGGTGCTTGTCGAGGTCATCGTTGCCGGAGTCAACCGACTCGGTGGCGATCGAGATGTCGAACTTCATCCCCTCCGCCGACCCGGGCGTGAACACGAAGGTTCCGGTGACGTCGTTGAACCGACCCCAGAACTTCCCGGCGCCGAGGTGGTGGACGCGGAAGAGCGCCATCGAGTGCACCGGGTCGACCGTGCAGGTCATCGGGGCCGACGCCGCGGGTGCCGCGGCCTCCTGCACGGCGGCCGGAGCGGGCTCACCCGCGCCGAGCATCGACGGAACCGCGAGCGCGGCAGCAAGCGACAGGGCAACGAACGGGACGGCGGTACGGGCGATGCAGCACATGGTTGGCTCCTGAGGGTGGGAAGGTGGATGCGCCACCTATTCGTCACCATCGGCATGGGTCGATTCAGGACTGCATGGGGAATCAGTAATCACTTATCGGACTATACAACGATCCGGTTTGGGTTGAACCCAATCCGTTGCATCAGCCCGTCAAACTCATCAAGCGAGTGGAAGGTGATCCGAAGTTCCCCGGCACCCTTTCGCCGACCCACCCGGACCTGCACCCGAGTTCCGAGGTGTTCCTCCAGACGCCGTTGCAGGTCTTCGAGGTGAGCGGATCGAGCACCAGTACTCGTCCCCATGGACGATGTTCCACGTGGAACATGCGGCTGGTGATCCCGCACCTCTTGCTCGAGCCGTCGCACCGACCATTCCTCGCGGGCGCATTGTGCCGCCAAGGCCGCACGTCCCGCGATGGCCTTCATCCCCGCAAACACCTTGGCGTGGCCCAGGGACAGTTCGCCAGAGCGAACCAAGGCCGCCACCTCCGACTCCAGATCGTTCAGGCGAAGGAGATTGGTGACCGTGGAACGATCAACGCCAAGCCGGTCGGCGAGCGTGTGGTGAGCGAGCCCGAAGTCCGACACCAGGCGTCGAAGTGCATGCGCTCGGTCCATCGGATTCAGGTCCTCGCGCTGGACATTCTCAACCAGAGCGAGCTCTGCCGCTTCCTGATCACCGACCGCTCGTACGATGGCCGGAATCGTGCTCCAGCCAAGTCGCTGCACGGCCCTCCAGCGACGCTCGCCGGCGATCAGCTCGTAGCAACCCACACCGACCCCGTCCGGACGCACCACCACGGGCTGCATGAGCCCCGATTGGGTGATACTTGCGGCTAAGGCGGCCAGGGCGCCGTCGTCCATAGCGCCTCGCGGTTGATACGTGCCCGCACGAATCGCCGCCACCGGGAGGTACTGGACCTGAACGCCCGGCGCAGGCCGCGACTCCTCTGCCGTCAGCGGTTCCACGGATGGAGCGATGTGGACCTCGGCGGGTGAAGTCGCTGCGGCCGGAACCACCTGGCGGGAAGGTGCCGATCCCGCCGTCGGACCACCCGCCGTCTCCACGTGAGGACTCGATGGAAGCGTCCCGCCTCGATCCAACGTGCCCTGACCAACGCGTTGCGTCGGCGCTTCCGGGCCCTTTGGCTGCGCCGGTACCGGGATCAAACTGCCCAATCCACGACCGAGCCGTGAGAGACCAGGCTTGGGTTGCTCAGGTTGCTTTGCCATATCCACGTGCTCCTAGAAAGGTCCCCACGCGGCAAGTGATCACTCGCCACGTTCCACGTGGAACATACCCCATAGACCACAACGTCTTATAACTATAGTTGGACCACATCTCCAACCAGCGGCATCTGCACGGTCGTGCCGCACTGGCCTTGGATTCGGGTGGCCATCCCGGCCCGGGCGGCCGGATCGCCATGGTTCAGGAGCACCGTCTCGGGCACATGGCCGGAGCCCAACAGCCAACGACACATCTGCTGCGGGTCCGCGTGGCCGCTCAGCCCATGGAGCCGCGTGACCGACGCCCGAACATCCAGCTCTTGGTGATTCACGCGCACCCGACGAGCGGTCCCGTTCGCCAGGGCCTCCGCAAGCGAACCCGGCAGCACGTAGCCCGTGAAGACGATGTGCCCGCGATCGTGCCCGACCTGGTGCTCGAGGTGGTGCAGCACCGGGCCAGCGTCGCAGAAACCGCTGCCCGCGAGCACGATGCCCGCACCTTGCCGTCCGGCCACGCGAAGCGAATGCTTGCGCGACCACAGGCAATGCAGCGAATCGAAGTCGTAGGGCGAGAGCCCTCGATCGATCATCGCCCGTGCGTCCGCCGAGAGAAGCTTGGGGTGGCGCCGGCAGAGCTCCGCGGCGCGGATCGCCATCGGGCTGTCCAGGTAGACCGGCACACCCTCCAGCAGGCCCTCCGCGGCCAGGCGCGCAAGGTGGTTCACGATGACCTGCGCACGACCAACGCTGAACGTCGGCAGAAGCGCCGTGCGCTCGTTCTTGCGGCAATCCTCGACGATCGCACGCAGCGCCGCAGGCACGTCGGTGACCGGCGCATCGTCGGGCCGGGCTCCGGTGGTCGACTCCATGATCACCACCTCCGCCGCGGCCGCGGGCCCGCGCGCGGCCAGATGCGAGTCGCCGTCCGGGCCGACGTCGCCCGAGAACAGCACCCGCGTGCGCGTGGCGCCCTCGGTGACCTCGACCTCGACGGACGCGCTGCCGATCACGTGGCCTGCGTCGTGCAGGCGCATGCGCACGCCCGGGGCCAGTTCCCGCCACGCACCGTAGGGAACGCCGACCACCGACCGACCGACGCGCTCCGCGTCGCCGGCCCCGTACAGCACCGGCGGCTCCTCGGTGCGTTCGGCGGCGGCGAGCACCGCGGGATCGGGTGCGGGGTCCAGGACCGCCGCGTCCGGGCCGGTGCCCTCGCGCCACTCCGACAACCGCACCTTCTGCAGGTTCGCGGAACTCTTGAGCACCATGGGCAGCAGTTCGGCCGTGGGCTCCGACGCCAGCACGAACCCCTCGTAGCCGAGCCTTGGAAGCATCCCCAGGCGGCCGCAATGGTCGACGTGCGCGTGCGTGCAGACGACCGCGTCAAGGCGCCGGAAGTCGATGCCGGGCACGTCAAGGTTGCGCCGCTCCTGGCTGATGGCCCCTTGGAACAGCCCGAAATCCACCAGGATCCGCGCGTGCGCCGTCTCCAGGAGCGTGCAGCTGCCGGTGACCTCGCCGGCGGCCCCGAGGAACGTGAGCGTTGGCGTCTTGGACAAGGGTCCCGCAGCCTATCGTCCCCGCATCATGCACGCCGCTCCCAACCACGTGACGCTCGGGCGCAGCGGGCTGCGCGTCCACCCGCTCTGCCTCGGTGCGATGACCTTCGGCACGGAGTGGGGCTTCGGGTGCGACCCGCAGCTCAGCCACGCGATGCTCGACCGGTACCTCGAGCTCGGCGGCAACTTCATCGACACCGCGAACATCTACACCAAGGGACACAGCGAGCGCATCATCGGCGACTACTTCCGCACCGGGCCCGGCGCCGGCAGGCGCGACCGAGTGGTCATCGCCACCAAGTTCGGCGGCAACATGTGGCCAGGGGATCCCAACGGCGGCGGCAGCGGCGTCAAGTCGATGATGGACGCCGTGCACCACTCGCTTCGCCGGCTGCAGACCGACTGCATCGACCTTCTGTGGTGCCATTTCTGGGACCGGAACACGCCCATCGAGGAGACCATGCGCGGCATGGAACTGCTGGTGCGGCAGGGCAAGGTGCGCCACATCGGCTTGAGCGACCATCCCGCCTGGGTGTGCGCGCTGGCGCAGTCGTTCGCGCGCCAGGCGGGCGGATCGCCGGTGGTGGCCCTGCAGATCGAGTACTCGCTGCTGCAGCGCACGGTGGAGGCGGAACTGGTGCCGATGGCGATCCACGAGGGCATGGGAATCACCCCATGGAGCCCGTTGCGTGGCGGGGTGCTCAGCGGCAAGTTCAGCCGAACGCAGCCTCCGCGCGACGACGGGTCGACGCGCGTGCGCAGCGACTCCAAGTACCTGAACGACCGCACGTGGGCCGTCGTGGATGCGCTGCAGGCGGTGGCCGCCCGGCGGTCCTGCACCGTGGCCCAGGCGGCGCTGCGCTGGGTGATGGACCGCCCGGGCGTCGCCAGCACGATCATCGGTGCGCGCAGCATCGCCCAGCTTGACGACAACATGTCGGCGATGGCGGTGCACCTGGACGCCGAGGACGTCGCGCTCCTGGACGGCGTGAGCCGCCCCGAGCTGCCGTTCCCTTGCGAATTCCTCGACTTTGTGCGAACCGGCATCCAGAACGGCACCACCGTCAACGGCATCCCGTCGGAGCCTTGGCCGATGTCCCCGCGCAGCGATGCCGAGCGCTGGTGAGCGCCGAGGGACTCCGATCCCGACTCAATCCCAGCGGAACACGCCCTTGCGCCAGGCGTAGATGTACGCCAGGACGCTCGTGCCGATGAAGAAGAGGATGCGGGCCAGGAAGAGTCCGGACATCGGGCTCTGCGGCTCGAGCTGCGCGTAGGCGACCGCCCACGGGTACAGGAAGATCACCTCGACGTCGAAGAGCAGGAACGTCATCGCGACCACGAAGAAGCGGACGTTGAACCGCTTGCGCGTGGTGCCGATCGACAGCATGCCCGACTCGTACGTGTCGCCCTTGATGTCGCCGTCGCGGCGGGGGCCGAGCAGCGCGCTGGCGCCGACGTTGACGATGGCGAACACCACGCTCATCCCGACCGCCATGGCGATCGGCACGTAGTTGGTCAGGTCGGTGGCCGCAAGCAGCTGCATGGGGGCCGAATGGTAGCCGCTGCGCGGTCAACTGGCCGCGTATCGCGGGCGCAGCGCACCCGAGAGCCCCCACATGCCGATGCACAGGAATCCGAGCAGGGGACGGCCCAGCAGGAAGCACGTGGCCGCGTCGATCGCCGGGATCGCCCCGAGCCACGTGCCGACGGCCGCCGGAACGCCGCCGCCTCGCGATGCGGAGCGAATGCCCCCGACCACGCTGGTGACGCCGACCGCCACGGCCGCCACCCCCGCCGTGGTCGCCACGGCTCCGTCCGGGGCAACGCCCTCCACGAACCACATGCCCAAGGGTGCGCATGCCGCGATCGGCAGGCCCCACGCCGTCACTTGCGCCAACCGTGCCAGGCCGCGCATCTCGTCACGCGCCGCGATGCCGAGGGCAAGCACGTACGCACCCAGTCCGCCGGCCACCCACCACAGGAGCGATGCCTCGGCGCCGGGCGAGATCGCGAGCGCCGCGATCACCGGCACCATGGCGCGGCACGCCGCCATGATCGCGAAGGCCCCGGGCAACCACGCATGGAGCGCGTTGTAGAGGAGCACGCAACCCGCCAAGAGCAGCGCCCACCACAGGGTGTCGGTGCCGGACACCGCCAGCAGCGCCGTGCCGACGCAGAGCATGGCGACGCCGGCCACCTGCGCGCGCAGCGCCCCCACCCGACCGGAGGGGATCGGCCGACCCGGCCGCTCCCGGGCATCGATCCTCGCGTCGAAGGCGTCGTTCAGGACCATGCCCGAGACGTACACCATCACCGCGCCCGCGATGAGCAGCAGGCCCGTGCCCCAGGGCACGGGGATCCCGCTGAGCCGCGAGTGCAGCCCGATGGCCATGCCGGCAAGCACGTTCGACACCACCGTCGGTGCGTTGCCGATGCGCATCAGCTCGAGCCACGCGCCCATCGACCCGCGCCCGTTCATGCCGCGCCCCCCGCGGCATCCGCGGCCAGGCCCGTGCGCCGCATGCATGCGTCGAGCCAGCGGATCTCCTGCGCGATCCCGGCCGCCAGGTCCCGGGGACCACCGGGATCGGCGGGGAGCGCGTCCCATGCATAGGTCTCGAGTTCCAGGAGCGGTCGCTCCGGCTCGGGCCAGGTGGCCAGCTCGCGAAGGCACTCCTCGACCTGCAGCTGCGTGGTGCCCAGCGCCCCCAGCCGAGCGGCGAACACCGGCACGTGGAAGTGCGTGCGCCATTCGCCCGTCGCGCGCTCCGCCAGCGCCCAGCGGATGTCCTCGTGGAACCGAACCTCGCCCGCCGGCGTCCGCACGCAGGTCTGGTGAAGCCAGCGCGGCTCGTCGAACGAGGCAAGCACCGCCAGCGATTCCGGCGAGCCGTCCGCGACCAGCGCGCTCGACACCTGCACCTTGTGGACGCCGATGCCCGCACCGCGGTAGGCCCGCAGCGCCTCGGCCTGGCCCTCGAACATCACCGCCGCATGGCACACGTCGTGGCACACGCCGAGGTACCGCCGGGGATCGGGCGCACCCCCCCGCGCACGCAGCGCGTGCTCGAAGAAGCCGACGGCGTCCGCCGAGCGATCCATCATGCAGCCGGGCTCGGGCTCGAGGTCCACCGTCACCCGTACCCCGGTGCGCGCTTCCAGCCGCGCCAGGTGCTCCGCGAGCTGCTCGAGCAGCGCGCTCGCGAGGCCCACGCTCGCGCCGCAGCCCTCCTGCGAGAACCTCGCGCGCCAGCCGAGCGGCACCGTGCTGATCGAGGCCGTGCGCGTGCCGGGAGGCAGGAGGTCGGGGAGAAGGTCGGCGAGCAGCATCGTGTGCAGCTGCCGGCGCACGTCGGCCCAGTGCGGTTCGTACACGGCGTGCTTCACCACGGCCTGCCGGAAGTCGTGGTACGGGAAGCCGTTCAACGTCACCACGGACAGCCCCGCCGCGCCCAGCTCGTCGCGCAGTGCGCGAGCGCCGCCTTCCTCATCGGACAGCTGCCGGGCGGCGTGCGCCGAGAGCCAAAGCCCGATGGGCAGGTGACCCGCGATCCCCAGCTTCAGGCGGACGGCGCCGAAGGTCTCCACCACCGAACGCCGGGTCTCCGCGAGCGTGCGCCCCGCGACCACGTTGGTGCAGTAGGCGGGACGCACGCGCCGACCTCAGCGCGACGACCGCGACGTGCGAACCTCGCGCCGCGTCACGGTGGTGCGCTTGCCGTCCTTCACGGTGACGGTGACGGTCTCGGTGACCGAGCGCGTCACCGTCACGCCGTTGACCACCTCGGCGGAGGAAGAGGCCGACGAGGACTGCGAGCGCGATTCGCCGGTCTCGGAGGTGGGCTCCACCTCGGTGCTCTCGGTGACCTCGACGTCGTCGCCGGAATCGCTCTTGCGGACAGGGGCATCGCCCTTGGCCGGGCCATCCCCGGGACCGGCACCGTCCTTCAGGCGGGACGGCGAGCGGGGCTTGGAGAACTGGTCGGGCGGCGACGCGGGCTTCACGCCGTCGACGGCGGCCGGTGCCGCGGGCTCGCCACCGGCCTCGCCGGCGTCGGCACCCAACGCCGCCACGATCGCCTGGTCGAGCGACGCGTTGGGGCTGCCGATGTACGCCACCTTGCCGTCCTTGCCGACCACGAACGAGCACGGGATCCCGTTGCGCCGGGCGGCCTGCATCCAATCGCGGCCCATGGAGCCGTCGGTGTCCATCGCGATGCGGAACCCGACGTCCCCGCCGCGGGACTTCAGGAAGTCGGTGACCTTGGTCTCGGCGCCGCTCGCGTCGGCGGCACGCTCGAAGCCGGCCACGCCGACGATCACGATCTCCGGGTGCTTCTTCTGCAGTTCCGCGAGGTGCGGCATCGCGCGGATGCACGGGCCGCACCACGTGGCCCAGAACTCGAGGACGTACACCTTGCCCGCCTCGAAGGACTTGACGGGCTCGCCGGAGACGAACTTCTCGACCGTGAACTGGGGCGCGGTCGCGCCGGGCACCAGCACTTCCGAGAGGCAGACGATGGCAGAGAGGGCGGTGGTCAGCATGCGGACAGGCTACTGCGGGCGTGCACCCGCCCCGCGCCGCGCGGCCTGCACCAGACGCCGAAACACCCCGACCCCCAGGGCATCGTCCGCGGTGCGCTCGGGATGCCACTGCACCCCGACCGTGAACGGCCGCGCGGGATCGCGGATCGCCTCGATCACGCCGTCGTCGGAGCGGCCGATCACCTCGAATCCCGGGGCGTCCGCGATGGCCTGGTGATGCCAACTGGCCACCGGGCCGTCGCCCAGGTCGCCGGTGACCGGATGGACGCGGTCCTCGCGATGCCGGTCCGCATCGGGCAGCACGTCGCCGAGGTGCTGGATCAGGCGTGCGCCCCGGTGAACCCCCATGAGCTGCATGCCCAGGCACACGCCCAGCACGGGCATCGAGGGCACGCCGTCGAGCGACCGAAGCAGCGCGAACTCGGCCGCCTGCCTCGCCGGGTCCATCACCTTGGCCTCGGGGTGCAGTTCGATGCCTAACGGCCGCACGTCGATGTCGTCGCCCCCGATGATCACCACGCCGTCGAGTCGCCGCAGCGCCTCGGGCGTTCGCGCCGCCGCCAGCGCGGGCAGGACCACGGGCACACCCCCGGCCGCCACCACCGCGTCCACGTAGGTGCTGCGGACCTGGTGCCGCGGGCGGCCCTGGTGGTCGTGCGCCAGGTCCGCGGAGATGCCGATCAGGGGAGCGCTGGCCATGACGGGACGATATTGCAGGTCGCGCCCGGGCCGGGCATCATGCCGTGCATGGAATCGCCCGCCCGCGTCGCCAGCGCCCTGATCGCCATCGGATGCTCCGCCTGCGCGTGGGCGGACGTCCGCCTGCCGCCCGCCTTCGCCGACGGCATGGTCCTCCAGCGCGACCGTCCGATCCACGTCCATGGATCGGCGCAGCCCAACGAGGAGGTGATGGTGGAGCTGCGCGACGCGACCGGTGCCGTGGTTCGCTCGGGGCGGACCGTGACCGGCCAAGGCGGGCGGTTCACGCTGGACCTGCCGGCCATGCCTGGATCCCCGGACGCTCTGGAGCTCGAGGTCCGCGGCGCGAACACCGTGCTGGTGCGCGACGTGGTGATGGGCGATGTCTGGGTCGCGGGAGGCCAGAGCAACATGGAGTGGCCCGTGGCCGCCACCGGCGCCCAGGCGGACGCGGCCGTCGCCGCCGCGGATGACCCGATGATCCGCATCCTCAAGGTGCCGCACGAGACCGCCGGCCGGGCCAGGTCGACGGCGGACGTGCGGTGGCAGAAGGCATCGACGAAGACCGTGCCATCGATGAGCGCCGTGGCGTTCTGGTTCGCCAAGGACGTCCGCGCGCGCACCGGGGTTCCCGTCGGCATCATCTCGAGCAACTGGGGCGGAACGCGCGCCGAGCCCTGGGTGGACCTGGCGACGCTGGGCGCGGATCCGGCCTTCACCGACCGCGTCGCCGAACTGCGCGCACGCGTCGAGGAGTGGAACCAAGTGCCCCCCGACGAGCGCGAACGGCTCCACCAGGACGCCATGCGGTCCTTCCAGGCAGCCGGAACGCAATGGTGGACCGACGTCAACGCCGCGGAACCGGGGATCGAAGGCAAGTGGATGCTGCCCGCCACGGCGATCGACGGCCCGGACTGGGAAGACGCCGAGCTGCCGATGCGCTGGAGCGACCATCCTCGGCTGCGCGAGCACGACGGCGTGTGCTGGTACCGGCGCACCGTGGAGATCCCCGCGGCGTGGGCCGGCAAGGAGTGCTTCCTGGAACTCGGGGCGATCGACGACGCAGACATCGCGTTCATCGACGGTCGCGCGGTCGCGAACACCATCGCCGACTGGACCACGTCGCGCCGGTACCGCATCCCGGCGGCGCTCGTGAAGGCCGGCACCATGACGATCGCATTGGAGGTGATGGACATGCACGGCGAGGGCGGCGTGCTCGGCGACCCGGCGCTCATGCGGTTGACGTGCCCGGCCGCGGGGGGTGAACCGTTGCCGCTCGCGGGCACCTGGCGCATGCGCGTCGGCCGATCGGCCGCCGACCTGCCCGCACCTCCTGCGCGGCCGTCGCGCGATGCCGCGCCCGGCACCTCGCCCACCGACCCGGGCGCGATCTACAACGCGATGATCGCTCCCTTCGCCGGCTTTCCCGTGCGCGGCGCCATCTGGTACCAGGGCGAGAGCAACGCCGGAAACGAGCGCGACGCCGTGGACTATGTTCGGCTCCTGCCGCTGGTGATCCGGAGTTGGCGCGGGACATTCGAGCAGCCCGACATGCCCTTCGGCATCGTCAGCCTTGCCTCGTTCCGGCCCTTCCGGCCAGATGCCGCCGTGTCGGGGCTCTGGCCACTGGTGCGCGACGCGCAGCTGCAGGCCGAGCAGTCCTCGCCCAACACCGGCACCATCACGACGATCGACGTGGGCGACGCCAACGACATCCATCCGCAGGACAAGCGGACGGTGGGCGAACGGCTGGCCCGATGGGCCGCCGCCGCCACGTACCGCGCCGGTGATGTGGCGTGGCGAGGGCCGCGCACCAAGGGCATCCGCCGGGACGCCGACGGCGTGCTGGTCGACTTCGACACCGAGCGCGGCCGGCTCGCGACCCGCGACGGCAAGCCGCCGGCTTCGCTCGCGATCGCCGGTGTCGACGGGAAGTTCGTCCGCGCCGAGGCGGAGTTGGTTCCGCCGAACGGCCTGCGCGTGCGGCACCCCGACGTGCCGGTGCCGATGGAGGTTCGTTACGCCTGGCAGGACAACCCCGCCGACGCCAACCTGGTCGACGAGGTGAGCGGGCTTCCGGCGCACCCCTTCCGGATCACGGTCCCGGCGGACCCGGTGCAGCCGACGATGCCCGCACCGGCGCCGGCCCCGGCACCATCCAACGGCGCACCGCGATGAGCGCGCACGCCGTGCCGAGCGCGGCGACCGCGTAGCCCACCGCATAGGCGCGGGCAGAGGCCTGCCGCACCAAGGCAAGGTCGGGGTGCGACGCGGCTTCCGCGCGGCCGGTCGGGTCGGACGACCGCAGCAACATGCGCAGGCGATCGACCGATGCCGGATCCTCGAGCGGCTCGTGGCGCACGAACACGCCCATCGACAACGCCACCGCCGCGGCCACGGTGGCCACGCCCACGCTTCCGCCGACCTGGCGCATCGTCTGGACCAGGCCGGACACCTGGCCTCGCTCGGCGTGCGGCACGCGGCCGAGCGCGTCGGTGTTCGTGGGGCTCATCGTGAAGGCGATGCCCAGCCCGAGGACGAACATCCCCGCCGCCATCACCGGGTAGTTCTGGAACCACGCGCCCACCGCCTGCACCGGCATCCCGGCACTTGCCATCGCAGTGCCCCACGTGGCCGGCGCGCGCACGCCGGCCCGGTCGTACCACCGACCCGCCACGTGCACCACCAGGATCACCGGGGCGAGCATGGGCAGGAGCGACGCTCCGGCCTTGGTCGGGGAGTAGCCGAGCACGTCCTGCGCGTAGAGCGAACCCGCCACCACGAGGCCGGTCATGGCGAATTGCATGCACATGATGACCACGGCATCCGCGGCCAACGCGCGGTCGGCGAAGAGGCGCAGGCGCAGGAGCGGCCGCGGATGGCGCCACTGCCGCCGGATGAATGCCGCAAGTGCGACGCTTCCGCACGCGATCGCGCCCAGCGTGACCGGATCGTTCCAGCGCAGCGAACCGTCCACGCGTGCGGCGCCCAATTGCTGGATGCCGAACACGAGGGGCGGCAGGCCGGCCATCAGGAGCCCGCCGCCGAGCCAATCGATGTGCCGATCCCCGCTGCGCGCGTCCCGCGGCCGCGCCACCAGGGTGAGCGCGATCGCGGCTGCCGCGATCGGGAGGTTCAGGAGGAACACCCACTTCCATCCCCAGCCTTCCACGATGGCGCCGCCGAGCGCCGGACCGAGCGCCATGAACACCATGGGAATGCCCACGTACGCCGCCATCGCCTTGCCGCGCTCGCCGGGCGCGAAGGCACCGATCACCAACGCTCCCGACGCCGGCTGCATGAGGCATGCGGCCACCCCTTGCAGGACGCGGCCCACGATCATCTGGGTGCCGTCGCGGGCGAATGCGCACACCGCGCTCGCCGCGGCGAACGCAACCACGCCCGTCACGAAGGCCGGCACCTTGCCCACCAAGTCGCCGACCCGGCCGCCGATCGCCATCAGCGATGCCAGCGCGAGCAGGTAGCTCGTGACGATCCACGCCTGGCCGACGTCGTCCATGCCGAGGGACGCGCCGATGCGGGGCAACGCCACGCCGACCACGGTCATGTCGACGAAGATCATCGACAGGCTCCCGGTCATGGCCAGAAGCACCAGCCCGCGGCGGGGCTGCGCGCCGTCGTGCGCCGCCGATGGTGCGGGAGCGCCGGCTGCGTTCATCGCGTGACGTCCGGCGCCGTCGGGCGAAGCGGCTCGGCGCTGAAGCGCCCCGACTGCGAGAGGAACCGCTCCGGGTTCTCGAAGGTGACCTTGCGCACCAACGACTCCAGGTGCCCGCGCCGGCGCATCTCCATCTGCGCCTTCGGCACGGCGATCGGGTCGCTGTGCCCCCAATCGCCCGCGGAGTTCATCCAGATGCGCTCGCTGCCGTAGCGCTCGATGATGTCCACCGCGCGCTGTGGGGTGCACTTGGTGTCCGGGTACAGCGTCATGCCGCACCAGAAGCCTCGGTCGAGCACGACCGGCGCCGTGTGCTCCTCCACGTGGTCGACCAGCACGCGCCCCGGATCGAGCTTCGGGAAGCGCCGGATCGCGTCGAGGATCAGTCGCGTGCCCTTCAGCTTGTCCTCCAGGTGCGGCGTGTGCACGAGCACCAGGAGGCCGTGGTCCGAGGCCAGCTGCAGGTGGGCCTCCAGGATCTCGAGCTCGTTCCGGCTGTTCTTGTTGAGCCCGATCTCGCCGATGCCCAGCACGTTCTCGCGATCGAGGAACCCGGGGATCAGCCCGATGACCTCGCGGGCGAACACCGGGTCCTCGGCTTCCTTGGGGTTGATGCAGAGCCACGAGTGGTGCCGGATGCCGTACTGCGCGGCGCGGCGCGGCTCGAACTCCGTGAGCTGGCGGAAGTAGTCGAAGAATCCCTGCGGGCTCGACCGGTCGTAGCCGGCCCAGAACGCCGGCTCGGTGATCGCCGCGCAGCCGGCGCGCGCCATGCGCACGTAGTCGTCCGTGCTGCGGCTCACCATGTGCACGTGCGGGTCGATGTACACGTCAGCCACCGCCCCTCGACGGGTCGTGGGCGCCGGACGCGCCCTTCATTCCGGCCTTCGCGACCGGCTCCGTGGTGGGATCGCTGAACAGCTCGAGGACGCGGCGCGCGCGGTCGGGCCCCCCGTCGCCCAGCAGCGCCAGAGCCTTGCGGAACGCGCGCATCCGGAAGTCGTCCTCGCCCGCGCCGGCGCGGTCCACGCGGTCGAGGAACGCCGCCACGTCCAGGAGGCGCGCGCGGTGCTCCATGAAGTACGCGTCGACGACCTGCGCCCGGGTCATCGGCGTTCCGCTGCTGGGCACGGCTGCTGCCATGGTCGCAGTCTAGGTTCCGGCGGCATCGGTGATCGCGTCGCGCAGGATCGCCCCATCGATCGCGTGCACGTCCGCGGACTCGCCGATCCCGCGCAGCATGGTCACCGTGAGGCGACCACCGAGGTGCTCGCGGAACTCCTCGAGCCCGGCCTCGACGGCATCCGGATCGACGAGCAGCGGATGCCCGGTCGGCAAGCCGAGGGTGCGCAGCACGTCCAGCACGCGGTGGCCCGAGGCCGCGTCCAGCGTTCCGGAGCGCACCGAGTACATCGTGTCCACGGCGACGCCGATCGCCACGGCCTGGCCGTGCGGGAGCGCTCCGTCGGTCATCCCCTCGAGCCGGTGCGCCAGCCAATGGCCATAGTCCAGCGGGCGTGCACTGCGGACCTCGAAGGGATCGCCGCCCAGGGCGATGTGCCGGTAGTGGAGCTCGGCGCTGCGCATGATGACCGGCATCGCGGCGTCCATGTCCCGGGAGCGGATGGCGACCGCGCCTGCCTCGATCCGTGCGAACAGCGAAGGATCCCGGAGGAGCGCGATCTTGACTGCCTCGCTGAACCCGCCGATCCAGCTCCAGTCCGGCGTGGTGGCAAGGAAGGACTCGTCGCACACCACCGCATGCGGCACGGCGAAGGCACCCACGAAGTTCTTCTTCCCGCCGCGGTTGATCCCGTTCTTGACGGCCATGCCCGCATCGTCCTGCGCGAGCGTGGTGGTGGGAAGGCGAAGCAGGCGGCAACCGCGGTGGGCGATCGCCGCACCGAAACCCACCGCATCGAGCACCGCGCCCCCTCCGATCGCGATGACCACGCTCTGGCGATCGATGCGGTGCCGATCGACCGCATCGACCACGTGTTCCGGAAGCTGCATGGATCCCTTGCACCGCTCGCCGCCCGCGACCGATTCCACCGACGCGAGCGTGGTGCCCGCGGCGCGCGACTGGATGTACGACGACAGCCGCCTGCCGAGGTCCGGGTGCGCCCGCGCCACGCCGTCGTCGATGAACGCGATGCAGCGCGCCGCGCCGCGCAAGGCCTCGCCGATGCATGGATTCGTCGGGTCGAGCGCATCGCGCGTGAACGTCACCCGGTGCCGGAACGGAACCGAGAGCGGCGTGTCGAACGTGCACGGGACGCGGGAGTTCGGCATGGCGGAACCGGGCATCGTAGGTGGGCCTGAAAACACCCGACCCGGTCGCTGGGCGACACGGGCCGGGCTCGTGGGGTCGATGGGGCGCGGGGGCCCGGTTCAGCGCTGGCGCAGGTGCTCGGGAACGATGATCCGCGGTGCCGGGCGCGGTGACGACGGGCGGGGTGCGGTCGCCGCCAGACGCGCCGGCGACTCCTCGAGCACGGCACGCACCTCCACGGTCTCGCCGTCACGCAGCACCTCCACGGCGCACTCGACGCCGGGCTTGCACATGCGGATCTCGCGCATCACGCGGCGCATGTCGGGCGTGTCGTTGCCGTTGATGCGGACGATGACGTCGCCCGGCGCGATCCCGGCGCGCGCGGCCGGACCATCGGCGACCACGGAGGACACCAGCACGCCGGTGGCGGTGACCGTGCCGGAGGCGCCGCGCACGAGCGTGGGCTGCATCTGCACGCCCAGGAACCCGCGCGCTGGCGCGCCTCCGGCGATGATCGAGTCGACCACGTCCCGGGCCATGTTGGCCGGGATCGCGAAGCCGATTCCGTCCGAGCCGCCGCTGCGGCTCTCGATGGCGGTGTTGATCCCCACGACCCGCCCGTCCATGCCGACCAACGGGCCACCCGAGTTCCCGGGATTGATCGTGGCATCCGTCTGCAGGTAGTTCTCGAGCGGGCTGAGTCCGACCTCGCGGCCCTTGGCGCTGATGATGCCGGCCGTCACCGTGTCGCGCAGGCCGAACGGGGCCCCGAGCGCCAGCACCCAGTCGCCCACCTCGGCCTGGTCGCTGTCACCGAAGCCGATCGGCCGCAGGTCCGGCAGGTCGATCTTGAGGACCGCGATGTCGGTCTCGGGATCCGCGCCCACCATGGAGGCCACTGCTTCGCGGCCGTCGTTCAGCCGAACGCGGATCCTGCCCCCCATGCGAACCACGTGGTTGTTGGTGACCACGTGGCCTTCGTCGTCCACGATGAAGCCGGTGCCCATGCCCATCGGCATTGGGCCCATGACCGGCGCCGAGCGACGCGCGCCGTCGGGAGCCACTTCGATGGACAAGACGCTCGGCGCCGCCGCACCCGCGACGGCTCGGAAGGCCTTGGACAGGGAACGCGCGTGGCTCACCGCCTCCTGCGCGTCCGGGGGCAGCACCGGCTGCCCAACTCCGGACGGCAGGCTGTCCGCCGACGCGGCGGACGCGGAGGCGAGAAGGCACGCCGCGACGAATCGGGGGATGCCGAGGTTCATGAAGGCGCTACGACGGCGCCCGGCCGCGGTTCGGGAATCCGAACGCTTGACGCAAAAATCCCGTTATCCGGCCCCGGTTGCCGGAAGACCGCTCACCCCTCCTGGAGCCGTGCCAGGAATACGCCGGAAGCCACTCCGAGGTTCAGGGAGTCCATGCCCGCGGCCATCGGGATCCGCGCGCGAAGGTGGCACGCCGCCAGCGCCTGCTCGCTCAGGCCGGAATACTCGGCACCCACCACCACCGCCCACCGGCGCGGGCGCAACGCCTGCACGACCGCCGCCGCCTCCGCCAACGTGCACTCGCCGGCGCCGGTGGCACCGACCAGCATGACGCCCGCCGGGCCACGCAACCACTCGAGGTCCGCCTCCCAGTCCGAGCTGCGCGCGAACGGCACTCGCAGCACCCCGCCGCAACTCACGCGGACGCTCTTTCGGTAGAGCGGATCGTGGCACGTCGGCGACAGAACCACCGCCGAGCACCCGAGCGCCGCGGCGTTGCGAAAGAGCTGCCCGATGTTGTCGATGTTGTTGCACTCCTCGACCACCAGGAGCGCGGCATCCGCACCCAACGGCGGCACAACGTCCCTCACCGCCCGTTCCGGCGGCCGTTCGGCGACCGCGAGGAAGCCACGGTGGATGTTGAAGCCGACCACCGCGTCCAGCACCGGATCATCGGCCAGGAGCACCGTCGGCTCGGGGATCCCCGCACGTGCGACGGACGAGGATGCGATCATCGCCGCCGCCCGCTCGGCGTGCCGTTCGCTCGCGAGGATGCTCCGCACCACGATCCGCTCGCAGAGCATGGCTTCGATCACCATCGGGCTCTCGCCGATGAAGAGCCCCGGTCGACCGTCGCGGCCGTGCGCGTCCCGGTCCCGGACCTTCAGGTAAGGTTCGATCTCGGGATCGGCCGGGTCATGGACACGAATGATGCGGGTCACGTGAGTCCGGGGATCGATGCGTTCAGAACTCGTTCAGCGGCCTTCGGTCCGGCCATGGCCGGCCATCCTTGGCGGAACATACCCATGATGCTCGCGACGACCGTGATGGTGGTGATGACTGCCCAAGCCGCAGCCGCTCAACCGGCCGCGAACGGGGTGCACCTGCATGCGCTGGGAACCCACTCCGCCGGCGAGTTCGACCGGAGCGCAAGCGAGATCGCCGCGTTCCATCCGGCCACCAAGCGCCTGTGGGTGGTCAGCGGCACCAAGGGGTTGGTGCTGCTTGACATCTCGGATCCCGCGTCGCCCACCGAGGTCCGGACCATCAACATCGGTGAACCGACGTCCGTGGCCGTGCACGGCGACGTCGTGGCGGCGGTGGTTCCCGGCCCGGCGGGAAGGCCCGGGACGGCGGTGTTCATGGACGCGGAGGGGCAGGAACTGGCGCGCGTTCCCGTCGGGCACGGCCCGGACATGTGCACGTTCACGGCAGACGGCCGATGGCTGATCGTGGCCAACGAGGGCGAGCCCACCGAGGCCCTCGATCCCCCGGGATCGATATCGATCATCGACCTGAAGGACGGACCGACGGCAGCCGTGGTGCGCACGGCGACCTTCGAGGCGTTCGATGGCAAGCGCGCGGCGCTCGCCGAGCAAGGCGCGCACTTCGCGATGAAGGACGCCACCGTCTCGCAGCAGCTGGAGCCCGAGTACGTCGCCGTGGCGCCCGATGGCACGGTGGCGTACGTGACGCTCCAGGAAGCCAACGCGATGGCGATCGTGGACATCGCATCCGCCACGGTCACGAACGTGGTCGGCCTCGGGCTCAAGGACTACTCCCGCAGCGGACTGGATGCGAGCGACAAGGACTCGGGCATCGACATCCGCCCGTGGCCGGTCTACGGGCTTCGCCAACCGGATGCCGTGGTGTGCTGGACGCATGCCGGAGTCACCTACATGGCCACCGCCAACGAGGGAGAAGTGCGCGAAGTGGGCGATTGGAGCGAGGCCATCCGGGTGGCGGAGGCCGCGCTCGACCCCGCGCGATTCCCGGCGAAGCACCCGACCGATCCCCGCATGGCGGCGGGCGCGATCGCTGAGCCCGGCAACCTGGGGCGACTGAACATCAGCCTGCCGGCCAGCGACGCCGACGGCGACGGCCTGGTGGAACGGCTCGTGGGTTTCGGGGGGCGCGGGGTGACCATCTGGTCGAACGCCAACGGTGCCGTGGGAAAGGTGTGGGACTCCGGCGACCAGGTGGAGCGGCTGCTGGCGGCACGTGCGCCCGCGCTGCACAACGCCGACAGCACGCGTGGATCGAGTGCCGACCGACGCAGCCCGACGAAGGGCCCGGAACCCGAGGGACTGGCCATCGGCGAGGCGCACGGCCGCCGCTTGCTGTTCTGCGGCCTCGAGCGACCGGGCAGCGTGGTGACCTGGGACGTCACCGACCCCGCCGCTCCGGCGGTGGTCGATTTCGCCTCGCGCCGGAACGCCGCGATCGATCCCGCCAAGGACCTTGCTGCCGCCGGCGACTTGGCGCCCGAGGGCCTGCTTTTCATCCCCGCCTCGCAGAGCCCAAACGGGAAGCCGCTGCTGGTGGTGTGCAACGAGGTGAGCGGAACCACCACGATCTGGGAGGTTCGGCAAGGCCCGGCGCCCAAGTGACGGGCATGGGTACCTTCCGGCGATGGTCTATTGGACTGCCACGCTGCTGGCCGCGGCCTGGATGGACGCGCCGCCCGCTCGCCTGATCCCGCCCGCCGCCCCCGCCGACCTCGCCGCGCTGCTCGCCAAGGACCCGACCGCGGACCCCGAGACAGCCAAGCGCATGCTGGCGGAGAACGGCGTCCCCATGGAGCGCCGCAAGGCAGCGGCCGACGCGCTGCGCGGTGCGCGACCTGCCCACGAGGCGGTGATCGATGCGATCGTCGCGTGCGGCGGCACGTGCGGCGCCACGCGCGACCTCGATGAGCTGCTGGTCTCCATGAGCGCCGAGGTCGCCGCCGATCCCGCGGCGCTCGCGCGCCTGGCCGCCGCCGCGGGCGATGCGGCGAGCCCGCTTCGGTTGGCCGCCCTGCGCACCGTCGCCGCGATGCCGGAGGCCGAGCGACCGGAAGCCATGCGCGGGGCAGTGGTCCGCACCATTCGGCTGAAGGCCATACCGGGAGCCATGAAGTACGACGTCACCGAGGTCAAGGCGACGCCCGGCGAGGTGCTCGAGTTCATCCTCGAAAACCCCGACTCCATGCAGCACAACCTGCTCGTCGTTGCACCCGGCAAGATGCCGGAGGCCGGCGTGGCGGGCGACAAGATGGGCGAGACCGCCGCGGGCAAGGCACGGCAGTTCGTGCCCGACCTTCCATCGGTGCTGGCGGCCATGGGCCTGGTGGACCCCGGCGCCACCGGACGCGTCCACTGGGTGGTGCCCGCCAAGACCGGCACCTATCCCTACGTCTGCACCTACCCCGGCCATTGGCGCATGATGAACGGCAAGATCAAGGTGACGGCGCCGGCGCCCAAGTGAGCGCCGGCGCCGAGTCGATCCGGCCAATTCGCGTGAATTCGCGTTGCCCCGTCACTCGTCGGTCGCGGGACCGATCGGGTCCCAGATCAGCTTGTTGGTGTTCCAGTCACCGCCGACGAACGACGGATCGCGGTTGCCCTGCGAGTTGGTGGTGGCCTCCTCGTTGAGCACCCAGCCCACGTGGCCATCGGCATAGAGCATGTGGCCGCCCTTGAAGTGCCGGGCCGCGTAGCGCTTCCAGTCGGTGCGGTGGCGCGACAGGTCCCGGCCGTAGTGCGGATCCGACACCGGGAGCTCGGCCCGGTTGGCGCGCATCTCGAGCATGAGGATGGTGCGGTCGGCGAACCCGATGTTCGCGAGCCGCATCGCCGCCTCCGGCGAGTAGTCGGAGAGGTTGGCGTCCTTGAGCAGCGTGTTGTTGAGCTGGCTGTTGGGGACGTAGTTGAAGTAGAACTGACGGCGGATGCCCCCCGACCCGGGCTGGCCGAAGCCCCAGGGATCCTGGTTCTCCGGGTTCGCCGAGGGGTCGATGAAGATCGAATCCTCGTTGTCCCACGCGGGAACGTTGCGCTGCTCCTGGAACGCGCGCTCGGAGATGTCGCGGTACGCCTCCTGCCCGACCATCGGCGGCACCGCGTTCGCCCAGTAGGAAGGCACCATCAGGTTGGACTGCATCTGGCTGCCGTCCTTCAGGCCTTCCCAGGGCAGCCGTTCCTCGTTCATGCCGGCCCAGGCGATCGTCCCGACGCCCCACTGGCGCAGGTTCGACTGGCTCTTGGTGGCGCGGGCGGTGGCGCGGACCATGCCGAGCCCCGGCAGCAGGAGCCCGATCAGCAGGGCGATGATCGAGACGGTCACCATCAACTCCACGATGGTGAAGGCGCGGGAGGTGGATGCGTGGCGTGGAGTGTTCATGTTCATGGATTCGGGAGAGACCGTCATCAGCCCCAGTTGCCGAGCAGGATGCCCAGGTCGACGCCGTCGACCGTGCCGTCGCCGCTCAGGTCGGCGGGACCGCTGCCGCCCCAGTTGCCGAGCAGCACGCCGAGATCGACGCCGTCGACGCTGCCGTCGCCGTTGAGGTCGGCCGGGTTGCCGGGCTTGCCGGGCCACTCGCAGGCGGACGCCAGGAGTGCCGACATCGACTGGGCGACCACCACGTTGCCGGGGCACGACTTCCAGGTGTTGGGTGCGCCGAAGGTGCTGGAATCGCCCGAATCGTCGAACCACGCCGTGGCGTCGGTGTTGGCGCGGGGATCCTCGCGCAGCCGGCACACGTCTTCGGCGTTGATCTTGCCGCCGTTGTAGGCGAGCGATCCTTCGCCCATCGGGCCCATCATCAACGCGCCTTGCGCGTCACGGATGGTGAGGGTCCACCGGTCGTTGGAGGTGGTGAACTCGCCGGACTCGTGGTCTGGCTTGGTGGACGTGGTGCCCGACACCAGTGCGGTGTCGAAGGTGTTGATGTTCACCCAGATGTCGGTCGTTCCGTTCCAGGAGAGATCCGTGTCCAGGCCGCCGTCGGCGGTGCCGTTCTCGATGAACGTCACGATGGTGCCCGCGCGCAGATCCGACCAGAACGCGTTGGAGCTGAGCTGGATGGAGCCCGAGGCGCCGGTCTCCGTCCAGTCGAGGCGCCAGCCGCGCATGTCGAGGTGATCGCTCGCCACCACCAGCTCGAACCAGTTGCCGCCGTTGCCGAGGGCCCGGCCGAAGTACGCGTCCGAGGCCTGCCCGGGCGGGGTGTTGGCGTCGAACTCTTGGGTTCCGCCGCCGAGGAACTTGTCGTTGCTGACGCCGTTGTACTCATTGAGCACGATGGGCTTGCAGGCGTCGCAGGACTCCGCGCGAACCGGGTCGCGCAGTGCGGCCATGACCTGCCGGCGGCGGCAGTCGAAGTCCGCCGGATCGTCGCTCTTCCAGGTGTTGGCTGCGCCGAACGTGGAGTTGTTGGCGTCCTGGTAGTTCGAGAAGATCGTGGTGGCCTGCGAAGGCTCCTCCTCGAGCTTGCCGACCTCGCGGCTGCTGATGCCCGAACCGGCCCAGCCGCCACCCGCGGCAGTCGACTCCTCGCCGACGAGGCCGATCGCGATCTCGCCGGCGGCATCGAGCACCTGCACCCACCAACGCTGGTGGTCGATGTAGAGCTTGTTGCCCGTCGCGTAATCCGCGAAGCCCGGGACGCTGACCACGTTCCACTGGCTCGACAGCAGCTCGGTGCTGCCCAGGTTGACGTTCAGCCACCAGTCGCCGTTGCAGGGATCGAAGCTGGTGTCCGTATCAAGACCACCCTGGGAGGTGCCCAGCCGGGTGATGGTGATGATGGTGCCCGCCCGGACATCGGCCCACTGTGAGGAATTGGTGAAGGTGATCTCCCCCTGCGCCAACGAACCGTCGGGGAACCACAGTTCCTGGCCGTTGGTGGTGGGGAGGCCGGTGGTGCTCGGCGGGCCGCCCACCACCCACTGCAGCTTCCAGCCGCGCAGGTCGGCATGGTCGCGGGTGACCACCAGCTCCAGCCAGTCGCCGCCATTGCCGGCCACTCGCCCGAAGAAGGAATCCGAGTCGGTGGCGGCCGTCAGGCCATCCGAGACCAGCCAACGGTCGTCGCGGACGCAGTTGAACTCGTTGACGACGAGGTCCGAGCCGGCCCAAGCCGGGGAGCAGGCCACGCAGGCGGCCATGGAGGCGATGAACGTGCGCATGGTGGAGGTCTTTCGCGTTGAGGAGAAAGCAGTCATGGCGACAGGACGCCAACCGACGGTCGAAGGATCCCCCTGTTGTGTTCAGGTTTCGTTGCCATTGTGTTCAGGCCCGGCGTGATCTGATCCGAACGCGCTTTGAACACCCCCTTGACGTTGCCTCGCGCGGTTTTTGCGTTACTACTTGCGAGCCTTCGGTTCCCACCGGCAGGCATCCTTCCCTTTCTTCCCTTTGGAGTTCCCCATCATGAAGATCCAGGCATTGTGCGCCGTCGGCGCCATCGCGATCGTCGCCTCCTCGGCCAGCGCGTCGCTCCGCATCACCGAGGCCATGAGCTCGTCCGGCTCGGGCGGCACCGCCGACTGGTTCGAGGTCACCAACTACGGCTCGAGCGCGATCGACATCTCCGGGTACCGGATGGACGACAACTCGTTCAACTTCGCCAACTCGGTGGCCCTGCTCGGCATCACGTCCATCGCCGCAGGTGAGACGGTGATCTTCGTCGAGGGCGGGACCGACGGCTTCCAGACCTTCTGGGGCGGCCTCTCGGGGGTCCAGATCGGCAGCTACTCGGGCTCGGGCGTGAGCTTCAGCTCGAGCGGCGACGGCGTGGTGCTGTTCACCTCGGGCGGTGTCGAGGCCACGGCTCGCGCCACCTTCGGCGCCGCCACCACCGGCAGCAGCTTCTACTTCGACCAGTCGAGCAATGTCGGCATCGTCAGCACCGTCGGCACCATCGGCACGCAGGTGACCTTCGCCACCACCGGCAGCCCGGTGAACGTCGGCTCGCTGGGCACCGCCATCGGCATCCCCGGCCCCGGCGCCCTCGCGCTCCTGGGCGTGGCTGGCCTGGCCGCCCGCCGCCGCCGCTGAGTACGGGTCGGCTGAACAAACTCTTGACACCATTCGCCGGTCCCCCCGTGATGGGGGGACCGGTCGCTTTTCGTGTGCTGAGGTGTGGGCACGCCGCCTCCCCGGCGTGACCACCGGCCGTCCCGGCTGAGTCCGTTCCCTGACGTCCCCTTTCCCCGAATCGAGTTCCTCCCATGAAGACTGCTTCGATCGCCGTCCTCCTCTCCGCCACCGCCGTCGGCTCAAGCCAAGCCGCACTTGTTGCCTACTGGAACAACAACTCGAACGCCCTTCCGGTCAGTGGATTTGGCTACACATCGACCGCATTCCCCCAAGCTGCCGACCTTGGCACGGGATTCATGAGTGTCGGCGGTGGAATCATGTCTGAGACCGTGTTCAACAACGCCAATGGCACCGACGTGTATGTCTGGGCTGAGTCGTTCGCGGGCACGACCCTGAATGCGCTGAATGACGACGCAGCGGGTGGTTCATTCTCGATCGAGGGTGGCACCAACAACGGCAACAACGGTGCGTACCTCCAGTTCGCCATCGACATGTCTGGATACACCGGACTGGAGATCAGCTACGCGACCCGTGGGACGAGCAGTGGCTTCAGCAGCCAAGCCTGGTCGTGGTCGACCGACGGCGTGAACTTCACGACCTTTCAAACGATCACAGGCACCAACGTCACAACGTTCTCCGTCAAGACGCTTGCCACGGTAAACACGTTGGATGGTGTGGAAACCGCGTTCATTCGTGTGACGTTTGAAGGGGCAACAAGCGCTACCGGAAACAACCGCCTCGACAACATGCAGTTCAACGCCACCGCCATCCCCGCCCCCGGCGCGATCGCGCTCCTGGGCGCGGCCGGCCTCGTCGGCACCCGCCGGCGGCGCTGAACGGGCCGGGTCATCCCAACCGTCACCCACACGGGGGCGCACCGCACGGTGCGCCCCTGTTCGTTTGGCGTCGATCCGGGCGCCCTTACCGAACGCTTGCGATGGCTTCACCGAACCTTGCCGCAAGGCATATGCACCTTGCGATGGTCGGTGGCATCCTTCTGCGTTCATACGGGCGCGGAGGTTCCCTTCTCCGCATCCCGTTCCTTCCCGTTCCGTTCCCTCCCTTTCGCAGGACATCTCCAATGAAGATCGCCCTTGGCACGCTTGTCGCGTGCGCCGCCGTCTCGTCCGCCGCCAGCGCCGATTTCGTCGGCTGGACCGCCAACGTGCGCTCCGTCTCCGGTGGCTACCTGGTCAACGTGTTCGCCGTGGTCGATACCGCGGGCGACGCGCTCCTGAACGTCTACGGCTCGAACGCCCAGTCCCCCGACGCGGGCTACGTCACCACCAACTCGGCCGGTGGCTTCCTGCAGTCCGCCGCGCAGCCCTTCTTCGCTCCCGTCGGCAGCCAGAACTGGAACACCCTCGACAGCTTCCTGACCATCGGCGGCAGCTACAACGCGTCGACCGGCAACTGGACCGGCAACGGCAGCACCGTCGCCGACCCCAGCTGGAACGTCAGCTACTTCGACACCGACACCGAGGAAGCCACCACCGTCAGCGCGTTCAACACCGCGTCGAACGAGTCCGGCTTCACCAACAACTTCATCAACGCGATCCCGGCCTTCGCCGGCTGGTTCGTCGGTGGCGCCGGCACCGGCGTCGCTGCCCAGAGCACCCGTGACCTGTCGGTGCTGACCGATCGCGTCGCCAGCTCCAGCGCCGCGGCCGCCGCCGGCAACCTGGGCATCATGGTCGGCCAGCTCTACGTTGCCGAGCTCGGCAACGGCAAGACGATCGAGTGGAAGCTCGGCGCCACGGTGAAGGGTCTCGATGGCGGCATCGACCAGCGGACCTTCGCCTTCACGATCCCGGCTCCGGGCGCGGTCGCCCTGCTGGGCCTGGCCGGCCTCACCGGCGCCCGCCGCCGCCGCTGAACGGCGTCGACCGGACCGGGAAGGACTCCGGCCGATACCCATGTTCATCCGCCCGGGCGCACCATGCGGTGCGCCCGGGTTGTCGTGTGGCGCCGCACGCCCATGGTCCTACACTTGCGGGTTGCCCATGGCCGCTCACGACGGCATTCCCGACGCCTTGCCTCCCGGCGCCTCGCCGGAGGCGGTGGCGCGCACGCTCGCCCGCCACCCTCGACCGCTCGGCGGCGACACCGCGCGCAGCGTGGGCACGGCGGCCGTCAGCCTGAGCGGCATGGTCCTGAACAACGGCACCGACGCACCGCACCACCGCACCGTGGGGCGCAAGCCCGACTGGCTCCGCGCACGGGTTCCGGGCGGTGCCGGCTACGAGCGGCTGAAGTCGATCATCGACGAGCACCGCCTGCACACCGTCTGCCAAGAGGCAAGCTGCCCGAACATGGGCGAGTGCTGGAGCCGCGGCACCGCCACCATCATGATCCTCGGCGACACGTGCACGCGCTCCTGCGGCTTCTGCAACGTGAAGACCGGTCGCCCGCCGGTGCTCGACGCGGATGAGCCCCGCCGCGTGGCGGAGAGCCTGGCCCTGATGGGACTCAAGCACGTGGTGATCACGAGCGTCAACCGCGACGAGCTTCCGGATGGCGGAGCGGCGATCTGGGCCGAGACGATCCGCCGCGTCCACGAGGCGTGTCCCGGCATGAGCGTGGAGTGCCTGGTGGGCGACTTCCTCGGCGACGAGCGCGCCATCCAGGCGGTGTGCGACGCCCGACCGGAGATCCTCTCGCACAACATGGAGACCGTGCGGCGCATGCATCCGGCGGTGCGACCGCAGGCCAAGTACGAGCGCAGCCTGGCGGTGCTGCGCCAGTTCAAGTCAAGCGGCTTGGTCACCAAGACCGGCATCATGGTGGGCATCGGGGAGCGCGACGACGAGGTGCTCGAGCTGATCGACGACGTCCGCGCCGCCAGCGACGCGGACATCCTGACCATCGGGCAGTACCTGCAGCCGACGCGCAACCACCTGCCGATCGACCGTTGGGTCCACCCCGACCAGTTCGCGATGTTCCGACGCGAGGCGCTCGCCCGGGGGTTCAAGGTGTGCGAGAGCGGGCCGCTGGTGCGGTCGAGCTACCACGCCGAGGAGCAGGCCGAGCAACTGCCGGCCGGAGTCACAGGTAGCGGATCCCCGCCTCGTAGTGGGTGACGCGGCCCTCGGCATCGCGGATGCCGCGCGACCAGACCACCATCACGGCCCGGTCGATGGCGATGTTCCCCGGCTGGAAGGACACCGCCACGCCGGTCATGCCCTCGGGCAGCGGGGCGTCGGTGCGAAGTCGTGCCCCGGATCCACTGGTGTCGAGCGCCTCGAACGCGCCGACCGTCGACGGATCGTGGTGCCAGAACAGCATGAACTCCCCGAAGCCGCCGCGGCGGTTGGTGTCCCGCCGCTCGATGTCCTCCAGAAACGCACTGGCGCGTCGGACCGAGGATCGTCGGGGTGTGTTGTCCATGCACAGAAGGTCGGTTCCGCGGGGGCGGGGATCCAGCGCACCGACCCGCAATCGGCGAGAAAGGCGCGAAACCGAGGCCCGGACGACGGCCCGGTCGCCCCATAATCGGCATCGCCTTCGGAATGGTCCATAGGATGGCGTCATGGCCTTCGAGTTCAAGCACGCGGTCCTCGACAACGGGCTGACCGTGATCGCCGAGACGGATCCTTCCGCCCACACCGCCGCCGTCGGCTTCTTCGTGAAGACCGGGGCCAGGGACGAGCCGTCGTCACTCATGGGGGTGAGCCATTTCCTGGAGCACATGGTGTTCAAGGGCACCGAACGACGGGCGGCGGAGGCGGTGAACCGGGACTTCGACCGCATCGGCGCCGACCACAACGCCTTCACCACCGGCGAGCTGACCGCGTTCCACGCCCACGTGCTTCCCGAGCACCTGGGCACCGCCACGGCGATCCTGAGCGACATCCTCCGGCCATCGTTGCGCCCGGCGGACTTCGACGAGGAAAAGGGCGTGATCCTCGAGGAGATCGCCATGTACGACGACAACCCGTTCTGGCGGCTCTGGGAGCACGCCAACGAGCGGTACTTCGGCTCGCACCCGCTCGGGCACCGCGTCCTCGGCACCCGCGAGACCGTGGGTGCCATGACGCGCGACGCGATGGATGACTACTTCCGGCGACGCTACGGCGCCGCGAACACCGTGGTGTGCGCCGCCGGCAAGGTGGACTTCGAACGGCTGGTGGACGACGTCCGCACGCACTGCGGCCACTGGCAGCCCGGCGAGCACGGGCGCGCGCACCCGGTGTTCCACCCCCACGAGGAACGCCTCGACATCCCGATGCCGCAGGCCAACCGGGCCTACTTGGCGTGGATGTTCCCCGCGCCCGGGGTGCAGGACCCGCGCCGCTACGCGGCATCGATGGTCGCGCAGCTGCTCGGCGACACCGAGGGATCGCGCCTGTACTGGTCGTTGGTGGAGCCGGGCATCGCCGAGGAGGCCCAGGCCCAGTACGACGGGCATGATGGGGTCGGCGAGTACGTGGCCTACGCCGCGTGCCGCCCCGAGGACGTCGATCGCGTCGAGGAGATCGTCCGGCGCGAACTCGATCGGCTGCACCATGACGTCACGGAGGCCGAGTTGGCCAGGGCGCGATCGAAGGTGGCGACCGCCATCACGGTTGCCGGCGAGCGTCCCGCCGGGCGCATGCGGCGCCTGGGTTCGCTGTGGCTCTACCGGGGTGCCTACGCATCGCTCGAGGACGAGCTGGCGCGGATCGATGCGTTGACGCTGGCGGACCTCCACCAGGTGATGCACGACTTCCCGCTGCGGCCGACGCTGCGCGCGATGGTGCACCCGGCGGCAGCGGGCGGGTGAGTCATGCGCCTGCGGGCGTGGTGCCGAACACCGCGGCCATGGTGGGCGGCTCGGTGCCGAGCACGTGGCGGATGCACGCGGCCACGAACCGATTGCATCGGTGAATCGCCTCGGGATCCATGACCGCCTGCCCGGCGTCGATCGCGCGCAGCGCATCCACCGTCGACCGACGCACCTTCCACGACCCCGCCGGCGCCGGGACCGCGGCGACGAACATGCCTTCGGATGGCTGAAAGACGAGCACGTCCGGGTCTCCTGACGCCGACTCCAGGTCCGGTCGGTGACCGGTCTCCACGAGCAGCGCCCATTGGAACCCGAGCAGGGCAAGTGCACCGTCCGGTGCAGGCTCGCCCGCGCCGCGCGCCGCACCGATCGTCCGAAGGGCCCCGACCATGCGGTCGAAGAGCGATGGGTGCGGATCCTCGGCAGCCAACATCCGACCCACCAGGTCGGCCATGTAGAAGGCGGCGCGGTTCGCGGAGAGGTCGGTCCGCAGGCGCGGATACACCTCCAGGAGGTCCCACTCCGTCAGCGTGGCCAGTTCCTTGCCCGGACGGACGATCGCGCCGAACTCGCCGCGGGACAGGAGATCGATCCCGCCGTCGAATGCGCCGCGCTCGCGGCGCGCCCCCTTGGCCAGGCCACGGACCA